>Ga0209916_1000832_pt1 | contig 38304 bp, 37 predicted proteins | sample ThiBio_1000_plan_FD_183956 | JGI IMG/M metagenome (GOLD analysis project Ga0209916, IMG submission 183956) | Wastewater bioreactor microbial communities from Cape Town, South Africa - Thiocy_solids_2 (SPAdes) | ecosystem: Engineered > Bioreactor > Thiocyanate-remediating > Anaerobic-Aerobic ... | reverse complement strand
ATCACTACGCCACTCCTTCCCAAAATTCCCCTACAAACCAAAATCCTGCGCGATCATCGCGCGAATTCATGAAACACCCGAGGTGAACATGCATAAAGTGAGTTTCATCGGCGGCGGCAACATGGCCGCCGCCATCGTGGGCGGTCTGATCGCCAGCGGCACGCAGCCCGCCGACATTGAGGTGGTGGAAATCAACGCCGATGCGCGGGCGAACCTGTCGGCGCGCTTCGGCGTCGTGACCCACACCGACCTGTCGCAGGCGCGGCTGCACCCCCTGATCGTGCTGGCGGTCAAGCCGCAGACCCTGCCCGAGGTGGCGGCGGCGCTGGCGCCGCGCCTCGCCGGCCAGCTGGTGGTGTCGATCGCCGCCGGGGTGCGGGTGGCCGACCTCGCCCGCTGGCTGGGAGGGCACGAGCGCATCGTGCGCGCCATGCCCAATACCCCGGCGCTGGTGCAGGCCGGCGTCGCCGGGCTGTTTGCGCCGCCTGCGGTCGGCCAGGATGCGCGCTCGCAGGCCGAGGCGGTGCTGCGCGCCGTCGGCGGCGTGGCGTGGGTGGAGGACGAGCCGCAGCTGGATGCGGTCACCGCCGTCTCGGGCAGCGGCCCGGCCTATGTGTTCTATTGCATCGAATCGCTCGAAGCCGCAGCCGTGGCCCAGGGTCTGGCACCTGCCACCGCGCGCCAGCTGGCGCTGCAGACCTTCTTCGGTGCGGCCAAGCTGGCGCTGGAGTCGGGCGAGGAACCCGTCGTGCTGCGCCAGCGCGTCACTTCCAAGGGCGGCACCACCGAACGCGGCATAGCCGCGCTGGAGGCGGGGGCGCTCAAACGGGCCATCGGTCAGGCTGTGGAAGCGGCCAGCCGGCGCAGCGCCGAGCTCGGCGACGAACTGGGGCGCCTCGCATGATTTCGGGCGCATTCGCTTTCCTCATTCAGACGCTGGGCAACCTGTTCGTGATTGCGGTATTGCTGCGCTTCATGATGCAACTGTTCCGGGTGCCGTTTCGCAATCCCTTCGCACAATTCATCGTCGCCATCACCGATTTTGCGGTGAAGCCGCTGCGCCGGGTGGTGCCGGGCCTGTTCGGCCTGGACTGGGCATGCCTGGTGGTGGCACTGCTGGTCGAACTGCTCGTGGTGACGACGGTGTACTGGCTGGACGGCTTTCCCTTTGCGCTGGCCGGCGCCAGGGTGTGGCCGGTCATGCTGGGGCTGGCGGCGGTACGGCTGCTGAGCCTGGCGATCTACCTGATCATCGGCCTGACCCTGGTGCGCGCGGTGCTGTCGTGGGTCAACAGCAATACGCCGCTGATGCCGGTCGTGTATGAATTGACCGAGCCGTTCCTGCGCCCGCTGCGGCGCATCGTTCCCATGGTCGCTCAGGTCGACCTGACCCCGCTGGTGCTGTTCATCGTGTGCCAGCTGGTGCTGATGGTGCCGGTGCTGGCGCTGGAGCGGGCGTTGCTTGGCGCGCTCTGAGGAGGAACCGATCCCGCTCTGGGCGCGCCGCGACGCTGCCGGCTGGCTGCTCGAACTGCATGTGCAGCCGGGGGCGAAGCGGACGGCCGCGGTCGGCGAACATGGCGGCCGGCTGAAATTAAAGATTGCCGCGCCGCCCGTCGATAACAAGGCGAATGCGCATCTGCTGACCTGGCTGGCCGCGCAGTTGGGGGTGCCGAAGTCGGCGGTGCGCCTGGTGCGGGGCGAAAGCTCGCGGCAGAAAACCGTGGCGGTGTGCGGCGTCGACGCGCCCTGGCGTGAAATCGGGAAAAACAGTCAAACATGAGCATCCACCTGGAACAGGAAGTCGCCGAGTACAGCGAACGGCGCTTGCGGCTGGCGACGGCGATCGCCGACTACGCCGACTGGCTCGACCGCCAGCACGGCATCGATGCCGAGCGCACCCTGCGGCTGGCCGATACCGCGTCCGGCCTGCGCCAGGACAAGCTGGTGGTGGCCTTCGTCGCCGAGTTTTCGCGCGGCAAGACCGAACTCATCAACGCCCTGTTCTTCGCCAACCACGGCCAGCGCCTGTTGCCGTCCGACGCCGGGCGCACCACCATGTGCCCGACCGAGCTGTTCGCCAACCCGGATGAAATCCCCAGCCTGTGCCTGCTGCCGATCGAAACGCGCCGCCGCAGCGAATCGCTGGCGCGCTTGAAGCACATGCCGATCGAGTGGTGCCGGGTGTTGCTCGACCCGAGCGATCCGCGGCAGTTGCAGGAAAGCCTGAAAAAACTCACCGAGACCAAATCGATGCCGGCGGTGGATGCCATCGAACTCGGGCTGTGGAACAGCGAAGACGCCAGCGAACGTCACCTGCTGCGCGCCGACGGCACCGTGGAGGTGCCGGCCTGGCGCTATGCCATGGTCAATTACCCGCATCCGCTGCTGCAGGCCGGGTTGACGATACTCGATACGCCCGGGCTCAACGCGCTGGGCGCCGAGCCGGAACTCACGCTGTCGGTGATTCCCAATGCGCATGCGGTGATGTATCTGCTGGCGACCGATACCGGGGTGACGCGCTCGGATATGGAAATCTGGCAGAAACACGTGCATCGCCATGCCAATTACCACGTGGCGGTGCTGAACAAGATCGACATGCTGTGGGACGAGCTGAAGAGCGATTCCGAGGTGCAAGCCAGCATCGAGCGGCAGGCCGAGGAAACCGCGCGCGTGCTGAAGCTGCCGCGCAGCCGGGTGTTCGCGGTGTCGGCGCAGAAGGCGCTGGCGGCCAGCATCCGCGGCGACGCCGCTCTGCGCGTGCGTTCCGGCATCGAGTCGCTGGAATACCTGCTGGCGCACCAGGTGATTCCAGCGCGGCGCGACATGCTTTATCACGCGGTCAGCCGCGAGGTGGCCGCCCTGCTCGACGAGAGCCGGGTGAATCTGGCCGCGCGGCTCAAGCGCGGCAGCGACGAGCTGATCCAACTGATCCAGCTGTCGGGCAAGAACCGCGAATTGATCGAACAGACGCGCGCCAATCTGCAGCAGGAGAAAGACAGTTACGACGCCACCGCCGAACAGTTCCGCGTGACCCGGAAAATGCTGGAGAGCCAGGGCGCGCACCTGCTGTCGAACGTGTCGGAAGATACGCTGGACGCGATCCTGAAGGCTGCGCGCGAGGCGCTGGAGGGCAGCTGGACGACGCGCGGGCTGACCGGCGGCATCCGCCAACTGAGCGAGCAGATGGGCATGCGCTTCCAGCAGGCGACCCAGCTGGCCGACAACATGCTGGATGCGCTCGACCAGGCCTACATGCGGTTTCACCGCCAGCACCGGCTGCCGAAAATGCAGGTGCCGCGGCTCGACCTGGGCGCCTACCGCAACCGGCTGGAAACCCTGATGCGCGAAACCGAAGCCTTCTGCAAGGATCCCGCCAACCTGTTGCTGGAAAAACGCTTCATGATCCGGCGTTTTTATGCCGGACTGGCCGAGGAGGCGCGCAATGCCTTCAAGCTGGCGCGGGCGGAAGCCGAGCGCTGGCTGCGCATCGCGCTCGACCCCATCATGACGCGCATCCGCGAGCACAAGCAGTACCTCGACACGCGGCTGGCCAGCCTGCAGCGCATTCTCGAAAACATGGGTACGCTGCACAGCCGCATGGCGCAGATCAAGCAGGAGATCGGCGATCTGCGCAACGACAAGGCGGAACTGGCGCGTATTGCCGCACAGCTCGCCGCTTAGGCGCCGGGCAGCCTGTCGGCTTCAAGCCCGACGGGCTGCCGGGTGCGCGTCAGCCATTCAGACGGTTCAATAACAGCGCCGTCTTGTCGGGATCGGTGTTCTTCAGCAGCCGCTGTGCGGCGGGGGTCAGCACTTCCAGATGGGATTTCAGCACCTGCTGCTTGACCTGCAGCAGGCTGGCCGGGTGCATCGAGAAGATCCGCAGTCCCAGCCCCAGCAGCAGCCGCGTCAACAGCGGGTCGCCCGCCATCTCGCCGCAGACGGAAACCGGCTTGCCGGCCTTGGCGCCGGCGCGGATGGTGTGCTGGATGAGGTTGAGCACCGCCGGATGCAGGGGGTCGTAAAGGTGCGCGACGCTGTCGTCGGCACGGTCGATCGCCAGCGTGTACTGGATCAGGTCGTTGGTGCCGATCGACAGGAAGTCCAGCTGTTCGGCAAAAAAGCCGGCCGTGAGGGCGGCGGCCGGCACCTCGATCATGCCGCCGATGAGGATGCCCTCGTCGAATTTCAGGCCGTCCTTGCGCAGCGATGCCTTGGCGGCCTGGATCTGTTGCAGGGTTTGCTGCAGCTCGACGAAGCTCGCCAGCATGGGGATGAGCATGCGCACCCGTCCATGCCGGGAGGCGCGCAGAATCGCACGCAGCTGGGTGTGGAACAGGCCGGGCTCGGCCAGGCACAGGCGGATTGCGCGCAGGCCCAGGGCCGGGTTGTCGGCCACGGTGTGGCCCCACGGCGCCTGCTTGTCCGCCCCCAGGTCGAGCGTGCGGATGGTGACCGGTTTGCCGTCCAGCGCCTCGGCCACCGCCTTGTAGGAAGCGTACTGCTCGTCTTCGGTCGGCAGGTCGCTGCGGTTGAGGAACAGGAATTCGCTGCGGAACAGGCCGATGCCGTGCGCTCCCGCCGCTTTCACCGCATCGACGTCGCCGAGCAATTCGATGTTGGCCATCAGTTCGATCGGTACGCCGTCCAGCGTGGACGATTTGCTGGTCTTCAGGCGTTTCAGCTTGTCGGTGTCGATGCGCCACTGGTTCTGCCGCAGCCGGTATTCGGCGAGGACGGACTCGTCGGGATTGACGATCACCACGCCGTCGCGGCCGTCGACGATCAGCAGATCGTGGTCGCGGATCAGGCCGCGCGCGTTGTGCAGCGCCATCACCGAAGGCATTGCCATGCTGCGCGCCAGAATCGCGGTGTGCGAGGTGGCGCCGCCGAGATCGGTGATAAAGGCGGCGAAGTGCACGTTCTTGAACACGATCATGTCGGCGGGCGACAGTTCGTGCGCGACCAGGATGCGCTCGCTGTCGAAATCGACATCCAGCGGCAGGTGGCTGGGATGGCCGGTCAGCGCCTTCAATACGCGCTGCACGACCTGCACCACGTCTTCCTGGCGGCTCCTCAGGTAGGCGTCGTCGATTTCCTCGAAGCGCGCCACCAGCGCTTCCATCTGCTGCGCCAGCGCCCATTCGGCGTTGCACTGGGTTTCGCGGATCAGGCGCTTGGGCGCCTCGGCGATCATCGAGTCGCCGAGGAACATCAGGTGCATGTCGAGAAACGCCGAGAGTTCTGCCGGGGCATTGGCCGGAATGTGGTTGCGCAGGGTTTCGAGTTCGGTGCGGGTGGCGAGGATGGCCTCGTCGAAGCGCGCCAGCTCGTCCTTGATGTATTTGCGGTCGAGCATGTACTGCGGCACTTCGACGCGCGCGTTGGAGGTGAGGTGCGCATAGCCGATGGCGATGCCGCCGGAGACGCCGATGCCGTGCAGCGAGAAACTCATGTCCTGGCAGCCGCGCTTGGATGCGCCCGATGGCGGGGCGAACCCGGCACGGCGTCGGGCCCGAACGAAGACGAAAGCCCGGCACGCATGCCGGCGCGCATGCGCGACGAGCGGTCAACCGCGGTTTTCAGGATAGATCCTCCCCGAAGCCGCTGGAGATCAGCTCGGCCAGCGCTTCGATGGCGTCGGTTTCGTCGTCGCCCTCGGTTTCCAGGGTGATGGTGCTGCCCTTGGCGGCAGCCAGCATCATCACGCCCATGATGCTTTTGGCGTTGATGCGGCGGCCATTGCGTGCCATGAACACATCGCTCTTGAAGCTGGAGGCCAGCTGGGTCAGTTTGGCCGACGGGCGCGCGTGCAGCCCCAGCTTGTTGACGATCTCAACGTCCCGTTGCTGCATGGCACATGGTCTCGGAAATATGGTTGATGCTGTTGCGCCCGCCTTCGACGATGCGCTCGACGAGCTGCGGCAGCGCCAGCGTGTCGCGGTAGTTCAGCGCTTTCAGCAGCATCGGCAGGTTGACGCCGGAAACCCCTTCGATGTGCGCCGGTTCGAGCAGCCGGCACAGCGTGTTGCTGGGGGTGGCGCCGTAGACGTCGGTCAGCACCAGGATGCCGTCGCCTTCGTCGAGTTCGTCCAGCCGCACCTGCAAGGCCTTCTGCCGCTCGTCGGGGTCGGCGTGGCCGATGAAATCCAGCGTGGCGAGCCCGCGCGGGCGTTGCCCCAGCACGTGGGTGGCGCACTCGACCAGACTGTCGGCGAGCGAGCCGTGGGCGACGATGAGGATGCCTATCATTGCAAGTAGGGAGTAAGGGGTAAAACCTGCATTCTAACGAAGCCTGGCCTTCATCGCAGGCGAGACGTGGATTCGGCCGGCGGCATCCACTGCCAGGTAGTCGCTTACCCCCAGCCGGGACGCGTTGTCCGCCAGCCGCGCCGCGCCGTCGATGAACAGCGGCTTGGACAGGGCATCCGAGCGGGTTCCGGCCCGTTTGCCCGCCACCAGCACCGTCACCGACTGCATTCCGTTCGCCGGGCTGCCGCTGCGCGGGTCGATCAGGTGGCTGTAGCGGCGTCCGCCCGCCTCGAAATAACGCTGATAGTCGCCCGAGGTGCCGATTGCCTCGCCGTCGCGCAAATCCAGCGCCGCCAGCGTGCCGGGCTTGCGCGGATGCTGGATGCCCACGCGCCATGGCCGCTCGCCGTGCATGCCCAGTGCGATCACGTTGCCGCCGATGTTCACCAGTGCGTTCCGGATGCCGCGGGCGCCCAGGATGCGCACGGCGTCGTCCAGCGCGCGCCCCTTGGCGTAGCCGCCCAGATCCAGTTGCACTGCCGGGTTGTCGCTCCAGGCGGTGCCGTTTTCGAGATGCAGATCGCGCATGCGCGGCTGCCTGCTCACCCAGTGCCGGATCGCGGCGGCATCCGGCAGCCGCGCCTGCGGCGCGTCGGCGTGGAAGCCCCACAGTGCGATCAGCCCCCCGATGGCGGGGTTGAACAGGTCGTTCGACTGGTTTGACAAGGCCTGCGCATCGCCCAGCATGGCCGCGAGTTCGGGGCTGACCGGTGCGCGTTCCCCTTTGGCCAGCGCAGCGTTGAGCCGCGACAGCTCGCTCGGCTGCCAGGCGTGCAACTGGCGGTGAAGTTCGTCGAAGCGCGCCAGCACCGCGGCGATCGCCTGCCGGGCCTGTGCTTCGGGCGCGCCGTAGACGCTGACTTCGACCAGAGTGCCGAATACGTAGGATTGCTGCTGAACCAGCGGCGGCGGGCTGCACGCCGCCAGCGTCCATAGCAGCAGGAGCCACAGGCTGCGGCGCGCGGTTTTCATCTGCGCTCGAGTGCGGCGATGAACTGCGCCGCCACGTCGTGCCCGGTCTGGGTGGCGATTTCCTGAAAGCCGGTGGGGCTGGTGACGTTGATTTCGGTGAGGCAGTCGCCGATCACGTCGAGCCCGGCGAGGAAAATGCCGTTTGCCTGCGCCCACGGCGCGATGGTTTCGGCGATTTCGCGGTCGCGCGCGGAGAGCGGCTGTGCGCGCGCGGTGCCGCCGGCGGCGAGGTTGCCGCGGGTTTCGCCGGGCAGGGGAATGCGCGCCAGCGCCCACGGCACCACCTCGCCGTCGATCAGCAGGATGCGCTTGTCGCCCTCGCTGATTGCGGGCAGATAGCGCTGCGCCATGATCGGCCGCTGGCCGCGTCGGGTGAGCGTCTCGACGATGGCGTTGCGGTTGGGATCGGCCAGCGTCAGCCGGAAAATACCGCTGCCGCCCATCTCGGTGAGCGGCTTGACGATGATGTCGCGCTGATCGGTCAGAAAGTTTGCGATTCCGCCGGCGTCGGCGCTGATCAGGGTCGGGGCGATGAATTGCGGAAAATTCAGGATCGCGAGTTTTTCATTGAAGTCGCGCAGCGCCGCCGGGCGGTTGAGTATCCGCGCGCCGTTGTGCTCGGCGACGCCGAGCAGCTGGGTGGCGAGCAGGTAATCCGTGTCGACCGGCGGGTCGGTGCGCATCAGCACGGCGTCGAAATCGGCGAGCGCCCGCGTGCCGGCATGCGCGATGCGAAACCAGTCGTCGTCGCGGCGCACGTCGAGCGCGCTGCAGGCGGCGCCGGCGATGCCGTCCGCCACCTGCAGCTGGCGCGCCTCGGCGGCAAACACGGCATGGCCGCGCGCCGCCGCGGCGCGCATCATCGCCACCGAGCTGTCCTTGCGGGGCTTGAGGCCCGCCAGCGGATCGACGACGAACAGCAGCTTCATGCGGCAGCCGCGTTTTCGGTCTCGTTCAGTGCTTCGTCGAGCTCGATCGAAGCCGCCAGCATCGCCAGCCGCGCGATCACGCCGTAGGCATAGAAGCGGTTGGGACTGGCGTCGGGATTGGCGCTGCGGTCGGGCATCAGGCAGGTGTTGTCGAACGCCAGTGGCACGAAATGCATGCCGGGGCTGTTGAGATTTTCGTCCGCGCCGCGGCCGGTGTGCACGCGGTAGAAGCCGCCGACCACGAAATGGTCGAGCATGTAGACCACCGGCTCGGCGACGGCGTCGTTGATGCTCTCGAAGGTGTAGACGCCCTCCTGAATCAGCACTTCGCTGACTTCGAGTCCTTCCTTGCCGACCGCCATCTTGTTGCGCTGCTTGCGATTGAGTTCGCGCACGTCGTCCGGCGATTTCACCGTCATGATGCCCATGCCGTAGGTGCCGGCGTCGGCCTTGACGATGACGAAGGGCGGCTGGTCGATGTGATATTCGCCGTATTTGAGGCGGATCTTGTCGAGCATGTCGGAAACTTTTTCGGCCAGGCAGACTTCGCCCTGGCGCGCATGGAAATCGATCTTGCCGCACTGGTTGAAATAGGGGTCGATCAGCCAGGGGTCGATCCCCACCAGCCGCGCGAACTCGTCGGCGACATGCTGGTAGGCGGCAAAGTGGCGCGACTTGCGGCGCGTCGCCCAGCCTGCGTGCAGCGGCGGCATGATGGTCTGCTCGATGCCCTTGAGAATCTCCGGGACGCCGGCCGACAAGTCGTTGTTGAGCAGCACCGCGCAGGGATCGAAGCCTTCCAGCCCGACGCGGTCGCCTTTGCGCACCAGCGGCTCCAGCGTGAGCTGCCCGCCGGCGGGCAGTTGCAGCGTGGTCGGCTGGGTGATCTCGGGAATCAGCGTGCCGATGCGCACGATCAGGCCGGTCTGGCGCAGGATGTGGGCGAGCACCGCCACGTTCTGCAGGTAGAAGGTGTTGCGCGTGTGGTTCTCGGGGATCAGCAGCAGGCGCTGCGCATCGGGGCAGATTTTTTCCACCGCGCCCATCGCCGCATGAATCGACAGCGACATGAACTCCGGGTTGAGATTGTTGAAGCCGCCCGGAAACAGGTTGGTGTCGACCGGCGCCAGCTTGAAGCCTGCGTTGCGGATGTCGACCGACGTGTAAAACGGCGCGGACTGCTCCTTCCATTGCTGGCGGAACCAGTGCTCGATCGTCGGCTGGGCGTCGAGCAATCGCTTTTCCAGTTCCAGCAGCGGCCCGGTCAGTGCGGTGGTGAGGTAAGGAACCATAGAATATGGGGTTTTCGAAGAAGGCTTTATTTTAGGTCATACCGGATGTTTGACATCGTTTTGTTTCAACCCGAGATCCCGCCCAACACCGGCAACCTGATCCGTCTGGCGGCCAATACCGGCTGCCGGCTGCATCTGGTCGAGCCGCTGGGATTCGACCTGTCCGACAGGCAGGTGGCGCGCGCCGGACTGGATTATCACGACATGGCCTGCGTGACCGTGCACCGGGACTGGCCGGCGGTGCGCGCGGCGCTGCCGGTGCGGCGCTGGTTTGCGCTGACCACCAAGGGGTGCGCGCGCTATGCCGAGATTGCTTTCCAGGCCGGCGACGTGCTGCTGTTCGGTCCGGAATCGCGCGGCCTGCCGGCGGAACTCCTGGCACAGTTCGATCCCGGACAGCGTCTGCGCTTGCCGATGCTGCCGGGTTCGCGCAGCATGAACCTGTCCAATGCCGTCAGCGTGGTCGTGTTCGAGGCTTGGCGGCAGAACGGCTTTGCGGGAGGCGCGTAAATGGGAGGGCAGGGATGAGCGGACTGGAATGGCTGGAGGCGGCCAGCTACATCGTCACCATCGTCGGCTTGCCGTTCGCCATCGGCGTCTATGTCTACGACCGCCGCCGCGACCAGCAGAACGACGAGGAGGAAATCTTTCTGCGGCTGTCCGACGAGTATGCCGATTTCATGCGGCTGGTGATCGACAACGCCGATCTGCATCTGCTGTCGCCTGCCGCGAAGGGCGAACTCAGCGAAGAACAGCTGGTGCGCAAACATGCCCTGTTCGCCATCCTGGTCAGCCTGTTCGAGCGCGCCTACGTGCTGGTGTACGAGGACGACATGAGCCGCCAGCAGGCGCGGCTGTGGCAGTCGTGGGAAGACTACATGCACGAGTGGTGCCAGCGCGAGGATTTCCGCGCGGCATTGCCGGCGCTGCTGCAGGGCGAGGATCCGGGGTTCGTCGCGACGATCCGGCGAATCGCGCATACGACCGCAGGTGCGCAGCAATGAGCGGCGCGGCATCCATGCCCGGTGGACGGGCTGGACGGATGCGCGCGCAGCCGTTCAGGCGTTGTCGGGCTTGAGTGTCGGTTTGCGGCGGCGGCTGCGCTCCGGCGGCTCGCGGGAAGGGAGGGGCGCTTTTGCCGCCGCCTTTTGCGTTGACGGCGCGGCTGCCGCCGCTGTTTCCGCCTCCGCCGCGGCCGCCTCCGCCGTTTTCTCCGTCGGCTTGCGGCCACCGCGTTCCTTGCGGCGCGTTTCGTCCTGCCCGCCCGGTGCCGCGGCGGCGGGCGCTTCCGCTGCCCGCTCGGCTGGTGCCTCGTTAGTGCGCGCGCCGCTGCTGCGATAGACGTAGGCGCCCGATTTCTCGTCGCGGCCGAATTCGAGCAGGCCGCGTGCCTGCGCCTCCTCCAGCAAATTGCCGAAGGCGCGGAAGCCGTAGTAGGACTCGCTGAAATCGGGCTTGCGCCGCTTGATCGCCTCTTTCAGCACGGAAGCCCAGATTTTGCCGCTGTCGCCGCGTTCGGCCACCAGTGCATCGAACGTCTCCACCGCCATGTCGATCGCCTTGCTCTTGCGGGCTTCCAGTTCTTCCTTGCGCAGCTTTTCTTCATCGGGCGAGCGCCTGGCCGCAGGCGGCGCTTCCCGCGTTCCATGTCTGGCCGCCGCGCGCTGGCTCTCGCGCACCAGGTCGTCGTAAAAAATGAATTCGTCGCAATTGGCGATCAGCAGGTCGGAGCTCGATTGCTTGACCCCGACGCCGATGACCTTCTTGTCGTTCTCGCGCAGCTTGGAGACCAGCGGCGAGAAGTCGGAATCGCCGCTGATGATGACGAAGGTGTTGACGTGCGACTTGGTATAGCAGAGGTCGAGCGCATCGACCACCAGGCGGATGTCGGCCGAGTTCTTGCCCGACAGGCGAACATGCGGAATTTCGATCAGCTCGAAATTGGCCTCATGCATCGTGGCCTTGAAAGTCTTGTAACGATCCCAGTCGCAATAAGCCTTCTTGACGACGATGCTGCCCTTCAGTAGCAGGCGCTCGAGTACCGGCTTGATGTCGAATTTCTCGTATTTTGCGTCGCGCACCCCGAGCGCGACGTTTTCGAAATCGCAGAACAGCGCCATGCTGACGTTTTCTTGGGGTGAAGCCATGTTTTCTCCAGTGAGGTGCCGAACGCGACCGCCAAGGGGACCGCGGATCGCCATGATAACCACTCCCCGTTCGCCGCGCGCCCGCGCCGCGAACGCTGCACGCGGGCGGTCTCAGCCGCCGCTGCCGGCCCGCGCCCGCAGGACGTCCATTTCCTCCAGCAGGTCGGCCACCAGGGCCGCCAGTTCCGGTGCGGCGTCGAAATCGCGTTCCAGCTGCCGCATCCGCCGCGCGCGGCTGAGCGTCGTTGCGGAAAAATGCCAGGTGCCGGCAATGCTCTCGGCATGGGGAAACAGTCCCTCTTCGAGATGGCGCAGCAGCCACGCCGGCTCCACCATGCAGGCGGCGGCCACCTGTTCCAGGGTCAGCCAGGATTCCTCCAGCAGGCTGCCGATCAGAATATCGTCGTCACGCATGGTTCACGCTCTCCCCGCTTGGCGCGGATCGAAGGCGAGTTCGCGCGCCATGGTTTCATACAGCTGCCGCGCCTGCGGCGTGTCGGCTGGCGGCAGCACCACCTGCAGGTCGAGCAGCAGATCGCCGGGCGGCTCGCCCGGAATGCCCTTGCCGCGCACGCGCAATTGACGCCCGCTTTGCGCACCCTCGGGAATGCGCACCCTGACGCTGCCTTGCGGCAGATCCACCGCGACGACTCCGCCCAGCGCCGCTTCCCATGGCGCCACCGGCAGGACCCGGTGCAGGTCGCGCCCGTCCGGGCGGAAGCGCGGGTGCGGCTTGAAATGCACTTCCAGCAGCAGGTCGCCGGCGGGCGCTCCGCCGGCTCCGGGCGCGCCCTGGCCGGCCAGGCGGATGACCTGGCCCTGGTGCACGCCTACGGGAATCTTCACGTTGAGGGTGCGGCTGGCGAGCACGGCCCGGCCGTGGGCGTCCAGCTGCGGCACGCGCAGCGAAATCTGCCGGGTGGCGCCGCGGAAGGCGTCCTCCAGGTCGAGCAGCAGCTTGGCGTGATGGTCCTCGCCCTGCGCCCGGCCGCCGGCGCGGGCAGGGCGGGCGCCGGCCGGCGCGCCGCCGCGGCCGAACAGTTCGGCGAAGAATTCGCTGAAATCGGCGGCTTCGCGGGGCGAGAATCCCCGGCCGGAAAACTCGAAGCCGGCGTCCCAGTCGGGCGGCGGGCGGAAATCCTGGCCGGGCTGGTAGCCCCGCCCGAGCTGGTCGTAGGCGGCGCGCTTCTCCACGTCCGAGAGCACGGCATAGGCCTCGTTGACCTCCCGCATGCGCAACTCGGCATCCGGCTCCCTGGAGATGTCCGGATGGTATTTGCGCGCCAGCTTGCGGAATGTCTTCTTGATCTCGTCCGCGGTGGCGTCGCGCGCCACCCCCAGGGTCTGGTAGTAATCCTTGAATTGCATGCGGCTTCCTCGGGTCGTGGACCGGGCTGTCTTATGTTTAAATGAGGCCCGGTGCCGGAACTATCAGGATAGCGAAGCCACCAAGCAATCCACAAGGACTCCCACTCATTGCCATGACCCTCCCGGCACTTCGATGTGCGCCTGCCGTCCCTGACCTCCGGCCCATGGACGCGCCGCCGTTCGTCCGCCGCCTGGTTGCCCTGATCGCGCTCGGCCTGGCCGGCTGCGCCGCGGTGGGCCCGGACTACCGGGCGCCGACGCCGGCCGTGCCCGCGGGCTGGAACCGGATCGACGCGCAGGTTGCCCGCGCCGCGGCGCCCGGCGATCTCAGCCGCTGGTGGCAGGGACTCAACGATCCGCTGCTGTCCGAACTGATGGCGCAGGCGCTGCTGGCGAGCCCCGATTTGCGCAGCGCGCAAGCCAGGCTGCGCGAGGCGCGCGCGCGCCGCGCGCTGGCCGCGGCAGGCCGCTTGCCGAGCGTGACCGGTTCCGGCGCTGCCCGCCGCAGCGACTCCAGTGCCGAGAGCGGCAGCGGCGCGGCGCGCAATCTGTTCAGCGCCGGTCTGGATGCGAGTTGGGAGCTGGACGTTTTCGGCGGGATCCGGCGCGGCATCGAGGCGGCCGAGGCCGATCTGCAATCGTCGCAGGCCAGCCTGCGCGACACCCAGGTTTCGCTGGCGGCCGAGGTGGCGCTCAATTATGTCGAGGTGCGCGCCTTCCAGACCCGGCTCGGCATTGCCCGGGACAATCTGGCGAGCCAGTCGGAGACGCTGCAGCTCACCGACTGGCGCGCCCAGGCCGGGCTCGTCAGCGGCCAGGACGTGGAGCAGGCGCGCAGCAACCGCGAACAGACCCGGGCGCAGATTCCCGCGCTTGAAACCAGCCTTGCCGAATCCGAACATGGGCTTGACATTTTGCTGGGCAGGCCGCCGGGCACGCTGCATGCGCGCCTCGCCGCCCCCGGCGAGTTGCCGGCCGTGCCGGCGCAGATCGCGGTCGGCATCCCGGCCGACGCCTTGCGCCAGCGCCCTGATGTGCGCGTGGCCGAGCGCCGGCTGGCGGCAGAAACCGCGCGCGTGGGCGTGGCCGAAGCGGCACGCTATCCGTCCTTCAATCTGTCGGGCTCGATCGGCCTCGAAGCCTTGACCCTCGGCGCGCTGGGCAGCGGCGACGCCGCCACATCGTCGCTGTTTGCGGGGATTACCGGCCCCATCTTCGACGCCGGGCGCCGGCGCGCCCAGGTGGACGTCCAGGATGCCGTGCGCGAGCAGGCGCAGGTGACGTACGAACAGGCCGTTCTCGCCGCGTTGCAGGAGGTGGAAAACGCGCTGGTCGCGCTTGCCCGCAACCGCGAGCGCGTCGAGGCGTTGGCGAATGCCGCCGAATCGGCGCGCAACGCGGCGCAGATGGCGCAGCAGCGCTACAGTGCCGGCCTGATCGATTTCCAGTCGGTGCTCGACACCGGACGCAGCGTGCTATCCGCCGAAGACAGCCTTGCCAGCAGCCGCGCCGACAGCGTGCTGGCGCTCATCCGTTTGTACAAGGCGCTGGGCGGCGGCTGGTCGCCGCAAACCGAAACCCGCTCGGCCGACAAGGACGCTCCATGAACGATCCCAGCACTTCGCAAGTCAATCAGGGCGCTGTCCTGAAGCAACTTCTCGCAGTCAGATCCGGTGGCCTGTTTTCAGGGCGCTGGCTGTGGCTGGCCGGCGCATTGATGGCGATTGCCGTTGCGACCTGGCTGTTGCTGCGTTCCGGCGAAGACAAGGCTGTGCCGCGCTACACGACCGAAGCGGCCACGCTTGGCACGCTGGTGGTCAAGGTGTCCGCCACCGGCAACCTGCAGCCGACCAACACGGTGGATGTTGGAAGCGAACTTTCCGGCATCGTCGACAAGGTTTATGTCGACGATAACGACGAGGTGAAAAAGGGCCAGATCCTGGCGCAGCTGGACTTGTCCAGACTGCAGGATACGGTCGCGAAATCGCGCGCCAGTCTCACTGCGGCCGAAGCGCAGGTGCTCCAGGCGCAGGCCACGGTTGCGGAAGCGCGCGCAACGCTTGCCCGCTACCGGCAGGTGTCGCAGCTGTCCGGCGGCAAGGTACCGTCCAGGACTGAAATGGACGCCGCCGAAGCCAATCTGAAACGTGCCGAAGCCAACGTCGCCAGCGCCCGCGCCAGCGTGACCCAGGCGCGCGCCACACTGCAATCGGACGAGACCAACCTCGGCAAGGCAAACATCCGCTCGCCGATCAATGGCGTGGTGCTGTCGCGTCAGGTCGACCCGGGCCAGACCGTGGCGGCCTCGTTCCAGGCGCCGGTGCTGTTCAAGCTGGCCGAAGACCTGACCAAGATGGAGCTGCAGGTCGACGTCGACGAGGCTGACGTCGGCCAGGTGAAGGTTGGGCAGAAGGCCACGTTCGGCGTCGACGCATGGCCCGGGCGCGAATACAGCGCTGTCATCACGCGGGTTGGCTATGGCGCCCGGGTGGCGGAAGGCGTCGTGTCCTATCTCACCGTGCTCGAAGTCGACAACGATGACTTCAGTCTGCGGCCCGGCATGACCGGTACCGCCGATATCACCACGCTCATCCGCGAAAACGTGCTGCTGGTGCCGAACGCCGCGCTGCGCTTCACCCCGGCGCCTGCCGCTGCCGCCGAGAAGCAATCCGGCGGCGGCGTGATGGGCGCCCTGATGCCGCGCATGCCGAGGCCGGCCAGAAAGGTCAAGCCGCCGCCCAATGCCAGCGGCACGCAGCGTGTTTGGGTGCTGCAGGACGGCGAACCGGTCGCCCTCGACGTCAAAACCGGCGCCACCAACGGTCGCGTGACCGAGGTCGCCGGCGGCGCACTCAAGGCAGGCATGCAGACGATCACCGAGGCCCTGGACGCGCAGCCATGAGCGATGCGGCACTGATCCGGCTGTCCGGCATCACCAAGACCTACGGCAGCGGGCAGGCGGCGTTCCAGGCGCTGAAGGGCATCGATCTCGTCATCGACACCGGCGACTTCGTCGCCATCATGGGCCCAAGCGGTTCCGGCAAGTCGACCGCGATGAATATCCTCGGCTGCCTCGACACCCCCACCAGCGGCAGTTACGAATTCGAGGGCGTGAAGGTCGAACAGCTGTCGCGCAACGCGCGCGCGCTGCTCCGGCGCAACTACTTGGGCTTCGTGTTCCAGGGCTTCAACCTGCTGTCGCGCACCACCGCGCTGGAGAACGTCGAGCTGCCGCTGATCTATCGCGGCGAGCCGGCGGCCGAACGTCATGCTGCGGCACGCGCCGCCCTTGGACAGGTGGGCCTCGATGGCTGGGAGCACCATACGCCGGCCGAACTTTCCGGCGGTCAGCAGCAGCGCGTCGCCATCGCCCGCGCCATCGTCACCCGCCCTCACGTACTGCTTGCGGACGAGCCGACCGGCAACCTCGACAGCCACACCAGCCAGGAAATCATGAACCTGATCAGCGGGTTTAACCGCGAGTTGGGCATCACCGTGCTGATGGTCACCCACGAGCCCGACATGGCCGCGCATGCCAAGCGCGTCATCCGCTTCGTCGACGGCCGGGTGGAAAGCGACCGCCGCAACGGGGAAGACGCCTGATGTTGTGGAATACGCTGCAGCTCGCGCTGCGCTCGATCCGGCGCAATCTGATGCGCTCCTTCCTCACCATCCTCGGTATCGTCATTGGCGTCGCTGCCGTCATTACCATGGTCACGCTCGGCAACGGCGCGACGAAATCGGTGTCGGACCAGATATCCAGCATGGGCAGCAACCTGCTGATGGTGATGCCGGGCCAGCGCTTCGGCCCCGGTGCCGTGCCGGGCGCGCCCTTCAAGAGCGCCGACGTCGAGGCGGTGCGCAACCAGATCGCCGGCGTCAGGCTGGTCGCGCCGGTGGTGAACAAATCGGCGACTGTGGTGTACCAGGCCAACAACTGGACCACCGCGATTACCGGAAGCAGCAATGACTATTTCGAGGCCGGAAACTGGGAAATCGCTGCCGGTCGCGGCTTCAGCGAAGCCGAGGAGCGCTCGGGCAAGGCAGTGTGCGTGATCGGCGACACCGTGCGCGACAAGCTGTTCGGCCGGCAAAATCCGGTCGGCAGCCAGATCCGCATCAAGCAGTTTTCCTGCGAGGTGATCGGCCTGCTGAAAGCCAAGGGCCAGTCGTCCATGGGGTCGGACCAGGACGACGTGGTGGTGATGCCGCTTCGCACCGTGCAGCGGCGGCTCTCGGGCAACCAGGACATCGGCCGCCTGAGCATCTCGGTCAAGGAGGGCGCCTCGATCGACGCGGCCAAGGATCAGCTCACCCTGCTGCTGCGCGAGCGCCGCAAAATCGGCGAAAACGAGGACGACGATTTCCGTGTGATGGACACCCGGCAGATCGCCGAAACGCTGACCAGCACCACCCGGATCCTCACCATGCTGCTTGGTGCCGTCGCGGCTGTCAGTCTGCTGGTGGGCGGCATCGGCATCATGAACATCATGCTGGTGTCGGTGACCGAGCGCACCCGCGAGATCGGCATCCGCCTCGCCATCGGCGCGCTGGAAAGGGAGGTGTTGCTGCAGTTCCTCATCGAGGCGGTGGTGCTGTCGAGCCTCGGCGGCCTGATCGGCATCGCGCTGGCCACCGGCGCCTCCATCGCCCTGGCCGGCGCGATGGACGTGCCCTATCTGTTCGACCCCAGCATCAACCTGCTGTCCTTCCTCTTTTCCGCCGCCATCGGCGTGATCTTCGGCTTCTTCCCGGCGCGCCGGGCGGCCGGCCTCAACCCGATCGACGCCTTGCGGCACGAATGAGCGCAAGCGGGCAAGCATCGAAGTACCGGAGGGATTCGGGCTTACCATGATGCGCGCGTGCATGGCCGGCCCCGGCCACGCCGATGCACGTCAATGCCGGGTCTGCAGGATGGGGCGCGCAAGCCCGAGGCATTGCGCCGGTCCTTCATGCTGTAAGCGGACCGCGGTTGGCCTAAGATGAAGCATTGCCCATTGGATACACGCCCTATCCCTTGAACGATGCTCTCGCGAATCTCAAGGACGCGTTCTATCGGCGCCGGCATCTTTGGGTGGCCATTTTCAGCCTGTCGCTATTCTTGTCCGCACTGGGGATGCTGCATCAGGAACTGGCGAATACCCCCCTCTCCGAGATACGCCAAGCCCTTGACCGGGTGCCCGCCAGCGGCTTGCTGCTGGCGGTGCTGGGCACGCTCGGCAGCTACCTGGCCCTGACGGGGTACGACATGCTGGCCCTGCGCCATATGGGCCGCGCGTTGCCCTATCCGCGCGTGGCGCTGAACGCCTTCATCGCCACGACGGTGGGACATAACCTGGGCATGGCCATGCTCTCCGCCGGAGCGGTCCGCTTGCGCCTTTACACGGCCGCAGGGCTCGCGGCCACCGAAGTGGCGGGACTGGTGGCCTTGATTGGGCTCACCTTCGCAGTGGGCGTGACGTTTGCCGCCGGGCTGGCTCTGCTCCTTGAACCGGCGGAGAGCGGACGGCTGCTGCACCTGTCCGCGGACGGCGCAGGCGCCATCGGCGTCCTGCTGCTTGCCCTGGTTGCCCTTTATCTGGGCTTCGCTCTGTTGCGCCGCGCCCCCATCCGGCTGGGCAGCTGGCAGTGGCGTCTGCCTGGCGCGGGCATCGCTCTGGGTCAACTGATCCTGGCCGCCGCCGACCTGGGGTGCGCCGCCGCGGCCCTTTTCTGGCTTTTGCCCGCAGAAGCGGCGGTGTCGTTCCCCGCGTTTCTGGGCGTGTACGTTCTGGCGGTGGTGGCAGGCATCGTCAGCCATGTGCCGGCCGGGCTCGGGGTGTTTGAAACGGTGCTGCTGCTGGCCCTGCCGGCGGTGCCACAGGAAGATTTGCTGGCAGCCATTCTGGCTTACCGCGCAATCTACTATCTGGCCCCGCTGGCGGTGGCGGCGCTGCTGGTTGCCGGAAAGCTGGTGCAGCTGCGCCGTGCCGCGCTTGCCCAGGGCCTGGATTCGATGCGCCAGGTTTTCGGCTGGATGGCGCCGGTGACGGTCAGCAGCGCAAGCTTCATCGCCGGGGCGCTGTTGCTGTTGTCCGGCAGCACGCCCGCTCTTCCCGAGCGCTTGTCCCTGCTGCAGGACTTTGTGCCCCTGCCGCTGCTGGAAATTTCGCATCTGATGGGCAGCCTGGCCGGCCTGGGCCTCGTCATTCTGGCGCGGGCGCTGTATCGCCGGGTCGATGCCGCTTACCATCTGGCTTTCTGGCTGCTGGCGCTAGGCGCGCTGGCCTCCCTGGTCAAAGGCCTGGATTACGAGGAGGCGCTGCTTTCCACGCTGGTCCTGGGCATGCTCTGGCTGGGGCGTGACGCCTTCAATCGGCCCGCCTCCCTCTTTGCCCGGCGTTTTTCGCCGGGCTGGATGCTCTCGGTCGCGCTGCTGCTGGCCGCCACTGTTTGGCTGGGACTGTTCTCTTTCAAGCATGTCGATTATTCCCATGAGTTGTGGTGGCAGTTCGCCCTGCAAGGCGACGCCCCGCGCTTCCTGCGCACGTCCCTGTTGCTGGTTTTGACGGCAGGCAGCCTGGCGCTGCTGCATCTGCTGCGGCCGGCGCCGCCCGAACCCGGCAGGCCGAGCGGACAGGACCTGGCACACGCTGCCCGCATCGTCGCCGCCGCCCCGCAGAGCGACGCCGCCCTTGCCCTGCTGGGCGACAAGCGCCTGCTGTTCGACCCGGCTGGTGAGGCGTTCATCATGTATCAGGTGCGCGGCCAGAGCTGGATTGCCATGGGCGATCCGGTCGGCCCGGAGAGCGCGCGCGAAGCGCTGGTCTGGCGGTTCCGCGAGATGGCGGATCGCCACGGCGGACGCACCGTTTTCTACCAGGTCGACGCGGAAAACCTGCCCCTCTACCTGGATCTGGGCCTGACCGCCATGAAGCTGGGCGAGGAAGGCATGGTTTCCCTGGCCGGATTCTCGCTGGAGGGGGCGGCGCGCAAGGAACTGCGCCAGTCCCATCGCCGCGCCCAGCGGGACGGACTCAGCTTCGAAGTCGTGCCGCCTGCGGCGGTGCCGGCGCTGCTGGACGAACTCAGGCAGGTTTCAGACAGCTGGCTGGCAGAGAAGCACACCCGGGAAAAGGGCTTCGCCCTGGGCTATTTCCAGCCCGCTTATCTCGCCCACTTTCCCTGCGCGCTGGTGCGCCTGGACGGGCATGTCGTGGCCTTCGCCAACGTCCTGGCATCCGCCGGGCGGCAGGAACTGTCCATCGATCTCATGCGTCGTCTGCCCGCAGCGCCCAAGGGCGTCATGGACTATCTTTTTATCGAACTCATGCTGTGGGGCAGCCGCGAAGGCTACGCGTATTTCAATCTGGGCATGGCCCCCCTGTCCGGCCTGGAGTCGCATCCCCTTGCCCCGTTGTGGCACCGCTTGGGGACATTGATTTTCCGGCAGGGGGAGTACTTCTACAACTTCGAGGGCTTGCGTGCCTACAAGGAAAAGTTCTCGCCGGTCTGGCGCCCAAAATATCTGGCCGTGCCCGGCGGGCTGGGTCTGCCGACCGTCCTGCTGGACGTGGCGGCCCTGATCGCCGGAGGCGTCAGGGGCGTATTCGGCCGCTGACGGGAGCTCGAAATGAACAGCCTGCCGCATCGCATGTTTCACCGGATCATCCGTATCGTATTCCTGCTGGTCTTGTCCAGTTCCGGCTGGGGGGCGGGCAACATCGCCGAATCCACCCTGGCGTTTGGCCGCTTTGGCAAAGTCACGCTCTATTCCCCGTCCGCGGATCCGGATCGGGTCGTGCTGTTCATCTCCGGCGACGGCGGCTGGAATCTGGGCGTGATCGACATGGCCCGTGAATTGGCCGGACTCGATGCTCTGGTCGTGGGGATCGATATCCGGCATTACCTGGCATCCGTGGAAGCGAGCCGGCAGAAGTGCGCCTACCCGGCGGGGGATTTCGAGGCCCTGGGTCAGTTCGTGCAGAAGAAACTGGGCTATCGGCAGTTCCACCGCCCCGTGCTGGCGGGCTATTCCTCGGGCGCCACCCTGGCCTATGCCAGCCTGGTCCAGGCTCCGGCCGGCACCTTCTCGGGCGCGGTCAGCCTGGGGTTCTGTCCCGATCTGATGCTGCGCAAGCCCATGTGCAAGGGAGCCGGCCTCAGCTACAAAGTCGATCCTGAACTGGGGCAGGTGTTCGATCCGGTTGCCCGTCTGGCCGACCCGTGGGTGGTGCTCCACGGCGACCGGGATCAGGTCTGCGCGCCGGCAGCAACGGCGGCTTACGTGGCTAAAGCGGCGGGCGGCAGCCTGGTCAGCCTCCCCAGGGTGGGCCACGGCTTTTCCGTGCCGCGCAACTGGATGCCGCAGTTCAAGGCCGCGTTCGCGGCCTTCTCGCGGACGGTACCCGAAGTGCCTCTCGGGGCGGCGAAAGGGGTGGATTATTTGCCGCTGGTGGAAGTCGCCGCCGGCCGGCCCGGCGACACGCTGGCGATTCTGCTCACGGGGGATGGCGGCTGGGCTGGGCTGGACCGGGGGCTCGCATCCGCCCTGGCGGAAAGGGGCGTGGCCGTGATCGGCTGGGATTCCCTGCGGTATTACTGGAACCCGCGCACGCCGGATACGGCGGCCCGGGATCTGGCCAACGTGATGGAATATTACCGGACCGCGCTGAAGCGGCAGCGGATTATCCTGATCGGCTATTCCTTCGGGGCGGAAGTGCTGCCGTTTCTGGCAAGCCGCTTGCCGGCGGAACTGAAGGCGCACATCGAGAAGATTGTCCTGCTGGGGCCGGGCCCCCGGGCGCATTTTGAATTCAAGCTCGCCGACTGGCTGGGCGGTGCCGAGGGCGGCCAGGAGGTCTCCAGTGAGATCGCCCGGCTTGGCGGCCTGGCCGTGGAGTGCGTGCATGGCGCGGAAGAGCGCGACAGTCTGTGCAGCAAACTCGATGCCGGGATGGCCAGAAGCGTGACGCTGCCAGGCGGCCACCATTTTGATGGGGACTATGCGGGCCTGGCCAGACTGATCCGGGAGTGATTTCTGCCGCTGACTTCAAGCTCGATTCAGGCCGTGGCTGCCGCCTGAACGTCTCTGCCTCAGAACTCGGCCTTGATTTCCCGGTTCAGCAGGGCATCGACCGCCTGCGCGGCAGGCAGGCCGTCGAACAGTATCCGGTAGACGGCGCGGGTGATCGGCATGTCGACGTCCTGTTCGGTTGCGAGCGCGTCGGCCTCGCGTGCGGTGGTGACGCCTTCGGCGACGTGGCCGAGTTCGGCGAGGATGGCGGCGAGTTGTTGACCGCGCGCGAGCCGCAGGCCGACCTGGCGGTTGCGCGAGAGGTCGCCGGTGGTGGTGAGGATGAGGTCGCCGAGGCCGGACAGCCCCATGAAGGTTTCGAAGCGGCCGCCGAGTCCGACGCCGAGCCGGGTCATTTCGGCCAGCCCTCGGGTGATGAGGGCGGCGCGGGCGTTGTGGCCGAGCTGCAGGCCGTCGCAAATGCCGGCTGCAATGGCCATGACGTTTTTCAGTGCGCCGCCGATTTCGACGCCGATGACGTCGTCATGCGCGTAGAGCCGCAGGCGCTGGCCGGACAGTATTTCGGACAGGCGTTGCGCCAGCGCGGTGTCGTCGGCAGCCAGCGTCAGCGCGGTGGGGTAGCCTTGCGCGACTTCCTGGGCGAAGCTGGGGCCGGACAGCACGGCGGTTTGCGTGTGCCCGGGCAGCAATTCGGCGATGAGCTGGTGCGGCAGCTTGCGGCTGCCGGGCTCGAACCCCTTGCATATCCAGACCAGCGGCGGCAGCCCGGGCTGCCGGGCGAGCGCGGCCAGCGTGGGACGCAGGCCGCCGCTGGGGACGGCGACGACGAGGAGTTCGGCTTCGCCGACGACGGCGCTGAAATCCGGGCTGAAGCGCAGCGCGTCCGGCAACGGACAGCCGGGCAGATAGCGCGCATTGACGCGGCTCGCCTGCATGGCATCGAGCTCGGCCGCGTTGCGTCCCCACAGGGTGACGCGGTGGTGCGGTGCCCAGCTGGCCGCCAGCGCAGTGCCCCAGGCGCCCGCGCCGAGTACCGACAGCTTCATCGCCCCCATACCTCGTGCACGGGCAGCCAGCCGCTAAGGCCGTCGGCGTGTTTCACCGGCAGCCAGCCGTAGCCGTCCATCTCGCCGGTGGCTTCGAGCAGGACGCCGCGCGCGGCACGGAACACGATCTCGGCGTCGGCGTGCGGCTGCTGCCGGACGATGCTGGATTCGGCCTTGACCATGACGGTTCTTGCGCCGCCGAGGGCGGCTTTCTCGATCCACGCCAGCCGGCCGCTATGGTCGCGCACCTTGACCCAGGCCTCGGTGTCGACGATGACTTCAAGCGGCAGGCCGCTGCCGGCGACGGCGACTTTGCCGGCAGCGGTCGAAGGCGCGTCGTACAGCAGGGCGGCGCGTCCGGTGCTGCGGTATTCCAGTGCAGCGGCGGGCTGCGCCAGGGCCAGCAGCAGGCCGGCCGCGGGCAGCCAGCCGGGGGGGCGCAGGCGCAATTTCAATGCGTCTGCGCGGGGGCAGCCTGTTGCTGCTGCTGCTGCAGCTGCTGTTGCTGCAGGTACAGCGTTTCGAAGTTGACCGGGTTCAGCAGCAGCGGCGGGAAGCCGGCGCGGATCACCACGTCGGACACGGTCTCGCGCAGATAGGGGAAGACGATGTTGGGGCAGCCGATGCCGAGCACCATCGGCAGCTGATCCTGCGGCACGTTCTGGATGCGGAAGATGCCGCCCTGGCAGCATTCGACCAGGAACATGGTCTTGTCGCCGATCTTGGCGGTGACGGTGACGGTGATGCTGGTGTGGTACAGGTCCTGGTCCAGCGCATGGCTTTCGGTCGACATGCTGACGTCGATCTGCGGCGCTTCGCGTTCCAGGTAAATGGCGGGGGCGTTGGGCACCTCCACCGACAGATCCTTGACGAAGAGTTTTTCGATATTGAATACGGGTTGTTGTTCGTCGGCCATGATGCCTCCCTGGATAAGAAAACCGGAGCCTGCGCTCCGGGGATGCTGCGCATTTTACACGCGCTTATTGAATGCCTTGCGACGCCAGCCAGCGCTTCAATGCGAACGCATCCATCGCCCCCGAGGTGCGCGCCGCCTCCTGTCCGTTCCTGAACAGGATCAGGCTGGGAATACCGCGGATGTGGTGACGCATCGACACCTGCGGGTGGGCCTCGGTGTCGACCTTGGCGAAGCGCACGCGTGCGCCCATTTCGGCCGCGACTTGCTGGAATACCGGCGCCATCATCTTGCAGGGGCCGCACCAGTCGGCCCAGAAATCGACCAATACCGGCAGGCCGGCGCGGGCGATGAAGCGGTCGAAGCTGTCGGCGCCGAGGTCAACCGGCTTGCCGGGCAGCAGCGGCGAGCCGCATTTGCCGCATTTGGGGGCGTCAGCCAGGCGGTCGTCCGGCACGCGGTTGACGGCGAGGCAGTGAGGGCAGGCGAGTTCCATCGGGGTTCCTTGAAGCGAAGGGTCTTCGCTTCAAGGTGGGGGCAGGCGCCGGAAACTCAAGCGCGCGCGTCAGGCACGGGCGAGCAAGGGCACCAGCTCGCCCGCTGCGTCCAGCGCCGCGGTGTCGTCGAAGCCGCCGACGTGGGTGTCGCCGATGAACACCTGCGGCACGGTGCGGCGGCCGCCGGAGCGGGCGATCATTTCGTCCTGCTTGGCCGGGTCGAGGTCGATGCGGATCTTCTCGATTTCGGTCACGCCGCGGCTTTTGAGGAGGCGCTCGGCGGCCACGCAATAGGGACAGACGGCGGTGCAATACATCACGACTTTAGCCATGGGGGTTCCTTATTTCTTGGTGACGGGCAGATTGGCGCGTTCCCACGCCAGGATGCCGCCCGCCAGGTTGTACACGGTTTCGAAGCCGGCTTTTTTCAGCATGCCGCAGGCGCGCGCCGAGCGTTGGCCGCTGCGGCAGGCGACCAGGATCGGCTTGCTCCTGAATTTGTCGAGTTCCTGCAGGCGGCCGGCCAGCTGGCCGAGCGGAATGTGCCTGGCTTTCGGAATGTGGCCGGCCGCGTATTCCTTGTCCTCGCGCACGTCGAGCACCAGTGCGTCGTCGTTGTACAGCCGGGTGGCTTTCAGCGTGTCGGCCTGCTCCACGCCGGACAGCTTGCCGCCGATGAAGGACCAGGCCAGCATGGCGCCCGACACCAGCGCCAGCGCCAGCAGCATCCAGTTGTCCTGCAGGAATTGCATATCCATGAATGTCTCCGCTTACAGGCCGCAGCCCGGTTTGACCCCGGCTTTTTTAAGCATGATGTCCAGCGGGCAGAAACGGGTGAAGCCGGACTGGAACAGGTTGACGCCGACGAAGGCGGTGAACCACAGCCACGACAGCCGGGTCATGTCGACGCTGCCGGAGAAATGTGCCAGCGCCAGCGACAGCATGATGAAAAATCCGGCAATGATGCGGACCATACGTTCAACGGTCATGAGACAACTCCTGGTTCAAGGAAGAAAATTTACGGTAATTGGCGGCGTAATACAGCACCGGAATCACCACAAGCGTGAGCAGGGTGGAGACAAAAATGCCGAAAATCAGGGACACCGCGAGGCCGCTGAAAATCGGGTCGTCGAGGATGAAGAAGGCGCCCATCATGGCCGCCAGTCCGGTCAGCACGATCGGCTTGGCGCGGGTGGCGCCGGCCTGGATGACCGCTTCCTGGAAGTCCATTCCGCCGCGCACCTGCTCGTTGACGAAATCGACCAGCAGGATGGAGTTGCGCACGATGATGCCGGCCAGCGCGATCATCCCGATCATCGAGGTGGCGGTGAACTGCGCGCCGAGTAGCGCATGGCCGGGCATCACGCCGATGATGGTGAGCGGGATCGGCGCCATGATGACGAGCGGCGTCAGATAGCTCTTGAACTGCGCCACTACCAGGATGTAGATCAGGATCAGCCCGACGGCATAGGCGATGCCCATGTCGCGGAAGGTTTCGTAGGTCACCTGCCATTCGCCGTCCCATTTCAGGCTGAATCCGGCGTAGGGGTCGGCCGGCTGGCGGATGAAATACTCGGCCAGCGTGCCGCCCTGTTCCAGCGCCTTGTCCGTCAATTCCGCGCGCATGCCGAACAGGCCGTACAGCGGCGAATCCAGCTTGCCGCCGGTGTCGCCGAAGACGAATACCACCGGCAGCAGATCCTTGTGGTAGATGGTCTTTTCGCGTGCGCTCGGCATCACTTCCACCAGTTCGGACAGCGGGATCAAATGGCCGTCGCTGCCGCGCACGGTCAATTTCAGCAGTTCGTCGATGCCGCTCAGGCGCTCCGGCGGCAGCGTGATGCGCACCGGAATTTCGTACTTGGCGCCGCTGCCGTGGATGGGGGTGACGTTCTCGCCCGCCAGTCCCATTCGCATCGCCGCGACGATATCCTTCTGCGCCACCCCCGCCACCGCCGCCTTGTTCTGCATGACGCGCAGCACGAAGCGCTGGGCGTCGTCCTCCACCGTGTCGTCGATCGCCACGATGCCCTCGGACTGCTCGAATACCTTGCGCACCTGCTTGGCGACCTGGATCTGCGCGTCGTAATCGGGGCCGTAGATTTCGGCGACGATCGGCGACATCACCGGCGGGCCGGGCGGTACTTCGACCACCTTGACGTCGGCGCCGTGCTTTTTGGCGACCGCCTCGACCGCCGGGCGGATCGCCTGCGCGATCTCGTGGCTTTTGCGGTCGCGTTCATGCTTGTCGACCAGATTGACCTGCAGGTCGCCGACCTCGGGGCCGGAACGCAGGTAATACTGCCGCACCAGGCCGTTGAAGTTGATCGGCGCCGCGGTGCCGGCGTAGGCCTGGTAATCGGTGACTTCGGGCACCTGCGCGACGACCGTGCCCATTTCGCTCAATACCTGCGCGGTTTTCTCCAGCGGCGTGCCGACCGGCATGTCGACGATGATCTGGAATTCCGACTTGTTGTCGAACGGCAGCATTTTCAGGATGACCAGCTGCACCGCCGGCAGCGCGACCGACAGCAGGATGGCCAGCCCGATGCCCAGCCACAGCTTGCGGCGCGCGCCGCGGCCTTCGACGCCGCGCAGGAAGGGGGTCAGCCGGGTGCGGAACAGTCCGAGCAGCCTGGGTTCGCCGCCGTGGCCAGCGTGCGCTCCCTGCTTGATGAACTTGAGTGCCAGCCAGGGGGTGACGACGAAGGCGATCGCCAGCGAGATCAGCATGCCGATCGAGGCGTTGATCGGGATCGGGCTCATGTACGGCCCCATCAGGCCGGAGACGAAGGCCATCGGCAAGAGCGCCGCGATGACGGTGAGGGTGGCGAGGATGGTCGGGCCGCCGACTTCGTCGACCGCGCGCGGAATGATGGCTTCGAGGCCGTCGTGGTCGAGTCCCATGCGGCGGTGGATGTTTTCCACCACCACGATGGCGTCGTCGACCAGGATGCCGATCGAGAAGATCAGCGCGAACAGCGACACCCGGTTGAGCGTGAAGCCCCATGCCCACGAGGCGAACAGCGTGGCGGCCAGCGTCAGCATCACCGCCGCGCCGACGATCAGCGCCTCGCGGCGGCCGATGGCGAACAGCACCAGCAGCACCACCGAGGCGGTGGCGAAAATCAGCTTCTGGATCAGCTTCTTGGCCTTGTCGTCGGCGGTGGCGCCGTAGTTGCGGGTGACGCTGGCTTCGATGCCTTCGGGCAGCACGCTGTTGCGCAGGGCGTTAACGCGGGCAATCACCTTTTCCGCGACGTCGACCGCGTTTTCGCCCGGCTTTTTGGAAATGGCGAGCGTCACCGCCGGATAGGTCTGGCCCTTGTCGGCCCGGTGCGTGCCGCCTGCGCCGGGTCCGTGCCAGACGTAGCGGGTGGGCTGGTCGGGGCCGGCGACGACGCTGGCAATGTCGCTCATGTAGACCGGGCGGCCTTGCGCGACGCCGATCACCAGCTGCCCGACGTCTTCGGCGCCGGTGAGAAAGGTGCCGGTCTGCACCAGGATTTCCTGGTTGTTGGATACCAGCGTGCCGGATGGCTGCGCCGCGTTGGCGACCTGCAGGGCGTCGCGGATGTCCTGCGGCGAGATGCCGAATGCCGCCATGCGGTCGGGATCCATCATCACCCGCACCGCGCGGCCGGGGCCGCCGACGGTGGTGACCTCGCGAGTGCCGGCGATGCGCTTCAGCTCGATTTCCGCGGCGTGCGCCGCCTGCTCCAGTTCGTAGGCGCCGCGCGTCTCGTCGCGCGTCCACAGGGCGACGGTGACGATCGGCACGTCGTCGATGCCGAGCGGCTTGATGATGGGTTCGCCGACCCCGAGTTCGGGCGAGACCCAGTCGCGGTTGGCCTGGATGGCGTCGTACAGCCGCACCAGCGCCTGGGTGCGGTCCTGCCCGACCAGGTATTGCACGGTCAGCACCGCCATGCCGGGCTTGGACACGGAATAGATGTGTTCGATGCCGGCGATCTGCGACAGCACCTGCTCGGCCGGCGTCGCCACCAGCGCTTCCACGTCCTTCGCCGAGGCGCCGGGGAAGGGGATGAACACGTTGGCCATGGTCACGTTGATCTGCGGCTCCTCCTCGCGCGGCGTGACCAGGATGGCGAACAGCCCCAGCAGGGCCGCGATCAGCGCGATCAGCGGGGTGAGCTGGGACGTGAGGAAAAAACGGGCGACGCGTCCGGAGAGTCCCATGCGTACCCCTGCTTATTTGGCGGACGGGTTGGCGGCGCTTTTGGCGTAAATCCCCGCCTTCACCGGTTCGAGCGCAATGATGTCGCCCGGGTTGAGGCCGGCCAGCACCTCCACCTGCCCGCGCGCATGGGGCGTGCCCAGGCGAACCTGCCGCAGGCTCACCTTGTCCCGGTTCACCACGTAGACCGCGGTGATTTCGGAACGGCGCACCACGGCGCTGGCCGGGATGCTGAGCTTGCGCGCGCTGGCCACCGAAAAATGCGCCCGCGCGAACATGCCGGGGATGACGCCTTCCAGCCCGGTCGGCAGGTCGATGCGCACCTTGACGGTGTGGGTGGCGGCATCGGCCGACGGCAGCACGGTGACGCCGGTGGCGTCGATCCATTTGTCGAGCGAAGGGATTTCAATCGCGACACGCGGCGCGGCCTTCGCCTCGGCCAGCTTGTACTGCGGAATGTTGGCGACCACCCGCATGTCCTTGGGGTCGAAGCCGGTCATCAAGGGTTTTCCGGGCGTCACGGTTTCCCCCACCTCGACGTGGCGGGCGGCGACCACCCCGGAAAATGGCGCGGTAATCACGGTGTAGCCGCTGACTGCCGTGGATTGCCCTGCCCCGGCGCGGGCAGCGCGGGCGGCCGCTTCGGCGGCGCGGAATTCGGCGGTGGCGCGATCGAGTGCGGCCTGGCTGATGAATTTCTGCTGGAACAGCTGCTGCTGGCGCTCGTAATTGGCGCGTGCGTTGGCCAGCGTGGCGGCGGCCTGCGCCACTTGCGCCTGGCTGCCCGCCACGGCGGAGGACAACTCCTGCGCCGACAGCCGCACGATCACCGAGCCCGCCTTGACGTAATCGCCGGCATCGAAATTGACCGCCGCCACGCGTCCCGACACCTGGGCGGCGACGGTCGATTGCTTGACGGCTTCAACCGTGGCTTCGGTGGAGTAGCCGCTGTCGGTCATCTGGTATTGCACCGGGGCAACGGCGAAAGGCAGGGCGGCCCAGGCGGCGGGTGAGGCGAGGATGACGCAGGCAACAAGTAGACGGGCGGGATTCAGCACAGATTGCGACTCCGTGAAATGGTCTATTAGAATAATCTAATAGATCATTCGATTCAATAGTTTGGGCAATGTTTTCCGCCCGGGCGGTAGGGGTGCAGCAGGTTTCAAGTATGCCCCACATAGGGGCGCCGATCCACCGCCGCCGACGTGCGCAGGGAGCCGTAGGCGATGCCGCACCATAAAACAAAAGCCCGGCACGTCTGCGCGTGGCCGGGCCCGGGATGTCGACTGGCTTGTTACTTGGTGAAGCCGCAGAAAACGTCGCGCATCATCCCCAGAAGCTTCAGCGTGCGGGTATCGCCGACGCGGTAAAACACCCGGTTGGCATCCTTGCGGGTACGCAATACGCCCTTGTCGCGCAGGATGGCCAAGTGTTGCGAGATATTGCTTTGCGACGTGCCGACGTGGTCGACGATGTCCTGCACGCTGACTTCCTTGTCGCCCAGGACGCAAAGGATTTTCAGACGCAGCGGATGCGACATGGCTTTCATCGCGCGCGAAGCCTGCTCGATGTGCTCGTCCTTGTCCATGAGGCCCACTTCGTCCCAATCGGCTGCCATATTCATTACCTCGACCCTGTTCGTGTAGTACCCTGACGCGGCGCGGTTTTTTGCTGAAACCCGCGTGATACCGCATTTTGAAGCAACATGTTGCATTGCGTATAGATTAGCAATCACGCATATATTAAAATAATCCCATGAAAACGAGTCAGGTTATACAAATTTTTTCATGAAGACCTCGCCGGTTCTCCTTCTCATCCTCGACGGTTTCGGTTGCCGCGCGGAGCGCGCGGACAATGCGATCGCGCAAGCCAGCAAGCCCAATTGGGACCGGCTCTGGAAGCATAACCCGCACACCCTGATCCACGCCTCCGAGTCCGAAGTGGGACTGCCCAAGGGACAAATGGGGAATTCCGAGGTGGGGCATCTCAACATCGGCGCGGGGCGCGTGGTGTATCAGGAGTTCACCCGCATCGACCACGCCATCGAGTCCGGTTATTTCTATACCAACCCGGCGCTGCTGAATGCGGTGCATCGGGTGCGCGACCAGGACAAGACCCTGCACGTGCTGGGCCTGCTGTCGGACGGCGGAGTGCATAGCCACGAGTCGCACTTCCACGCCCTGCTGGAGCTGGCGGCGCGCGAAGGGCTGCGCAAGGTGTGTCTGCACGTGTTTCTGGATGGCCGCGACACCCCGCCGAAAAGCGCCGAGACCTACCTGCGCCGTCTGATCGCAAAAACCGAACAGGCTGGCGTCGGCCACATCGCGTCGATGATCGGCCGCTACTATGCGATGGACCGCGACCGCCGCTGGCAGCGAGTCAAGTCTGCGTACGACTTGCTGACGCAGGGGCGTGCCGAGTTCCGCGCCGACAATCCGCTGGCCGGGCTGGAGGCCGCTTACGCGCGCGGCGAGACCGATGAGTTCATCAAGGCCACCGCGATCCTGCCGCCGGATGCCGGGCCGGTGAAGATGGAAGACGGCGACGCGGTGATCTTTCTCAACTTCCGCTCCGACCGCGCGCGGCAGTTGTCGCGGCCGTTCATCGAATCCGATTTCAGCGAATTCGAACGCGAAGTCACGCCGCGCCTGGCCACCTACTGCACCTTGACAGGCTACAGCGACGACTTCGACGTGTCGGTCGCATTTCCGCCCGAGCGCATCAAGAATGGCCTGGGCGAATACGTCGCCAACCTCGGCCTGCGCCAGCTGCGCATTGCCGAAACCGAAAAATATCCGCACGTCACTTTCTTTTTCAACGGCGGCGAGGAAATTTCCTTTCCCGGCGAAGATCGCGTGCTGGTACCGTCTCCCGACGTCGCAACCTACGATCTCAAGCCCGAAATGAGCGCTTTCGAGGTCACCGACAAACTGCTCGCGGCAATCAACGGCAAACAGTACGACGTCATCGTCTGCAACTACGCCAACCCCGACATGGTGGGGCATACCGGCGATCTGCAGGCGGCGATCAAGGCGATCGAAACCGTCGACACCTGCCTGGGCCGGGTGGTGGAGGCGCAGCTGGCGCGCGGCGGCGAAGTGCTGGTGACGGCCGACCACGGCAACGCCGAGCTGATGCGCGACGCCGAAACCGGGCAGGCGCATACCGCGCACACCATGAATCTGGTGCCGCTCATCTACATCGGGCGGCGTCGCGCCACGCTGGCCGAAACCGGCGCGCTCGAAGACGTCAGCCCGACCCTGCTGAAAATGATGGGATTGCCGCAACCCCCTGAAATGACGGGCGAAGCCCTGCTTCAATTTGAGTAAGCCCGCCCGCTTCGGGTAAGCTCGGCAGGGTGAACTTCAAACAATTCCTCGTCCTGCTGGCGCTGCTGGGGCCGCTGGGCGCCGGCGCCAACCAGGTCGAACGCAAGCAATCCGAACTCGACGCGCTCAAGCAACGCCTGCACACCCTGCAGGCGGAGTTTCGCAACACGCAGGCGCACCGTCAGGAAGCGGCCGACGAACTGCGCCAATCCGAGCGTGCCATCAGCAGCGCGGTGCGCCAGTTGCGCGAACTGGACGGCGAGCGCCAGCGCACCCATGGCGATCTGCAGACGCTGACGCAGCAGGCTGAAGCCGCTGCGGCACGCATTCGCCAGCAACAGGCCGGCCTGGGCCGGGCACTCAAGGCCGCCTACCAGCGCGGACAGGGCGATGCGCTCAAACTCATACTCAACGGCACGGACCCCAACCAGACCGCGCGCGACCTGCGCTATCTGACACACCTGTCGCGTGCCCAGCATGTCCAGATCGAAACGCTGCGTGCCGATCTCGCCCAGCTGGCGGCGCTGCAACAGCAGACCGCGCAAAAAACGACCGAGCTGACGCAGTTGCAGGCGGCGCGCGAGGCCGAGCAAAAGAAGCTGCTGGCCGACAAGCGCGCCCGCGAGGCGGTGCTGCAGAACCTGTCGGCTCAAATCCAGCAGCAGCGGCGTGAAATTTCCAGCCTGAAACGCGACGAGCGCAGTCTGACCCAGTTGGTGGAGCGCCTCGGCCGCCTGATGGCGCAGCAGGCGGCGCGCGCCCGTGCGGCGCAGCAGGCGCAGAAATCCCCGAAAACCGAGACGGACACGGCCGGCCAGCCGCGCCGTGCGGTGGCCGTGAATGCCGAGACGCCGGTGGCGTTTCGTTCGGAGCGGCCTTTTTCGGGACTGAAAGGCTTGCTGCGCCTGCCGGTTGCGGGGGAACTCATGAACCGCTTCGGGGCTCCGAGAGAGGAGGGCGGAGTGAGCTGGAAAGGCCTGTTCATCCGCGCCGCGCAAGGGTCGGCGGTGAAGGCGATCGCGGCCGGACAGGTGGTGTTTGCCGAGTGGCTGCGCGGCTTCGGCAACCTCATTATTGTCGACCATGGTGAGGGCTATATGAGCCTGTACAGCAATAATGAAAGTCTGTATAAGCAGGTTGGCGAACGGGTTCAGCCCGGCGACGCGATCGCCACGGTCGGCAACAGCGGCGGCCAGCCCGACCCCGGCCTGTATTTCGAAATGCGGCATCAAAGCCGCCCTGTTAACCCCCTCCTGTGGGTGAAGTGAGATGACGCACAAGGCAAAATTCGTACTCGTCGGCCTGGCCGGCGTACTGGCGGGCGCGGCGCTGACGGTCAACCTGTCGGCGATCGCCAACAAGGAAGCGGAGACGGCGCTGCCGGTCGAGGAGCTGCGTGCCTTTACCGATGTGTTCGCCCGCATCAAGAGCGATTACGTCGAGCCGGTGGAAGACAAGAAGCTGATCACCGAGGCGATCAACGGCATGCTGACCGGGCTGGACCCGCATTCCGCGTATCTGGACGCCGAAGGTTTCAAAGATCTGCAGGTGGGCACGCAGGGCGAATTCGGCGGCCTGGGCATCGAAGTCGGCATGGAGGACGGCTTCGTCAAGGTCGTTTCGCCGATCGAGGACACGCCGGCCTTCAAGGCCGGGGTCAAGCCCGGCGATCTGATCATCAAGCTCGACGATACCCCGGTGAAGGGCATGACCCTGAACGATGCGGTCAAGCGCATGCGCGGCAAGCCGGGGGCGACGATCAAGCTCACCATCGCGCGCAAGGGCGTCGACAAGCCCATCGTGCTGACGCTGACGCGGGCGATCATCAAGATCCGCAGCGTCAAATCCAAGCTGCTGGAAAACGGCTACGGCTATGTGCGCGTGACGCAGTTCCAGGAGCACACCGGCGAGCTGCTGGCCGAGGCCCTGGGCAAGCTGTACAAGGACAACAAGGCGCCGCTGAAGGGGCTGATCCTCGATCTGCGCAACGACCCGGGCGGTTTGCTCAATGGCGCGGTGGCGGTGACGGCGGCTTTCGTCAAGCCCGACAGCCTGGTGGTGTATACCGAGGGCCGTACCGACGACGCCAAGATGCGGCTGACCGCCAGCCGTGAAAACTATCTGCGTCCGATGCAGATCGATTATCTGAAAAACCTGCCGGATGGCGTGAAACAGGTACCGATGGTGGTGCTGGTGAACAGCGGATCGGCCTCGGCCTCCGAAATCGTGGCGGGCGCCCTGCAGGATCACAAGCGCGCCGTCGTCATGGGCACCCGCACCTTCGGCAAGGGCTCGGTGCAGACCATCCTGCCGATCGGCAACGGCACCGCGATCAAGCTCACCACCGCGCGCTACTTCACGCCGAACGGGCGCTCCATCCAGGCCAAGGGCATCGAGCCGGATATCGTGGTGGAAGATCCGGCGATGCCATCGGCGGATGAGGGACTGGAAATTCGCGAGGCCGATCTCGACAAGCACCTGAGCAATCCAAACGGCGGGGAATCGTCCCCGGCAAGCAAGCCGGCCGACAGCATCAAGGCGCCGCCGGCCGATCAGCCGGGCAAGGACAAAAAACCGCTGACGCTGGAGCCGGGCGAGATCGTGTCGAAGAACGATTTTCAGGTGAATCAGGCGCTCAACCTGCTGAAGGGCCTGCAGATCCTGCAGGGACGCTGAGCCAAAACGCGCTGCAGTTGCCGGGGCAGCGGCAGCGCGGGCGACGCGGTATATACTGTGGCTATCTAGCCTGTCGGGGGTGCCATGCGTCCGTGTGACCTCGAGAAGAACCGCGAAATCGTCTTCCATCCCGTGCCCGCGGGCCAGGTGGAACGTGCCCTGTCCTTGCTGGAAGGCCTGGAAGGCTTGCAGGTGACGGCGGGGGCGGGGGGCGACCGCCTGCTGGTGAGCTACCACATCTGCGAATACACCCTGGAAGGGCTCGAAACCGCCCTGGCGAGCCAGGGATTCCATCTCGACAACAGCCTGCTCAGCAAGCTCAAGCGCGCGCTGGCCTACTTCTGCGAGGGCGTGCAGCGGCGCAATGTCGCGGCCAACGAACCGGACATCAAATCGCAGCAGGCTTTCATGAAAGTCTACGAACGCCATCTGCATGGCGATTGCGACGCGACACCCGAGGAATGGCGCGGCTATAAATAGCCGCGTCGCCGTGCATGGACCTGAACGACGATCAACTGCTGCGCTACAGCCGGCATATTCTGCTGCCGCAAGTCGGCGTGGCCGGACAGGTGCGCATCTCCGAAGCCGCGGTGCTGATCGTCGGCGCCGGGGGGCTGGGGTGCCCGGTGGCGCTCTATCTGGGCGCCGCCGGCGTCGGCCGGCTGCTGCTGGCCGACGGCGACAGCGTCGACCTCACCAACCTGCAGCGCCAGATCGGCCACGTCAGCGCAGCGATCGGGCAGAACAAGGCCGATTCGCTCGCGCGCAGCGTGCTGGCCATCAACCCCGAAATCGAAGTGCAGCCGATTCGTCAAACGCTCGTCGGCAATGCCCTGCACGAGGCGGTGGCGGCGGTGGATCTGGTGGTCGACGCATCGGACAACTTCGCTACCCGGCATGCCGTCAACCGTGCCTGTGTGCTGCTCGGCAAGCCGTTGGTGTCGGGCGCCGCGATCGGGTTTTCGGGGCAGCTGGCCGTCTTCGACCCGCGCCGCGCCGGCAGCCCCTGTTATCACTGCCTGTTTCCCGATCACGCGGATGAGCCCGAGTTACGCTGTGCCGAGGCGGGCGTGTTTTCGCCGCTGGTTGGCGTGATCGGGGCGATGCAAGCGCTGGAGGCGCTGAAATATCTGGCCCAGGTGGGCGAGCTGCTGGTGGGCAGGCTGTTGTTGTGGGACAGCCTGCGCGCCGACGCCCGCGTGATGAAGGTGCCGCGCGATCCGGCCTGCCTGGTGTGCGGCCAGGCAGCCGTTCAGGCAGGGTGAGCGTCGAGCAGGCGCGACAGCAGCAGATCGATGTCGCCGCCCGGCGCGCGGGTAAACCCGCTCTTGGCAAACTGGTGCCAGCGCCCCACCACCACGCATTGCAGCAGATTGGCCAGCGGCGCGCTGCGTTCGGCCAGTTCGTCGCCGGCCAGCCGCAGGCATTGCCGCAACTGGGCTTCGATGCGGTCGTGCAGTTGATTGATGCGTTTTTGCAGGCGCTCGTTTTCATGCACCAGTGCGTCGCCGATCAGCACCCGCGTCATGCCGGGATTCTTCGCCGCAAAATTCAGCAGCATGCCGAGGATGGCCTTGACCTGCGCGGCCGGCGAGGGGATGTCGGCAGTGATGCGCGCGATCAGCCCGAACAGCGTCTGTTCGATGAACTCGATCAAGCCCTCGTACATCTGCGCCTTGCTGGAAAAGTGGCGGTATAGCGCCGCTTCCGACACGCCGACGCGTGCGGCGAGAGCGGCCGTGGTGATTTTCTCGGGCTGCGGTTCCTGCAGCATCGCGGCCAGCGTCTGCAGAATCTGCACGCGGCGCTCGCCGGGTTTTCTGACTTCCCCTTCCATCAGGCACTCCCCTGTTTTTATTAGGGGATGATTATCGCCGATGTCGGGTTGAATGGCGCCTGCGCTCCCTTTGGCGCCATCTGCCAAGCCGCGTAAGCACCGCCAGTTCCCATCAAGCGAACAGTGCTCCGAATATCCCCCGTGGCTGATGGGCTTGGAGTTGTTGTGTCGCCGGATTCTGCCGGTCTTGCTCACGGCAAACCTGCGAGATTGCTCCTGAAGCGGAAGGAATGTTCAACCCGCAGCGGCGAGGATGGCGGCCGCGCAGGCCCTTTACTCAATGCCAGGTTTCCGGACGGAACCGTCCGGAAATTGTTTATGCCTTGGGCGATTCAGGGCTTGGCTTCGGCAGTCGGTGCATTTACGGCAGCTGTGGAAATCATCCCGGCAGTTGCCTGCGGCTGGGCCTTGTCCGGCGACGGCGCGTCAACCGTGACGTTGCCCCCCATCAACACAGTGATCATGGTTGGGTAGTCATATGCCGCGCCACTGGCAATATCGACCCCGGCACCAATCACGCCACCAAAGAGGATGTTACCGAATGCCATGCCCTTGGTAGATGATTTCACATTTGCCAGACCGGGTGCCTGATCCGCTTTCTCGCAATTGATCAGCAGATCTTCGTAGCTGCGACTTACGACCACTGAACCAGGGCTGGTCACATACCAACTGCCCTTGTTGTTGGAGAGTTTGCAATTGGCACTCGCGACAGGCTGCCCTTCTTTGCTACGGGTTTCTACCGTGAGGCTCTGGTTGGTGCCAGAGACAATCGAGGCACAGCCCGAGCCAAGCATGGCTGCCGACATCAAAACGACTAAATTGGTCTTGTTCAAGTTATCTCCCTTCTGTGATTTTTGTGATGTGCCGGATTCCCGGTCACCAACGGATAGTACATAAGAACCGGGTAGAAGCAATGAGTCCTTTGCTAGGGGAGACGCCTGAATGGCCGCTTTAAGCCCCGCTACACGTAGGTGCGCACAGGGAAAAAGCTGGGTTAAGGTTTCAAAATGGCTTGAGGCATGGTTTGCATATGGGCGAGAACGGCCAAGCAGGAAAACAAAAAGCCCGGTTTTATGCGGGCTTATGGATGGTTCTGGACAGCGATGGTTTCTTGTTTGGTGGGTCTGCACGGACTTGAACCGTGGACCAAGGGATTATGAGTCCCCTGCTCTAACCAGCTGAGCTACAGACCCGAAAACGTAAAGCCCCGCGTGGGCGGGGCAGGGCTTATTGTTCGCCGCTGCCAACGAAACTTTTCAGCTTTTCGGAACGGGTCGGATGGCGCAGCTTGCGCAATGCCTTGGCCTCGATCTGGCGAATTCGCTCCCGCGTCACGTCGAACTGTTTGCCGACTTCTTCGAGCGTGTGGTCGGTATTCATTTCGATGCCGAAGCGCATGCGCAATACCTTGGCTTCGCGCGAGGTCAGGCTGTCCAGCACTTCGCGGGTAGCGTCGCGCAGGTTGGCGTAGATCGCGGAATCGTCGGGCGACAGCGTGCTGGCATCCTCGATGAAGTCGCCGAGATGGGAGTCCTCGTCGTCGCCGATCGGCGTTTCCATGGAAATCGGCTCCTTGGCGATTTTCATGATCTTGCGGATTTTGTCTTCCGGCATTTCCATCTTGATCGCCAGCGTCGCCGGATCCGGCTCGATGCCGGTTTCCTGCAGGATCTGGCGGCTGATGCGGTTCATCTTGTTGATGGTTTCGATCATGTGCACCGGGATGCGGATGGTGCGCGCCTGGTCGGCGATCGAGCGGGTGATCGCCT
>Ga0209916_1000831_pt1 | contig 38315 bp, 32 predicted proteins | sample ThiBio_1000_plan_FD_183956 | JGI IMG/M metagenome (GOLD analysis project Ga0209916, IMG submission 183956) | Wastewater bioreactor microbial communities from Cape Town, South Africa - Thiocy_solids_2 (SPAdes) | ecosystem: Engineered > Bioreactor > Thiocyanate-remediating > Anaerobic-Aerobic ... | reverse complement strand
GTAGATGCCCTGCAGGGTGAGGCCCTTGAAGATCACCTTGTCCCAGTCGATGCCGGCGCCCTTGGGCTGGATGCCGAGCAGGGCGATCTTGCCGCCGTGATACATGCAGTCGAGCATGTCGTTGAAGGCGCGCGGGTTGCCGCTCATCTCCAGGCCCACGTCGAAGCCTTCCATGTGCAGGTCCTTCATCACGTCCTTGAGCGACTGGCTGGCCACGTTCACCACGCGGGTGGCACCCATCTCGGCGGCCAGCTTCAGGCGGTAGTCGTTGACGTCGGTGACCACCACGTTGCGCGCGCCGACGTGCTTGGCGATGCCGGCGGCGATGATGCCGATCGGACCGGCGCCGGTGATCAGCACGTCCTCGCCGATCAGGTCGAACTCCAGCGCGCAGTGCGCGGCGTTGCCGTACGGGTCGAAGAACGCGGCCAGTTCGGACGGGATCTGGTCGGGGATCGGCCACAGGTTCGAGGCCGGCATGGTCATGTACTCGGCGAAGGCGCCGTTGCGGTTCACGCCGATGCCCACCGTATTCGGGCACAGGTGCGGACGCCCGCCGCGGCAGTTGCGGCAGTGGCCGCACACGATGTGGCCCTCGGCCGAGACGCGGTCGCCGACCTTGTAGCCGGTCACGCCCGGGCCGACTTCCACGATGCGGCCGACGAACTCGTGGCCGATGGTCAGGCCCGGCTTGATGACGCGCTGGCTCCACTCGTCCCACTTGTAGATGTGCAGGTCGGTGCCACAGATCGCGGTCTTCTCGATCTTGATCAGCACCTCGTTCGGGCCGACCTCGGGCAGCGGCACTTCCTCCATCCAGATGCCCTGCTCGGGCTTGCGTTTGACCAGGGCTTTCATCATCTGAGGCATGGGAGTTCCGTGGGGATGGCGAGGAAAACGACATTATAGAAGGCGGCCGGGACGCCGGCGTCGTGCACTGCAACGTTGTGGTCCCGCGCCTGTGCTTTTACTGTCGCGAGACGAGTGCCACTGAGCGGAGCGGGCGAATGCGTTTGAGCACGATGGGGAGTTCGGTGCGGAAGGGCCGCTGGCGTTGCGTCGCTTGCGCGCTGGCAGTGGTGGCCGGCCTGGCGGCAGGGCCGGCGGCGTGGGCGGCGGCCCGGGGTGCCGAGGCGCCCTTGCAGTTCCGCATCACGGAAGGGAACATCGAGAACGCGTTTTTCCAGGATGGCCCCATCGCGGCCCATCTGCTGCTCAGCTCCGGCGACAAGCCACGCGTGCTGGTCGCGTTCCCGGCCGGCAACAGCGGTGCCGGCGTGTGGTTCGAGCCGACCGACCAACCGGTGCGCTGGGCGCTGGATGGCGTGAAGGGGCAACACCGTACGGTGGCTGGCCACGCCTGGAACGGCATCGTCGCCGAGGCCAGGGTCAGCGCCGGCCGACTGGTGCTGAAGGACGCCGTGCTGGGCAGCATCCGCGTGTTGCGCGATTACCAGCTCGGCCAGGGCTACGCGCAGCAGGTGGCGGCCACGCCGCAGATCGTGGCCGTGCCGCAGCTCACCGAACGCTCGGTCCATTGGCAGCGCCAGCGGCTGGACGGCGCGCCGGGCTACGCCATGGCGCTGAGCACGGACAACGGCCGCTTCGTCCGCGAGGGCGGGCACATCGTGTTGCGTCCGGACCGCGCGGGCGAGGCGTTGCGCCTGCGCATCGAGGCCAGCACCGGCGAGACGCCGTTGACCCCGTTCGCCCATCTGCTCAACGACCGCGCGCAGCCCGACCTGCGCAGCCGCGAGGCGCTGCAGTTCCTCAGCTACCGCGAGAAATTCCTCGCCGGTTCCTGGCGTTTCGATACCTACTTCGGGCGCGACACGCTGATGTCGCTGCGCCTGCTGATGCCGGTGCTGCAGCCGGCGGCGGTCGACGCCGGCATTGCCTCGGTGCTGGCGCGCCTGTCGTCCGATGGTCAGGTCGCCCACGAGGAAGGCATCGGCGAGTTCGCGGTGTTGCAGCACCTCAAGCAAGAGGGCAAGCCGTCGGCCGCGCCGATCTACGACTACACGATGATCGACGGCAACGTCATGCTGCCGCCGGTCGCGGCGGCGTGGCTGCTGGAGGATCCACGTGGCCGCGAAGGCGCCCGCGCCTTCCTGGCCGGCAAGCTCGGGGCCGGGCGGCAGGGCGATGCACTGGTGCGCAACCTGCTGTTCGTCGCCGCCGGCAGCGAAGCCTTCGCGCGCAAACCGGTGTACACGAACCTGGTCGCGCTCAAACCCGGCGCCAAGGTCGGGCAATGGCGCGACAGCAACGAGGGCATCGGCCGTGGCCGCTATCCGTACGACGTCAACGCGGTCTGGATGCCGGCCGCGCTGCGTGCGATCGGCCAGTTCCTCGATGCCGGCCTGCTGGACGACTACACCACGCCAGCGCAGCGCGAACGTCTGCGCATGGCTGCGGCCAGCGCCGGTGACTGGGAACGGCACGCCAGCGCCCTGTTCACCGTGCACCTGTCGAACAAGCTCGCTACCGGCCAGGTGCACGACTACGCCAGGCAGATCGGCGTGTCCGATGCCGCCGCCCTGAAGGCCATGGATGACGCGGGCCTGGAATTCCCTGCCATCGCGCTGGACGCGCAGGGCAAGCCGATTCCGGTACTGCATTCGGACGAGGGCTTCCGCTTGCTGTTCGGCAAGCCCGATGCCGCTGCGCTGGATCGCAACCTCGCCAGCCTGATGCGGCCGTTCCCGGCGGGCCTGATGACGGACGTGGGCATGCTGGTCGCCAACCCCGCCTATGCCGATCGCGAGGTGTGGCCGCGCTTCGGCAAAAACGCGTACCACGGCACCGTGGTCTGGGCGTGGCAGCAGGCCGTCATGGCCGCCGGGCTGAAACGCCAGCTGGCCCGCGGCGATCTGCCTGCGGCGACCCGCAAGCACCTCGTCGCAGCACAGACGCAGCTGTGGCAGGCGATCTGCGCCGCCGGCGCGGTACGTACCTCGGAGCTGTGGTCGTGGTCGTACGCCGACGGCCATTACCGCATCGCGCCGTTCGGTGCGGGAAGCGCGGACGAGGACGAATCCAACGCCGCGCAGCTGTGGAGCACGGTGTTCCTCGCCCTGCCGCCGCCGGCCGGGCAGTCCTGCCACTGAGGTTTTCCCTGCCGGGCGCCGTCGCGTGATGGCGCCAGCCCTGCTCAGGCGGCCACCATGTGCAACGCAGCGTTACCCGCGCAGGCGTTTCGTTCTATCGTCGCAAGTTGTTGCGAATCGCCTGGGGATACACGAATGCGCTTGCGGAAGATGGGTTTGGTCATGGCCATGATGCTGGCACCGGCGGCACAGGCCGACGAGGGCATGTGGATGCCTTCGCAATTGCCGGGCATCGGCAAGCAGCTGCGTGCCGCGGGTTTCCAGGGCAACCCCGCCGACCTTGCCGATCTCACCCGCGCGCCACTCAACGCGGTGGTGAAGGTGGGCGGCGCCACCGGGGCCTTCGTCAGCGACCAGGGCCTGGTGCTGACCAACCACCACGTCGCGTTCGGGGTGATCCAGTACAACAGCACCGGGCAGCGCAACCTGATCGAGCAGGGCTACGTGGCGGCCGACCGCGGCGAGGAGCTGCCGGCCAACCCGGACTTCCGCCTGCGCGTCACGGTCGGTTTCGATCAGGTCACCGAGCAGGTGCTGGCCGACGCCCGCGGCAAGACCGGCCGCGCCTACTACGACGCGGTGGACGCGGCGAGCAAGGCGCTGGTCGCCGCGTGCGAGCGCGAGGAGGGCATGCGCTGCAGCGTGGCGAACATGTTCTACGGCCGCGACTTCTATCTGGTGAAGCAACTGGAGCTGCGCGACGTGCGGCTGGTCTACGCGCCACCGCGCGCCATCGGCAACTACGGCGACGAGGTGGACAATTTCGTGTGGCCGCGCCACAGCGGCGACTTCACCGTGCTGCGCGCCTACGTCGGCCCCGACGGCAAGCCGGCGGACTACTCGAAGGACAACCAGCCCTACACGCCGCCGGCGCATCTGCAGCTCGCCCGCGAAGGCGTCAACGAGGGCGACTTCGTGATGCTGGCCGGCTATCCCGGCATCACCTACCGCCACCGCAGCGCCGCCGAGTTCGCCGACCAGGTGCAGTGGCGCCTGCCCGCGTCGGTGGCAGCGATGAAGCAGCTGCAGGAGGTGATCGAGGGCGCCGGCGAGCAGGACGCGCAGGCGAAGATCCGCTATGCCTCGCAGTTGCAGTCGCTGAAGAACGGCATCAAGCGCTTCAGCGGCGAACTGGACGGCCTGAAGCGCAGCGATGCGGTGGCCGTGCGGCAGCGGGACGAGACGGCGATGCTGGCCTGGCTGGACCGGCAGCCCGAAGCCCGCGCGCTGCGTCCGCAGATCGATGCCGCGATGGCGCAGATCGCCGCCGGCAATGCCACCCGCGAGCGCGACCTGCTGCTTGGCCTGATCCAGTCGCAGACCCAGCTGCTGCGCTCGGCGCTGCGCCTGCAGCGGCTGGCGCACGAGCGCGCCAAACCCGACGCCGAACGCGAGAACGGCTACCAGCAGCGCGACGAGGAACTGATCGCCAGCGGCCTGCGCCAGGTCCAGCGTCGCTACGATCCGGTGGTCGAGAAGCGCCTGCTGGGCGCGTTGCTGACCCGTTACCAGCAATTGCCCGCCGCGCAGCACGTGGCGGAGTTCGATGCCGCGTTCGGCCGCACCCCGGCGGAGCTGGCGACCGCGCTGGATCGCGTCTACGCCACCACCCGGCTGGGCGACGAGGCGCAGCGCCTGCGCTGGATGGACGCCGATGCCGCCACGCTGGCCGCGAGCGACGACAGCCTGCTGCAAACGGCGGCGAAGCTGCAGCCCGCGTTGCTGCGCATCGACGACGAACGCAAGGCGCGCGACGGCGAGTTGCTGCGCCTGCGTCCGGCCTACATGCAGGCGCTGATCGCCTATCGCCAGCAGCAGAATCGCGCGGTCTACCCGGATGCGAATTCCACCCTGCGCGTGAGCTACGGCAAGGTCACGCCATTGCGAGCACGCGACGCGGTCGGCTACGAGCCGCTGACCAGCACCGCCGGCATCGTCGAGAAGAACACCGGCACGGCGCCGTTCGATGCGCCGAAGCCGCTGCTCGACGCCATCGCCAGGGCCGACTACGCCGGCTACCTGGACCCGAAATCCGGTGCCATGCCGGTGAACTTCCTCAGCAACCTCGACACCACCGGCGGCAACTCCGGCTCGCCGGTGCTCAACGCCAAGGGCGAGCTGGTCGGCCTCAACTTCGACAGCAACTGGGAAGCGGTCAGCGCCAGCTGGATGTTCGACCCGCGCTACAAGCGCGCGATCCACGTCGACCTGCGCTACATGCGCTGGCTGATGGACAAGGTCTATCCGGCGCCGTGGCTGCTGCGGGAGCTGGGCGTGCCGGCGCGCTGAACGTCGCAGGCATGACTTGCGGCATATGCCGCGGTCGCCCGGCTCGGGCATAAGTCGCAAGTTATTGCGTCAGCCTTGCCGGCCTCCGGGCCGGCTTTCATCAGGAGAACCCCGTGCGTCGTCTATTGCTTGCCGCGGCCGTGTCCGTCGGCCTCATCTCGTCCGCCCACGCCGTCGAAGGCATGTGGCAGCCCGCCCAGCTGCCGGGCATCGCGGCCACGCTCAAGCAGCACGGCCTGAAGCTGGACCCGAAGACGCTGACCGACCTCACCGCCTACCCGATGGGCGCGATCGTCAGCCTGGGCGGCTGCACCGCCTCGTTCGTCTCGCCCGAGGGACTGGTGGTGAGCAACCACCACTGCGTCTACGGCGCGCTGCAGCTGAACTCCACGGCGGAAAACAACCTGATCGAGCAGGGCTTCCTGGCGAAGACGAAGGCCGACGAACTCTCCGCCGGCCCGTCCTCGCGCATCTTCGTCACCGAGGAAATCCGCGACGTCACGAAGGCGATCACCGCCAAGCTCAGCGACGCGATGAGCGGCGCCGAGCGCTACAAGGCGATCGAGCAGGCGATCAAGGAACAGGTCAAGACCTGCGAGAGCGAAGGTTACCGCTGCGACGTCTACACCTTCCACGGCGGCTACAGCTACCAGCTGATCCGCCAGCTGGAAATCAAGGACGTGCGCCTGGTCTACGCGCCGCCGGAATCCATCGGCAAGTTCGGCGGCGACGTCGACAACTGGATGTGGCCGCGCCACACCGGCGACTTCGGCTACCTGCGCGCCTACGTCTCGAAGGATGGCAAGTCGGCCGCCTTCTCGAAGGACAACGTGCCGTACCGGCCGAAGCACGTGCTGAAGGTGAACCCGCAAGGCGTGGAAGCGGGCGATTACGTGATGGTGGTCGGCTACCCGGGCCGCACCAACCGCTACCGCCTCGCCGACGAGGTGCAGGGTTCGATCGACTGGGTCTACCCGACCCAGATCAAGGTGTACGAGGACACGCTGAACATCATCAACACCGCCGGCAAGGCCGATCCGAAGGTGGCGGTGAAGTACGCCAGCATGGTCGCCGGCCTCAACAACTACCTGAAGAATTTCGGCGGCCAGCTCGAAGGCCTGCATCGCGCCGACGCGGTCGCGGTGAAGCGCGCGCAGGAAGCGCAGCTGGAAGCCTGGCTGAAGCAGCAGGGCGGCGCCGGGAACACCGCGCTGGCGGCCGACATCGGCAAGCTGCGCCAGCAGATCGCCGCCGACCGGGCGAACCGCGAGCGTGACCTGGCCATCAGCCTGGTCAGCCGCGCGCAGTTGTTCGGCAGCGCGGTGCGGCTGGTGCACCTGGCGAAGGAGCGGCCGAAGGCCGACCTCGAGCGCGACGCCGGCTACCAGCAGCGCGACTGGGTGCGCATCGAAGGCGGCCTGAAGCAGATGGACCGCCGCTACGATCCGGGCGTCGACCAGCAGTTCATGGTCTACGGCCTCAAGCGCTACGTGGCGCTGCCGCCGGCGCAGCGCCTGCCTGCGCTGGACGCCTGGCTGGGCGGCGCGAAGAGCGAGGCGCAGCTGAGGCAGAAGGTCGCCGCGTTGTACGCCGGCAGCAAGCTCGGCAACGCCGACGAACGCCTGAAGTGGTTCGCGGCGGACAGCAAGGCGATCGGCGCCAGCGCCGACAGCATGCTCAAGCTGGCCCGCGCGGTGCAGCCGCAGCTGAAGCAGCTGCAAGACGAAAGCGACGCGCGCGCCGGCGAGATGAGCAAGCTGCGCCCGCGCTACATGCAGGCGATGATCGCGTGGAAGGATGCACAGAAGCTGCCGGTCTATCCGGACGCGAACAGCTCGCTGCGCGTCACCTTCGGCAACGTGCAGGGCGTGGCGCCGCGCGACGGTGTCAGCTACGCGCCGTTCACCACCGCGCAGGGCATCGTGGAGAAGGACACCGGCGTGGAACCGTTCAATTCGCCCAAGGAAGAGCTCGCCGCGATCAAGGCCAAGGCGTTCGACAGCTACGCCTCGCCGAAGCTGGGCACGCTGCCGGTGAACTTCCTGGCCGACCTGGACATCACCGGCGGCAACTCCGGCTCGCCGGCGATGGACGCCAACGGCCAGCTGGTCGGCCTGGCCTTCGACGGCAACTGGGAATCGGTGAGCGGCGACTGGCTGTTCAACCCGCAGCTCAACCGCTCGATCCAGGTCGACGTGCGCTACATGCTGTGGGTGATGCACCACCTCGACCGCGCCGACAACCTGCTCAAGGAAATGGGCGTGCCGGCGAAGTAAGCCGCGCCGTCTGCCTCACGAAGGGCCGCCTGCGGGCGGCCCTTCGTTTTCCGGTGGTGCATGCCGCCGATCTATCCACAGCCAATGTGGATACATGTCGAGCAAGCGTGTGGACAACTCCGATACGCGTCGCCGCAACAGCCACTTGCCTTGGATTGCCGAGGTTTTGCCCAGCCGCGCTGAGTTACTCTTGCGCACGGTTTCCCGGCATTCGCCTGCATGAGTCTCGATACCCGCCCGCTAGCCATCTTCCTGATGGGACCCACCGCCTCGGGCAAGACTGCGCTGGCCTGCGAGCTGAGCGAGCGGTTCCCGCTGGACCTGGTCAGCGTCGATTCGGCGCTGGTCTACCGCGGCATGGACATCGGCACGGCAAAGCCCGACGCGGCAACACTGGCGCGTTATCCGCATGCGCTGGTCGACATCCGCGATCCCGGTCAGCCGTATTCGGCAGCGGATTTCCGTGTCGACGCGCTGGCGGCGATGCAGCGGATCAGCGCGCAGGGCAGGGTGCCGCTGCTGGTCGGCGGCACCGGGCTGTACTTCCGCGCGCTGCAGCAGGGACTGTCCGATCTGCCGGAAGCCGACCCGGCGACCCGCGCGCAACTGGCCGCCGAGGCGGCGCGGCTTGGCTGGCCGGCCATGCACGCGCGGCTGGCGGCGCTCGACCCGGCTGCCGCCGCCCGTATCGGCTGCAACGACGTGCAGCGCCTGCAGCGGGCGCTGGAGGTGATCGAGCTGACTGGCCGGCCGCTGTCCGAACTGCAGCGCGGCGGCACGACCACGCCCTTCCCGTGGCGAGTGCTGAAGCTGGCGCTGTTGCCGGCCGACCGGCGCGTGCTGCACGAGCGCATCGCCCGGCGTTTCGACGCGATGCTGGCCGAAGGCTTCCTGGACGAGGTGCGTGCGCTGCGCGCCCGCGGCGACCTGCACGCCGACCTGCCGGCGATCCGCGCGGTCGGCTACCGGCAGGCGTGGGAACACCTGGACGGCCAGACGGATGCGGCCACGTTCCGTGAGCGCGCCATCTTCGCCACCCGCCAGCTGGCCAAACGGCAGACCACCTGGCTGCGCAGCGACTACGGCACCCGCCTGTTCGACCCCGACCGGCCCGGCGTGGCCGTCCATGCCGCCACCGCGGCGAGCCTGTTTCTGGCCGGACCGGGCGCTGCGGCGCCACTAACGTGACCCAGTCCACCTGCGCCGCGCAAAAATCTCCTTTCATCAAGTATTTGAAAGCAGCTAACATCCGGTCATGTTGGGCCGGGGCGCCATTGGCGTTTTTTCTCCGGTCTGTCCGTGGCAAGGGGAGAACAAGAAATGTCCAAGGGGCAGTCGTTACAGGATCCGTTTCTGAATGCATTGCGGCGCGAGCGCGTGCCGGTGGCCATCTATCTGGTCAACGGCATCAAGTTGCAGGGGACGGTCGAGTCGTTCGACCAGTTCGTGGTGTTGCTGCGCAACCAGGTGAGCCAGATGGTGTACAAGCACGCCATCTCCACCGTGGTGCCGAGCCGCAACGTACGTATCGGCAATGGCCACGACGGCCATGAGGGCCACGAGCATCCGTCCGACACGCCGGTCGCTTCCGCCGACGCGGACGCTTGATAGAAGGGCAGCCCGCCCGCATGAAGTGGGTCTGCTCCTGAAGGATCACACCCACTAGTGTTCGATAGACAAAAGAAAGGCGATCGCGCCGTCCTGGTCCTGCCGCATTCCCGTGGCGAAGGCGATACAGCGCGTCGCGCCGAGGAATTCGCCGAGCTGGTGAGGTCCGCCGGGGCCGAGGTGCTGGGCGTGATCAGCGCCCGCGTCGAGGATCCCAACCCGCGCTACTACATCGGCACCGGCAAGGCGGACGAGGTGGCCGAGGCCGCGCGTGCGCTGGAGGCCGACCTGGTGCTGGTCGACCACGTGCTGACCCCGGTGCAGGAACGTAACCTGGAAAAGCACCTGGGCATCCGTGTGGTCGACCGCGCCGGCCTGATCCTGGACATCTTCGCCCAGCGCGCCCGTTCGCACGAAGGCAAGCTGGAAGTTGAACTGGCCCAGTTGAAGCACCTGGCCACCCGGCTGGTGCGCGGCTGGACCCATCTGGACACCCAGCGCGGCGGTGCCATCGGCAACCGCGGTCCCGGCGAAACCCAGCTGGAAACCGACCGCCGCCTGCTCGGCGAGCGGGTCAAGATGCTCACCAAGCGGCTGGAAAAGGTGCAGACCCAGCGCGGCCAGCAGCGCCGCGCCCGGCTGCGCAACACGGTGCCGCGGGTGGCGCTGGTCGGCTATACCAACGCCGGCAAGTCGACCCTGTTCAACGCGCTGACCACCGGCGGCGTATATGCCGCCGACCAGTTGTTCGCCACGCTCGATCCCACCGTGCGCAAGCTGGAGGATCTCAGCTGCGGCCCGGCCGTGCTGGCCGATACCGTCGGCTTCATCCGCGAACTGCCGCACGACCTGGTCGCCGCCTTCCGCGCCACCCTGGCCGAGGCGCGCGACGCCGACCTGCTGCTGCACGTCAGCGACGCCGCCGACGAGGAGCGCGAGCGCCTGCACCGCGTGGTCGACAACGTGCTGGAGGAGATCGGCGCCGGCGACGTGCCGCAGCTGCAGGTGATGAACAAGATCGATCTGGCGGGTGCCGAGCCGCGCATCGAGCGCGATGGCGCGGGCAAGCCGGTGCGGGTGTGGCTGTCCGCTGCCACCGGCGCCGGTCTGGACCTGCTGCGCCAGGCGCTGGGCGAACTGCTCGGCGGCGATCGCGTGCAGTCGGCGCTGCAGTTGCCGCTGTCGGCCGGGCGCCTGCATGCCCGCTTGAAGGCGGCCGGGGCGATCAGCGGCGAGACGGTGGACGAACACGGCTGGCAGCTGCGCATCGACGCGCCGCGCAGCGTGATCGCCCCGCTCGGTGGCGGCGATCCCACCGAAACCCGCCTGCTGCGCCAGCTGCTGGCCGTGGCGGAATGACGCCCCGGCGCGAGCCGCGCTCTGCTAGAATCCCCGCTGTTTGCGCGGCGCCGGAAGGTGGTTGGCGCAGCATCCCTGCAGCCTTGGCTGAATCTCGTGTACAACCCGGTGCAGTGCGTGTTCCGGCCGTGGTTGCCGGCCTCCCGACGGCCCCTAGGAGACTGACTCGTGGCATGGAATGAACCCGGCAACAACGGGCAACGTGATCCGTGGAACAGGAATCGCCAAGGCGGCAAGTCGCCGCTGGACGATCTGCTCAACAACGCCAGGAAGCGCCTGGGCAAGCTGGGGCAGGGCCCGGGCAGCCTGCTCACCGGCGTGCTGGTGCTGCTCGTGGTCGGCCTGTTGTTCAGCAGCTACACCATTGTCGGCGCGCGTCAGGCGGGCGTGGTGCTGCGTTTCGGCGCGTACTCGCGCACGCTGCCGCCGGGCTTCCACCTGAAGCTGCCGCAGCCGATCGAATCGGTCACCAAGGTCGAGGCCACGCGAATCCGCTCGGTCAACGACAAGGTGGCCATGCTCACCCGCGACGAGAACATCATCACGATTGACTTCACCGTGCAGTACCAGGTGGACGATTCGCGCAAGTACCTGTTCTCGCTGAACGACCCGGACGGCACCATCGGCGCGGCCGCCGAGGCCGCGGTGCGCTCGGTGATCGGCAGCAGCGACATGGACCAGATCCTGTCCGCCGCCGGCGCCAGCCTGGTCACCCAGGCGCAGGAAACCCTGCAGAAGACGCTGGACACCTACGATTCCGGCCTGCGCGTCACCGAGGTCAGCTTCCAGAACGTGGCGCCCCCGAACGAGGTGAAGGACGCCTTCGACGACGTCAACAACGCCCGCGAGGACAAGCAGAGCATCGAGAACTCCGCCCTGGCCTACGCCAGCAAGGTAGTGCCGGTGGCGCGCGGCGACGCCGCGCGCATCGCCGCCGAGGCGGCCGGCTACAAGGCCGAGCGCGTCGCCCGCGCGACCGGTGACGCCGCGCGTTTCGAATTGCTGCTGAAGCAGTACAAGGCTGCGCCGGAAGTGACCCGCAAGCGGCTGTGGCTGGAGACGATGGAACAGGTGATGGCGAAGAACCCCAAGGTGATCGACGGCTCCAACGGCCGCAACATCATCAACCTGCCGGCGCTGCCGGGCGCGCCGGCGGCAACGCCGCCCGACGCGGGCACCACCGGCGCCGTGGTGTCGCCGCCGACCGGCAGCGCGGCCGGCAAGGGGACGCAGCCATGATGAAGGCCGGTTCCGCCATCGTCGTCTTCCTGGTGATCCTGCTCGGCCTGAACAGCATGTTCGTGGTCGGCGAAGGCCACAGCGCGCTGCTGCTGCAGTTCGGCCGCATCGTGCACACCGACTACCCGCCGGGCCTGCACTTCAAGCTGCCGGTGATCCAGCAGGTGATGCATTTCGACAAGCGCATCCTGTCGCTGGACGCGCCGCCGGAGCGCTATTTCACCTCCGAGAAGAAGAGCGTCAATGTCGACTTCTACGTGAAGTGGCGGGTGGCCGACAACGCCGCCTACTACCGCGCCACCGGCGGCGACCAGCTGCAGGCCGCGCAGCGGTTGACCCCGATCGTGAAGGACGCGCTGCGCTTCGAGTTCAACGCGCGCACCTTGCCCGACCTGATCTCCGGCGGGCGCAAGGACATCACCGAGCGCGTGCGTGCGCAGACCGACGCTTCGGCGCGCAAGAACCTCGGCATCGCCGTGGTCGACGTGCGCATCAAGCGCATCGACCTGCCGAACGAGGTCAGCGAGTCGGTGTACAAGCGCATGCGCGCCGAACGCCTGCAACTGGCCAACGAACTGCGCTTCACCGGCCAGGAAGCGGCCGAGAAGATCCAGGCCGACGCCGACCGTCAGGGCCAGGTGCTGCGCGCCGATGCCCAGCGCGACGCGGCCAAGGTGAAGGGCGAGGGCGACGCGGAAGCGGCCGCCATCTACGCGCAGGCGTACAACCAGGATCCGGAGTTCTTCACGTTCTACCGCAGCCTCGCGGCCTACCGTACCTCGTTCGAGGACGGCAGGGGCGTGCTGATCATGAAGCCCGACGACGAGCTCCTGCGCTACTTCGAACAGCCCGCGCCGAAGCGCTGAGCCGGCTTCGATGCACCAGCTCGCCGCCGCGGTCTGCCTGATGCTGGTGCTCGAGGGCCTGTTGCTGTTCGCGGCGCCGCAAGGCTGGCTGGCGATGGTGCGCGAGGCGCTGAAACTGCCGCCGCGTACCCTGCGGCTGTTCGGCGCCGGCGCCATGGCGGCTGGCCTGGTGCTGTTGCAGTTTTTTCATTGAAACGGGTCGCCCCGTCGCGGCGCGCCACCCACCTGAGCGAGAACATCGCGGAGTAATGCAGCATGGGCAAGTCAGTAGTCATCCTCGGAGCCCAGTGGGGCGACGAGGGCAAGGGCAAGATCGTCGACCTGCTGACCGAACGGGTGAGCGCGGTGGCGCGTTTCCAGGGTGGCCACAACGCCGGCCATACGCTGGTGATCAAGGGCAAGAAGACCGTGCTGCACCTGATTCCCTCGGGCATCCTGCGCGACGATGCGCTGTGCCTGATCGGCAACGGCGTGGTGCTCTCGCCCGAGGCGCTGATCAGCGAGATCGCCGAGCTGGAAGCCAGTGGCGTGGAGGTGCGCTCGCGCGTGAAGATCAGCCCGGCCACGCCACTGATCATGCCTTACCACATCGCCGTCGATAAGGCGCGCGAACTGGCCGCCGGCAAGAGCGCGATCGGCACCACCGGCCGCGGCATCGGCCCGGCCTACGAGGACAAGGTGGCGCGCCGCTCGATCCGCGTGGCCGACCTGATGTACCCGCACGAGCTGCCGGCGCTGCTGAAGACCGCAGTGGACTACCACAACTTCATCCTGACCCAGTGGCTGAAGGTCGAGCCGGTCGACTACCAGAAGGTGCTGGACGACGCGCTGGCCTGGGGCGAGTACATCCGCCCGCTGGTCGACGACGTGGCCACCATCCTGCACGACGTGCGCCGCGACGGCGGCAACATCCTGTACGAAGGCGCGCAGGGCGCGCTGCTGGACATCGACCACGGCACCTATCCGTACGTCACCTCGTCCAACACCACGGTCGGCGGCGCGCTGGCCGGCACCGGCGTGGGCGCGCACGACATCGACTACGTGCTGGGCATCTGCAAAGCCTACGCCACCCGCGTCGGCAGCGGCCCGTTCCCCACCGAGCTCAACGACGAGATGGGCGAGCGCCTGCGCAAGGTCGGCAACGAGTTCGGCGCCAGCACCGGCCGCCCGCGCCGCTGCGGCTGGATCGACCTGGTGGCGCTCAAGCGCGCCACCCAGATCAACGGTATCAACGGCCTGGCCATCACCAAGCTCGACGTGCTCGACGGCCTGGACACGGTCAAGGTCTGCATTGCCTACGAGTACCGTGGCAAGCGTCGCGAGCTGGCACCGCTGGATGCCGACGGCTGGGCCGAGTGCAAGCCGGTGTACCTCGAATTCCCCGGCTGGCAGGAATCCACCGCCGGCATCCGCGACTGGAACAAGCTGCCGCCCGCCGCACGCGCCTACCTGCGCGCGGTCGAGGAACTCTCCGGCTGCAAGCTCGCCCTGGTCGCCACTGGCGCCGACCGCGACGACACCATCGTGCTGGACGATCCGTTCGCGTAAACGTTGCCGCATCGTCGTCTCGTGGAACAGGCCCCGCATGTCGGGGCCTGTTTCGTTTGGTCGGGTGTTGGGGTTCGCTGGCGCTCACCCCAACCTACGGATTGACGGCACTCGCGTAGGTTGGGGTGAGCGCCAGCGAACCCCAACATCACCCGCCACGCTCGCCGCCGATCCCGACACGATCCGGATCACATCCCCAATCCGCCGTGACTGTTCCCTCACGGATATATCGGTGGATGGACGAATACGGCCAATCCCTCGCCTTGGCGACGTGACCGTGCTTCACCGGATTGATGTGCACGTAATCGACGTGCTGTGCAAGGTCACTCTCACTGCGGATCTGGTGCTCCCGGAAGCGGCGTTGCCAGATGCCGCGTTCACCCTTGTGCAGCCGGGAGCCACGAATGGTTTCGCCATGTTCAATCGTGCGGGAAAAGCCGGCCTTGATCAGTAGCCAGCGGGTGGAAAAGTCGGCGTCGTCCGGCGGCAATGTCCATACGGCATGCATGTGCTCGGGCAAGACCACCCATGCGACGATCTCGAACGGATGCCGCTGCTTTACGGTTCGTACCGCCTGACGAAGCGTGTCGATACGCTCGATCGGCAGGCGGCCGGAGCGGTCGGCCAGATTGACGGTAAAGAAATAGCTTGCGCCAGCGACGCGGGCTCTTCGATAACGCATCGGGTCGTCCTTGGCGATGTGGGCGTTGGGGTTCGCTGGCGCTCACCCCAACCTGCGCGGGTGGTTTCGCCTTCTATCTGGTGGGTTCCGCGCGTTCGCCCACCGGCAGGCTGAGGGTTTCCTTGACCTCTTCCATCACGATGTAGCTTTTCGAATCGCGCACGTTCGGCAGGGTCAGCAAGGTGTTGCCGAGCAGCTTGCGGTACGAGGCCATGCCCGAGATGCGTGCCTTGATCAGGTAATCGAACGCGCCGGAGACCAGGTGGCACTCCAGCACGTTGGGCAGGCGCAGCGCGGCGTTGCGGAACTCCTCGAAGATGTTGCCCGACTTGTAGGCCAGGCTGATCTCCACGAACACCAGCAGGCCGGCGCCGACCAGATGCGGGTCGAGCCGCGCGTGGTAGCCGGTGATCACGCCGTCGCGCTCCAGCCGGCGCACGCGCTCGGTGCATGGCGTGGTGGACAGGCCGACCCGCTCGCCCAGCTCGGTGAACGAGATGCGCCCCTCGTCCTGCAGCACCCGGAGGATTTTCCGGTCGATTTTGTCGAATTCCCGCTTCTTGACCGCCATGGGCTCACCGAGGATTGCCAATCTGGCAGTGATTTTACCTGTCAACACGCCGAAAGACAGAAAACAAGATTGGTCGATCGTTCCTATACTCGCTGGCTGTCACTCCTGCGGCCGGCCCGCAGGCCATCGTCGGAAAGGGGAGCGCAATGCGGGTACTGATTCTGGGCAGCGGCGTGATCGGCACGTGCAGCGCGTGGTACCTGGCGCAGGCCGGTTTCGAGGTGACCGTGGTTGATCGCGAAAGCGCGCCGGCGCGCGAAACCAGCTTCGCCAACGCCGGCCAGATCTCGCCCGGCTACGCCTCGCCGTGGGCCGCTCCGGGCGTGCCGCTGAAGGCCTTGAAGTGGCTGTTCATGCGCCACGCGCCGCTGGCGATCCGCCCCGGCCTCGACCCGCAGCAGTACCTGTGGCTGCTGCAGATGCTGCGCAACTGCACCGCCAACCGTTATGCGGTCAACAAGGCGCGCATGGTGCGCCTGTCCGAATACAGCCGCGACTGCATGGACGAATTGCGCGCGGAAACCGGGCTGGATTACGAAGGCCGCCAGCTCGGCACCGTGCAGCTGTTCCGCACCCAGGCGCAGCTGGACGACGCGGCCAAGGACATCGCCGTGCTCAAGCAGTACGGCGTGCCGTACGAATTGCTCGACCGCGCCGGCATCGTGCGGGTGGAGCCGGCGCTGGCCGGGGTGGTCGACCAGCTCAGCGGCGCGCTGCGTCTGCCGAACGACCAGACCGGTGACTGCGAGCTGTTCACCCGCCGGCTCGCTGCGCGGGCGCAGGAGCTTGGCGTGGAGTTCCGCTTCGGCGCCACCGTGGAAAAACTCGAACACGACGGCAGCCGCCTCAGCGGCGTGCGCATCGACGGCAAGCTCGAACGCGCCGACCGCTACGTGCTGGCGCTGGGCAGCTACACCCCGCAGCTGCTGGCGCCGCTGGGCATCCGCCTGCCGGTGTATCCGCTGAAGGGTTACTCGCTGACCCTGCCGATCACCGACCCGGCGATGGCGCCCACGTCCACCATCCTCGACGAGACCTACAAGGTGGCGGTGACCCGCTTCGACCAGCGCATCCGCGTCGGCGGCATGGCCGAGGTGTCCGGCTTCGACCTGTCGCTGTCGCCGCGCCGTCGCGCCACCCTGGAAAAAGTGGTCGGCGACCTCTACCCGCATGGCGGCGACCTGAGCCGATCCACCTTCTGGACCGGCCTGCGCCCGGCCACCCCGGATGGCACGCCGGTGGTCGGCGCCACCCGCCTGGACAACCTCTACCTCAACACCGGCCACGGCACCCTGGGCTGGACCATGGCCTGCGGTTCCGGCCGCTACCTGGCCGACCTGATCGCCGGGCGCAAACCGCAGATCAGCACGGAAGGTCTGGACATCTCGCGCTACAGTTCACGTCCCGCCGCGGGAGTCCCTGCCTGATGCGCCCGGCACGTGCCCTGATCGACCTGGCCGCGCTGCGCCACAACTACCGCCTGGCGCGCGAGCTGGGCGGGCGCAAGGCGCTGGCCGTGGTCAAGGCCGACGCCTACGGCCATGGTGCCGTGCGCTGCGCACAGGCGCTGGAAAGCGAGGCCGACGGTTTCGCGGTGGCCTGCATCGAGGAAGCACTGGAACTGCGCGAAGCCGGTATCCGCGCCCCGATCCTGTTGCTGGAAGGCTTCTTCGAAGCCGACGAACTGGCGCTGATCGACGCCCACGACCTGTGGTGCGTGGTGCAGGCCGAATGGCAGATCGACGCGATCGAGCGCGCGCGCCCGAGCAAACCATTCACGCTCTGGCTGAAGCTCGATTCGGGCATGCACCGGCTCGGCCTGGCCGCGGCGGACTACCGCGCCAGTCTGCAACGCCTGCAGGCCATGCCGCAGGTGCGCGAGGTGGTGGCGATGACCCACTTCGCCCGCGCCGACGAACTCGACTGCACCCGCACCGACGAGCAGCGCGCGCTGTTCCACCAGGTGTGCGATGAGCTGCACTTGCCCGCCAGCCTCAGCAATTCCCCCGCGCTGCTCGGCTGGCCCAGCGCGCAGGGCGAGTGGGCGCGGCCGGGCCTGATGCTGTACGGCGCCACGCCGTTCGCCGGCCCGCATCCGGTCGCCGACCGCCTGCAACCGGTGATGACGGTGAGCTCGAAGGTGATCGGCGTGCGCGAGCTGGCGGCCGGCGAGCCGATCGGCTACGGCGCCCGCTTCATCACACGGCGCCCCAGCCGCATCGGCGTCGTCGCGATGGGCTACGCCGACGGCTACCCGCAGTTCGCCCCCAACGGCACTCCGGTCAGCATCGACGGCCGCCCCGGCGAGCTGGTGGGCCGCGTGTCGATGGACATGCTCACCGTCGACCTCACCGACCATCCCGCCGCCGGCCTCGGCAGCGAGGTCGAACTGTGGGGCAGGCAGGTATCGGTCAGCGAACTGGCACTGCACAGCGAAAGCAGCGCCTACCAGCTGCTGTGCGGACTGAAGCGCGTGCCGCGCAGCTACGTCGGCGAGTGAATGCTTCCCGCTGCCTGCAGAAGGGCAGCCAGGCAAGGCTCCTGACCGCGGGGCGTCCAGCCCCGAGATCTCGCCCCCTGCGACCCACTACGGCCACCATCGCGCGATGGAACCAATCAGGGGGAACGCCATGACCGCATTCACCGACCGCTTCAGCCGCGCCGTCGACTACGCCCGCATCGCCCACGCCGCGCAGTGCCGCAAGGGCTCGAACATCCCGTACCTCTACCACCTGCTCGGCGTGGCCAGCCTGGTGATCGAGTTCGGCGGCAACGAGGATCAGGCCATCGCCGGCCTGCTGCACGACACCATCGAGGATGGCGGCGCCGCGCATGCAGCGACCATCCGCGCGCAGTTCGGCGACGCCGTCGCCGACATCGTCAAGGACTGCACCGACGGCACCGCCGAAGGCAAGGCCAGCCACACCGACGCCGAGGCCAAGCGCCGCGACTGGATCGAACGCAAGCTCGCCTACCTCGCGCACCTGAAGACCGCACCGGATCAGACCCTGCTGGTCAGCGCCTGCGACAAACTGCACAACGCCCGCGCCATCGTGCAGGACCTCGAAGACCCGGAGGTCGGCCCCCGCGTGTTCGACCGCTTCACCGGCGGCCGCGCCGGCACCCTCGGCTACTACCACTCGCTGGCGGAAATCTTTTCCGCGCGCAACGTACCGGCTGCCAGGGTGCTCGATGCGACGGTGGAGTGGATGCATGAGCTGGCGGGGGTGGAGACGCGTACGGCGTTGGCCTAGCCATCGGCAGCGATACGGGCTCGCCATGCGCAACGGGATTACCGATACTCAGCGGGACAAGCGCAGACGGCTGCCGTCCCTGGTGCGCCCGTTCACGCTGCACCATTGAGCGACACCCATCATCAGGTTTCCGCATCCGCATGAATCAAGCTTCGCTTTCCGCCCTGATCTGGTCCGTTGCCGACCTGCTGCGCGGTGATTACAAACAGTCCGAATACGGCCGGGTGATCCTGCCGTTCACCGTGCTGCGCCGTCTCGATTGCGTGCTGGCGCCGACCAAGCCGGCGGTGCTGGCCGAGTTCGAGGCCAAGAGCAAGGCCGGCCTCAACCCCGATCCGTTCCTGCTGCGCAAGGCGAAGCAGTCGTTCTACAACACCTCGAAACTCGACCTGCCCACGCTGCTGGGTGACCAGGACCATATCCGCCAGAACCTCTACAACTACATCCAGGGTTTCTCGCCGGCAGTGCGCGACATCTTCGAGCGCTTCGATTTCTTCACGCAGGTCGAGCGCCTGGGCAAGGCCAACCTGCTGTACCTGGTCACCGAGAAGTTCGCCCACATCAACCTGCACCCGCACGAAGTGGACAACGCGCAGATGGGCCTGGTGTTCGAGGAGCTGATCCGCAAGTTCGCGGAAATCTCCAACGAAACCGCCGGCGAGCACTTCACCCCGCGCGAAGTCATCCGGCTGATGGTCAACCTGATCTTCATCGAGGACGACGACGTGCTCGAACCCGGCCACGCCGTGGTGCGCACGATCTATGACCCGACGGCAGGCACCGGCGGCATGCTCTCGGTCGCCGCCGAGCACCTGCTGCAGCACAACCCCGATGCCAAGCTCGTTCTCTACGGACAGGAGTTGAACGACGAGTCCTACGCCATCTGCAAGGCCGACATGCTGATCCGCGACCAGGACGTGGCCAACATCGTCGCCGGCAACACGCTCAGCGAGGACGGCCACGGCGGCCTGAAATTCGACTACATGCTGTCCAATCCGCCGTTCGGCGTGGAGTGGAAGAAGGTCGAGAAGGCGGTGCGCAAGGAGCACGAGGAGAAGGGCTTCGACGGCCGCTTCGGCCCCGGCCTGCCGCGCGTGTCCGACGGCTCCATGCTGTTCCTGCTGCACCTGCTGGCCAAGATGCGACCGGCGAAGGACGGCGGCAGCCGCTTCGGCATCGTGCTCAACGGCTCGCCGCTGTTCACCGGCGGCGCCGGCAGCGGCGAAAGCGAGATCCGCCGTTACCTGCTGGAAAACGACCTGGTGGAAGCCATCATCGGCCTGCCCACCGACATGTTCTACAACACCGGCATCGCCACCTACGTGTGGATCATCTCCAACAAGAAGCCCGCCGACCGCAAGGGCACCGTGCAGCTGATCGACGCCGGCAGCTTCTGGCAGAAGATGCGCAAGAGCCTCGGCAGCAAGCGCAAGGAGATGAGCGACGAACACATCGCCACCGTCACCCGCCTGTTCGGCGACTTCGCCGAAGCCGAGCTGGCCACCGTGTTCGACGCCGCCGGCAAGGAAACCGGCCGCCAGGTGATCGCCGCCGCCGAATTCGCCCCCGAGCCGCCCGCTGGCGGCAAAGTCAAGATCGCGCCGATCGCACGCATCTTCAGGAACGAGGACTTCGGCTACACCACCATCACCGTCGAGCGCCCGCTGCGCGACGAGCAGGGCAAGCTCGTGCTGGGCCAGAAGGGCAAGGCCAAGGGCAAGCCGCAGCCCGACAGTTCGCTGCGCGACACCGAGAACGTGCCGCTGGGCGAGGACATCAAGACCTACTTCAAGCGCGAAGTGCTGCCGCACGCGCCCGACGCCTGGATCGACGAAGCCAAGAGCAAGGTCGGCTACGAGATCCCGTTCAACCGCCACTTCTATGTGTTCGAGCCGCCGCGCGATCTGCACGAGATCGACGAGGAGCTGAAGGGCGTGTCGGCGCGGATCATGGCGATGCTGGGGGAGTTGGCGGAATGACAAATTTGTCCGGAACAAATTTGAACAGCCGCCCCGCGGCAGGCCCCGGCAGGGGCGAGGGCAGGGAAAGCCCGAGTCGTTTGCCGAGGTATGCGGAGTACAAGGACAGTGGGGTGGCTTGGTTGGGTGACGTGCCTGCACATTGGGATGTCAGCAAGATCAAAACGGTGATCAAAGCCATCGACTCCGGTGTGAGCGTTAACGCGGTCGATGTCCCAGCAAGTGATGGATCGTTCGGTGTGTTGAAAACGAGTTGCGTGTATGACGGGACGTTTCGCTCTGAAGAAAACAAGGCAGTGCTGGAGGACGAGCTAGATCGCGTCGCATGCCCAGTCGAGAAGGGCACCATCATCGTTAGCCGTATGAACACACCAGCCTTGGTCGGTGCAGCTGGGCTGGTTAAAACGAGCTGGCCTAATCTCTTTCTTCCTGACCGTCTATGGCAGGTGCATTTTCAGGACTGTTCGCCCAGTTTTGTGCACTACTGGACTCTTAGTCAGATATATCGATGCCAAGTCGAAATTGCTTGCTCTGGTACGAGTTCCAGCATGCAGAATCTCGGGCAGGATCAGTTCAAGAGCTTCTGGATTTCGTTGCCCACGGAAGATGAGCAATCCGCCATCGCCACCTTCCTCGACCGCGAGACCGGCAAGATCGATGCGTTGATTGCCGAGCAGGAAAAGCTGCTGACCCTGCTGGCCGAAAAGCGCCAGGCCACCATCTCCCACGCCGTCACCCGCGGCCTCAACCCCAACGCCCCGATGAAAGACTCCGGCGTGCCGTGGCTCGGCGAAGTGCCGGCGCATTGGAAGTTGCCTCCGCTCTATCTACGTTACACGGTCGAGCTAGGAAAGATGCTCGACACAAGCAAGATCACTGGAGAACATCTGACACCATATTTGCGAAACGTGGATGTCCAGTGGGATCGAATTAATACGGTAGATCTTCCTTATATGGACATCTCGCTCGACGATGCCAAGAGATTCACCGTCCGTGATGGCGATCTGCTCGTATGCGAGGGTGGTGAGGTTGGGCGGGCAGCGGTTGTAGCCGGCTTGACCGCCACAATTGGTTATCAGAAAGCGCTACATCGTCTTCGAAGCCTGGGGGAAGACGAAAGTCCGCGATACTTATTTTTTGTGTTCAGGTGGGCAGCTTGCACAGGAGCATTTTCTGGTGAGGGTCAATCGACAATCGCGCACCTTACTGGCGAACAGCTTCGTAAGTACCGTTTCCCAAAGCCTCCATTGGAAGAGCAGCAGTCGATTGCTGCATTTCTAGATGGGAAGTTGCATGGCTTGGATAGCCTGCAGGCCGAAGCAGAACAAATAGTCAGCTTGCTCAAGGAGCGCCGCAGCGCCCTGATCGCCGCCGCCGTCACCGGCAAGATCGACGTGCGGCAAGTTGCATGAACCATCCAAGGGGGTTTGCTAATGAGGAACTACTACCGCGTCATGCTGGGCAGGCGCAGCGTCCACGCAGACGAGTGCTTCCGCGGCGGATTCATCGGCGCTGACTTCGGTATCGAGCAGGATCTCGGCGGCCGTCTGCCGGACGAGTGGCGTGAGTTCAACAAGGCCTTCATCCCGATCTATCTCGCCGGCCATCCAGACAAGACCCGGATCGGTGCGGGGCTTGCCTGCGGTGCGCTTTGGACGATTGCCAAGGGCATCGCCAAAGGCGACATCGTGTTATGTCCGGATGGTTCGGGCAGCTATCGTGCCGGCGAAGTAGTGGGCGACTACCAGTATGCGCCCGGGAATGTCTTGCCACACCGCCGTGCGGTGCGCTGGCTGGATGTGGCCATCGCCCGCTCGGCCATGAGCGAGGCGCTGCAGAATTCCACGGGCTCCATCGGCACGGTGTCCACCATCACGTCCTATGCAACGGAAATTGAGCGCTTTCTCGGCGAAGCGCCGGTGCCGGTTACGGTGGTGGCGACCGATCCGGTGATCGAGGATCCGCTGGCCTTCGCGATGGAAAAACACCTGGAGGATTTCCTGGTTGGCAACTGGGGCCAGACCGAGCTGAGCCGAGAGTTCGCCATCTACGAGGAGGACGGCGAGGCCGTCGGTCAGCAGTACGCCACGGATGCCGGCCCGATCGACATCCTGGCGGTGAGCCGTGACCGCATGCGTCTGCTGGTAGTGGAGCTCAAGCGTGGCCGCGCCAGCGATGTGGTGGTTGGCCAGACCCTGCGCTACATGGGCTACGTCAAGGAGCAGATCGCCGAGCCGGGGCAAACGGTAGAAGGGGCCATCATTGCGCTGGAGGATGACCGCAAGCTTCGTTGGGCATTGGCAGCCGTGCCGAATATCCGGTTCTACCGGTATCAGGTGAGCTTTCGGTTGGTTGCGGCTTGATGGTGCCCTGGCCGGGTATTGGGACGTGGATCATCACCGCGTCTTTGGTGGATACCACAGCTCGATCCGGCCGGGTGCCTCTGGAACGCGGATGCCTTCGCTCGCAGCATGCCGGTACACCTTGGCGATATACGGCGGCTTGTGTTGGTCGATAAAGCCGAAGATGCGCGCCTGCGTGGCCACGAAATTGTGCGCCAGCTCGGCGTAAGGAGCGTGACCGATCATTATCAGGAGGGCGACCTGATGCTCGACGACGGCCGCGAGCTCATTGGGCTTGTAGCGAATGCGGCCGTCGTGCGTGATCGCGATCCAGCCGCGCTTGCCAATGTCGCGCAGCCAATCCGGGTCCGGGCAATCCTGGGAAAAATGATCCGCGTGGCGCTCCACCGTGAGGCCGGCGTCGCGCAGGATGGTGGGGAATTGCTTGCCGAGATCGCGATCGGTGAAGAAGACCGGCGCCATCCGGTAGGTCTCAGGCAGCCCGCTCGTACAGCACGGCGTCTTCGATCTCGGCGGGGGTCAGGTCGTAATCGTCCGCCAGATCGGTGATTGATTCGCCGGCATCGATACGCCCTGCGATGGCGGCGGTGGAGATGCCGCCGCGTACCAGGACGGGGCGCCCAAAGGCGATGTTGGCGGCGATCGCGACCGGACGAGGCTCGCCCGCCCCGACGCCGCCCGTCGTGAAGGGATACAGGCGCACCGGGAATTGCCATTCGTCCCATTCCACGCGATCCAGATGCGCCTTGAACAGGCTGCGCATGGCGATCTGGCCGGAGGCAGAAAGCTCGATCAACTGGCCGTAGCGCTCCAGCAGGAGTTTTCCGGCGTCCGTGCGCAGTTCAGGGCTGAGCAGCAGCCGCTCGATCTTGAGGGATCTTTCCGCGTAGTTGATCGCGCGACGAAGCGCATCCATCGGCACACCATGATCCGTGCGCAGGGATCGCAGCACATGGGCCTCGATCAGGTTCCAGAAGGACAGCGTCAGCGGTGGATTTTTCGCCGGTCGGATCAGGGCCTTGGAGTGGGCGGTACCCGTGCCGGTGGGATACGGCCTGCCAACGACCCACGAGCGCAGCGTGGCCGGCGCCACCCTGAGGTAGCGCGCTGCCTCGGCCAAGGTGTAGGCCGGCTGGTCGCGGGTGTCGGTTTTCGCCATATAGATGTCGATCCATGGCCGGAAGCGGAGTGCTGGGATTGTAACCTCACGGCCCGTGTAGAGGGCGAGCAGCCCCTGCCGACCTGGCCTGATTTGTTTGATGGCTATTTGATAGATCGAGCGGTGGAAGCGTTCTTTACTGACGAAACCGTCAACAAGACAGCCACTTGCGAAGATGGCAAGTGTCCTGTTTGCTTGACGGCTGCTTGCTAGTTGGGGCTGCTCGGCAACCCTTGTCCGGTGTTGCCTAATTGGCTACGCTCGTCGCCAAATGAGCAACACATCGACCTTGATGGACCTGCTGTTCCCCGCCACCCGGCAACGGGTGCTGGCTCAGCTGTTGCTCCATCCGGAGGAAAGCTTCCATTTGCGCGAGCTGGCTCGCCTCACCGCCAGCCATGCGGGCACGCTGGGCCGCGAGCTGGACAAGCTGACCGAGGCCGGGCTGGTGCTTCGCCGCGAGCAGGGCAACCAGGTGCGCTACCAGGCCAACGCGCAGTGCCCGCTGTTCGCCGAGCTGGCGTCGATGTTCCGCAAGACCCACGGCATGGTGCCGGCGCTGCGCGAGGCGCTGGCGCCGCTGGCCGGTTCGATCCGGTTGGCGCTGGTATTCGGCTCGATGGCTCGCGGCACGCAGTCGGCCGGCAGCGACATCGACCTGCTGGTGGTGGGGAAGGCCGGTTTTGCCGAACTGGTGCAGGCGTTGTATCCGGCGCAGCAGTCATTGCAGCGCGAAATCAACCCGGTGCTGTATGCGCCGGCGGAATTTCGTCGACGGGCAGCCAGTGGCGATGCGTTTGTCCGCCGGTTTCTGGACCAGCCCAATGTGTTCCTGATGGGGGATAAGGATGACCTTGCAGAACTTGCTGGCGATCAAGCGCCTGCTGGCGCACGCGCCAGACGGCGCAGCGGTGCGCAAACTGCTGGAGGCGGCACAACGTAATCTGTTGGACGCGAACGTCGCGACCATCAGTACCGACAACCGCTTCGACGCGGCCTACAAGTGTCTGATGCAGTGCGCGATGCTTGGCCTGTGGGCCAGCGGCTATCGCACGGCGACCAGCCAGCCAGGCCATCACCAGACCGCCATCCACTGCCTGACTTTGACCATGGGCGTGCCGGCGCCTACCGTGATCGTGCTGGATGCCTTGCGCAAGCAGCGCAATCTCAGTGATTACGAGGGTGATCCGATTTCCGAGGCGACGTTGGCCTCCTGTCTGGACGAGGCGGGGAAACTGTTGGCGCATACCAGGCAATGGTTGTGCGACCACCATCCCGAGCTGCTGGGTGCCGCATGAACCTGCATCAGGAACACCACTTCGAAACGGAAATCTGCGCGCACCTCGCCGCGCACGGCTGGCTCCACGCCGAAGGCGACGCCGCGCACTACGACCGCACGCATGGCCTGTACCTGCCCGATCTGCTGGCCTGGATCGAAGCGACCCAGCCGGACAGCTGGCAGCGCCTTGCCAAGACCCACGGTGCCGCAGCCGCCGAGCGCATCGCCGAGCGCGTGCGCAAGAACCTCAACGAGCGCGGCACGCTGGAGGTGCTGCGTCGGGGCGTGGAGATGCTGGGGCTGAAGGAGCCGCTGTCGCTGGTGCAGTTCAAGCCGGCGCTGGCGATCAACCCGGTGATCCAGCAGCACTACGCGGCCAACCGGCTGCGCGTGGTGCGCCAGGTACGGCATTCGCCGAACAATGCGCAGGACGCGCTGGACCTGGTGCTGTTCGTCAACGGCATCGCGGTGGCCACGGCCGAGCTGAAATCCGATTTCACCCAGAGCGTCAACGATGCGGTGGATCAGTACCGCTTCGACCGGCATCCGCAGCCCAGGGGCGGGCAGCTCGAACCGCTGCTGGGTTTCCCCGGCGGCGCGCTGGTGCATTTCGCGGTGAGCCAGACCGAGGTGATGATGACCACGCGGCTGGCCGGGCCGGCCACGCGTTTCCTGCCGTTCAACCGCGGCAATCACGGCGCGGCCGGCAATGCACCGAACCCGGACGGCTTTGCCACGGCGTACCTGTGGGAAGAGGTGTGGGCGCGCGACAGCTGGCTGGAGATCCTGGGCCGCTACCTGATCGGCAAGCGCGACGACAGGAAGCAGCTCGCCAGCGTGATCTTCCCGCGTTACCACCAGCTCGACGCCACGCGGAAACTGCTGGCCGACGTGCTGGCGCAGGGGCCGGGGCAGCGTTACCTGATCCAGCATTCGGCCGGCTCGGGCAAGACCAACTCGATCGCCTGGAGCGCGCACTTCCTGGCCGATCTGCATGACGCGCAGCACAAGAAGCTGTTCGACAGCGTGCTGGTGGTGTCCGACCGCAACGTGCTGGACGCGCAGCTGCAGGAGGCGATCTTCGACTTCGAGCGCACCACCGGCGTGGTCGAAACCATCACCAGTGAGCACGGCAGCAAGAGCGCGCAGCTCGGCCAGGCGCTGAAGGACGGCAAGAAGATCATCGTCTGCACCATCCAGACCTTTCCGTTCGCGCTGCAGGCGGTGCAGGAGCTGGCCGCCACCGAAGGCAAGCGCTTCGCGGTGATCGCCGACGAGGCGCACAGCTCGCAGACCGGCGAAGCGGCGGCCAAGCTCAAGCAACTGCTGAGTGCCGAGGAGTGGGCCGAACTGCAGGACGGCGGCGAGATCGATACCGAGGCGCTGCTGGCTGCCGGCATGGCCGCACGCGCCGGCGGCAGCAAGGGCCTGACCTACGTGGCGTTCACCGCCACGCCGAAGCAGAAGACGCTGGAGCTGTTCGGCCGACCGGGCGATGACGGACTGCCGCAGCCGTTTCACGTGTACTCGATGCGCCAGGCGATCGAGGAGGGTTTCATCCTCGACGTGCTGAAGAACTACACGCCGTACAAGCTCGCCTTCAAGCTGGCCCACGACGGCAAGGAGTACGACCAGACCCAAGTGGAACGCAGCGCGGCGATGAAGGGGATCATGCAGTGGGTTCGCCTGCATCCCTACAACATCGCGCAGAAGGTGCAGATCGTGGTGGAGCATTACCGCGAGAACGTGCAGCCGCTGCTGGCAGGCCAGGCCAAGGCGATGGTGGTGGTCGGCAGCCGCAAGGAGGCGGTGCGCTGGCAGAAGGCGATCCGCGGCTACATCGAGCGGCAGCATTACGCGCTGGGCGTGCTGGTGGCGTTCTCCGGCGAGGTGAATGACCCCGAGAGCTATCCGCAGGCGGTGACCGAGACCAGCATCGACCTCAATCCCGGCCTCAAGGGCCGCGACATCCGCGACGCATTTGCCGATCCCGGTTACCACCTGCTGCTGGTCGCCAACAAGTTCCAGACCGGCTTCGACCAGCCGCTGCTGTGCGGCATGTACGTGGACAAGATGCTGGGCGGCATCCAGGCCGTACAGACGTTGTCGCGGCTGAACCGCGCGCACCCGGGCAAGGACACCACCTACATCCTCGATTTCGTCAACGACGCGGCGGAAATCCTCAAGGCCTTCAAGACCTACTACGCCACTGCCGAACTGGAGGCTGTGACCGATCCGCACCTGGTGTTCGAGCTGCGCGCCAAGCTCGACGCCAGCGGCCACTACGATGACTTCGAGGTGGCACGCGTCGCGAACGTGGAGACCGATCCACGCGGTACCCAGGCGCAGCTGAGCGCGGCGATTGCGCCGGTGGCCCAGCGCCTGCTGACCCGCTACAAGGTTGCGCAGCAGGCACGGGCGACCGCGCTGGCCGATGGCGACGACAAGGCGGCAAAGGTTGGCAAGGACGTGCTGGAGGCGCTGCTGCTGTTCAAGAACGACATGGGTTCCTACGTGCGCCTGTATGCGTTCCTGTCGCAGGTGTTCGACTACGCCAACACGGACATCGAAAAGCGCTTCATCTTCTACAAGCGGCTGATCCCGCTGCTGGAATTCGGCCGCGAGCGCGATACCGTGGACCTGTCCCGGGTGGTGCTGACGCACCATACCTTGCGCAGCGCCGGCCGCCAGCCGATGGGCCTCGGCGCGGACGGCAGCTACAAGCTGCCGCCGATGGATGCGGTTGGCAGCGGCTCGGTGCAGGAGAAGCAGCAGGCTTACCTGACCGAAATCATCGAGAAGGTGAATGGCCTGTTCGAGGGGCAACTGACCGATGGCGACCAGCTGCAGTACGTCAACGGCTCGCTCAAGGGCAAGCTGCTGGAGAACCAGACCCTGGTGCAGCAGGCCGGCAACAACAGCAAGGAGCAGTTCGCCAACTCGCCCGACCTGAAGGACGCGTTGATGCACGCCATCATGGATGCACTGGAAGCCCATTCGAGCATGAGCACGCAGGCGCTGGGCTCAGAACGCGTGCGTGCCGGCCTGAAGGACATCTTGCTGGGCCCTGCGCAGTTGTACGAGGCGCTGCGGGCCAAGTCGCAGGGCGGGGCCGGCGCGCCATAGCCGATGGTTTTGCCAGGTTGACGAAGGAGCCCCCGCAAGCGGGGGCTCCTCGTTTTTACGCTGCTTGCCGCTCAGTGCTGCGCGTTCGCGCTGGCGTCGGCGCTGCCGTCGGCCTGCGCCGAGGCGGAGATACCGCTGCGGGCCGAGCCGTGCGCGCGGGCCTGGCCCCCGGCGTTGGCCGAGCCGGTGCTGCCCGCGGTCGAGCCGGCGTTCGCATCGGTGTTGCCGCGGGCCGTGCCCGAACCGGATGCGTCGACCGATTGGTCCCCGGCGTTGCGCACGGCGCTGGATGCGCGCGGCAGCAGGCGCGGCGTGGTCGGCGCGTCACCCGACGGCTGGCTCGCGGTGTTCGCACCGGCCGAGCTGGCCTGCGACGCGCTGCCGGCCGCGTCCGTGCCGAGCGAGCCGGCGGTCTGCGCCGACTGGGTGCCGGTGGCGGTGGCCTGGCGGGCGGAACTCAGGCCGGCGTTGGCCGAACCTTCGGCCGCACCCTCGGCGCTCGCGGAGGCGTTGCCGGCCGTGTTCTGTACACGGTCCAGCGCGCCACGGGTCCCGCGTTTGGCCGTCGAGGCGGCTGAACGGGCCTGGCTCGCGGCCTGGCCGGCGGCACCGGTCGCGGCGTCGCGCATGCCCGAAGCGTCGACGGCGCCGGTCGCGGTCGAGCCCAGTTCGCCGGCGCCACCCAGCGCAGCCTGGTTGCCGGTGGTGCCGGCGTTGGCGCCGGCCGCACCGGTGAGGCCGGCAGCGGCGTTAGCGGCCGCCTGGCCGTTCACCTGGCGGGCGGTCTGGCCGGCGGTGTTGGTCGCCGAAGCGGCGGTCGCCGCGGCGCGCTGGCGCAGGCGCTCGGCGCGCCGTTCGGCAGCGCGCGTGTTGATGTCGGGGGCATGGAGGTTGCCCATGCCGCGCGCGGAGCCGCCGATCTGGCCGCCCACCTGGCCCATCGTGGAGTTGATCGGGCCGCCCAGGCCGCCGGCGATGCCGCCGCCGAGCGAGCCGCCGCCCAGCACCTGGGCATGCGCCGGGACCATCGCGGCCAGGGCAAGCGCGCCGGCGAACAAAGCGGTGTTGAGGGTTTTGTGGTTGAGGGTCGTGTTGCGCATGGTGGGACCTCCTGCCTGCGGCCGATCCGCGGCTTCCGAGGTCCAGTACGCCGGCGCCGGGACGATCCTTCCATCGCGGCGGGTTGCGGTCGGTTTTCGTTCAGCTTCAGGGCGACAGCAGGCCGTAGCCGTAGCGCGGGTCGTGGCCCGGTGCGCCGAGCGGGCGGGCCTCGCCGATCAGTTGCTGCTGCACCTGCGCCGCGGCGCCCGCGCGGGGAGCGTCCAGCAAGCGGGCGGCTTTTCGCGCCGCGATCGGCGCCGCGAACGAGGTGCCGCGCAGCGCGTCGCGGCCGCTGCCGAGCACGCCGGAGGCGCAGAAATCCACCTGGTCGCCACTGCCGGATTCGGGCAGCACGCGATCGCGTGCGTCGACGCCGCCGACGCCGATCACGCCCGGATACGCCGCGGGAAACAGCGGCGGCGCGGCGGGGCCGTCGTTGCCGACCGCGCTGACCAGCACGTGGCCGCGCGCGATCATCGCCTGCACCGCACGCGCGAGCACCGGGTTGTCGGGGCCGACCAGGCTGATGTTGATCACCGCCACGTGCTCGCGCGCCATCCACGCCAGCGCGTCCACGAGGTTCGAGGTGGCGCCGCCGACCGCGTCGCCGCACCACAGGTCGGCGGCGTACAGCGTGTCCGGATCGCCGGCGACGAGGCGGGCGGCGACCGCGGTGCCGTGCCGCGACGGGTTCGCGGTGCCGCAACCATGCCGCTCGATGCGCGCATATGCCAGTGCCGGATCGGCCGGGTCGACGCCGCCATCGACCAGTCCCACGCGTCGCGTCGGTGCGCTGGACGGCGGCGTCGCCGCGCTGCTTGCGTTGGCCACGTCGGCATGGCCTGCGGGCAGGTATAGATGCTGGTAGGTGAACGTCGCGTCCGGCGCGGCCTGCTGCAGGGCGCGCATGGCCCTGGCCGTGCTGCGACGGTGGGTGTCGTGCAGCACCACGAAGTCCAGCCCCAGGGTCGCGTCCGCCGACGTCGCGCGGTCCACGCTGAAACCCAGCGCCCGCACCGCATCGCGTTGCGCATCCGACAGGCCGATGGCGAGGAATTCGCCGCGCAGGATCGGCGCACCGTGGGGATCGACATCGACGCGCCGGGGCTCGCTGCGTCGCAGCGCGTCGATCTGCAATTTCCGGGTGAGGGCCAGCGATCCGCGCAGCAGGTCGTCGACGCTGCGCAAGGGCGCGGTCGGGAGGGTAGCGGGCAGGCCCGTGCCGGGCAGCTGCACGTTCGGCAGGTTCTGCACCGGCCCGAGCAGCTGCGCCTGCGCAGGGCTTGCGCTCACCATGGCAAGCGCGATGGCCAGCAACGGAACGAGCAGGGCGGACGGGCGGCGCAGGGGCATGCTCAACGACCTCGGTGGCAACCGGGTCGGATGCTAGCATTGGCCCGCTTTACGCCCTCCAACTGCGCCGTTGCGCGCGAGGGAAGGAATCCACCCCTCCAGACGTAATGGAAGGTGATGCGTGAATTCGAGCGACGCCGTACGCGAAGGACTGATCCCGCTGTTGCCGCGCCTGCGCCGTCTGGCGCGGGCGCTGGCGGGGCAGGTCGCCGACGCCGACGACCTGGTGCAGATCGTGCTGGAGCGTGCGCTGGCCCGCGCCGCGCAGTGGCGGCCGGATGCCGCGCTGGACAAGTGGGTGTTCGCGATCGCACGCAATGCCTGGCGCGACGAACTGCGCGCGCGCGGTCGGGCGCAGCACCTGTTCGCGCCCGAGGAGGCCGGCGAGATGGCCGCTGACGGCACCGCGCAGCCCGCGCAGCGGCTGGAACTGGCGCTGGCACTGGCGGCCTTGCCGCCGGACCATCGTGAAGTGGTGGCGCTGGTGCTGGTCGAGGGCATGTCGTACGGCGAGGCCGCCGAGCTGCTGGAGGTGCCGGTGGGTACCGTCACCAGTCGCCTGGCCCGCGCCCGCGCCAGCTTGCAGGCCCAACTCGGGAAAGACGCATGAATCCGATCGACGACGACACCTTGCAGGCTTACGTGGACGGCGAACTCGACGCCTCGGAGGCCGCGCGCATCGATGCCGCGCTGGCGCACGACGACGTGCTGGCCCGTCGCGTGCAGCAGGCGCGCGCGCTGCGCGCGCAATTGCGCGCCGCGTTCGACCCGGTGCTCGACGAGCCGGTGCCGCAGCGTCTGTCCGCGTTGCTGCAAGCGCCAGCCGCACCGGCGGCGGCGCCATTCGTGCGTCCGGCCTCCGGACATGGCACGGTTCGTCGCCGCGGGCCGCGCCGCTGGTTCGTGACGGGCGCCGCGCTGGCCGCGTCGGTGGCGCTGCTCGCGGTGACGCTGTGGTGGTGGCGCCCCGGCGGCGAGCTGGTGCGCACGCAAGGTGGCCAGTCGTTCGCCGCGGGGGCGCTGGAGCACGCGCTCGATCATGCACTGGCGAGCGAACCGGATGCGAAGGCGCCGGTGGCGATCGGCCTGAGCTTCCGCAGCAACGACGGGCGCCTCTGCCGCACCTTCGTGCTGCGCCGTGCGCCGGCACGAGCCGGCCTGGCCTGCCACGGCGATGCGGGCTGGGAGCTGCCGGTGCTCGGTGCGGCGGCTCCGGTGGCAGGCGGCGAACTGCGCCAGGCAGCGAGTGCCTTGTCGCCCGAGGTGCAGGCGGCGGTCGATGCGCGCCTGCGCGGCAGCGTGTTCGACGCACGGCAGGAGCGCGCCGCGCGCGATGCCGGCTGGCGCTAGCGGCGCGGCTGCGGTTGCCGCTGCGGGAACAACGGACCCCCAGCGGGAACTTGACCTGCGCTTCGCGGGCGCGTCGTTACCGTCGTGGCGAACGGCTGCTGCCCGACGCCGTGCTGCGACAGCCGGCGGCGTCGAAGGTCATCGCGTGGCCGTTTCCACCTGCGAGGAGGAACCATCCGTGGCCGATGAAAATGCGAAGAAACCGATCGATCAGCTTGCCGACACGGTGGCGCAGCTCAAGGAGATGCGGCACTACTCGAAGAACAACGTGGAAACGCTGACTGCCGCGTGGCTGTTGTTCGACGGCGAATTGTCCAGGCTGAAGCAGGCGGACAAGCTGGCCGACCTGATGGACCGCCAGGGGCAACTGCACGAGGCGCTGGAGACGGTGATCAACGACCTGGACGAGCTGCTGGCGAAGATGCAGCCCGAGCCCGGCGCATAGCGGCTGCGGGGCATTGCCGCTGCCCATGCGGGCTGCGCCGCGATGGACGCTGAGGCGGCGTGCTGGCGCCTCGCCGGCCTGATATATATGCGCCACGGGCCAGGCATACGGGAACTTCCGGGGGCGGCGGGATGGTGGATATCGAAAGCAGGGTGGAGGCCGATGGCGCCGTCTATCGGACGTTGCTGGAATCGACCCGGGCGATCCCGTGGAAGATCGACTGGGACAGCAAGCGGTTCGCCTACATCGGGCCGCAGATCGAGGCGCTGCTGGGTTGGGCGCCTTCGAGCTGGGAGGACGTGGGCGACTGGGCCAGCCGCATGCATCCGGAGGACCGCGACTGGGTGGTGGATTTCTGCGTGGCGCAGTCGCAGGCCGGGGTGGACCACGAGGCCGACTACCGCGCGCTGACCCGCGACGGCCACTACGTGTGGATCCGCGACGTGGTGCACGTGGTGCGCCGGTCCGACGGCACGGTCGATTCGCTGATCGGCTTCATGTTCGACATCAGCGAGCGCAAGCGCACCGAGCAGCAGCTGGTCAGCCTGCAGAAGGAGATGGAGGAGCTTTCGTTCCGCGACGGCCTGACCGGCGTGGCCAACCGGCGGCGCTTCGACGCCGTCGTCGAAATCGAGTGGAGCAACGCGCGGCGCAACCGGCAGCCGCTGTCGCTGCTGATGATCGACATCGACTATTTCAAGCAGTACAACGACCGCTACGGCCACCTGGAGGGCGACGCCTGCCTGAAGCAGGTGGCGCGGGTGCTGGGGTCGGCCGCCACGCGCGCGCGCGACCTGCTGGCTCGCTTCGGCGGCGAGGAGTTCGTGCTGGTGCTGCCGGAAACCGACCAGGCTGCCGCATGGAAGCTGGCCGAGCGCTGCCGCGAGCTGATCCTGGCCGAGCAGATCCCGCACGAGTCGTCCCCGATCGGCCCCGCGCTGACGATCAGCGTCGGCGTGGGCAGCGCGATCCCGGGCCACGACGACGAGTTGCGGGCATTCATCGACACGGTGGACAAGCGGCTGTACCAGGCCAAGCAGCAGGGCCGCAACCGCACCGTGACAGGGTAACCCCGGGCATCCCTTGCGAAGGCAAGTCCATGGAGATCGACATGCGCAAGATCATCTTTTTCGTGGCGCTCGCCGTTTCAGCGCTGCCGGCTTTTGCCGCCACACAGTCCTATGCCGAGGCCAAGGCGCTGGCCGATCGCGACGAGGCTTCCGTGTCGAAGGCCCAGTCGGCTGCGTTACTCGCATCGCAGGGGGAAGCGATCAACCGGATCGTCCCCGCCTGCGCAGGGGCCATGGGGCCGGCGGGCATGCCTCCGTTCGTGGTCGTGGTGGAGCTGGACGCAGCCGGCAAGGTCGTCGCGACATGGCGCGAGGGCAACTCCGATTTCGCCGTCTGTTTCGAAAAGCAGCTGGGCGCGCTCTCGCTGTTCGCCCCGCCGCATGCGCCGTTCTACACCTCGTTCGAGATGAGCATGGCGCCGGGCGACTGACGCCTGCGTGCCGCGTGGAAACGAAAAGGCCCCGCAGGCGGGGCCTTTTCATGCCGGCGTCGAAGTGCGGGCGGCTAGGCCTCGACCTCTTCCTTGTACGCGTCCACCGGGATACAGGCGCACTGGATGTGCTTGTCGCCGTAGACGTTGTCGACGCGGGCCACCGGCGGCCAGTACTTCTGCAGCTTCAGGCTGGCCAGCGGAAACACCGCCAGCTCGCGCGGGTAGGCGTGGGTCCATTCGCTGCCGCTGACCATGGTGGCGGTATGCGGGGCGTTCTTCAGCGGGTTGTCCTCGCGCTCCAGCTTGCCTTCCTCGATCGCGCGGATCTCGTCGCGGATCTGGATCATCGCGTCGATGAAACGGTCCAGTTCGTAGCGCGATTCGCTCTCGGTCGGCTCCACCATCAGCGTGCCGGCGACCGGGAAGCTCAGCGTGGGCGCATGGAAGCCGAAATCGATCAGCCGCTTGGCCACGTCCTCGGCGCCGATGCCGGTGGCGTCCTTGAGCGGACGCAGGTCGAGGATGCACTCGTGCGCCACCAGCCCGTTGCGGCCGGTGTACAGGGTGGGGTAGTGCGGCGCCAGCCGCTTCGCGATGTAGTTCGCGTTGAGCAGGGCGACCTGGGTGGCCTTGCGCAGGCCTTCGGCGCCCATCATCGCGATGTACATCCACGAGATCGGCAGGATCGACGCGCTGCCGAAGCTGGCCGCGCTCACCATCGCGTTGCCGCCGCTGCCCTGCGTGCGCACGCCGTCCGCACCGAAGGTCTTGGGCAGGAACGGGGCGAGATGGGATTTGACCGCGCACGGACCCACGCCCGGGCCGCCGCCGCCGTGCGGAATGCAGAAGGTCTTGTGCAGGTTCAGGTGCGACACGTCCGAGCCCCACTTGCCGGGCTTGGCCACGCCGACCAGCGCGTTCATGTTGGCGCCGTCGGTGTACACCTGGCCGCCGTGCTGGTGGACGATGTCGCAGATCGCCACGATGTCTTCCTCGAACACGCCATGCGTGGACGGGTAGGTGATCATCAGCGCGGCGAGCCGGTCCGCATACTTCGCCGCCTGCGCGCGGATGTCCTCCACGTCGACGTTGCCGTTGGCGTCGCAGCGGGTCACCACTACGGTCATGCCGCACAGGTGGGCGGAAGCCGGGTTGGTGCCGTGGGCGGACTCCGGGATCAGGCAGACGTCGCGATGCGCTTCGCCGCGCGAGCGGTGATAGGCGCGGATCGCCAGCAGCCCGGCGTACTCGCCCTGCGCGCCGGAGTTCGGCTGCAGGCTGACCGCGTCGTAGCCGGTGCACTCGACCAGCATCGCTTCCAGGCCGTCGATCAGTTCCTTGTAGCCTTGCACTTGCGCGGCCGGGGCCAGCGGATGGATGTTGGCGAACTCCGGCCAGGTGATCGGGATCATCTCGGCAGTGGCGTTGAGTTTCATGGTGCACGAGCCCAGCGGGATCATCGTGCGGTCCATCGCCAGGTCCTTGTCGGCCAGCGCGCGCAGGTAGCGCAGCAGCTCGTGCTCGCTGTGGTGGCTGTTGAACACCGGATGGGTGAGGAACGCGCTGCGGCGCACCAGTGCGGCGGGCAGGGCGTCGGCGGTGGCGGCATCGAGCGCGTCGATGTCGGCGATGGTGGCGCCGAACAAGCCGGCCAGCGCGATCACGTCCGCGCGCGTGGTGGTTTCGTCCAGGCTGATGCCGACGCTGTGGCCGTCGATGCGGCGCAGGTTGATGCGCGCCGCGGCGGCCTTCGCGTGCAGCGCGGCGGCATCGACGCCGGTGACGTGCAGGGTGTCGAAGAACTCCTTGCCCACGGCGACGCCGACCTGGCGCAGCGCGGCGGCGAGGATCGCGGCCAGGCGATGCGTGCGGCGGGCGATGCGGGTAAGGCCCTTGGGCCCGTGGTAGACCGCGTACATCGAGGCCATCACCGCCAGCAGCACCTGCGCAGTGCAGATGTTGGAGGTGGCCTTCTCGCGGCGGATGTGCTGCTCGCGGGTCTGCAGGGTCAGGCGGTAGGCGGGCTTGCCTTCGGCGTCGACCGACACGCCGATCAGGCGGCCCGGCATCGAGCGCTTGTAGGCATCGCGGCAGGCCATGAACGCGGCGTGCGGGCCGCCGAAGCCGAACGGCACGCCGAAGCGCTGCGAGTTGCCCACCACGATGTCGGCGCCCCATTCGCCGGGCGCGGCGATCAGGGTCAGCGCGAGCAGGTCGGTGGCCACCGCGACCAGGCCGCCGCGCGCGTGCACGGCCTCGGCGACGGCCTTGTAATCATGGATGCCGCCGAAGGTGTCCGGGTACTGCAGCAGCACGCCGAAGGCCTCGGTACCGGCCGCGTCGGCGTCGGCGCCGACCACCAGCTCGATGCCCAGCGGCTCGGCGCGCGTGCGCACCACTTCCAGCGTCTGCGGGTGCACGCCGCTGGACACGAAGAACACGTTGGACTTCGATTTGCACGAGCGCTTGGCCAGGGTCATCGCCTCGGCCGCGGCGGTGGCCTCGTCCAGCAGCGAGGCGTTGGCGATCTCCATGCCGGTGAGGTCGGCGCACATGGTCTGGAAGTTGATCAGCGCCTCCATGCGGCCCTGCGAGATCTCCGCCTGGTACGGCGTGTACGCGGTGTACCAGGCCGGGTTCTCCAGCACGTTGCGCAGGATGACGTTCGGCGTGAGGGTGCCGTAGTAGCCCTGGCCGATGAAGCTGCGGAACACTTCGTTCTTGTCGGCGATCGCGCGGATCCTTGCCAGCGCGTCCTCTTCGGTGATCGCGCCGGGCAAGGCCAGCGGCGCGGCGGACTTGATCGCGCCGGGGACGATCGCGTCGGTCATCGACTCCAGCGAATCGTGGCCGATCACATGCAGCATCTGCGTGATCTCGGCGTCGTCGGGACCGATGTGGCGCTCGATGAACGCGCCGTGGTGTTCGAGTTCGCGCAGGGAAGTGGGGTTGTGGCTCATGGTGGGCATCCGAAGGCTCGCGTGCCGTGCCGCACGCGGGGCGCCCCTCTGTCCTTTTGCCTGAGAGTTTGGAAACGCAATGGTTGCGCTTCGTGCCCCTTCGGCGCCGGATTCAACCGGTCTCTCCAGAGTGTTCGCACATGATGGTATGGGAGCCTGAGCGATTACGGGCGTTGCGTCTTCGGCAGCGGCACGTGCCCGTCTCCGGGACGCCCGCTTCTCCCACCATGTGTTTACCGCAGCGATTATACAGGGCGGCGGCGCGTGTTGCGGCTCGCCCGAGTGCGGTTCAGGAAGCTCCCGCGTTATGCTCGGGCACCCCATTGTCCGACCCACCGGAGTCCCATGATCCGCATCGGCGAAATCGACCACGTAGTACTGCGCGCCATCGACATCGCGGCCATGCAGCGCTTCTACTGCGAGGTGCTCGGCTGCCGCGAGGAGCGCCGGCAGGACGAGATCGGCCTGGTGCAGCTGCGTGCCGGCGCCTCGCTGATCGACCTGGTCGCCGTCGACGGCAAGCTCGGCCGCCACGGCGGCGCCGCGCCGGGCAGGGAAGGCCACAACATGGACCACCTGTGCCTGCGCGTGGAGGGCTACGACGAGGCGGCAATCATCAAGCACCTGCAGGCGCACGGCGTGCGCATCGGCGAGGCGGGTTCGCGCTACGGCGCGCAAGGCGAGGGCCCGTCGATCTATCTGTACGACCCGCAGGGCAACATGATCGAACTGAAGGGGCCGGCGAGCTGAGCGAACGCTGCTTCGTTGTAGATACCGTCTTGGCTCTCGTCAGGCAAGTGCGGTTTTGGGATCAAAAAGTTTGCCGGAACGGATGACGCCCCAGGCGATGTGGAGCAGCTTGCGCATGGCCGCGCCCAAGGCGAGCTTGCGCGG
>Ga0209916_1000830_pt1 | contig 38319 bp, 26 predicted proteins | sample ThiBio_1000_plan_FD_183956 | JGI IMG/M metagenome (GOLD analysis project Ga0209916, IMG submission 183956) | Wastewater bioreactor microbial communities from Cape Town, South Africa - Thiocy_solids_2 (SPAdes) | ecosystem: Engineered > Bioreactor > Thiocyanate-remediating > Anaerobic-Aerobic ... | reverse complement strand
CCCCCCCCGCCCCGCCGTTCGTTTTCCAAGTCGAGGAGTCCTCTTCCCCCTTGAGATCCGCGGCAAGTTTCGGGGGCCGTCTCGGTACGCCTCGACGGTCGTAATCGGATCGCCAGGTTAAATCGATAGGCAATCCAGGGGGCGATTCGGAGGCCATGAGAATTGGAAGCGTAGGGCTGTTCCACGGGACTTCGGGAGGGTATAGAATGCTAATGATTCTTTGTGCGCCGTCACCGCGAAGCGGCATGGATCATGAATATCGACGACTTCCTCACCCCCAGGCTGGTCGGAAAGCGGTTCGAATCACATTCGATCCCGCTGGAACTCCTCGGCGATTTGGCCGTTCTCGAGGCGATGATCAAGGAAGCCGCCAAGTGGCTGTATATGAGGGAACATTCCGGCCGCGAGCGGGCCCCCAGGAAGTTCGCCGACGGCCTTAGCCTCACGCTCACGGCGGTCGAGGAAGGGAGCGCCGTCGCGAAGATCACCCTGGTCGCGACCTCCGCGGGTTTTTTCCCTCCCGCGGAGGCGACCTACCTGGAGCAGGCCAGGGACGCGGTCGTCGCCTCCATCGCGGCGGCCTCGGAGAACGAATCGCCGAGCGAGCATCTCCCTCCGAAGATCCTCGCCTATTTCGACCGGATGGGAAGGAGCCTGCGGAACGACGAGGCGATCGAGTTCCCGTCCCCCCTGGCGGGAAGACCGGCTCGTCTCACCAAGCCCGTCCGCCTCCGTTTGCTCAAGGCGGCGGAAGCGACCGAACGTACGGAAGAGATTCGCGTCCGGGGGGCCGTTCACGACCTCAATCAGGAAACCATGAAATTCGAGATGAGGTTGTCGGACGGGAGCAAGGTTTCCGGTCCCGTTGACCGGCAACAGTTCGACTATTTCATGGAAGCCTTCAACGAATACAAGAACGGAATCAAGGTTCTTCTGCAAGGAGTGGGGAAATATAATCGCGCCGATCGACTCCAAGCGGTCGAATCGGTCGAGCAAGTCACGGTCTTGGACCCGCTCGACTTCCAGTCGCAGATCGACGACCTGCGGACGCTCAAGGACGGCTGGTACGATGGGTTGGGGATCGCTCCCTCGCCCGAAGGGCTGAATTGGTTGTGCGCGGAGTTCGGTGAACGATACTCCGACACGCTTCCGTCGCCCTACGTTTACCCCGTCGTCGAGGGGGGCGTGCGTCTTGAGTGGCCGATCGGGCGGTGGGACGTCTCGCTGGAAATCGATCTCCGCGAACGGATCGGCGAATGGCACGCCTTGCACCTGGACACGGACGAGGAGGAGTCGAAACGCCTGGTCCTGGGTTCCAGGGCTGATTGGGACTGGATGACGGGTCGGATCCAAGCCCTGAGCGGAGTCGATTCGTGAACGAGGCGACCCTTCTTCTCCGGCGGATTCATCCATCATTCATCAAGCTTGGACGGCCGACGTCCGCCGCCTTCCGACCCACGCCGAAAGACCAGTGCGAGTTGTCCGTTTACGATGGAGACATGATCGCCCCCGCCGCGGCTTACGCGCATTACCGCGGCATGAACCACGAATCCGCGGGCGTCATGGCCGTCACGGTTTCCGAGTGCGCCGCCCTTGAGCTTCCAGTTCGATCGGACCCCGAGCCGTTCCCCGAACATGCGGTGATCGACTTCCAGGCGCTCGGCGGCGGCCAGCGCGAGAAGAAGGGTAAGCAGTTGAGAGACCGCGCGGAGCGGCGCGGTTGGTTGTACGAAGCCGAGTGACGTCAACGTCTCGGATCGATCCTCGCCGCCCGGTTGCGGCGTGTTTGACGACGGTTGTACAATCGCCGCCGTTTCGGGTCGCGCGGTCCTCATGAAGTTCATCGAAACGGGACGCCCCATGGCTTCGATCCTCTCCCCCCGGACGTTTCGCCCGTGGTCGCTCGCGGCGCTGGCGTTTTTCGGCCTCGCGATCCCGACCTTCGCGGAGATGCCGGAAGTCCCCGACGGCTTCAAGATCCGGCTGGTGGCGGCGGTGCCGGCGGTCTCCTACCCCAGCCAGGTCGCGACGGCCCCCGACGGCTCGCTGTTCGTCGGCGAGGACCCCATGGACCAGGTCGGCCCGGCCGACAAGCCCATCGACCGGATCGTCGTCTTCAAGCCCGGCGCGCCCGAGCCGATCGTCTTCGCCGAGGGGCTCAACGCGATCTTCGGCATGCTCTGGCATGAAGGCGCGCTCTACGTCATGAACATGCCCAACCTGACGGTCCTCCGCGACACGGACGGCGACGGCGAGGCCGATCAACGAACCGAACTGTTCACCGACATGGGCGTCCCCGCCGGCGCGCCCAACATGCTCAACGACCACATCGTCTCCGGCATCCAGATCGGCATGGACGGTCGTCTGTACATATCCGTCGGCGACAAGGGCGTCCCCAAGGCCACCGGGCCCGACGGCCGGACGATTCAACTCCGAGGCGGCGGGATCGTCCGCTGCCGCCCCGACGGCCGCGAGCTTGAGATCCACTCCCGCGGCACCCGCAACCACCTGGAGCCGAACCTCGACGCCCGCGACCAACTCTTCACCTACGACAACACCGACGACGGCCTGGGCTGGTGGACCCGCGTCGAACACCACGTGGACGGCGGCTACTTCGGCTACCCCTTCGACTACCACGACCGCAAGGACAAGATCCTCCCCCCCCTGGCCGATTACGGCGGCGGCTCCCCCTGCGGCGGGATCGTCTACGAGGAGGACGCCTGGCCCGAGCAATATCGCGGCCTCGCCCTCTGGACCGAGTGGGGCCAGCGCGTCGTCCGCGGCTTCCGCTTCAAGCCCAGGGGCGCCGGCTTCGAGATCGCCGACGTCGTCGACTTCGTGAAGCCCGGCGAGGTCGAGAACTTCCGACCCCTCGACCTGGCCCTCTCCCACGACGGCCAAACCCTCTACGTCGCCGACTGGTCGATGGGAGGCTGGGGCGAGAAGAAGCAGAACCTCGGCCGTGTCTACGCCGTGACTTACGAAGGCCCTCCCGTCGAACGTAAACCCCGCGGCGCCGACTCCGACCCGACGCCCGCCCAGATCGCCGCCCTCGACCACCCCGCCCGCGGCGAACGCCTCCGCGCCCAACGCGAGTTGGTCCGCCGCGGCGATCAGGCGCTCGACGCCGTCGTCGCGGCCCTCGCCGATCCCAAGACCCCCGAGGTCGCCCGCCGCCACCTGGTCTGGACCGTCGTCGGCGTCGCCCCGCGCTCGCCGAAGGGGACTGCGGCCCTGACCGCGGCGCTCAAGGACTCCTCCGCCGACGTCCGCGCGCAGGCCGCGCGCGCCGTCGGGATGGAGTTCGACTCGTTCGACGTCGGCGACCTGGCCGCGCTCCTGGCCGACCCCGATCCGACGGTCAGGCTGCAAGCCCTGATCGCGCTGGGGAGGCTGGGCGAGGCGTCGGCCGTCGCCGCGGTCGCGCCCCTGGTCGCCGAGCCGGACGTCTACCTGGCGTTCTCCGCCCGCGAGGCGCTGCGGCGGATCGGCGCCTGGGAAGAGGTCGCGGAACGGTTGAAGGCGGCCGACCCCAAGGTCCGCGCGGGCGTGCTGCTGACGATGGAGGACGTCTACGACGAGGCCGCCGTCAAGGCGCTCGCCGACTTCGCCGCCGGCGACGGCGAGCCGGCCGAGCGGGCCGCGGCGGTCGGGAACCTGGCGGCCGTGGCTCGAAAGGCCCCTCCCTGGGACGGCAAGTGGTGGGGGACGCAGCCGGCGAAGAGGGAGCCGCCGGCCAGGACCGTCGACTGGGACCAGACCCCCGCCGCGCTCGCCGCGGTTCGCGACCGGCTCGACGACGCCGACGCGGTCGTGAGGATCGCCGCCGCCGTCGCGGTCGTCGCGATCCATGACGAGGCGTCGAGGGAGGTCGTTCGAGCGAAGTTCGCCTCCGAGCGCGATCCCGACGCCCGCGCCGCGTTCGCCCGCGCCGTCGGCGGCCTGCGCGACCGCGACGCCCTGCCCGAACTCGCCGCGGCGATCCGGGATCCCGACGTCCCGGCCGTCGTCCGCGACGCCGCGCTTGGGGCGGTGGAGACGATGGGAGGCCGGGAGGCGGCCGACGTCCTGGTCGGCGTCCTGGACGACCCGGCGCTGAGCGACGACCGTCGCCGCGACGTGATCGCCGCCCTGGAGCGCGCGCCGGCCGACCTGGCGACGCCAGCCCTGGTCAAGGCGCTCGACAACCCCGCCGCCTCGGCCCGCCTCGCGGCCGTCGCCGCGTTGGCCTCGGTGTTGGGCCGCGAGAAGCCCGAGCGCGACGAAACGGCCCTCGTCGCGCTCCGCGCGCGGATCGACGATCCGGCCGTCGAGGTCCGCAAGGGGGCCGTGGAGGCGCTCGGCAAGCTCGCCGACGCCGCCAGCGTTCCGGCCCTGATCGCCGCGGCCGACCGCGACGACCTGCGGTTCGAGGCCGTCGCCGCGTTGGCCGAATCCCCCGTCGCCGAGGCGATCCCCGTTTATCTGTCCGCGCTCGGCGAGAAAAGCCCCACGCTTCGGAAGCGCGCGGCGACGGCCCTGGCGACGCTCAAGGACCAGGCCGCGCCCAGGCTCGACCAACTCGCCGCTCGTCATGAACTGCCCACCGCGGCGCTACCGGAGCTTCGCCAGGCGTTCGCGGAGCTGGCGTCGATCCAGTCGTGGAAGCTGGTCGGCCCGTTCGAGATGGACGCCCCGCCGCCGTTCCCGCTCGACGCCGCGATCGACCCGAACGCCGAGTTCGCCGGAGTCGACGACCGGAAGGCGTCGTGGCGCGAGGAACAGGCCCGCGACCGCCGCGGCCGGATGGACCTGGGCCGGATCTTCGGCCAGGACGCCGACCGGAGCGCCTTCGGCGTCGTCGACCTGGAAAGCCCCTCGGATCGCGCGGCGACCTTCGCCGTCGGCTCCGACGACACGCTCCGGGTCTGGGTCGACGGCGAGCAGGTCTTCGACTTCTCCAAGAACCGGGGATTCTCCCACGAGGCCGACCGCTTCGACGTCCATTTGCGCAAGGGCGCGAACCGGATCGTGATCCGATGCGGCAACAAATCCGGGCCGTGGGCGTTCTCCGTCGCCGTCTCCGGCCCGCTCGACTACGCCTTCCTGAAGCCGCCCGCGGCCGGCTCGTTCGACCCCGAGGCGTACCGCGCCCAGGCGGCCGAGGGGGGCGGCGACCCGGAGAAGGGGAAGGCGCTCTTTCACGACCTGAACGGCCTGGCCTGCGTGAAGTGCCACGCCGTCGCCCCCGGCGGCGCGACGGTCGGCCCGGAACTGTCGAGCGTCGGCGCCAAGTACGCCCGCGACGAACTGGTCGACTCGATCCTGTTCCCATCGGCCAAGATCAGCAGCGGCTACGAATCGATCGTCCTGGCCACCGACGACGGCCGGACCTTCTCCGGCGTCCTCAAGAGCGAGACCCCCGAGGCCGTCGAGATCCAGGACGCCGACGCCAGGACGATCCGAATCCCCGCCGACGAGATCGAACAGCGCCGCAAGGCCGACGTCTCCATCATGCCCGCCGGGTTGGCCGAGGGCCTGAAGCCCGCCGACTTCGCCGACCTGATCGCCTACCTGGAGAGCTTGAAGGACGCCAAGCCGGCCGACGCCCGGGAGCGATGATGAGGCGCGAGCCTCACACCGGCGCGAGTAGCTTCGCCAACGCCTGATACCATTCCTTGACTCGGTCGACGATCCCATCGACGGCGGTCGCGTCCAGGGGATGGAAATCTCCCTTCTCGTGGAACTCCAGCTTGGCGGAGTTCGCGCCCGCCACGGGCTCGGCCACCCAGGCGTAAAACGCCTTGTTGTCGCGCACGTTCACGACGACGACGCATGACGGCAGATAGGGCGGCACGCCGTGGGTGGGGAAGAGTTGTGGGACGTCGCGCATCCATTCGGCCGGGTCGGACGCCAGGGTCCCCTTCACCTGGACCACGAAGATTCGGGTCGAGAGTTCGCCTTCCGCGCCGATCTCGACCAGGAATTCCGTCCGACCGTCTTCCTTTCGTTCGTGCCGGACGCGCACGTCCTTGCGCGAGGTCAGCAGCAGCCCGGCCAGCGCCTCGCTCCGCTCGGCTACGAACCAAGGTTCCTTCGCGTTCGACATGGTTGGTTCCTATTCCTTGAAGCGTGAGTCGGCGAGAACCATGTTCCGGGACGACCAGAATTCGATCACCTCGTCGCGGAGACCCCCGCGAACATCGTCGTCGATCTTATGCCGGGTGGCGAGGCTCGATATCGCGCCGCGCGGTTCGTTCACGGAGAGGAGATAGCCGACGCAGAGCTCGGTGTCGATCCCCACCATGTACGTCGGCGCCGGGACCGCGACCATCCGATCGACGTCATTCTGGGAGACTCGCACCAGCAGCCGCCGCTCCCTCGACGTGTACCCTCGCGCGGTGCTCTTCACTTGCACGAAGAAAAAATAGGACGGGTGATCCACTACCTCGACGATGGAATCGAACGTGGGATATTTGTCCCCCAGGAACCGCGGCCGGAAGTAGGGGTCGGGCCGATCATGAAATTCGGTCATCAGGAGGTTGAACAGCCATTGGCCGCGCTCTCCGACGTCCTCGTTGGCCATCTGGCCTCCCGCGAATGGGCCTATTCGAAACCTCTTGGTCGATTCTACCGCGGCCTCGCGGGGCGGGGAACGGGTCGCGGCGGTCGGGCCTTGGACGGGGTTTCGGGCGCGGCTATAGTGGCCGGGTCGTCATCGACGTCCCCCGCGCGCGGGCGCGCGGGCTTCCTTCCTCGAGTCGTCGCGGGTGTGCTATGGCTGACGTCAGAGTGGCCATGATCGGCCAGGGCTTCATGGGGCGGACGCACTCGAACGCCTGGTCGCAGATTCCACGGTTCTTCAAGCCGCCGGTCGCCCCGGTGATGCAGACCGTCTTCGGCCGCAACGCCGAGGCCGTCGCCGAGTTCGCCCGAACGTGGGGCTGGCGGAACTCCTCCACCGACTGGAAGGCGACCGTCGCCGCTCCCGACGTCGACCTGGTCGACGTCGTCACCCCCAACAACATGCACGCCGAGGTCGCCCTGGCGGCGCTCAAGGCCGGCAAGCACGTCGCCTGCGAGAAGCCGATCGCCCGGACCATCGACGAGGCCCGGAAGATGGTCGCCGCGGCCGGGGAGGCCGGCGCGAAGACCTTCGTCTGGTACAACTACCGCCGTTGCCCGGCCGTCGCCATGGCCCACAAGCTGGTGAAGGACGGCGCGCTGGGCGCGATCCGCCACGCCCGCGCGGTCTACCTGCAAGACTGGGCCGACGAGTCCATCCCCCTGATCTGGCGGTTCCAGAAGGAAGGCTCCGGCACCGGCGCCAACGGCGATTTGAACGCGCACATCGTGGACATGGTCCGGTTCGTCGCCGGCGAGGAGGTGACGGAGGTCACCGGCGCGATCGCCGAGACCTTCATCAAGGAGCGCAAGCTCATGACCGGCCCGACCGCCGGCGGCATCGCCGCGGGCGTCGGCGGATCGAGCCGGACCGGCCCGGTCACGGTCGACGACTGCGTGCTGGCCCTGGCGCGACTCTCCGGCGGCGGCGTCGCCTCGTTCGAGGCCGCCCGCCAGGCCACCGGCAACCAGAACCGCAACGGCTTCGAGATCAACGGCTCCAAGGGCGCGCTCAAGTTCGACTTCGAACGCATGAACGAACTCCAGTACTACGACGCCACCCGCCCCCGCGGCGTGCAGGGCTGGACCACGATCATGTGTACCCACGGCGGCGACCACCCCTACGCCGAGAACTGGTGGCCCGACGCCCACGTCATCGGCTACGAACACGGCTTCACCAACCAGGCCTACGACATCCTCCGCGTCCTCGGCGGCCAGGAGCCCGTCGTCCCGATCCCCGACTTCCAGGACGCCTACCAAACCCAGCGGATCCTGGAAGCCGTCATGATCGCCGCCGCCGAGCGCCGGCCCGTGGCGATCGACGAGGTGAAGTGAACCGAGAGGCGAGCCTTGGCGGCGAAAGATCAAGGATATGTGAGGACGAACATCCCTTCTCCCACAAGGGGAGAAGGGACGACGCATGTCGGTTCGATATGGTGTTTTGGCGTTGATGCACGGGCATTTCGCAAGACTTCGAAACCAGTAGCGAAGGAAGACCGCGCGATGGGTGCTCCCCACGTCCTCTCGAATCCTCCCAAGGTCGCCTTGATCGGCGGCGGCTTCATCGGCCCGGTCCACGCCGAGGCCCTGCGCCGGATCGGCGTGCAGGTACACGGCCTGCTCGACATCACTCCGGAGAAGGCCAGGCCCCAGGCCGAGAAGCTGGGGATCCCCAAGGTGTACGCCACCATCGAGGAGGTCCTGGCCGATCCCGAGGTCGGCGCGGTCCACCTGGCCTCGCCCAACCACGTCCACTACGAGCATGCCAAGGCGGCGCTCGAGGCCGGCAAGCACGTCCTCTGCGAGAAGCCCCTGGCGGTCAGCGGCGAGGAGTCGTCGGAACTGGCGAAGATCGCCGCGAGCCGCCCCAGGCAGGCCGCGGGGGTCAACTACAACCTGCGGTTCTACCCGCTCGCCCAGGAGATGCGCCAGCGCGTCGCGTCGGGGGCGTTGGGGCGGATCTTGACCGTCACCGGGTCGTACACCCAGGACTGGCTGCTCCTGGCCGACGACTACAACTGGCGGGTCGAGCCCGACGGCCACACCAACCTGCGGGCGATCGCCGACATCGGCACTCACTGGATGGACCTGGCCCAGTTCATCACCGGCAAGCACATCCAAAAGGTCAACGCCGACCTCGCCACCTTCCACGAACACCGCAACCGCCCCATCGGCGGCGCCGAGACCTACTCCGGCCCCAACGCCGCCAAGAAGGCCACCGAGCCGGTGAAGATCACCACCGAGGACTACGGCGCGGTGATGCTGCACCTGACCGACGGCGCCCGCGGCGTCTACCACGTCAATCAGATGCACGGCGGCCGCAAGAACCGCCTCTACCTGGAGATCTGCGGCACCGAGGGGTCGATGGTCTGGGACAGCGAGTCGCCCGAGCTGCTCGCGCTGGGCCGTCGCGGCGCGCCCAACCAACTGATGAACCGGGACCCCGCCATCCTAAGCGTGGAGGCCGGCGACTTCAGCCACTACCCCGGCGGCCACGCCGAGGGCTTCCCCGACGCCTTCAAGCAACTCGATCTGGCGTTCTACAGCTACATCCTCGGCGGCTGCCAGGGAACGCCGAATTTTCCGACCTTCGCCGACGGCGACCGCGAGGTCCGCGTCTGCGAGGCCATCGCCCAGTCCGCCAAGTCCAAGGCGTGGGTCGACGTCGCCGAGTGACGCCTTTTGGCGCGCCGATTGCGGCTCCAAGGATCCCAGAGCCTCCCTCCGACGTCGGGGGGAGGCGCCTTGGAGACCTTGACGAAGCGATCGGACGTCATGTTCACCTATGTGTTCGCGCAGGTCCTGCTCGCCCTGTACGCCGTCTTCCTGGCGTTCGGCGGCGCGTTGGGGTACTACGACACCGAGACCCGCCCCTCCCTCTTCGCCGGCACGGGCGGCGCGGCGTTGTGCTTCATCGCCTTGCTCTACTCGGTGTTCGTCGACCCCCAGGTCGGCCTCCAGGCCGCGACGCTCGTCGCGCTGGTGATGACGTTCTATTTCAACTACCGCTTCGTCGGCTTCAAGCCCAGGTTCATCCCCGCCGGCATGCTCGCGCTGATGAGCCTCGTGGTGTTCGGGTCGCTGCTGATCACGATCATTTGACGGCCCCGCGATCCGGTCGAACCGCGTCGGCGTCGAAAATTCCTTCCCGTCGCGACACCCTCGCCCTAAACTGGTGTTGAATAGAGGTGGGAGAAGCGCGCCTTGTGGCGTCGTCGTCGCGTCGAGAAAGGGATCGGCCGCCATGCGTGATGGTATCGTCCGAAGGGGCTGGAACTTCGCCCTGATCGTCGCCGCGTGCTTGACGGCTTGCGCGGCCGTCGCGACGGCCCAGGAAGCGGCGAAGCCGAGGCCGGCCGACGTCAAGGCCGCGAACAAGGCCCGCAAGGCCGAGGCCGAGGCCCGCCGGAAGGCTCGGGAGAAGGCCCAGGCCGCCAAGGCCAGGCCGGTCGCGTTGCCCAAGCGGCCGGCGCGAACCGTCGTCCCGCCGACGATCACCGCGGCCGAGATCGACGACCTGGTCGACGCCAGGCTGGCGAAGGACCACCCCGACGTCAAGCCCGCCCCCGCCACCACCGACGCCGAGTTCGTCCGCCGCGTCTATCTGGACGTCGCCGGCGTTCCGCCCACGCCCGGCCAGTTCCGCGCGTTCCTGACCGACAAGGCGAAGGACAAGCGTGCCCGGCTGATCGACGAGTTGCTGGCCAGCCCCGACTACGGCCGCAACCAGGCGCGCTACTGGCGCGAGGTGATCCAGTTCCGCGCCTCCAACTCGAACCAGGCGCAGGTCCGCTATGACGTCCTGGAGAAGTGGCTCGCCCGGGAGTTCGACCGCGACCGCCCCTGGGACGAGATCGCCGCCGCGATGATCCGGGGCCAGGGCCGCACCGACGAGGACGGCGCGGCCAACTTCGCCGCGGCCCACGCGGCGTCGCCCGTGCAACTGGCCGGCGAGGCGTCGCGGGTGTTCCTCGGCGTGCAGATCCAGTGCGCCGAGTGCCACGACCACAAGACCGACTCCTGGAAACGCGAGCAGTTCCACGAGCTGGCCGCGTTCTTCGCCGGCGGTCGGATGAAGCGGGTGATGAAGCCCGAGCCCGGCGTCCGAGCGGTGTTCGAGGTGTCCGAGACGCCTCGCGCCCGCTACGCCATGCCCGACCTGGCCCATCCCCCCAAGACGATTCCGACGAAGCCCCGCTTCTTCCTCGCCTCCCAGACCACCGAGCCGGTCCCCGCCGGCCTGTCCGTCGCGCAACTCCGCGAGCTGGCCGCCTCGTACATCACCGGCCAGGACGACCCGTGGTTCGCCCGCGCGTTCGTCAACCGGATCTGGACCGTCCTGATGGGCGAGGGCTTCTACGAGATGGTCGACGACATCGGCCCGGAACGCGAGGCCGTCGGCGAGGAGGTCCTCTTCCCCCTGGCCGATCAGTGGAGCGCCGGCGGCTTCGACGTCCGCTGGCTGTTCCGGACCCTGCTGAACACCAAGGCGTATCAGCGACAGACGCGGGCCTTCTCCACCCCCGCGGGGGCGACCCCCATGGCCGCGGTCTGCCCCAGCAGGCTTCGCGCCGATCAGATCTTCGAGAGCCTGGCCGCCGCGCTCGACCTGCCGCGCGACGGGAGCGCCGCCGCCACTCCGGCCGCCGCGGGCAAGAAGGTCGTCAAGACCTCCGCCGGAAACGCGAAGAACGCGAAGAAGGCCGCCGCCAAGAAGCCGAAACGCCAGCCGCCCAACCTCCGCCAGCCGTTCGGCAAGATGTTCGGCGTCGATCCGTCGCTCTCCCCCGACGACGTGCCGGGGACCATCCCCCAGGCCCTTTTCCTGATGAACGGCGCGATCGTCGACGCCCGCGTCAAGGCCCGCCCCGACACCCCCCTGGGTCGGATCCTGGCGGAAGCCCCCGACGACGCCGCCGCCCTGAACCGAATCTACCTCCTGGTCCTCTCCCGCCGCCCCGCGCCCAAGGAACGGGAGGTCCTCGCCGACTACCTGGCGAACGCCGGCGATCGCAAGGAGGCGTTCGAGGACGTCTACTGGAGCCTGATCAACTCCACCGAGTTCCTGTCGCGGCGGTGAACCGCCGATTCGGCGGCGGGGCGCGTCTCGATCCCGGGAGTGATCCCGTAGTAGACCGTCGCACCTAAGAAGGTGGGCCCTTGTTATTGAGAACCACCCCGAGGGAGCATGCTTAATCCCTTCTCCCCTTGTGGGAGAAGGTGCCCCGAAGGGGCGGATGAGGGGTGGGCGCGATCGATGGCCTCTGGAAACGCCCCCCCTCATCCGGCCTTCGGCCACCTTCTCCCACAAGGGGAGAAGGGATGATCGCCATCACTCTTTCTCATGGTCTTTTACGAAGCGGACCCACCTTCTTAACTGCATCGGTCTACTACCAAAATACCGCCGAATTCCTGTCGCGACGGTGAACCCTCGACCCCGACCCAAGGGAGCGGACGAAGCATGCGAACCGAATCGAGCGTCGTGCGAGTGGCGATGGACCGTCGCGGGGTCGTCGGCCGCCGCGGGTTCCTGCGGACGATCGGCCTGGGAGCGGCGGGAATGGCCGCGGGAGGCTTCGCGCCGCTGGGCCTCTCCGACCTGCTCGCCCTCAAGGCCGACGAGCTTCGCAAGCAGCAGCGGGCCTGCATCCTGCTCTGGATGTCGGGCGGCCCCAGCCAGCTTGAGACCTTCGACCCCAAGCCGGGGACGGACCACGGCGGCGGCACCGAGGCCATCGCGACCGCCGCGCCGGGGATCTCGATCGCCAAGGGCTGGGAGGGGCTCGCCCCGGCGATGAACGACGTCGCCCTGATCCGGTCGATGACGAACAAGGAAGGCAACCACCAACGGGCCGCCTACCACCTTCACACCGGCTACGTCCCCACCGCCACCCTCAAGCACCCCAACATCGGCTGCGTCGCCGCGGCCGAGCTGGGCGAGTCCTCCCTCGACCTGCCCGGCATGGTCGCCATCGGCGCCCAGCCCTTCGGCGCCGGCTACCTGGGGGCGGCCCACGAGCCGTTTCTGATCCCCAACGTCAACCGCCCGCCCGACAACGCCCAGGCCCGCGTCCCGGTCGACCGCTTCCAGCGCCGGCTGGGGCTCCTGGACCAACTGGAACGAGCGGGCTTCGAGAAGGCCGGCGGCGCCGACCGGGTGCGCGACCACCGGGCGCTTTACGAGCAGTCGTCGAAGATGGTCCTCTCGCCCCGGATGAAGGCGTTCGACCTGGAGCGAGAGCCCGCGCCGGTTCGCGACGCCTACGGCCGCACCGCGTTCGGCCAGGGCTGCCTCCTGGCGCGTCGGTTGGTGGAGGCGGGCGTGACCTTCGTGGAGGTCTCCCGCGGCGGCTGGGACACCCACGCCCAGAACAACGAGCGCGTCGGCAAGCTCGCCGGCGAGGTCGGCCCCGCGTTCGCGACCTTGATCCAGGATTTGAAGTCGCGCGGGATGCTGGAGCGGACGTTGATCGTCTGGATGGGCGAGTTCGGCCGCACGCCGAAGGTCAACGCCAACGCCGGCCGCGACCACTTCCCCCGCGTCTTCAACGTCGCCCTGGCCGGCGGCGGGGTCAAGGGGGGCCAGGTCGTCGGCGCGTCGAGTCCCGACGGGACCGAGGTCAAGGACCGCCCGGTCGCGGTCGTCGACCTGATGGCCTCGATCTGCCAGGCCATGGGGATCGACGCCGACAAGGAATACGGCACCGCCATCGGCCGCCCGATGCGGATCGTCGACGGCGGCCGCGCCGTCGACGAGTTGTTCGCCTGACGGTCGAAACGCGGAAGGCGATCGAAAATAGGCAATGATGATTATCCCTTCTCCCCTTGAGGGGGAAGGTGGCCGAAGGCCGGATGAAGGGTGGGCGCGACCGGAAGTCCGGGAATTTCGGAGTTCCGGCGGCTTGGGCGCGGCGCGACGGCGGTCCCCCCCTCATCCGGCCCTTCGGGCCACCTTCTCCCACGAGGGGAGAAGGGATTGCGCGCGCTCGATTCCGCCCCGCCTTCGCGTGGCGCGCTCAGGCGGCGGAGCGGGACTCGCGGGCGAACGAGCGGGCGACGTCGGCGACGGAGCGCATGTCGGCGACCTCGTCGAGGTCGATGCAGACGCCCAGGCGGTCCTCCATCAGCATGACGACGCGGACCATGTCCAGCGAGTCGAGCGCCAGTTCCTCAAGGAGCAGGGTCTCGGGCTGGATGACCTTGGTCCTGGCCTTTTCGGAGACCGAGCGGATCAGCTCCACGACGGCCGGCATGACGGCCGTCACCTCGTCCGACGCGACCGGCGATGGAAACATGGGGGGACTCCTTCTCCAACGGGGCGGGGGCTCATCGTCCGCGTCCCTGTTTATCGGTTTCGACGGAATCGGATCTTGAGGGGCGGGCCGTCGCGATCCGCCGCGAGCCGGCCGACTTCAGGTAAGGAAACGATCCACGAATCAAAGCCGGGTGGGTCGTTGCTCCCCGGTGGGGGCCCCACTAGAATGATCCCTGGATTTCGCGTGGCGTCGCCGCTCGCCTTTTGGGCGACGGCCGGATGCGACGTCGCCTCGGGCGCGTCGGATTCGACCCTCGCCTCGCTTCCTTCTCCCGTTTAGGAGCGATCACGATGAAAGCCGTCCTGAAGGCGCTGCTTCCGGTCTCCGCCCTGAGCCTCTGCCTGGTCGTCGCCGGCTGCAACAGCGAGGAGGTCCCGCCGACTCCGGAGCCGCCGCCGGCCACCCCGGCCCCGGCCACGCCCGACGCCGCCGCCCCGACCCCGACCGAGGCCGCTCCGACCGAGGCCGCCCCGGCCGACGCCCCGGCCGACGCCCCCAAGCCGGCCGAGGAAGCCCCCAAGGGCTGAGCCTCGAAGCGGTCCCGTCCCGGGACCTCTCGATCCGGGGGGCCTTCGCCCCCCGGATCGTCCCGACCCGCGGCGCTTCCGTCGCGAACCCATTTCGTTTCGACCGCCGGCGGCGACACCTTATCCGACGTCCGCCTTCCCCTCCAGCCCAACACCCGCGACCCGATCGATTCGCGGCCGACGGCTTTCCCAAGGAAAGAATCGGCGTCGTCCTCCCGGCCGGCGTCGCGTCGCGGCGAACCATCAGGCCGCGCGGGGCGTCTTACATACAGGCGCGGGAGTCGTCGTTGACGCATCCCGGCGGCCCGCCTAGAATTCGTCCGCGCCGGCGGGCGCGTCCGGCCGCGATCCGTTCCGCGAGAAGCGAGGTAACAGCCCATCTTGATCGACACGAGCCGAAACGAGGCCCTGGGACGCCGCGAGCGCGCGATCCTGGTCGGAGTCATCCTGCCGGGAGCGGTTTACAACTCCGACGACCCCCTGGACGAGATCCGCGGCCTGGTCAAGACGGCCGGCCTGGAAACGGTCGGCACGATGCTTCAGAAGCGTCCCCAGGTGGACGTCGCGACCTACATCGGCTCGGGCAAGGTCGAGGAACTCAAGGGACTGGTCGAGGCCCACGAGGCCGACGTCGCGGTCTTCGACTCCGACCTGGGGCCGGGACAGACCCGCAACCTGGAAAAGGCGCTGGGGGTCAAGGTCGTCGACCGCACCGAGATCATCCTGGACATCTTCGCCGTCCACGCCAGCAGCCACGAGGCCCATCTCCAGGTGGAGCTGGCGCAGCTGGAATACTCGATGCCGCGGCTGAAGCGGATGTGGACCCACCTGTCGCGCTACAAGGGGGGCGTCGGCGTCCGCGGCCCGGGCGAGAAGCAGCTTGAGGAGGACAAGCGGCTGGTCGTCCATCGCATCCAGGAACTCAAGGCCAAACTCGGCAAGATCCAGGCGCGCAAGGAGCGCGAGGTCGCCGGCCGGGGGGACTTCCCCACGGTCTCGCTGGTCGGCTACACCAACGCCGGCAAGAGCACCCTGATGAACGCCCTGACCGACGCCGGGGTCCTGGTCGAGGACAAGCTCTTCGCCACCCTCGACACCCGAACCCGCAAGTGGCGGTTCGGGGGGGGCGGCGCGGCGCTTTTGTCGGACACGGTCGGCTTCATCCGCGACCTGCCGCACTCCCTGGTCGCCTCGTTCAAGGCGACCCTGGAGGAGGCCCGCCAGGCCGACCTGCTCCTGCACGTCGTCGACGCCTCCAACCCCGACGCCGAGGCCCAACTCCAGGCCGTCGAGGCGGTCCTGGAGGAACTCGGCCTGAAAGACCATCCGACGCTCCTGGTGCTGAACAAGGCGGACAGGGTGCCGGATCGCTCGTTCCTGGACGTCCTTCGCGCCCGTCATCGCGACTCGGTCTGCATCAGCGCCGCGAAGGGGGAGGGGCTCGACGCCCTGGAGCGCGCCGTCCGGTTGGCGCTTCTGGAATCGGCGATGGACGCCGAGGTCGAGACGAGCGTCGCCGACGGCCGCGTCCTCGCCTACCTGGCCCAGCACGCCCAGATCCACGACCGCGCCTACGACGAGGATCGCGACCGCGTGGTGATCCAGTGCCGCCTGCCCAGACGTTGCCTCGACTTCCTCCACGAGCGCGGCGCGCTGGTCCGCGAGCGCGAAACGCGGGTCTACGCTTAAGCGCGGGTCGATGGGAATGACGACGAACCTCCTTCTCCCCTTCAGGCGGCGGATCGCCTTGGCGAGTTCGGGGACGGAGAAGAATTCCGGATCGGTCGTCAGAGCGCGGCGGCGGGCGATCGCGTCGGGGTGCGAGGGAGCCCCGTCGAGGATCGCCTAAACCCGATCCGGAAACCGCGAGCCCCCCGGCCTTGAGGTCGCCCGGAGCCGCCGCCATGCGGGCCGCGTCGTCGCGGCCGACGACCGCGAAGGCGACCGGGCGCCGGCGTTCGGGTCGGTACCCAAATCCAGGGTCGAACGGCCCGGATGCGACTCGTCGGCGCGGAGCGCGCCGCGGAAGCGCTCCACCGACTCCCGACGGCGGGCCGCCCGGTCGAGCGTCCAGCGTCGCCGCGGCGGGCCCTCGGCCGCGCGCCGGGCGACGTGACGTGAAAGGTCTTGCGACCACCGCGCGCGGCGTCTCGTCGCCGATCCGCGCGTGGCGTTCGGACGGCGTCCGTCGCCGGCTTCATGCGCAATGTCGTATTTCCGCCACGACGCTATAAATCACAACCGAAGTTGAATTACCATGCACGCCATACGAGGACCATTGAACAACAAACCGTAATGACGCACGACAATGGGAGTCTTGGATGAAAAGGACGGACTCGATGCGAACGATCCTCAAGGCGGCGGCGGCGTGCGCTCTGGCGGCGGGGCTGAGCGCCGAGAACTCCAGGGCGGGGAACGTCTACCAGAGCGACTTCCAGGGGAGCGCGTCGGCGACGATCACGTACACCACGGGCACATACTTCAGACATGGGCAGCTCAGGTACTCGACCGACGAAACGTCCGCCGGGGTGGGCGTCTTCCAGGTCACGCCGATCAGCCCGGCGGGGACGCCGTTCGACGCCTACTGCGTCGCGCTGAACATCCAGAACCCCAAGGGGGATCCGATCCAAATCGTCGCCGACGACGTGGCGCTGAACACGCTCACGAATTCCAGCACCGACTCGTTCCAGTACTCGGCCTACATCGACGTCGGCAACCGCCTGGCGTTCCTGCTGGAGAAGTACGACACGATCGCCGACGACCTCACCTACCGCGGCCGCCCGGTCAACCTCTCCACCAACGAGCGGGAGACGGCGCTGTCGCTGGCGCTCTGGAACACGATCGACCGGAACTTCGATTACGACGATCTCGACGGCAGTCGGAACAGCGGGATCAGCACGTCCGACGTAAACAGGTTGTACAACGCGCTGATCGACTTCGACGGCTACGACGCGAACGTCTCTTACGCCGACGACGCCCGGCTGCTGTGGAACGTGACGGCCGACACGACCAGGGGCGACAAGCCGTATCAGAACCTCGCCGGCATCATCCCGCACCCCGTCACCCCTCCCGGTCCTCCGGTCGACGGCGCGGTGCCGGAGCCGACGAGCGTGATCTCGGCCCTGATCGGCCTGGGCGCCGCGGGGCTGTTCGCCGGGCGTCGCCGCGGGCGGGCGTGAGGCTTTTGGAAAGCACGACGCGACAAGAACCCGACGGCCCCGCCCCTCGCCAGGCGCGAGGGGCGGGGCCGGGTTCGTTTCCGGGTTCCGGGTCGCGTCAGGCGCGGGCCTCGAAGCCGGCGCGTTGGGGACGGGAGAGGAAGCCGTCGGCCTGGTCGTCGCCGATGATGCGTTCCTTCTTGGGGTCCCAGGTCAGCTTGCGGTTGCCCAGGCGGATGGCGATGTTGGAGAGGTGGCAGGTGGTCAGGGCGCGGTGGTGGCTCCAGACGTCGGAGGCGGGCTTGCCGCGGTCGGCGCAGCAGGCGATGAAGTTCTCCATGTGGCCGTCCAGGGGCTTGCCGTGGCGAAGCTCGCGCAAAAGCGCCTCGGGCACGGGGTCGCGGTAGAGCCCGGCGACGGCGCCGCCGGAGAGGTCGATGCGGTCGCGGGTGACGAAGATCCGGCCGTGCTCCCCCTCGAAGGTCACGCCGTTCTCGGTGTCGTCGCGGATGATCAGGGTCGCGCCGTCGGCGAAGGTCGCCTTGATCTGGAAGGTCAGCGCGGTGTTGTAGCGATCGGCGACGGCGGGCCAGCCGTCCTTGTAGGCGACGGGAAGCTCGGCGCGTTCGATCTCGATGGAGGTCGGGCCGTCGTCTTCCTTGTCGAGCCCCCAGTGGGCGACGTCGACGTGGTGGGCGCCCCAGTCGGTGAGCTTGCCGCCGGAGTACTCGTACCACCATCGGAACTCGGCGTGGCAGCGTTTGGGGGTGTAGTCGACCTTGGGGGCCTGGCCGAGCCAGAAGTCCCAGTCGAGCCCCGGCGGGGGGGTCTCCGGCGCCTGGGGTTCGCAGGAGGGCCCGCCGCCGATGGCCGCGGTCACCTTCCGGACCTTGCCGATGCGGCCGGCGCGGATCAGGGCGACGGCCATCAGGAAGACCTTGTTGTGGTCGCTGCGCTGTTGGGTGCCGACCTGGAGGATCTTCTTGGTGTCGGCGACGACGTCGCGGAGGATCTTGCCCTCGTCGATGGTGAGGGTCAGCGGCTTCTCGCAGTAGACGTCCTTGCCGGCCTTCATGGCGTCGATGCAGATCTTGGTATGCCAGTGGTCGGGGGTGCCGATGATGACGGCGTCGACGTCGTCGCGTTCCAGGAGCTTGCGGTAGTCGCCGTAAATCTCGGCCTTCTTCTTGCCGATGTGGTCGTCGTCGCGGGCGCGTTCGGCGTGGGAGCGGTCGACGTCGGCTATGGCGACGAAGTCGCCGAAGCGGGACGCGCCGCGGGCGTCGCCGGAGCCCTGGCCGCCGGCGCCGATCAGGGCCAGCCGGGGCCGATCGTTCTTGGCCCGGAACGCCGCGCCCGCGGCGCGGGGCGCTTCGCCAAGGACGGCGAGGGTCGCCCCGGAGGCCGCCACCTTCAGGAACTCCCGCCTGTCGCCGCCGGTCCTTACGAGCATCGTCGAGCCTCCGATCGGGAACGCGGAACAAGTCTTCAACCAACCGCCGAACATATCCGGCGCGGCGAGGCGGCTCAAGGAGGCGGCGGCGGATCGGACGTCAGCGGGTCGGCCGCCGTCCGAGGGTCGGGGCCAGCCCCAGCGCCGCGGTCGCGGCCAGGATCCACGTCGACGGCTCGGGGACGGCCGTTCCGCTCTCGGAGTGGATCGAGAACGAGCCGGGTTGGACCGTCAGCTCGAAGATCTCGAAGTTCGCGTTGGTCGCCGTGAAGTTGGTGGCGTTCGCGTTGAAGCCCTCGATCGCGACGTGGGTGGTCCCGACGGCGTCGGCGGTGAAGGTGAAGGTCCCCAGCCACGCGGCGAACACGTCCGGGCCCCGAGCGAAGCCTGGGACCGGCGGGGAGCCGAAGTCGACGTCCTGCTGGAGCGTGGCGATCCCGGGGCCCACGCCCTTGACCAGCGAAGAGCCGTCGAACGAACCGTTGCTGGAGATGTCGCCCTCGCCATGGACTTGCGCCGGGTCCGTCGCCCCGAAGGCCAGCCGGATCTCCGCGGTGATCAGCCCGGCGTCGGTATCCCCGAGCAGGGACGTCGAGCCGCCGGTGGCCGTCTCCACGAGGTAGACGTTCACGGCGACCGTGTCGCCGACGTTCACGTCGTAACTCGATTGATCGGCCGCCAGACTGTAGACGAGGTCGGCTCGCGTCGTCATCGACGCTCCGAACGCGAACAGGATCGCGACGAGCCAGATGCCACGGTTCTTCATCGTGAACGTTCCTTGATTCAATGTTCCGCGCGATTGTGACGTTGGGAATCGCATGTAGCCGAAAGGCATCACAACGACTTTTCCGTCGGTTGCATAGATGGTACCGCGCCTTTTGATCCGGGTCGTTTCAATACCGCGCGTCGGGTCGCGGCGGCCTGGCGCGGCCGCGTCCCGCCCCGGTCGCGGCCGAGGGCGGGACGTCGGGTTTCGACGGCGCCGGCTTCCCGGCCGCGGCCGTCGGTCGGCCGTCAGGGCTTTTTCAACGCCTTGCGGTAGTTGGCCAGGAACGCCTGGATGTCGATGGCGTCCACGGCGCCGTCGCCGTCGAAGTCGAGGGCGTCGAGGTAGCTCTTGAGGCCGCGAACCTGGTAGAGCTTGGCGTAGTCGAGCGCGTCGACGTCGCGGTCGCCGTCGAGGTCGCCGAAGAAGCGGTACAGCTCGAAGATCGCCGCGTCGTTGGCCGCGCCGTCGCCGTTTCCGTCGAGGTTCTGGCCGGCGGAGTCGGTCACCTTATCGGCCAGGACGGTCAGGACGTAATCGCCGTCGGCCAGCGAGCCGCCGACGATCCCGGCGCCCTGGAACGTCAGGACCGCGACCGTCCGGCCGCCCTCGACGCGGGTGGTCGCGACGACGTCGACCGACGCCCCGTCGGAGCGCTTCAGGACGAACGCGCCGGGGAGCGGCGTCACCGGTTCGCTGAAGGTGACGGTCAGCTTCCGGACCATGGAGCGCTGGGCGGCGCCGTCGTCGATCACGATCGAGGCGATGGTGGGCGCCGGGTCGGCTTCATGGTCGTCGTTGAGGATCGCGCCGACGCCGACGGCGTTGCCGATCGCGGCGTTGGTCGCGTTGGAGAGGTTGACGGTGAACGTCTCGTCCGGCTCGACGTCGACGTCCCCCCCGACGCGGACGGCGATCGTCTTGGACGTCTCGCCGGGCGCGAAGGTCAGCGTCCCGGACCCGGCCTCGTAGTCCGACCCGGCCGAGGCGGAGCCGTCGGCGGTGGCGTACTGGACGGTGATCGTCTTGCCGCTGGCGGCCGACAGGGTGATCGTGAAGCCGGCGTCGACCGTTCCGACGTCCCCCTCGGCGACGCTCGCGTCGGCGATGGAGATCGTCGGCGCCTCGTCGTCGTCGACGATCGTCCCCACGCCCGCGACGTTGGCGATCACGGCGTCGGTCGGCGAGGAGAGCGTGACGTGGAACGTCTCGTCGTCCTCGTCGAGCAGGTCGCCGATAACGTCGACGGAGATCGTCTTGGAGGTTTCGCCGGGCGCGAAGACGAGCGTGCCGGAGGCGGCCTTGAAGTCCGCGCCCGACGTCGCCGTGACGCCGGAGGTCGCGTACTTCACCGTCACCTCCTTGGCGCTTGCGGTCGACAGCGTCACCGTGAACGTCGCGGCGGTCGTCCCCGAATCCCCCTCCGTCACCGCGGCCGAGCCGATGGAGAGGCTCGGCGGCGCGTCGTCGTTGAGGATCAGGCCGGTCGCCGAGGCGACGGCGAGCACGGCGTCGCTCGGGTTGGAGAGGACGAGCTGGAAGTCCTCGTCGTCCTCCACCAGCACGTCGCCGTTGACCAGGACGCGGACGACCTTGGAGGTCTCGCCGGGGTTGAAGGCGAGACTTCCGGAGACGGCCGCGTAGTCGGTGCCGGCCTCGGCCGCGCCGTCCTCGGTGGCGTAGTCCACCGTGACGGTCTTGGTCGAGGCGTGGTCCAGCGAGACCGTGAAGTCGAAGCCGCGGGTGCCGGAGTCCCCTTCCCGGGCCGAGACGCCCTGGACCCGCAGCGAGCCGTCGTCGTTGCGGATGGTGACGGTCCCCTGGGGATCGGCGATCAGGGCGGCGGTGGGGTCGCTGAGCTTGACGTGGAAAGACTCGTCGGGCTCGGCGACGGCGTCGCCGTTGACGGTGATCGCGACGGTCTGGGTCGTTTGGCCGGGGCTGAAGACGAGCGCGCCGGACTTCGCCACGTAGTCGGAGCCGGCGGTCGCCGTGCCGTCGGCGGTGGCGTACTTCACCGTCACCGTCCCGCTGCTGGCGACGGAGAGCCGCACCGTCACGTTGACGGTGGAGGTTCCGGAGTCTCCCTCGACGATCGAGGCGTCGTCGATGGAGATCGTGGTGTCGTCGTTGTAGATCGTCCCCGTGGCCGCGGCACGGGCGATCGCGGCGTTGGTCGCGTTGGAGAGTCGGACGACGAACGTCTCGTTCGCCTCGGGGGTCGTGTCGCCCAGGATCGGCGCGCGGACGGTCTTGGACGTCTCTCCCGGCGCGAAGGTCAGCGCGCCGGCGGTCGTCGCGTAATCGGAGCCGGCCGTCGCGTCGCCGTCCTCGGTGGCGAAGTCGACCGTCACGGTCTTGGTGGAGGCGTAGGGGATGGAGACCGTGAACAGCATGTCCTTGGTCCCGGAGTCCCCCTCGACGATCCAGGCGTCGTAAATGGAGAGCGCCGCGTCGTCGTTGAGGATGGTCCCCTTGCCTTGCGCCTTCGAGAACGCGGCGTTGGTCGCGTTGGAGAGGTTCACGAAGAACGTCTCGTCGGGCTCGGGATTGGGGTCGCCCTGGATCGTCACGACGATGGTCTTGCTGGTCTCGCCGGGATCGAACGTCAGGGTTCCGGAGACGGCCGTATAATCCGACGGGGAGGCGGCCGTGCCGTTGGCGGTGGACCAGTTGACGCCGACGGGGAGGCTGCTGGGGGAGGAGAGCGTCACCGTGAAGACCGCTCGCGCGGTCCCGGAGTCGCCTTCCGTCACGACCACGTCGTCGATGGAGACGCGGGCGTCGTCGTTGAGGATGGTCCCCTTGCCGCGGCCTCGGGCGATCTCGGCGTTGGTCGGGCTGGAGAGGTCGATGAAGAACGTCTCGTTCGCCTCGCCGTCGTCGTCGGCCGTCACCTGGACGGTGATGGTCCGGGTCGTCTCGCCGGGGGCGAAGGTGACGGTCCCCTCGGCCGCTTCGTAGTCCGAGCCGGCGGTCGCGGCGCCGTCGGCCGTCTTGTAGTGGACGGTGACCGGGTCGGCGACCGCGTCGGAGAGGGTCACGGTGAAGACGAAGGCGGTCGTCCCGCCGCCGCTCCCCTCGACCCGGGTGACGTCGTCGATCGCCATCGTCGCCGACGTGTCGTCGTTGAGGATCGTGACGGTCCCCGCGCTCTTGACGATCGTCTGGCCCGACGACGGGCTGGTCAGTCGAACCTCGAACGTCTCGTCCGGCTCGACCGTCTTGTCGCCGACGATCGGCGCCACGATCCAGCGCGAGGTCAGTCCGGGCGCGAAGTAGACGTAGCCCGAGCGGGCGACGTAGTCCTCGCCGTTCTTCGCGGTGCCGTCGGCCGTTTGGTAGTAGACGTAGGGCCGGTCGGTCGTCGCCGCGTCCAGGTGGATCTGGACCACGGCCTTGTCCGCGCCGACGTTCGGCGTCGCCGCCGTCGCCAGGTCGACCGCCCGGAAGGAGAAGGATCCGGTGGCGTCGCCGTAGCCGTCGACCACCGCCCGGTAGACGCCCGACCGCGTCAGCGTCAGCGAGTTCAGGTCGCCGGTGGAGTTGAACAGCACGTTGCCGAGCTCGTCGTAGAGCGCCAGCCGGATCGAGCCGCTCAGGTTGTTCAGCAGGTCGACGGCGATCCGTTGGCCGGCCGTTCCGCTGAAGGTGAACTCGCGTTGGTCGCCCGGCTTCGCGAGCGTCCCCGTCACCGTGTCGCCCAGCGTCAGGGCCGTGGAGGTGGCGGTCGCCGCGACGACCTTGAAGCCGTAGTCGAAGCTCGCGTCGGCGCCGTTGCCGAAGAAGGCCAGGACGTACCGGCCGGTCGACGGCAGGACGACCTCGCCGTCGTAGTCGGCGCGGATGTAGGAACCCGAGACGACGCTCTGGTCGTTGGGGTCGTAGAGCCGCCAGAATCCGGAGTACGGGGAGTCGGGCGATAGGATATCGACGTACAACCGCTGGCCGGCGGTCCCGTCGAACGTGTAGACGTCGACGGAGTTGCCGGGGTCCATCGTCGCGGTCTTCGTCGTCTCAAGCGTGTACGCCTCGGCGGGCGTGGCGTCCACGTCGATCAGCCGGAACGAGTAGTTCGTCGCCGCGGCGGCGTTCGGTTCCAGCCGCAGGTGGTATTCGCCGGCCTGGACCAGCGTGATCGGCTGGCCGTCGCCGTACGCCCAGCCGGACGTGAGGGTCGAGCCGTCGGGGTTGAACAGCGTGTAGTAGACCTGGTTGGCCGCGCCGCCGTCGGCGGCGAGGCTATCGAACAGCAGCCGCTGGCCGGGGGCGCCGGTGAAGCGGTGGAAGTCGGTCTCGTCGCTCGGCGTGGTCCCGGTGGTCGTCGCCCCCAGGGTCAGCGGGGTGGAGTCCGCGGCCAGGTTGAGCAGCCGGAAGCGGTACGAGCCGGTCGACGTGGCGTTGTTGCCCTGGATCTTCAGCGTGTACGTCCCCCCCTTGGGGAGCATGTACGGGCCGTAGTCGGACGAATCGATGTACGCCGTGTAGACGACGACGCCGTCCGGGTCGGTCAGGGAGGCGCGCAGGGGGTCGCCCCCCTTGTCCTGGCTGTCGAAGTAGACCCAGGTCCCGGCCGCGGCCGAGAAGGTGGACGTGACGACCTGCCCCGCGGCGATCGTTCCGGAGCGGACCCCGCCGAAGTCGTCCGTGGCTGTCGCGTCCGTCGTCGCCGAGATCTGGAACTTGTACGAGAACGCCGACGCGCCCCCCTGGCCCCGGGCGGCCAGGTAATACGTCCCGGAGACCGGCGCGACGAACTCGCCGTCGCCCGAGGAGCCGCCGCCGGGGTACAGGTAGTTGCCGGTGATCCCCTGGCCGCTGGGGCCGTGGACGGTCCATTGGCCGCCGTAGGTGTCCCCCGCGCCCCCCTGGTTGTCGAAGACGACCCGCTGGCCGGCGGTCAGGTCGAACTTGTAAAGATCAGTCTCGCTGGTCGGGTCGAGCGTCCCGGCCTGGACGCCGCCGAGGGTGTAAGGAGTCGCGTTCGCGTCCAGGTCCGACAGCCGGAACGAGTACGCGCCGGTGGCGGAGCCGCCGCCGTCGACGACCAGGCGGTAGGCGCCGGCCGTCGTCAGCGTGACGACCGACGAATCGCCGGTCAGTTGGGCGCCGCCGATGACCGTCGCGCCGGTGGGACCGTAGAGATAGGCGTAGATGCCCGCGCCTCCCCGGCCGTCGAGGTAGAGCTTCTGGCCGACCGCGGCGGTGAAGGTGTAAACGTTCTGCTGGCCGGGGGCGTCGATCGCGCCGCTCGTGAGCGTTCCGAGCGTCAGGCTCGTCGTCGCGCCGGTCGTCGCCGAGATCTTGAAGCTGTAGGAGAACGCCGACGCGCCCCCCTGGCCTCGGGCGATCAGGTGGTACCGTCCCGGTGGAAGGCGCGACGAACTCGCCGTCGCCGTTGTCGCCGCCGGGCGCGTAAAGGTAGCCGGAGGCGATCGCCTGCCCGTTGGGGCCGTAGACGTTCCAGTAGCCGCCGTAGTTGTCGCCCGAGCCGCCGAGGTTGTCGACGTAGACCCGCTGGCCGGCGGTCAGGTCGAAGCGGTAGGCGTCGATCTCGTTGGTGGGGTCGAGCGCGCCGGTCTGGACGGCGCCGACGGCGTACGTCGCGGCGGGCGAGGCGCCGAGATCGATCAGCCGGAACTTGTAGTCGGAAGCCCCCGCCTTCCTCCCCTGCACCCCCAGCAGGTACGCGCCGGCCTTCGTCAGCCGGAACGGCGCCGAATCGGCGCGCGCGTCGAAGCTGCTGAGCCCGACCGTGTTCCCCGTCGGGTCGATCAGGTAGACGTAGGCGTTGTCGCTGGTCCCCTGGCCGTCGAAGACCAGGTCCTGGCCGATCGCGCCTTCGAACTTGTAGAACTCGGTCTTGTAGTCCGCCACGCTCCCCTGGGCCGTCGCGCCGAGCGTCAGGTCCGCGGCGGCGCCCGGCAAGGCCAGGATCCGGAACTTGTAGTCGCCCGTCCCGGTGATCTTGACCTGGTACGTCCCCGTCATCCGCAGGACGACCGGGGCGGAGTAGGTCGGGTCGTAGTTGCTGGAATTCGAGCCGGTCGAGGCGACGTTCTCGCCCGAGGGGTCGATCAACTGGACCGTCGCGCCGGCGCCGGCGCGGAGGTTGTCGAAGTAGATCTGCGTGCCGGCCGAGGCCGGGTACTCCAGGGAGACGCTCTGGCCGGCGGCGAGCGTCCCCGACTGGACCGCGTCGAAGTTCGACCCGAGCGCCGCGTCGGGGAGGCTGACGTCGAAGATCCGGAAGCCGTAGTCGGGCTGGGCGAGCGCCCCGCCGGGACCCGACGCCGCCAGGACGTAGGTCCCGGTCCAGGGGAGGAAGCCCTCGAAGTCGTTGGAGAGGTAGGTCCCGGCCAGGTTGGTCCCGTCGGGCCCGTAGAGGTTCCAGTAGCCGGGGGCGTCGGCCCGGACGCTGTCGAACAGGAACGTCCGCCCGGCGGTCGCCTGGAACTGGTAGTAGTCGGTCTGCGAACTCGTCGCGAACGTCCCGGCGACCTGGACGGGGCCGCCGTTCCCCTCCAGGACCGAGACGTCGACGATCGAGACCGACAACAACGTCCGTTCCTCCAGGAAGTCGGTCCAGGGCGCGAATCGCGGCCCGCGCCGATTCGCGATCGCCCTCGCCCGCCGGTCCCGTCGCCGCCGCGTCGCCGTCGTCCGCTTCATGGGGGCGCTTCTTCGTCTCGTCTCTCGCGGTCGCTCATCGATCGACGTCGATCGAGCCTGAAGAAATACGGTGTTTGTCCGTCACGTCCGACCGTCATCGCCGTCGAATCGCCGCCGATCCGAATCAGACCGACCTGGACCGACCGATCAGATCAAGCGGTCGAATTCCTAATGTCTCGCGATGGCCGCCAAGATGCAGTCACGCGATCCGTTATCGCATGAAACGGTTCCGAGGATGGAACCTTAACAAGATTTCGAACGCCAAACCCACGACTTCGGTCGGACCATGGACTTAAAAGTCATTCGGCGTTCGACTTACGACGTTGTTCAAAATATTAGATCGCTGCCGCGTCTCGGCGCGCTTTTTCGAATGCGCGATCGACGGGCCGCGCGACGGCGGCCACGGCGAAGGGGGGGCGGAGACTGGGAGGGAGGGGCGGAGCGTCGGCGTCGACGCCCCGGCGGTGGCGGCGGCCTTCCGATCGTCACGGAGTTGGGGGGAATGGGAACCACGGAGACGCGGAGGACGCGGAGAAGGCGCGGAGACGATGAAACTCGTCGCTGAAAGAAAGCGCGGGTCCCGAAGCGAAAGTCGAACACCTTCGCTCCGTCGCAAACCCGGCATTCGGGGAACCAGGAACCGCGGAGTCACGGAGAGGCCGTTGAGGCGATGAAGTTCATTGCTGAAAGAGATCGGAGATTCTAAAACGCAAGTCGGGTTCTTTCCATCGAACTCGTCGCTCTCTCCGCGCTCTCCGTGACTCCGTGGTTCCCGGTCTTCCGGTCGGGATCAGATTTGCGACGGAGCGGCGTCGACCGGACTCATTCCACCTCGTGGACGAGGATGGCGTTGTGGCTGGGGTTGTCGGGGAAGATGCCGCGGACGACGACGAGACGGTCGCCGGACTGGATCAGGTCGTGCTCGCGGCACCATTCGTCGGCGAAGGAGAGGACCTGGCCGGAGTCGAAGAGCCTGGGGATGTGCAGCGGGGTGACGCCCCAGTACAGGGCCATCGCCTGGGCGACTTCGGGGTCGTTGGTCAAGGCCAGGATCGGGGTGGCCACCCGCTGCTTGGAAAGCGCCAGGGCCGTGCGGCCGGAGTGGGTGGAGACGACCAAAAGGGCGGCGTCGAGCTTGGAGGCGGCGCGGCTGGCGGCCTCGACGACGGCCTCGGTGATCGGCAAGACCTGGCCGGCCCTGGCGACGGCGCCGCGGGCGTGGCGGCCGGAGCAGTAGGGGCAGACGTTGGAGGAGAAGAGCCGTTCGGCGTAGCCGTCGCCGAAGCGGCTGAAGACGAGGTTCTCGGCCTCGGCGGCGATCTGGCTCATGACCGAGACGGCCTCGACGGGGTAGTCGCCGATGGCGGTCTCGCCGGAGAGCATCACGGCGTCGGTGCCGTCGAGGACGGCGTTGAAGACGTCGGACGCCTCGGCGCGCGTCGGCCTGCTGGACGACTCCATGCTGTTGAGCATCTGGGTGGCGGTGATCACGGGGACGCGCGCCTTGTGGCACAGCTCGATGATCCGCTTCTGCACCGCGGGAACCTTGGCGACGTCGATCTCCACCCCCAGATCGCCGCGCGCCACCATCACGCCGTCGGCCTCGGCGACGATCGCCTCCAGGTCGGCGACGGCCTGGGGCTTCTCGATCTTGGCGATGATCCGGGCGTGACACCCGCGGGCCTCCAACTCCGAGCGCAGGCGGACGACGTCCTCGGCGTGGCGGACGAACGACAAGCCGACGTAGGAGACCTCGTGCCTGGCCGTCCAGTCCAGATCGGCGACGTCCTTGTCGGTCAGGGCCGAGACCGACAGCGAGGCGTCCGGGACGTTGATCCCCTGGTTGGACCGAATCCGCCCGGGCAACGTCACCTTCAGCCGGGCGCGGCCGGGTCGCTTTTCGGTGACGACCATCCCCACCGTGCCGTCGGCGAAGAGGACCGTCTGGCCGATCTCCAGGTCGTCGGCGAGTTCCTTGTAGGTGCAGGTCAACTCGAACGGGTCGGCCGGGTCGGCCGCCTCCGCGGCCAGGACGAACTCGGCGTCCTGATCGCAGGCGACGACGTCGCCGGCGATCGACCCCAACCGGATCTTGGGCCCGCAAAGGTCCTGGAGGATGGCGATCTCCCGCCCCAACTCCCGGCCGACCTCCCGGATCCTGCGGTAGGTCTCCGAGTGCTCCTCGTGGCTGCCGTGCGAGAAGTTCAACCGGAACACGTCCACCCCGGCGACGATCAGCCTCCTGAGCGTCTCCGGATCCCGCGACGCCGGGCCCATCGTGGCGACGATCTTGGTCCTGACCTTCACCAACGGCTCGATCCGGGCGTCCGTCATGTCGGGAGAGGTCCTTGTAGGCTCGACGTCGCCGGCCGCGCCCGGCCGCGGCCGGGCGGCGATCTCGGCCCTGGCCTTGACGATCGACTCGATCTGAGAGTCCAACATAAGCCGGGATGTCCTGATGCGAGAATGACGTCACGCGCGCTCGCTCCGCGCGCGGAACGCCCTGATGAGAGGGTCGTATTGAATTTATAGGGGAGGGCGGCGGGCTCGCACAGGGGAGCTTGCGTTTCAGACGTCGAATCGGTCCAGATACCGTGATGCGACCTATAATCGCGGTTTATCCCCGAAGCCGCTATAATTCGATCGATCAATGGCGGGTCGATCCGCCGATCCTCGATTCAGGAGGCTTTCCCGTGTTCGAGACGAAGAACGACCTGCCGTCGGCGGTTCGCGAGAAGACGGTCGCGCTATTGGACGCGCGGTTGGCGGACTGCCTCGATCTGCACTCGCAGACGAAGCACGCGCACTGGAACGTGAAGGGGCCGAGCTTCATCGCCCTGCACGAGTTGTTCGACCAGGTGGCCGCGGCGGTCCTGGAGTTCGGCGACGAGATCGCCGAACGCGCGGTGCAACTTGGCGGGGTCGTCCATGGAACGTCGCGGTCGGTCGCCGCTCGGAGCGGCCTGCCCGAGTACCCCGCGTCGGCGACGACCGGCCGGGACCACGTCGACGCCCTGGCGACCGCCCTGGCCGCCTTCGGCAAAAACGCCCGCGCGGCGATCAAGGCCGCCGACGAACTCGGCGACCAGGACTCCGCCGACCTTTTCACCGAGGTCTCCCGCGGCATCGACAAATGGCTCTGGTTCGTCGAGGCCCACGTCCAGGCCGGCGCGTGAGCGCGGTCGGGGCGCCCTGGGCTTTGGGGGCGCCCCGACCGGCTCAATACACCGTTCCGATCTCGTAAAACGTCCGGCCCAGCGTCCGCTCCACGATCGCCACGAGGTCGCGATTCATCAAGAAGCGCTTCACCGGATACGGAAAACACTTGCCGCAATCGACGAACACGGCGAAACGGTATGTCGCGCCTCCGAGGCGTTCGCGGCGTTCGCGGCGTTCGCCGGTGAGCGGGTGTCTATGGTTGGCGAGATGGTGCTGAGGCCGGAACTCCCGGCCGCAACTCGGGCAAGTCCGACGGATTCTCTGGGCGAACATCGAAGGCCCCTCCTCGTCGTTGGGCACCCAGTAGTCCAGCCGTCGGTCGCAGCAGGTGACGTCGGAGTCGCGAAACGGGTCGATCTGCTCGGAGGTTTCGTAGACGAAGTCGTCGGCGAAATGCAACTCCAGGGTGTAGTAGGCGTCGTCCGGGACTTCCGTCAGCGGGTAGACGAGCCCCGACGTTTCAAGGGGTTCGACGTCCCACCCCAGGCGGAAGTCCCCCGCGCCGAGCCGGGCGAGGTCCTCGGCCTTGCAGGGGGATGGCCAGGGCCGCCCGTCGCCTACCGCACCGCGGTCGGCCGGGGTGAGGAGAAAGCAGCTCGACCCTTCCGTGTACTCATGGGTCTGGGAATATGAGAACGGGGTCGGGAACGGGTCGGCCTCGGTTCGCGCGACGAACCGGGCCTCGACCAGCGCCGCGATCAGCCGGGCGGCCTCGACGGGGCCGGGGCGGAAGTCGTTCTCCTCCGGGATTAGGTAATGGCGGTACTCGACGCCCATCGCGCGCCTCCTGGCGATACGCTTCGATCAATCCCAATATTGCTCGATCGAAAACCTGGAGAAACCACGATGACAAGCATCCCTTCTCCCCTTGTGGAAGAAGGTGGCCGAAGGCCGGATGAGGGGGCGACCGACGTCGCATTCCGCGTCCGGCCATGGCCTCGAAGTTCACGGCCTTCGGTCGCGCCCCCCTCATCCGCCCCTTCGGGGCACCTTCTCCCACAAGGGGAGAAGGGGGGATGCATGCCCGTTATCACTGGTTTTCGACCGAGCGTCCCGACATTATAATGTCGCCACGCGCGATCGGGGGAATCCGTCGGCGTCGATGGGCGGTCAAGAGTGGGGAGAAGGCCGTGAGCGAGATCTACGTCAGCACGGACGTCGAGACCGACGGCCCGATCCCCGGCCCGCATTCGATGTTGAGCTTCGGTTCGGCCGCGTTCACGGCGGACAAGCGGCTGGTCGCGACCTTCGAGGCGAACCTGGAGACCCTGCCGGACGCGACGGGCCACCCCGACACGATGGCCTGGTGGCGGACCCAGCCCGAGGCGTGGGCCGCCTGCCGCGCCGAGCCTCGCGACCCGGCCGAGGCCATGCCCGCCTACGTCGCCTGGCTGAAGGCCCTTCCGGGCAAGCCGGTGTTCGTCGGCTACCCGGCCGGGTTCGACTTCCTGTTCGTCTACTGGTACTTGATCCGGTTCGCGGGCGAGTCGCCATTCTCGTTCTCCGCGCTCGACATCAAAAGCTACGCGATGGCGGTCCTGGGGACCGACTACCGCGCGACCGTCAAGCGGAACATGCCGCGGGCCTGGTTCGACGCCCTTCCCCACACCCACAAGGCGCTCGACGACGCCATGGGCCAGGGGGCGTTGTTCTGCAACATGCTGGCCGCCAACGCGAAGCGGCGATGATCGGCGATCCGCGGGCGCGGCCTTCGGAGCGCGGGATGCTCTGTCGAGAACCTGCTCCTGATCGGAAATTCAGGAACCACGGAAGGCACGGAAAACACGGAAAGAGGGACGAGCCCGAAAGAAAAAGCCCGATCCTCGTTTTGGAACCCGTGATCCCCGTCATCGGCGAGTGCCGTCTTCTCCCGGCTCTTTCCGTGTTTTCCGTGGTTCCAATTTCCCGGCGTCCCAGGTTTTGGACAGGGCCGGCGCGGGAGTCAATCGTCGCGGCGGCGGGCCTTGACGGTGTGGAGGTCGCGGCGCCATCGGAAGCCGGCTTTCTCGTAGACGGCGCGGGCGGCGGCGTTGGTGACGTCGACGTGGAGGAACGGGGCGAGCCCTTCGGCGAGGATCGCCGCGGCGAGTCGGGCGACGAGGCGGCTGGCGCAGCCGTGACGGCGGTGTTCCGGGTGGGTCGCCACGCCGCTGATCTCGCGCCAGCCGTCGGCGCACATGCGTTGGCCGGCCATGGCGATCAGTCGTCCCTCGTGGCGGATTCCCAGGTAGAGGCCCATTTCGCGGGTCCGCGCGCGGAAGTACCGGGGGTGGACCGCGGCGGTCAGGTCGAGCATCTCCGGGACGTCGGCGGCGCCGAGCGTTTCGACGCCGTCGTCGTCGTCGAGTTCGATCGGCCGGCCGTCGAAGGCCAGTTGGGCGATGGTGGATGTCTGCTTGACGTCCCAGCCGGCCAGGTCGTCGGGGACGACGCCGATGAAGTTCAGCGACTCCCCCGGCTCGGCCAGACCCAGCGCCGCGGCCGCGGCCGCGGGGCCGGGGTCGGCGACGGCGACGATCGGCGCGACCGCGGCGGGATAGCGGCGGGCCAGGCCGCCGCCGCCGGCGAATTCCGATTGCCGCGTCGTCAACGCGAACCAGGCGGGATTGCCGAGTCCCTCCCCGTCGCCCCGCCGTTCGTGTTCCAAAGTCGATGAGTCCTTCGTCCGTCCGTCGCGCGCCGATGGAACGCCGCCGAAAACAACTTCCCACGAACGACCTGGGGAGAATATCCACGGATTTCCCGGATTAACACAGATTACCTTAAATTATCCGATCCGAATCCGCGTCAATCTGGGAAATCCGTGGATGAATTCCTCTTGAGGCCACGCGAGTCGGCCCCGAGGATTCCCGGAAGCCATTTCGGCGGCGTTCCTTCGGCGATTTTACGACCGCCGCCGCGGCTTGCCCACGTCCGGGTCGCGGGCGGCGGGGTCGTCGGCGGCGACGTGGCGGAAGGGAGAAGCCGAGGGGTCAACCGTGGGACTGGTTCTTGGTCTCTTCCTTCTCGTCGGGGGGCGTCCAGTCGGGAGCGAGGCCGGCCTGGCGGCGGAGGCGATTCATCCAGGCCTCGTCCTGGCGGACGCCGGCTTCCTGGCGGGCGAGGGAGCGGAAGCGCATCTCCTCGCCGACGGGGCCGTAGAACTCGTCGAAGTCGACGGCCTCGCGGCGGTCGAGGGCCATGACGTAGTAGGTCGTCTCGGGCCGGTCGGCGGCGACGGCGGGTTGGCCTTCCTGGAGGGCGAAGTAGGCGTCGCGGAACGCCTCGCCGGCGTGGGGGACGTCGGGGACGGGGGTCTCGACCTCGGGGGCGGGCTCGAACGGGTTGGTGGAGACGCCGCTTTGACGGCGGGCGATCGGCGGGACGGCCAGGACGTCGTGGCCGTCGACCCGTTCGCCCTCGATCTTGCCCTGGGAGTCGGCCTTGAGCTTGGCGGCGAGGTCCCTGGCGGCCTTCTCGGCCAGGGGGCGGGCCTTTTCGAGCTTCCAGGCGTGGACGACGTCGCCGCGGACGTCCTCCAGCGGCGGGATCCTGGGGGCCTCGTCCTTGAGCTTGCGGGCCAGGTAGCGACCGCCGACGATGTCGGTGAGTTCCACCGGCTCGTAAAGGCCAAGCTTGGGGTCGAGCATCTCGTCGACGAAGCCGCGGCCGTTGCTGAAGCGTTCGGAGCCGACCTGGGCGTTGGCGATCATGCCGTACATGGCGGCCTGCTCGCGGGTCATCAGGGGGGAGATCTCGTAGGCCAGGCCGTCCTCGGCGGCGATCGCCTTGAGGTCGACGGGCTCGGGCGCGGCGACCTTGGCCTTGGGATCGGCGGCCTGGTCGTCGAGCATGGTGAGGTAGTCGTCGACGTAGGGGATGAGGGCCTCGTCGCGGATCTTGCCGAAGAGTTCGTGGATCTCGGCCTGGGCCTTCTCGTCGGCGAGCCGGTCGACGAGCTGGGCGCGGACGTCGGCGAACGACTGGACGACCGGCGGGGTGAGTTCGGCGGCGTCGGCGAAGAGGTCCTGGGGGAGTTCGGAGGGGACGGCGTACTCGTTTTTGTGGTTCTCGTAGAACGTCTGGAGTTCGTCGTCGGTCAGTTTCTCGCGGGCGGCGTGGGCGCGGGCGGCGGCGTCGGCGGTGACGAACTCGACCTGGACGCGGCGGGGGATCTTGAAGCCGGGAGTGGCCGCGTCGGGGTCGGGGAGGACGTCCTTGTACTTGTCGTAGAGGGCCTGGACGTCGGCGTCGGAGGGTTCGCCCGTCTTGTCGAGGAAGTCGGCGACGGGGAACTCGACGAGCTTGGCGGCGACCCGTTCGTTCTGGCCGCGGTAGGCGCGGAAGGCGTCGTAGGGGGTCGTCAGGGGCTCGCCGGGGAGCATCCGGACCTTGGCGAGGCGGACCTGGTTGGCGAGGTCGGTCAGGAGTTGTTCCTGGGTCACTTCATTGCTGAAGGCGCTGTAGATTTGGGCGAAGGTCTCGCGGTTGATCCGACCGCCGGTGACGGCGCGGAGCCACTCGCGGCCGACGACGGCGTCGGCGGGCATCCCCAGGCGGTCGGCTTCCTTTTGGAGGATCAGGGCGTCGATCAGGTCGCGTTGCTTGAGGCCGCCGAAGAACTCCCGGGAGAACATGTCCATGCCGAGCAGGGAGGCGACGTGGTTGGCGCGGGAGCGTTGGCGGGCCATCAGGTTGAGGTCGCTGAGGCGGACCGGCCGGCCGAAGATGGTGGCGACCTCGACGTCCTGGGGGGCGCGACCGAAGTCCAGGAGTCGCGGCAGGCTGTCGGCCAGGACGAAGCTGACCATGGCGAGGAGGGTCAGGGCGACCAGTCCCACCTTTTGGTTGCGGCGGAAGACCTCGAAAGACATGGAATCCTCTAGGTGCTTGCGAGAGGCGTCGGGGGAGGCCTCCCGGGCGTCCCCCCCTTGACAGGCCCCGTTACCCTAGCTTATGCCGCTATTGGGTTTCAATCCACCCTTCGCCTCGGAGGCGGAGGGAACGAGGTCGCGACCGATCGATTCGGAAGTCCCCATCGTAGCAATTTCACCGTCCGGGGCAACATCGGAGTCTCCGCCGGCGGATCCCGGCGGACAACCGACGGAACGACGCATCCGGCATCCAGGACAGATCATAGGACGAAACCGTGCCGCCAAAATCCACCGCCAAGACCGCAGCCGAGAACGGCGACGCCTCGGACGCCGCGACCAAGAAGCCCAAGGCCGCCGCCAAGAAGCCCAAGGCCGCGGCCGGTACGTCGAAAAAGGCCGCGCCCAAGAAGGCCGCGGCCAGGAAGGCCGCCCCCGGGAAGTCCGCGGCCAAGGCGTCGCCGGTCGACCTGGGCCCCGCGGGGGGCGGGCCGGCCCTGGTGATCGTCGAGAGCCCCAAGAAGGCCAAGTCGATCAACAAGTTTTTAGGCCGCGGCTACATCGTGAAGGCCAGCATGGGCCACGTCCGCGACCTTCCCAAGCGGACGCTGGGGCTGGACGTCGCCGACGGCTACCGGCCCTCTTACGAGATCGTCCCGGCCAAGGTCGACACCATCGGCGACCTGAAGCGCGACGCCCACCGCGCCGACGTCGTCTACCTGGCGACCGACCCCGACCGCGAGGGGGAGGCGATCGCCTGGCACCTCCAGCACGCGCTCGACCTGCCCGACGAGCGCGTCCGCCGGGTGACCTTCCACGAAATCACCGAGCGGGCCGTTCGCGACGCCTTCGGCAAGGTCGGCCCGATCAACATGGACATGGTCAACGCCCAGCAGGCGCGGCGGTTCCTCGACCGCTTCGTCGGCTACCAACTCTCCCCCTTGCTCTGGAAGAAGGTCGCCCGCAACCTCTCCGCCGGCCGGGTGCAGTCGGTCGCCACCCGGCTGATCGTCGACCGCGAGCGCGAGATCCGCGCCTTCGTCCAGGAGGAGTTCTGGCGGATCACCGCCACCGTCTCCCCCGCCGGCTCCACCAGCGAGGACGAGCGGTTCGAGGCCGGGCTCTCCGAGTACGACGGCAAGAAGTTCGAGGCCAAGACCGAGGCCGACGCGCAAAAGATCCGCGACGTCCTGGCGTCGGAGAACTACCTCGTCTCCAAGGTCGAGGAGGCGGAAAAGCTCGACCGGGCCGACCCGCCTTTTAAAACCAGCACGCTCCAGCAGCAGGCCGCCGTCCGGCTCCGGTTCTCCGGCAAGAAGACGATGAAGCTGGCCCAGGAGTTGTACGAGGGGATCGACGTCGACGGCTCCGGCCCCACCGGCCTGATCACCTACATGCGAACCGACAGCCTCCGCGTCTCCAACGAGGCGCTCGACGCGGTGCGCGACCAGATCAAGGACAAGTACGGCGACAAATACCTCCCGGCCAAGCCCAACCGCTTCGCCGCCGGGAAGAACGCGCAGGAGGCCCACGAGGCGATCCGCCCCACCGACCTGGCCCTCTCCCCGGAGCAGGTCCGCGACCGCCTCAACCACGACCAGTTCCGACTCTACGACATGATCTATAGGCGGTTCGTCGCCAGCCAGATGACCCCGGCCGTCTTCACCGTCACCGACGTCGCCGTCACCGCCGGGCCGGGGCTGTTCAAGGCCCAGGGGAAGATCCTCCGCTTCGACGGCCACCGCCGGCTCTGGCCCGCGGCCGGCAAGCAGGAGGACGCGCTCCTGCCGCCGATCAAGGTCGCCGACCCCCTGGACCTGCAAGACCTGGCCGCCACCCAGCACTTCACCCAGCCGCCGCCGCGGTACAGCGAGGCCACGCTGATCAAGGCGCTTGAAAAGGAGAACATCGGTCGGCCGTCGACCTACGCGCCGATCATCCAGACCATCCAGGACCGCAAGTACGTCGAACACAAGGACCGCCGGTTCTTCGCCACCGAGCTGGGGATGGTCGTCACCGACGTGCTGGTGAAGCACTTCCCCAAGATCCTCGACCTCAAGTTCACCGGCCACATGGAGGACGAACTCGACGGCATCGCCACCGCCAAGGAAGACATGGTCAAGGTCCTGGACGAGTTCTACCACCCGTTCCAGGAGGCCCTCAAGGCGGCCGAGACCGGGATGGAGCGGGTCCAGATCCTGACCGACGAGGTCTGCCACGTCTGCGGCGCGCCGATGGTCATGAAGTTCGGCCGCACCGGCGAATTCCTGGGCTGCTCCAAGTACCCCGAGTGCAAGGCGACCCGCCCCGTCGGCGGCGCGCCGCGGCCGGAGGCCGTCGACAGCGGCCACGCCTGCCCCAAGTGCGGCAAGCCGCTGTTGATCCGCGAGAGCAAGAAGGGGGAGAAGTTCCTCTCCTGCGCCGGCTACCCGGAGTGCAAGGAGTCGTTCGACATCGGCCCCGACGGCGCGCCGGTCCAGAAGACGCGGGAGACCGAGTACGTCTGCGAGAAGTGCGGCAAGCCGATGATCCTGCGCGACGGCCGCCGGGGGCCCTTCCTGGGTTGCTCGGGCTATCCCAAGTGCCGCAACATCGTGGCGGTGGACGCCGAGGGGAAGCCGCTGCCGACGATCAAGATCGACGTGAAGTGCGAGAAGTGCGGCAAGCCGATGGCCGTCCGCCAGGGGAAGCGCGGGCCGTTCCTGGGCTGCACGGGTTATCCCAAGTGCCGCAACGCCGTGCCGGTCCCCGACGAACTGAAGGACGAGGTCGCCAAGATGGCCCCGCCCCCCGCGGCCGCCGCCAAGGGCCCGGACTTCAAGACGCTGCAACTCGACGAGACGTGCGACGACTGCGGCGGCCCGATGATCCCCCGCAAGGGCCGCCGCGGCTACTTCCTGGGCTGCGCCAAGTACCCCAAGTGCAAGGGGACCAAGGAGCCAAGCGCCGAGACCCTGGAGAAGATCAACAACCTCGTCGCCTCCTTCGAGGCCGCCTCCGCCGCCGAATCGGCCGAGGCCGCCGCGACGGAGTGACGACGAACCGCCCGCCCTCACGCCTCCGGCGTCGGCCCCGATCGGCCGACCGCCGTGGCGTGGGCGGTGGCGTGGGTTCGGCAGTGGGCCATGGAGAGCCACACGTCGGCGACCCCGCGACGGCGGACGACGTGCTTGGCGGGACCGCCGACGTGGACCGTCGCCCGGCCGCGCGGGTCGACGCGGATCTCGAAGTCGGACCAGGCGACCCCCTCGAAGGGGCCGGTCCCAAGCGCCCTCATCACCGCCTCCTTCGCCGACCAGTGCGCGGCGAACCATTGCAAGGCGCGCGGGCGGCAATGACAAAAGCGGATCTCCCGCTCGGTATAGACGCGCTGCAAGAACAACTCGCCGTGGCGCTCGATCATCGCCCCGATCCGGGCGCACTCCACGATCCCCGACCCCACCCCGACCATCTCCATCCCGGCTCTCCACCTCACGCCGCGCCCTGGTGACGATCCGAACCGCCCGCCCGTCCCCTCTCCCATCGGGCTGACGACCCGACACTTTTTCGCAAGCCGTCGCCAAACGGCCTTCTCCCCTTGAGGGAGAAGGTGGCCCGAAGGGCCGGATGAGGGGTCGACCGGCGTCGCGTTTCGGTGTAAGCCATGGCTTGATAACGACTTCAAATCCGATGGCCTCCGGTCCCGCCCACCCCCCGTCCGGCCTTCGGCCACCTTCTCCCTCAAGGGGAGAAGGCGATCAACGCCGCGGCTCACT
>Ga0209916_1000828_pt1 | contig 38393 bp, 42 predicted proteins | sample ThiBio_1000_plan_FD_183956 | JGI IMG/M metagenome (GOLD analysis project Ga0209916, IMG submission 183956) | Wastewater bioreactor microbial communities from Cape Town, South Africa - Thiocy_solids_2 (SPAdes) | ecosystem: Engineered > Bioreactor > Thiocyanate-remediating > Anaerobic-Aerobic ... | reverse complement strand
GGTCGGCTGCATGGTGGGGTCGTCGCTGGGCATCGCCCCGGCCCTGGAAATCGCCCGTGAGGCGGAGTTCATCGATCTGGACGGCCCACTGTGGCTGCAGCACGACTATCCGGGCGGCCTGGTCTTGAAGGACGGCTGGCTGCAGCCGCCCGCGCCGGGCTTCTGGGGCGCATGATGCGTCCGGCCAAACTCCCTGCCAGCACCGCAGCTCCTTGCAGGAGCCCGCCTGCAGCAGTGGACGTGGCAAAGCCGGGTCAATTGCTGCCACGCCGGCTCCCGGCTTCAAACGGGGCCAGGCGATGCTGAGCTTCGACGCGGTGCAGACCGTGGCCTGCGGGGGGCTGTTCCTCCTCGCGGGCTATGCGATCCGCCGCCACGTGCCGGTGCTGGCGCGCTTCAGCATCCCGGCGCCGGTGATCGGCGGCCTGCTGGTGGCCCTGGCGATGCTCGCGTTCCATCACTGGGACGTGACGCCGGTGCACTTCGACACCACGCTCGAACAGCCGCTGATGATCGCGTTCTTCACCAGCATCGGCTTCAACGCCAGCGCATCCCTGCTCAAGGTCGGCGGCCGCCAGATCCTGCTGTTCCTGGCCTTGGCCACGGTCATCGGCGTGGTGCAGAACCTGGCCGGCATCGGCCTGGCCCAGATGTTCGGGTTGCCCTCGCTGTTTGGCGTCATCACCGGTTCGGTGACCTTGATGGGCGGCCCCGCCACCGGCATGGCGTTCGCCCCGCTGTTTGCCGACGCCGGCGTGCACGGCGCCGCCAGCGTGGCGCTGGCCAATGCCATGGCCGGCATCGTGCTTGGCTCGGTCATCGGCGCGCCGGTGGCGACCATGCTGATCGAGCGGCTCAAGCTGCGGCATATGGACGGCCAAACGGGCGACCCCGCCACGCCGGTCGATCCGGCTGCGGCTACGGCCGAGGCGGCCGCCTTGCCGGTCACGCCAAGCAGCAATGACGAGCAGGTTTACGCGGGGCTGCGAAGCTTCGTCTTCGTGCTGATCGCCATGGCGGTCGGGGCCTGGATCAGCGGCTGGATGAGCGGCGCGGGCATCACCCTGCCGAGTTACATCGGCGCCATGCTCATTGGTGCGTTGATCCGCAACGTAGACGACCGCTACCGCGTATTTGGCCTGTCGCCGCGCAGCATCGACACGATCGGCAACATCAGCCTGTCGCTGTTCCTGGTCATCGCCTTGATGAACCTGCACCTGTGGGACCTGAGCGGGCTCGCCCTGCCACTGCTGGTCACACTCGCCGTGCAGACCGTCATCGTGGTCGCGTTCTGCTGCTGGCCGCTGGTGCAGCTCATGGGCCGCGACTACGACGCCGCGGTCATGGCCAGCGGCTTCATCGGCTTCATGCTGGGCACGACGGCGAACGCCGTGGCGGTGATGAGCTCGCTCACCGAGCGTTTCGGCCCGGCCCCGCGCGCCTTCTTGGTCGCGCCCATCGTCGGCGCCTTCCTCATGGACTTCACCAACGCGCTGATCATCACCGGCTTCGTCAACTTCCTCAAATGAGTCGCCCGGAACCGGGCGCGGCTACACTCCCCCTGGTCTTCCCATGAGTTGTAACCGTGCACGACGACGACCGCCGCGACCAGACCGGAAACCCTGACCCGGAAGCAAGCACCAGCCGCAGCCAGCAACGGCGCGAAGCGCTCGCCATTCTGACCCTGGCTGGCCAGCTGGTGGAGTTGCCGGCGGCGCGGCTGGGCAAGCTCGAGCTTGCCGATGAAGTGCGCGAGGAAATCGACAGTTATCGGCAGATGCGCGCGCACGGCGCGCGCAAGCGGCAGCTGGCCTTCATCGCCAAGAAACTGCGCCAGCGCGACGATGACGAGCTTGCGTCCCTGCGCGCTGCACTGGGTGGGAATGGCGAGCAGCAGCGGCAGGAAACCGCCGCCATGCACCGCCTGGAAGCACTGCGCGAGCAACTGCTGAGCGGGGACGAGGCTGCCTTGTCCACGTTCATCGCGACACATCCCGACGTGGACCGCCAGCACCTGCGCTCACTGCTGCGCAAGGCGCGCAGCGAAAAGGAACATCCTGACACGCCGCCGCGCGCGTATCGGGAAATCTTCCGGCTGCTGAAAGCGCTCGACACGGACAGCGGCACGCCCTGATCAGGCGCCGCTGGCGTGTGACGGGGTCGTTCCCAGCCGCGCGCCAGTCACCGCAGGTCCTCAAGGAACGCCTGAACGATTGCCGTCATCCCCGCGGAAGCGGGGATGACGGCCAAGAACGTGTTGTTCAGACCTCTCCTAGAAGTCCTGCCTGAAGCGGACGCCGATCGTGCGCGGCAAACTGAAGCCCGTATACACCTGACCATTCGGGTATTGCGGCACGACGCCGTGTGCGCCGCAGACGTCGACGCCGCACTCGGTGTACTTGTACTGCGCCGCGCGCTTGTCGAACACATTGTTGACATAGACGTTGACGGACCAGCTGTTCCTCTGCAGGCCGGCAGACAGATCAAGCGAGTTGTAGGCCGGCAGATCGCCAAGCAGGTCACGCTCGACCAGGCGCAAGTCGGTCGTGCGCTTGCCGACATGGACCAACGCGGCTTGCACGAACGCGTCATTGCTGCCCAGGTTGAAACTGTAACGCGCGATGAGGTTCCCCTTGAACTTGGGCGTGATCGGCAGTTGCGTACCCTTCGGCGCCAACGGCCCCGCCACGACACTGCCGTCTTGCGGGTTGATCGAGCCGGCCGGGCAATTCGTGATCGGGCGACCGCTCGCATCGGTGAACCCGCAATAGTTCGCGCTCAACTTGGCGTGATACACCGCGGCACCCGCGGTCAGCTGCAGGTTGTAGGTGGCCTGCCAGTTCAGTTGCGACTCCAAACCGTCGATACGGGCCGAGTTTGCGTTCTTGATTTCAGTCAGGCCATTCGCGCCCAGTATCGGGAACTGGAAGTCGTTCCAGGTCTCACGAAATATGGCACCGTTGAACGACACCCGATTGTCGAACCAGGAAGTCTTCCACCCCAGCTCTTCGTTGATCAGGAAATCCGCCTGATAAGGCAGCAAGGTGCCACGCCGGTTGACGCCGCCCGGGCGAAAGCCCTCGGAGCGGGTGGCATAGATCATCTTCGTCGGCGTGATGTTCCAGGTCAGGTTGTACTTGGTGAGATTTCCGCTTTCCTTCACCCTCTTGTTGAAGTCCAAACAGGGCGCATCCATGAACGGTGCGGGCGACACGCAGGCAGCCTCGCCCTGGCTCGATGAAAACCCGGCGGCGTAGCCGAAGTAACCATACAGTTGATTACTGGTGCGGTAATAACGCTCACCCACCGTGGCAGTGAGCACGTCGGGGATGAAGTCGAAAGACAGTTCGCCGAATACTGCCTTGTCGCGGTCGTAGCGCATCTGTCGGGTCAGCCAGATCGTATCGTTCCAACCTGTAACGGACAGCGCGTCGGCCAGGCCATCGACCTGGTAATCCTGCATGATGTCGTGCTTTTGCTTCTGCCAGAACAAGCCCGCGACGAGGCGCAGCCGTTCGTCTGCCGGTGAGACCACACGCAATTCGTGACTGTTGTTGGTGTAGCCATCCCGGTCGCTGATGTGCTGCGAGGGATTCACCATGGCGCCGCTGTTGTCGTAAAAGGCCGAACCGGATCCGTACAGGGCGTCGTACCAGAATCCGTAATCGCTGTAGTCGGTCTGCTCTTCCTGATTGCGCTTGAGATGGGCGTAGGCATAGGTCAAATCGAAATTGCCGATCTTGCCTTGGATGGTCAGCGCACCTTGCCACCAACGGTCATTGACCCGCTCTGGATAGAAGTGGGTAACGGCCAGGTCACCAATGGCGGTGTCGCTGGCGAAGTTGCCATGCGAGATCGTCTGCTGCCCCATCACCATCGGCGTGATTGACCAGTTGTCGTTCAGGTCGACTTTCAGCGCGGCGCGCGCCCCGCTGGTATTGGCGTCGTTGTAGTTGTCGCGGGCGTGTCCGACGCATTGGGACAGCGCACTGGGAGCATTGCCGTCGCTCGGCACGCAACCTGGTGCATTGCTGATCGTGATGCCCGAAGTGGGAAACGTACGCGACCCGGCCTTGTTGTCGATATACCCCGCGTCATGCTCACGCCAGCCGACGAGGCGAATCGCGGCACTCTGGCTGATCGGCAGATTGAGCATGCCTTCGGCGGTATAGCCGATGCCGCCGTGCGCGACCGTGTCCACGCCCATGCTGTAATTCGCCGCGTAGCCGCTCGTATCAGGCTGGTTGGTGATGATGCGCAATGCGCCGGCTTCGGCACTCGCGCCGTACAGCGTGCCTTGCGGGCCCGCCAGCACCTCGATGCGGGCAATGTCGTACATGTGGATGTCGAGCGGCCCCTGGATCGTCGTCACCGGCTGGTTGTCCAGATACACACCGACGCTCGGCTGCGAACCGGAGTGATTGGTGTTGCCTCCGCTCGCCACGCCACGCATGTAGATCGAGACAAAGCCAGGACCGGTGGCGATGCCGCCGCCACCTTGCTGGAACGTCACGCTGGGCAGGTACTTCACGTAATCGTCGAAACTCTGCACGTGCAAGGCCTGCAGTTGGTCCGTCGCCAGCACGTCCATGCTGATCGGCACCTTCTGCAGATCCTCGGTGCGTCGTTGCGCCGTCACGGTCACGGCGCCCAGCGTCGTTGCCTTCTGCTTCGCCGCTGGCGTCGCATCGGGTGGCGTGGGCTGCGCCGCATCCTGCGCGAACGCCGGCAGCGCCACGGCAAGGCAAATTGCCGCCGCGAGCGGCAGCCGGGTCAACCCCACCGTCCGCGTATCCCGGTCTTGCCTGGATCGGTTCTCGTGCATCGGTTCTCTCCTGTCGAATATGCAGTGGTCCATCCGGGCCATCACCGTCTATTCCAATTCCGGCACATCGGGGTAGCACTCCAATACCGGCCCCAGGGCCGATACCAAGGGGTCCAGCCACGACGCGTAATGCCGCCAGTGATCCACCCCATCGCGGTAGATCGGCTGGCGTACCTGTTCCGAACTGGCCGTGCGCACCGGGCGCCGGTTCTGGTAGAAGCGCAGGCACGCGTCCTCGAACGGCACGCCGCAATAGGCAAGCAGGCGCCGTACCTCGGCTTCGGTGTCGTCCACCATGCGCTCATAAAAAACACGGTGGACGCGCCCGGGCAGCACCGCGTCGAAATGCGCCATCAGCGCAACGTAGTCGCGGTAGTAGCGTCCGATGTCGTCCAGGCTGTAGCTGAAACTCTGGCCGCGCGCAAAGTGCTGCTTGAACGCCGAGAAACAGCAGGCCAGCGGGTGCCGGCGCGCATCGATGATCTTCGCGTTCGGCAAGATCAGGTGGATCAGGCCGAGATGCATGAAATTGTTCGGCATCTTGTCGATGAACAGCGGCGCGGAAGTCTTGCGCTGGATCCGCGTGCGCGCGAGGTACTGCTCGCCGAGGGAGCGCAACCCGTCGGCATCGAGTGCCGCCAGCGCGTCGTGGTACGGCATCACGCTGTCGGTGTCACCTTGCTGGCGCAAGGCACGCGAGATCGAGGTGACTTCGGGCAGCTCCATCGTGCCTTCGATCTGGCTGTGGCTCGACAGGATCTGCTCGATCAGCGTGGACCCGGCGCGCGGCAGGCCGACGACGAAGATCGGATCGCGTGCGGGACAGCCCATGGTGGCGCGTGCCGCAAAGAAATCCCTGGTGTAGCGCGCACGGACACGGCGTACGCGTGCGCTGGTTTCCCCAGCGCTGTAGTGCAACTGCGCGCACCGCAGCGCATTGCCACGGACGTAATGCTGGAACGACGCCGGATATTCGCCGGTATCCTCCAGTGCCTTGCCGATCGCGAACTCCAGGTGCAGGCGATCGTCGTCACTGAGGTCGGTACGCGCAAGCTGTTGCCGCATCAATGCCAGGTCGTCGGCATCGAAGCGGAACGTCTTCAGGTTGGCCAGGCTCCACCAGACTTCGCCGAACGACGGCGCGAGCGCCAGGCTGCGCCGATAGGCATCGATTGCCTGCCTCGTATGCCCGGCGGTCTTCAGCGCATGCCCGTAGCTCATCCATATCTTCGCCTGCTGCGGATAGTGTTCCAGCAGGTCGGCGTAGATGCTGATCGCCGGCTCGTAATCTCCGATCCGGCACAGCACCACGGCCTTGAGATTGCGGTAGCCGGCATGCTCCGGCTCCACTGCCAGCAGTCGCTCCACCTCGGCCAGGGCCTGTTCCGGCCGGTTGCTGCGATGCAGGACCAGCGCGTAGTTCTGTCGCGCGGCATGGAAGCCGGGAGCCAGCTCCAGGCAGCGTTCGAGGAGATGCAGGGCATCCTCGTTGCGACCCAGGCGCGCGGCCACTTCGGCGAACATGCGGATCGCGGCCACGTCGGTCGGCGCCTGTCGCAGGTGGGCGCGCAGCCGGGCTTCGGCCTCCGGGATACAGTTTTCGGCCAGGGCGATGGCAGCGTCCAACAGTTGCGGGTCATGCGTGGCGTAGCGCACGTGGTTGGCGTAGGCGGCGTCGGCTGCGGCCTGGTCGCCGGCCGCCATCAGATGGTCGCCCAGCACGCGCCAGGCCTGCGGCAGGTCGGGCTGCAGCGCGATCGCGTGGCGCAGCGCCGCGATCGCTTCTTCGCCGCGCCCGTCGCGGCCCAGGGCGATGCCCAGCTCGCAGTGCAGCACGGCCCACTTCAGCTGGGTGCGCGCCAGGGGCTCAAGGATGTCCAGGGCGCCAGCGATGTCGCCGAGCGCCAACCGCGCCTGGGCCAGCAGGCGCAGCGCCACGGGGTGGTCGTCGACCGTCTTGAGGATCTCGGTGAGCTGCTCGACGGCCAGCGCCGGGTCACGCTCCAGCAGCCGTGTGGCATGCACCAGCGCTTGTTCCAACGTACCGACAGCAGTCGTCTCGGCCATGGGTTCCCGCTCGGTGGCGGCGCGGCAGGACCCCTCCAAGCCATCTCGCGGGCAATGGACGAGGCCGCAGCGTGCCTCGGCGGCGACGATAATCCTATGCGGGCAGTCCGGCAATCACCGGTTCGTGTCTGGACCGCACCGCCCCAGCGGTACCGGCCATCGGACCTACAATGCGGCCCATCAAAGGCACTGCGTCGCGGCCGACGGTACACTCGGAACAAGGGCGGCATGCCGCCACCGCGATACGGGGATCCACCATGCACACCGATGCAACCTCTGCTGCTACCGCAGCCACCGATCTCGACCATGCCCGTGCACTGCCGGCGCGCTACTACGTCGGCGAGCAGATGCTGGCGATGGAACAGCGCGCGGTGTTCGCCCGCAGCTGGCAGCCGCTCGCGCATCAGGACCAGCTGGCGGAGCCCGGCGACCACGTGGTCGGGGAAATTGCCGGCGTGCCGGTGATACTCGTACGGGGGAAGGACGGCGTGCTGCGTGCGTTTCCGAACGTCTGCCGCCACCGCGCCGGCCCGCTCGCGCTGTGCAACGGCAAGGGCGCGCACTCGCTGCAATGCAAATACCACGGCTGGACCTACACCCTGGACGGCCAGCTGCGCAGCGCGCCGGAGATGAAGGAGGTCCCGGACTTCGACGTCGGCGACATCCACCTGCCGCCGCTGCGCGTACACGAGTGGCAGGGCCTGGTGTTCGTGGCGCTGAGCCACGACGTCCCGGACTTCGACGAGGTCTACGGCGGCATCGCCGAACACATCGCGCCGATCGACCTCTCGGCGATGCGCTACCTGCGCAGCGTCAACTACGACGTCGACTGCAACTGGAAGGTCTACGTCGACAATTATGTCGAGGGCTACCACCTGCCGCACGTCCATCCCGGCCTGAACAAGCTGCTCGACTACCGTGCCTACGACACCGTGCTGTCGCCGTGGTACTCGCTGCAGTCCTCGCCGTTGCGCAACAGCTCCGACGCGTATGGCGACGGCCAGGCGTTCTACTACTTCGTGTACCCGAACATCATGCTCAACATCATGTCCGGGCGGCTGCAGACGAACCGCATCCTGCCGCTCGGGCCGTACCGTTGCCGCATCGTGTTCGACTATTACTACGGGCAGGACGCGCAGGCGCAGGCCCGCATCGCCGCCGACCAGGAGTTCAGCGACGAAGTGCAGAACGAGGACATCGCGATCTGCGAAGCCGTGCAGAAGGGGCTGGGCTCGGGTTTCTATGCCCCCGGCCGACTGTGCCCGCGCCGCGAGAGCGGCGTCTGGCACTTCCAGAACCTGCTGCGCGCGGCCTACGCCGGCCCCGCCGGGGAGCAAGCGTGAGCCAACGTCTGGCGGCGTGGTGGTTCGCCCTTTGCGTGCTGGCCTGCGTGCCAGCAGCCGGGGCGACCGGCACGACTGGCACGCAGGACATGGTGGTACATGCCGGTCACCTGCTCGACGTCGACAGCGGCAGGATGCTCGCCGACCAGGCGGTGCTGATCAAGGACGGCCGCGTGGTTTCGGTGCAACCCTGGCATGCCGCTGCGCCCGGCGCGACAAGGGTCATGGACTGGACTGCCTACACCGTGGTGCCGGGCCTCATGGACATGCACACGCACCTCGCCGATGTGCTGCAGAGCGCCGATCCGGCCGCGCCGCTGAAAATCACCGCGGTGCAGCAGGCGTTCGCCGGTGCGCAGCATGCCCGGCAAACCCTGCAGGCAGGCTTCACCACCGTGCGCGATGTCGGTGTGTACCGGAGCTACGCCGATATCGCGTTGCGCGATGCGATCAATGCGGGCGAGGTGCCGGGTCCGCGCATGTTCGTTGCCGGGACGTACATCACCGTACCTGGCGGCGGCGGCGAGATCACCGGGCTGCCGAAGGGCACGGTCGTCCCGCCGGAGTTCCGCCGCGGCGTGTCCAAGGGCGTGGATCAGGTGCGTGAGCACGTCGACGCCATCCTCGACCACGGCGCCGACTGGATCAAGGTCATCGCCACCGGTGCGGTACTTGCCGCCGGCACGGATCCGGGGCAACCCGAATACAGCGAGGCGGAGATCCACGCGGCCGTGACGGAAGCGGCGAAGCGCGGCGTGTACGTCGCTGCGCACGCGCATGGCGAAGAAGGCATCGAGCGCGCCATACGCGCGGGTGTGCGCTCGGTGGAACACGCCTCGCTGATCACGGACCAGGGTATTGCGCTGGCCAAGCAGCATGGCACGTGGCTGGTGATGGACATCTACAACGGCGACTATATCGACAGTGTCGGACGCCGTGATGGCTGGCCGGCGGAGATCCTGCGCAAGAACACGGAAACTGCCGAGACCCAGCGGGAAGGCTTCCGCAAGGCGGTGCAAGCCGGCGTGAACCTGGCATTCGGTACCGACGAAGGCGTCTACCCTTACGGCGACAACGCCCGCCAGTTCGCGTACATGGTGCGCTACGGGATGACTCCGCTACAGGCGATCCGCTCGGCCACGATCGACGCGGCACGTCTGCTCGGCAAGGAGAAGGAACTCGGCTCGATCGCTCCCGGCAAGGCCGCGGACCTGGTTGCCGTCGCCTGTGATCCGCTGCATGACGTGGATTGCCTGCGCCAGGTGCGTGGCGTGATCAAGGCCGGCCAGCCGTTCCCCATGGACTGACCCCGGTGCGAACTGACGAGCACGCCAGTGACAAGATCGGCTTCCGGGCCGGCGCCACGCTGGTCATGGACAACGTCATCGGATGGGCAGGCGCATGCATCGCCAAGCGGCAATCGCCGAGGTCCGGGCAAAATGCGTGACCCGCGCTACGACGTCCTGTTCACCCCGCTTGCGATCGGCCCGGTCACGGCGAAAAACCGCTTCTACCAGGTGCCGCATTGCAACGGCATGGGCCACGCGATGCCGATGGCGCATGCGACGATGCGCGCGACCAAGGCCGAAGGTGGCTGGGCGGTGGTGTCGACCGAGGAATGCGAGATCCATCCGAGCGGCGACCTCACCCCGTATGTCGAGCAACGCCTGTGGGACGATCGCGACATTCCCGCGCTGGCATTGATGTGCGACCAGGTGCACGCGCATGGCGCGCTCGCCGCGCTGCAACTCGTGCACGGCGGTGCGGGCGCGTCGAACCTGTATTCGCGCGAGGTGCTGCTGGCGCCTTCGGCCCAGCCGTCCAAGCATGGCTACCCCGCGCAGGCACGCGCAATGTCGCTGCACGACATTGGCGAATTCCGCCGCTGGCACCGCGCCGCGGCGCTGCGCGGCAAGCGGGCCGGCATGGACATCATCTATGTCTACGCCGCGCACGACCTGACGCTGCTGATGCACTTCCTGCAGCGCCGCCGCAACCAGCGCAGCGACCAATACGGCGGCTCGCTGGAAAACCGCGCGCGCCTGTTGCGCGAAGTATTGGAGGACACGAAGGACGCGGTCGGCGACACCTGCGCGGTGGCGCTGCGCTTCGCCACCGACGAATTGCTCGGGTCGGACGGCCTGGAGCTGGCGGAAGCCAGGGACATCGTCGCCATGCTGGCCGAGCTGCCCGACCTGTGGGACGTGAACGTCGCGCCCTGGGACAACGATTCCGTGCCGTCGCGCTTCGCCGCGGAAGGCGCGCAGGAACCGTTCATCGATTTCGTCAAGCAGGTCACGACCAAGCCGGTGGTCGGCGTCGGCCGCTTCACTTCGCCGGACACAATGGTCGCGCAGATCCGCCGCGGCGTGCTCGACTTCATCGGCTGCGCCCGACCATCGATCGCAGATCCATTCTTGCCGCGCAAGATCGAGAAAGGGCGCAACGACGACATCCGCGAATGCATCGGCTGCAACATCTGCGTTGCCGGCGACATGACGATCTCGCCGATCCGCTGCACACAGAACCCGACCATGGGCGAGGAATGGCGCAAGGGTTGGCACCCGGAACGCATCGTGCCAAGGCGTTCGGCCAGCCGCGTGCTGGTGGTCGGCGCCGGCCCGGCCGGGCTGGAAGCCGCGCGCGCACTCGGCCAGCGCGGCTATGCGGTGAGCCTGGCCGAGGCGCGCAAGGAGCTCGGCGGCCGCGTCACCCGCGAAGCACGCCTGCCAGGCCTCGCCGAATGGGCGCGCGTGCGCGACTGGCGCGTCGGCCAGATCGGCAAGCTCGAAAATATAGCCGTCTATCGCGATTCGAAGCTGACCGCGCAGGACGTACTGGATTTCGGCGCCGAACACGCCGTGCTCGCAACCGGCTGCCACTGGCGCCGCGACGGCTACGGGCGCGCGAACGGCTTCGGCATCGCCGACTGCATGGACAATCCGCGCGTCTACACGCTGGACGATCTGCTGGACGGCCGCCTGCCGGACGGTCATGCCGTCGTCTTCGACGACGACGGCTTCTACTACGGCAGTGTCGCCGCCGAACTGCTGCGCCGACATGGCTGCGACGTGGTCCACGTGGCCGCCGACGACAGCATCGCGCCATGGAGCCAGAACACGCTCGGCTATCGCCACATCCGCAAGCGCATGGCCACGCTCGGCATCGGGGCGCTGGTGTCGCACAACGTAGCCGGCTACCGGGACACCACATTGACCGTGGAAAACGTCTGGGACGGCATGCGGCGCGAACTGCCCTGCGATGGACTGGTGCTGATCACCGCGCGCGTGCCGGACGACACGCTGTACCAGGACCTGTTGGCGCGCGAGACCGACTGGTCGGCCGCTGGCCTGCAATCGCTGTCATGCATTGGCGACGCGGATGCGCCGGGCCTGATCGCACACGCGGTGTACGCCGGCCACCGCTACGCGCGCGAACTGGAGGAACCAGCCACCGGCGAGGTTGCGTTCAAGCGGCATTTCCACACCGCACGCGCCGCCGAGCAGCTGCGCGACGAGCCCAACTGACCATTCCGCAACAGCGAACACTCCGGCGCCGACGTAACTCCCCGCAGCACGACGGGACGCCTCAGCGCACGCTCGTGCTCGGCGCCGGCAGCGTGCTGCTGGAACTTGCCGGCAGCGGGATACCGCTGTCGGGTGCCTTGAGCCGCGGCACGCTGCCGCCCTGTTTCTCGACCAGGGTGAATATGGGTTTGTCCCAGCTGCCGGTGACGCGATAGTGGGCACTGGCTGCCTTGTTCAAGCCGTGCCCCAACAAGCCCTGCACGGCCAGTCCCGCCGCCACGCCCACCGGGCCCCCGACCACCGCACCAACCAGGGGCAGGCTATTGCCGACGTGTGGCACCACATGGACGTCCTGGTCGTAGTCCCGGCCGCGCAATCCGGTGCGGCCGGTAACGGTGATGTTGGCCGACGGCCCGCTGATGGCCAGGTCGTTGGTGGTGGCGTTGCCGTCGGCCAGGTGGAACTCGCCGGTGATGGAATCGAACGCCAGGCCCTTGCCGAACACGTCGCCGAAATCCAGGGTCAGGCGGCGCGGCAATTCGGCGAGCGACACCAGACCCAGCAGGCGCCCCACGCCCGGCGAGGTCGCCTCGGGGATGCGGCCGTCCTCGATCTTGAGGCGCAGGATTCCATCCATGTTGGCCAGGGCAATGTTGGACGGTGACCCGGGCCAGCGCGCATCCAGCTGGTCGTGGGTACGCCCGCCATGGATCAGGCCGTCGAAGCCGAGCGCGCCCAGCATCGCCCCGAAGTCGTTGGCGGAAAAATTGATGTTCATCTGCGTATGGCTGTCGTGCGCGTCGCCGTTCCAGTCGCCGGTCGCGTTGATCTGCGCATTGCTCGACAAGGCACGCAACTGCTCGATGTGCATGCCGTTGGCGGTGGGCCAGCTCTCCAGCCTGGCATCGCCCAGCTTGGCCACGCCCAGGCGCAAGTCCTGCACCCACAAGTGCAGCGGCGGCAAGGCCTTGGGATCGACGCCGGTGTCGGCCGGGTTCTCCTCGGGTGCGGGCGACAGCTGCGCCGCAACCGGCGGCGCCTGCGCCGCGGTCACAGTGGAGGCAGCCGTGGCTGGACTGGTGTCGACCGGCCAATACAGGCGCTGGATGCGCGCGGTCACGCCCTTTTGCTGCAATTGGGTCGTCGGGATCGAGATCGTGCCGGCCATGGCCGATCCATCCACCTGTACGTCCAACGCCGCGTCGGAGGTCGAGGCTCCGATGTGCATCGCGCCCAGGGAGCGGTTGAACCAGAGCGCGTGATCGGCGGCAACCTCGACGTCGCGCACGGTGAGCCCGCTATCGCCTGAGTTCGATGCGGTCTGCTGCACCCAGCCGGTGACGTCCAGCCGCGAAGCATGGCCGCGTATCTGCAAGCCTGTCGGCGGCAGGTGTTGCGGCATGTCGGAGCCAAAAGCAATCACGCCGGCCATCGGGGGTGCATCGGCGACCAGGCGGAAGCGGCCGCGCAAGACCTGGCCCAGGGCCACCTGCAGGTCGGCGCCGTCGACCGGCACGCCAATGGCCACGTGCAAGGGCATGTTGGCATCTGCCGCCTTCTGCATTGGCGCCGGGAAGTCCAGAGCCACGCCGCGCAAATCCGAATCGATGGTCACCTGCTGCCGTGCCGGCGCCGTGCCGGCCGCCGGTGCGGCCGAGAACGCCACGCGGAAATCACCGCTGCCCGTCGAGCCCTGGCCGATCCAGGCCAGGCTGGGATAATCGCGCACCAGGTCGGCGAGGCTGTAGTCACCGCGCATCTGTATCCAGACCGAGGTGTCGAGGTGGCTGGGCACTTCGCCGATGGCCAGGGCCAGGGTCGAGGCCCGGCCGTGGAAGCCGGCCTGCAGATGGTCGCCTTCGATACCCTGCAGGTCGAAGTGCAGCGGCCCTGCGATCTGATCGAGCTCGAGGTTCCAATCCGGAGCGCGCAAATCCGCGTCGCTCAGCTCCACCGCGCCGGTGAGGCTGGGCGCGTCGTCGGTGTGCAAGGGCAATTCCAGGTGCATGGCGAATGTACCCGTGCCACCCAGGCTCAATTTGTCCAGCGTGTCGCGTTGCGCGCTCCCGATCGGGCTGTCGCGCACGAAGCGCATCAGATCGTCGCCGCTGCCGCTGCCGCGGATGCTGAGTTCGAGCGGCGCGCTGGCAAAATCCGCGATGTCGGCCGCCGCCAGCGCGGCGTGGACGCCCAGGGTCTGGGCCGTGCTCGCCACGGCCCGGAAGCCGCTGCCGATGAAGTCGGCCATCACCTCGGCATGCTCGGCACGCGGCCAGCCGGGGGCGTAATCCAGGGTCAGGTCGTGAATGGGTACGTGGGCCTCGAAACGACCCTCATGCTGGGTGAAAGGCCAGTCTGCCAGATCCCCGCGCAGTACCACCTGGGCATCCTCGACCCGGCCTGCCACCAGGGCGCGGTCCAGCCAGGCCATGGTCGCGGCCGGCATCGAGCTGGGCCAGAACAGCTTGGCTGCCGGCACCTTGGCCTCGCCCACCGTGGCAAACAGGTCGGCCGCCGGCGCTCCGCCAGCCGCAGGAAACGCAAGCTTCCCGCGTACCTGGGCGGTGTAGTCCGCGGCCGTGACGTCCAGCGCATCCATGCCGAGTACCCAATCGGCATCGTCCTTCCAGAGTGCCAGGCTGCTGTCGAGTTTGGACAGCTCCAGAGGCTTGCGGAAAAGCTCGGGCAAGCTGATCGTGACGGGTTGTGCGGGCAGGCGGAGGCTCAGCGCCTCGGCGTCGCCCACGAGTTGGCCAGATAGCCGATCCACCCCGGGCAGCTTGCCGGCGGGATCGATGCCCACGCCGGAGAATTCGAGGTCCAGCGCCTGCAGGCCGTGGGCGCGACTCCAGCCCAGGTCGAGCCTGCTGGCCAGCCCGCGCGGCTGTCCATGGCCCAGCCACTGCGCCAGGTCCGGTGCCAGCCCCGGTTTCAGCGCCAGCAGGGACAGCCACGGCGCCAATTGCCAGTCACGGGCCATCACGCCAACCGCCAGCTGCGGCGTACCCGGATCATGCACCAAGGCCACGACAGCACTCCCACTGGCCCCGGCCCAGGTCAATCGATAGCCGTCAGCGATGCGCCGCAAGCCGGCCAGGCCATGCAGCGGACCAGCCTGCACGCCTTGCACAGCGGCACTGGAGATCGCCAGGCCTGCAAGATCCAGTTGCACCACGGCATCGGCCAATTGGCCCTGGCGCCAGCGCAACCAGGCACCCACGCGCCCGCGGCCATCATCCAGCCGGTAACCGCCAACCTCGACGCCGGACAGCATGTGGCGCAGGTCGCTCGCGTCGAGGCCGACCCACAGCATCCCGGTACCCCTGCCTTGCTGGAAATCCCCGGCCACCCGCAGCGCCCCGGCGCTACCCTGGCGCTGCACGATACCGGCCAGGCGCACGCGTCCGCGCGCCGTCCGGTTGACCCGCAACTGTGGCGCCGACAAATCGAAGCGCTGCCCCGAACGCTGGTCGTCGACCGCCAGTTGCAGGTTGTCCAGCCACAGGTCCACAGACAGGTGCCCGAGGTCGAGGGTAGGCCCGCTGAGCTCCACGCCGGCCCCCATCACCCGCCACTTGCCATCTTTGGTGCGGGTGGCCGTGGCACGCAGGCCGCGCACATGCACGTTGAACAAATGCCGCCCGGGTACCACCCATGAACTGAAATCCAGGCGCAGGTCCACCTCTGGAATGTGCAGGCTGCCCCTGGTGCCGCCAGCTGGCGGTCCGACCGTCACCCCCTGCAATGCCAGCAACGGTCCGGAGGCGGTCCATTGCCCGCGCATGGAGTCAAAGCTGGTGGGCCGCTGCAGGCGCGTGGTGAGCTGCCCGGCAACCCACTCCGGATGCCCGGCCACCAGCGGCAGCAGCAGCTGCGCCAGGCCGACCACGACCGCCATTACGATCACCAGGATGCCGGCGACCCAGGCCGAGGCCCGCGCGCCGCAGCGCAAGCCGTGCTTCCAGCGTATGTTCACGCCCGCCGATCTGTGCCGAAGTTACAGCAACACCACATCAAACTGTTCCTGCGAATATTGCGCCTCCGCCTGGAAGCGGATGCTCTTGGAAATGGATTCTTCCAGTTCGGCCACTGCCCCGGACTCTTCCTCCTGGATGCGGTCGACCACTTGCGGGCTGGCCATCACCAGCAATTGTTCCGCATTGAACTGGCGCACGGCACGCGTGATCTCGCGGAAGATCTCGTAGGTCACGGTCTCCGCACTCTTCAACATGCCGCGCCCGTCGCATACCGGACAAGGTTCGCACAACTGCCGCCACAGGCTTTCGGTGGTGCGCTTGCGCGTCATTTCCACCAGGCCCAGGGCCGAGATCGGGAACACCGTGGTGCGCGCATGGTCGCGCGCCAGGCCCTTGTTCAGCATGCGCAAGACCTGGCGCTTGTGCTCCTCGTCGAACATGTCGATGAAGTCGATGATGATGATGCCACCGAGGTTGCGCAGGCGCAGCTGCCGCGACGCCGCCTGCGCGGCTTCGAGGTTGGTGCGGTAGACCGTCTCCTCCAGGTTGCGCGAGCCGAGGTAGGCGCCGGTGTTGACGTCGATCGTGGTCATTGCCTCGGTTTGGTCGATGACCAGGTAGCCGCCGGATTTCAGCGGCACTTCCTTCTTCAGCGCACGCTGGATTTCGTCCTCCACGCCATACAGGTCGAAGATCGGGCGTTCGCCGTCGTAGTGCTCGATGCGGCTGTCCAGCTGCGGCATGAACTTGTGCACGAACTTGACCACGCTGGCATGCGTTTCCAGCGAATCCACGCGCACCTTCTCGATGTCGGTATTGAGCATGTCACGCAGGCTGCGCAGCGGCAGCGGCAATTCCTCGTAGACGCGGTCGCCCACCTTGGCCTTGGCGATGTTTTCCTGCAGCACGCGCCAGACCCGGCCCAGGTAGGCCACGTCGAAAGCCAGCGACTCGGCACTCTGCCCTTCGGCATTGGTGCGCACGATGTAGCCGAGCCGAGCCTGCGTGTTGGCGTCGGCGTCCTCGCCAAGCAGCGACAGCAGGATGTCGCGCAGGCGCTGGCGCTCAGTCTCGTCCTCGATGCGCGCCGAAACGCCCAGGGTCTGGGCATGTGGCAGCAGCACGAGGTAACGCGACGGAATGGACAGGTTGGCCGACAGCCGCGCGCCCTTGGTGCCGAGCGGATCCTTGGCCACCTGCACCACGATCTCCTGGCCCTCGTGCACCAATTCGGTGATCGAAGGCACGTGCGCATCCTCGACCGGCTCCATGCCCTCCACCGGCGCCGGGCGCAGGATGTCGGACACATGCAGGAACGCCGCGCGGTCCAACCCGATCTCCACGAAGGCCGCCTGCATGCCCGGCATCACCCGCTGCACGCGCCCCTTGTAGACGTTGCCCACATAGCCCCGCTTCGACGCACGCTCGACATGCACCTCCTGCAGCATGCCGTTCTCGACCACGCCCACCCGCGTCTCGCGTGGCGTCACATTGATCAGGATCTCCTCGCTCACTGCACTCTCCAATCACGGCCCGCCGCATCCACATCCGGCCGGCTTCCACTACCTGGTCTCCAGCCATGGACCGAACGCTGGTCGCATGGTTCGAACCGTGCCTCCCTTTCCCACGCCCCAAGCGTGGAAGCCTGCCACCGTAGGAGTCCGCCTGCGGGCGATGCTCCCGTTGTAATCCTTATGGTGGGCCATCAAAGCAAGAGCATCGCCCGCAGGCCGGCTCCTGCACTCCACAACAGCCGGAAATCGCCACACCGCGCCGCATGCAAGCCACTTGGAGCGCTACAGTACAGGCATGGAGCACACTCCGATACTTCTGGCTTGGAGCGGCGGCAAGGATTGCCTGCTGGCCTTGCAGCACCTGCGCGCCGATCCGCGCTGGCAGGTGGTCGCCCTGCTCACCACGCTGAACCGCAGCTACCGCCGCGTGGCCATGCACGGCATCCAGCACGACGTGCTGCAAGCCCAGGCCGACGCGCTGGGCCTGCCCGTGCTCGAGGTGCCCATCGACTGGCCAGGCAGCAATGAGACCTACGAGCAGGCCCAGGCGACAGCCCTGGCCGAGGCGCGCATGCGTTGGCCGGGCATCCGTCATTGTGCGTTTGGCGACCTGTTCCTGCAGGACGTGCGCGATTACCGCGTGCGCCAGCTGGGGCGGGAAAACTGGCGCGCCGTCTTCCCGCTCTGGGGTGAGGATACGGCGCGCCTCGCCCGGCGTTTCGTCGGCGAGGGACACCGCGCCGTGTTGTGCTGCGTGGATACCCAGCAACTCGATCCGGCGTTTTGCGGGCGCGCCTTCGACAGCCCGCTGCTCGACCAGCTGCCGCCGGGCACCGACCCCTGCGGGGAACACGGCGAGTTCCATACGCTGAGTTATGGTGGGCCGCTGTTCGGCGCCGACCTGTCGCTGCGCCGCGGCGAGTCGGTGCTGCGCGACGGGCGCTTCCAGTTCACCGACTTCCTGCTCGCGCCGCCGGCTTGACCGTCGGCGGCCGGCTCAATCGATCGGCGTATGCCGGTACTTGCCCACCTGCTCCGGGCGCACGATGGACGCCTTGTTGCCCCAGGCCTGGCGGATGTAGCTGACCACCAGGGCAACGTCGCTGTCATTCAATTGCTGGGCATAAGGCGGCATCGAATACGGCCGCGGATTGCCGGCCGTCACCGGGGGAAACCCACCCAGCAACACCGTACGCACGGCATTGATCCCGGTCGGCTCGGTCACCGCCGAGTTGCCGTCCAGCGGCGGATAGACGCCGGCCACACCACGACCATCACGGCCATGGCAATCGGCGCAGTGCTGGCGATACACCTTCTCGCCGGCGGCGGTGATGCGCTTGACGTTGAATGCCGAGCGCGGCGCCTCACGCGGCTGCCGTGGCGGCAGGCTGGCCAGGTAGGTGGCGATCGCGCCCAGGTCCGCGTCGGTGAGGTACTGGGTGCTGTCCGCCACCACGTCGGCCATCGGCCCGAACGCCGCGCCCTTGGCCGCATGGCCGGTCTTCAGCAGGTCCACCACGTCCTGTGCGGTCCAGCCCTGCAAGCCGCCATTCTCCTGCATGCTCAAGTCCGGCGCATACCAGTCCTGGCGCGGTATCTCGCCGCCCGACAGCTGGGCACCGGTAGTCGCTCCCCAGGCATTGCGCGGTGCATGGCACTCGTTGCAATGGCCCAGGCCCTGCACCAGGTAGGCACCGCGATTCCAGGCGGCGGACTGGCCCGCATCAGGCTGGGACGCGCCCGACCGGAAATACCGCGCGCGCCACACCGCCAGCGTCGACCGCAGGTTGTACGGGAAGCTGAGCTTCGCGGCGCCCGTTGCCTGCCGCACCGCGGGCAGCGAGCGCAAATAGGCAAAGATCGCCCGTGCGTCCTCGGGCGTGACCTTGGTATACGAGGTGAACGGGAAGGCCGGGTACAACCACTGGCCGTCCGCCCGCTGCCCGTGGTGCAAGGCACGCCAGAAATCGGCAAACGACCAGCGGCCGATGCCGGTCTCCGGGTCGGGCGTCAGGTTCGGGCCCGGGATGTTGCCAAACGGGGTCGGGACGGAGCGGCCGCCCGCATATGGCCGACCACCGCGGACGCTGTGGCAACCGGCGCAATCGCCTGCCGCGGCGAGATACGCACCGCGCGCCACCAGCGCCGGGTCGCCCAGCGCCGCGGCCGACAGGTCCCCCGCCTCGGGTACCGCCACGTGGTCGGCACGCGGGTCGGCCAGCCACAACCATCCGCCAATCGCGGCCACCACCACGACCAGCACCAGGACCACCACGAAGCGCTTCATGCGCCCGCTCCCGCCGCCTCGAGCACACCACAGGGCAGCGGTGGCTTGACGGTACCAACCGGCTGCGGCCGCACATGCGCCGGCAAGGTCCGGCTGGCCAGCCATGCCGCCACGGCGGTGATGTCCGACTCCTGCAAGCGCCCAGCGACCACGGCCATGCAGTCGGGTTTGCGCATGGCGCGGGTGTGGGTGCGCCAGGCGCCAAGTTGCGAACTGATGTAGTCGTAGGGCAAGCCCACCAGGCCTGGTATGGCGGGCTCCACCCCGGTCAATTCGATCCCGTGGCAGCTGGCGCAGGCCGGAATCTTGCGTTGCGGATCGCCATCGCGCGCCAGCTGCTCGCCGCGTTGCAGGGTCGCGGCAGTCACCGGCGGCACCGGCGAGCGCGCATAAGGGACCTCCTGGGCCGAAAAGTAATCGGCAATCTCATGCATATAGGCCGGGCTGAGGTTGCGCACGGTGTATTCCATGGGCGGGTACTTGCGCAGGCCGTCCTGGAAGTTCTGGATCTGGCGCGCCAGGTAGCCTGCGGGCTTGCCGGCCAGGCGCGGGAAATACTTGCTGCCGGGCGTCCCTTCGCCATGCACGCCGTGGCATGTGGTGCATGCCGCGATGCGCTGCTGCAAAGTGTCGGGCACCTGCGGAGCGCCCGCGTCCTGGCCAAACGCACCAGGCGCCATGGCCACCGCCAGGAAGACGGCCGCCAACAGCTTCCCTACTCCGCGTCGCCTTATGCTTTTCATCCGCGCATTATAGGCCGCGGGCGCGGAACGATGATCGATACCGCCCGCCGCATTCTGCTGCCGCGAGCCTTCCGCTCTGGGCGTATGGAGGTCCACGTGAAGTACACAGGCATCTGCTTCAGCGTCGTCACCGGCTTGCTCCTCGTCGGCACCAGCCATGCGGCGACACCCGAACCTCCCTCGACGCTGCCCTACGCCACGATCGGCGAGCTGCAGTCGCGCCTGCACTCAGGTGCGCTCACCAGCCAGCAGCTGGCCCAACAGCTGCTCGAGCGGATCGATCAGCTGGACCGCCATGGCCCCAGCCTGCACGCCGTCATCGAGACCAATCCCGACGCCATGGCCCTGGCCGCTGCGCTGGACGCACGGCGAGCCACGCAGCCTGCGCCCGGCCCGCTGTACGGCATCCCCGTGCTGCTGAAGGACAACATCGACACCGGCGACCGCATGCTGACCACCGCCGGCTCGCTGGCGATGACCGGCGCGCCGGCAGCGCACGATGCCGCCCTGGTCGCGCGATTGCGCAAGGCTGGCGCGCTGATCCTGGGCAAGACCAACCTCAGCGAATGGGCGAACTACCGCTCCACGCACTCCAGCAGCGGCTGGAGCGGTCGTGGCGGACAAACCCACAACCCCTACGCGCTCGACCGCAACCCTTGCGGGTCGAGCTCGGGCTCGGCGGTGGCGGTCGCTGCCGGCTTCAGCCCGGTGGCCATTGGCACGGAAACGGACGGTTCGGTCGTCTGCCCGTCGGCAATGAACGGCATCGTCGGCATCAAGCCCACGCTCGGCCTAGTCAGTCGCGCCGGCATCGTGCCGATCAGCCACAACCAGGATACGGCCGGGCCGATGGCGCGCAACGTGGCCGACGCGGCCGCACTGCTCACGGTGATCGCCGGCAGCGATCCCGCCGACCCGGCGACTGCGGAGGCGGACGCGCACGCCACCGACTACAGCCGCTACCTCGACCCGAACGGCCTGCGCGGCAAACGTATCGGCGTGGTGCGCGAACTTGCCGGCAAGGAGCCGAACGCCGACCGCGTGCTTGCTGCTGCGATCGCCACGATGAAGGCGCAGGGTGCGATCATCGTCGACCCGGTCGTGCTGCCGCACCTTCATGAACTCGGTGCGCTCGAGGACATCGTGCTGGCACACGACTTCAAGCACGACATCAACGCCTATCTCGCCACGCGCAAGGGCCTGGCCGTGCACACGCTGGCCGACCTGATCGCGTTCAACAACACGCATGCCGCCGAGGAAATGCCCTGGTCCGGGCAGGAAATCTTCCTGCATGCCGAGGCCCAGGGGCCGCTCAGCGACAAGGTGTACACCGACGCCCTGGCCAAGGTGAAACGGCTGTCGGGCCCCGAAGGCATCGACGCGGCGCTGAAGGCGCACCACCTGGATGCCTTGCTGGCGCCGGGGCCGGGACCCGCGCCGGTGATCGACCTGGTCCTGGGCGAGCATGTGGTTGGCGGCGCTTCACAGCCGGCAGCCGTGGCCGGCTATCCGTCGATGACCGTACCGGCAGGGTTTGCCCACGGCCTGCCGATCGGCATCTTGTTGTTCGGCACGCGCTGGAGCGAGCCGACGCTCATTTCCATCGCCTACGGCTTCGAGCAGCACAGCCACGCCCGCCAGCCGCCGGGATTCCCCGCTACGATCCGCGAGTGAGCCCATGCGGCAAGGCGCCCGCCTTGCCCCGGGACTTGCGCACAATCAACATCGCCAGCTCGAGGGATTGCTCGTAGTTGAGTCGCGGATCGACCATGGACTTGTACGCGCGGTCGAGGTCGGATTCCGACAAGTCGCGCGCCCCGCCCATGCATTCGGTGACGTCCTCGCCGGTGAGCTCCAAGTGCACACCACCCAGCCGCGTGCCTTCGGCCGCATGGATGTCCAGCGCCTGGTCGAGCTCGCCATGGATGTTCTGGAAGCGGCGCGTCTTGCGTCCGCTCGAGGTGCTTTCGGTATTGCCATGCATCGGGTCGGCCACCCACAGCACGCGCCGCCCCTCCCGCTTGACCGCCGCCAGCAAGGGTGGCAACGCGGTCCCGATCCGCGCGTGGCCCATGCGGTGGATGAGGGTCAGTCGCCCGGGTTCGTCGTCGGGGTTCAGCGCATCGATGAGCGGCAACAGCACCTCGGGCGTCACCGACGGGCCGATCTTCACCGCCACCGGGTTGCGGATGCCGCGGAAATATTCGACGTGCGCGCCATCCAGCGCCGCAGTGCGCATGCCGATCCAGGGGAAATGCGTGGACAGGTTGAACCAGCCCGGATGCCGCGGAATCTGCCGCGTCAGGGCCTGTTCGTAATCCAGCAGCAAGGCCTCGTGCGAGGTGAAGAAATCCGCCTTGCTGAAGCCGCCGATCGGGCCGGCCAGCATCTCCATGAAACGCAGGGAATCACCGATGGCGCGCACCATTTGCCGGTACTCGGCAGCCAGCGGCGAGCGCTCGACCCAGGCCAGATTCCAATATTCAGGATGCCGCAGGTCGGCAAAGCCGTCATCGACCAGGGCGCGCACGAAATTCATGGTCAGCGCCGAATGCGCGTGCGCCTGCAACATGCGCTGCGGGTCGGCGCGCCGGGACGCGGCGGTGAATTCCGAACCATTGACCAGGTCGCCACGGAAACTGGGCAAGCTCATCCCGTCGCGCGTCTCGGTGTCCGCCGAGCGCGGCTTGGCGTACTGGCCGGCAAAGCGGCCGACGCGGATGATGGGCTTCTGCAACCCATGCACCAGCACCAGGCTCATCTGCAGCAGCACCTTCAGCCGATTGGAAATGATCGGGCTCTGGCAATCGGCAAAGCTCTCGGCACATTCGCCACCTTGCAGCAGGAACCGCTGTCCAACTTGCGCCTCGGCCAGCATCTGCTTCAGGCCGAGCACTTCCCAGGAGGTGACCAGTGGCGGCAGCTGCGCCAAGGCACGGCAGGCGGCGGCCAGCTCGTCCGGATCCTCGTAATGCGGCTGCTGCAATGCGGTGCGCCGACGCCACGAGTCCGGCGCCCAGGCATCCGGGATAATTGACGCTGGCAATGGCTGGCTCATGCTGGACGCCTCGAAAACACCACGGGTTGGCTCATGCGCGGGATCGCCGCAGGCTCACGGCGACGGCGAGTGCCGCCAAGGTAATGAACCAGATCAGGGTCCATGCCGGCATCGGCAGGCCGAGAATCGGCTCCACCGTGGCACATTCGCCCGAACCGGTAAACACCTTGTGCAACATGGTGGCGAGTGGAAACGCGTCGAACAGGTAGCCAATCCCTGGGCCGCACGAGGGCACCAGATCCGGTGGCAGCGACTGCAACCACAAATGCCGACCCGCAGTGGCGATACCACCGAGCGCCCCAAGTCCGACCAGGCCCGTATATACCCAGCGCCCCGATCCGCCCGGCGCATGGACGCCGCCGATCAGGAAGAACAAGGCCATGAACAGGAAGGCGATGCGCTGCAGCACGCACAGCGGGCACGGCGACATGCCCAGCGCGTACTGGGCATACAAGGCAAATGCCAGCAAGCCGGAACAGGCGACGAACCCGAGCAGGAAGCCGGTTCGATATGACCATGACCGTGGATTCATGGAAGTGCCGCAGCGCGGAAATGCCAACTGTAGCGGGTCGCCGCCACAGTGTCAGGCAAACTGACAACAGGTCGCAGCCGGTCGGCGACCGGCCCCGCACCAAGCGCGTCGCAAACCCCTTCCCCGATCGCGGGCAGGGAGGCCGGCAGACGGCTATTCGCCGGCGGCCTGCGCATCCTGCGGCCGCCCCACCAGCTCGACATAGGCCATGGGTGCATTGTCGCCGACGCGGTAGCCGCACTTCAGGATGCGCAGGTAACCACCGGCGCGCTCGCGATAGCGGGGCCCAAGCTCCATGAACAACTTGCCCACCGCTTCCTTGTCGCGCATGCGCGAAAACGCCAGGCGGCGATTGGCCACGCCATCGGCCTTGGCCAGGGTGATCAGCGGCTCGGCGACGCGGCGCAATTCCTTAGCCTTGGGCAGGGTGGTGCGGATCAGCTCGTGCTTGAACAGCGATGACGCCATGTTGCGGAACATGGCCTGCCGATGGGCACTGGTGAGATTGAGCTTGCGTCCGGATTTTTGGTGGCGCATGGTCTTGATTCCAATTGATTCTGTTGCTTACTCAGCCCAGCTGCATGCCGTTGGCGACGCCCGGCGGTGGCCAGTTCTCGAGCTTCATGCCGAGGGCAAGCCCGCGGCCACCAAGGACGTCCTTGATTTCCGTCAGCGACTTCTTGCCGAGGTTTGGCGTCTTGAGCAACTCCACCTCGGTCTTCTGCACCAGGTCCCCGATGTAGTAGATGCTCTCGGCCTTCAGGCAGTTGGCCGAACGCACGGTGAGCTCCAGGTCGTCGATCGGGCGCAGCAGCAGCGGGTCGAACCCACTCTGCTCGGCCTCGGCGGCATCCGCCTCACGCCGGGAGAAATCGCCAAACACGGTCAGCTGGTCGTTGATGATCTCGGCCGCCTTGCGCACGGCATCTTCGGCGCCGATCGTGCCGTTGGTCTCGATGTCCAGCACCAGCTTGTCCAGGTTGGTGCGCTGCTCGACACGCGCCGCATCCACTTCGTACGCCACGCGCAGCACCGGGGCAAACGAGGCGTCCAGCTGCAGGCGCCCGATCGGACGCGCCTCGTCTTCCGGATGCACGCGTGCACTGGCCGGCTGGTAGCCGACGCCACGCCGCACCTTAAGGCGCATGTTGAGCGTGATGTCCTTGGTCAAGTGGCAGATCACATGTTCGGGGTTGATGATTTCCACCGAATGGTCGAGGACGATGTCCCCGGCCGTGACCACGCCCTTGCCCTTGCGCGACAGGGTCAACGTCACCTCGTCGCCGGTATGCTGGCGAATGGCCACGCCCTTCAGGTTGAGCAGGACGTCGATGATGTCTTCCTGCAGCCCTTCCAGCGTGGTGTATTCGTGCAGCACGCCATCAATCTCGACCTCGACGATCGCGCTGCCGGGGATCGAGGACAGCAGCACGCGCCGCAGCGCATTGCCCAGCGTGTGGCCAAACCCGCGCTCCAGCGGCTCGACCACGATCTTGGCGTGGTTGGCCCCGAGCTGTTCGACGTTGAGGCCACGTGGCCGCAACACACTTGTAGATGAAACTGCCATGCAGAGCTCCCGTAATTACTTCGAGTACAGCTCGACGATCAATGCCTCATTGATGTCGGACGGCAAGTCAGCACGATCTGGCATCGACTTGAACGTACCCTCAAATTTCTTGGCGTCGACCTCGACCCACATCGGACGCAGGTCCATGGTGTCGAAAATGGTCGCCGCCTCCTGCACCCGCAGCTGCGCCCGCGCACGCTCGGTCAGGGACACGGCGTCGCCGGGCCGGATCTGGTAGGAAGGAATGTCCACCTTCTTGCCATTCACCAGCACGGCCTTGTGCGACACGAGTTGCCGCGCCTGCGCACGCGTGACCGCAAAGCCCATGCGGTAGACGACGTTGTCCAGGCGGCTCTCCAGCAGGCGCAACAGGTTTTCGCCGGTGTTGCCCTTGAGCGTGGTGGCCTTGGTGTAATAGTTGCCGAACTGCCGCTCCAGCACGCCGTAGATGCGCTTGACCTTCTGTTTCTCGCGCAGCTGCACGGCATAGTCGGACATGCGCATGCGCTTGTTCACACCATGCTGGCCCGGCTTGTTTTCCAACTTGCACTTCGAATCCAGCGCACGCGCCGGGCTCTTCAAGCTGAGGTCCGCGCCTTCACGCCGGGCAAGTTTGCAAGTGGCTCCACGATAACGTGCCATGTGTAATCTCGTTTTTTTGAAAAGTCCGCCATGGATGGCGGGTTTTAATCCACGCGATCACGGATGATCGCTTTTATTACATTCCGCCAAGGATGACGGGTTTTTGATCTACGCGATCAGGGAGGATCGCAGTTATACACGCCGCTTCTTGGGCGGACGGCAGCCGTTGTGCGGGATTGGGGTGACATCGATGATGTTGAGCACCTTCAGCCCCAGCGCATTCAGCGAGCGCACCGCGGACTCGCGGCCGGGACCAGGACCCTTGATCCGCACTTCCACCGTCTTGATACCGTAGTCGCCAGCAGCACGCCCGGCCTTTTCCGCCGCCACCTGTGCGGCAAACGGCGTGGATTTGCGCGAGCCGCGAAAACCTGCACCGCCGGCCGTCGCCCAAGACAGGGCGTTGCCCTGCCGGTCGGTAATGGTGACGATCGTGTTGTTGAAGGACGCCTGCACGTGGGCCACCGCATCGGTGACCACGCGCTTGACCTTCTTCTTCGTTTTTACCGGCTTAGCCATAATTCTGGGAGCTCTTGGGAATCAGTGCGGCCACGGATGGCCGCTTTTTGATCTACGCGATCAGGGACGATCGCACCAGTTACCAATTACTTCTTGATGGCGCGACGGGGGCCCTTGCGAGTCCGCGCATTGGTGCGTGTACGCTGCCCACGCACCGGCAGGCCGCGACGATGACGCAGGCCACGATAGCAACCCAGGTCCATCAGGCGCTTGACCGCCATGCCGACCTCGCGGCGCAGGTCGCCCTCGACCGTGTACTTGCCAATTTCGCGGCGCAGCTTCTCGACTTCGCCTTCGCTCAGCGCCTTGATCTGGGTTTCCGGGGCCACACCGGCATCGGCACAAACCCGCTTGGCGTGGCTGCGGCCAATGCCGTAAATGCTTTGCAGGCCGACCCATAGCTGCTTCTGGACCGGCAAATTGACACCTGCGATGCGCGCCATGTTGTAGTTCTCCGAATGCCTAGCTCGCGCGGTAAACGCGCAAGTGTAACGTGAATCCCCGTGACAGGGAAGTAGCGCGGTCCGGTAGCCCCGGTCCGCCCAAGGTCAATGCCCGGGCAGCTTGCTCAGCTGCGGCGCAGATTGGCCTTTTTCAACAAACTTTCGTACTGGTGACTTACCAGGTGCGCCTGGATCTGCGCGGTGAAGTCCATCACCACAACCACCACGATCAGCAGCGAGGTGCCACCAAAATAAAACGGCACGTGCCAATAGCCCTGCATGAAGGATGGGATGGCGCACACCGCCACCAGGTAAATCGCGCCCACCAAGGTCAACCGGGTCATGACCGCGTCGACATACGCCCCCGTGGCCTTGCCAGGACGGATCCCGGGGATCAACGCACCGGACCGCTTCAGGTTGTCTGCCGTTTCTTCGGCGTTGAACACGATCGCGGTGTAGAAAAAGGCGAAACCGAACACCAGGGCCGCGGAAATCAGCTCGTAGAACGGTTGCCCCGGGGTCAGCTGCTGGGTGACCTCCTGCATCCACCGCGACGGGCTGCCGGTACTGAACCAGGTCACCGCCGTCGCCGGGAACATCAGCAGGCTGGAGGCGAAAATTGGTGGGATGACGCCCGACATGTTGATCTTCAGCGGCAGGCTGGAGGTCTGGTTCATATAGGCCTTCTGCCCACCCGAACGCCTGGCGTAGTTGACCGTGATCCGCCGCTGCGCACGCTCCACGAACACCACGAACGCAGTCACCGCCAGGGCCGCACCAAACACCATCAGCAGCTTGAGCAGCGACAACTCGCCGTTGTTCGCCATGCCCAGGGTCTGCACCACCGCACCAGGCAGGCCGGCAATGATGCCGGCGAAGATCAGCAGCGAGATGCCGTTGCCGACGCCGCGCTCCGTCATCTGCTCGCCGATCCAGGTCAGGAGCATGGTACCGGCAGTCAGGCCGATGACCGCAGACAGGATGAAGCCCGGACCCGGGGCATAGACCACCGGCGCACCGCCGGCCGCGACCTGACCCTGCAGCGCCGCGGCGATGCCGAACGACTGCACCAGGGCCAAGCCGACCGTGGCGTAGCGCGTATACATGGTCATCTTGCGCTTGCCGGCTTCGCCTTCCTTGCGCAAGGCCATCAGACTCGGCACCACGGCACCCATCATCTGGAACACGATGGAGGCCGAAATGTACGGAATCACGCCCAGCGCAAATACGGAGAACCGCTCCAGCGCACCGCCCGAGAACATGTTGAACATGTCCATCAGGCCGTTGCCGTTGACCAGGTTGCTCATCGCCTCGGGATTCACTCCCGGGACCGGAATGAACGAACCCAGACGAAACACGACCAGCGACAGGACCACAAAGACAAGGCGCTGACGCAGCTCCGTCAACTTGCCCAGCTTGCCCAGCGAATTGTCCTTGCCTGCAGCCACCGTGCCTACTCCACGCTGCCGCCGGCGGCTTCAATCGCCGCCTTGGCACCGGCCGTGGCCAGCAGGCCCGACAGCTTCACCGCACGGCCAATCGCGCCCTGTAGCACCACCTTGACTTTGCGCGCCTGCGCATCCACCAGGCCAGCCGCACGCAGCACGTCCAGGGTGATCACGTCGTCCTTGAGACCGGCCAGTTGGTACAGGAACACTTCCTGGCTCTGCGCCTTGAGCTTGGAACGAAAACCGACCTTCGGGAGGCGCCGGTTGAGCGGCATCTGACCGCCTTCGAAGCCGAACTTGTGGGTGCCACCGGCACGCGCGTGCTGGCCTTTGTGGCCGCGCCCGGCGGTCTTGCCCAAGCCCGAGCCCACGCCGCGGGCGACGCGCTTGCGCTTCTGGTTCGCGCCAGCGTTTGGTTTGATGTCATTCAATCGCATGATGGCTATTCCTCAACCCGTACGAGGTAGTACACGGTGTTGATCAAGCCCCGCACCTGGGGGCTGTCGACCAACTCACGTACGTCGTTTACCTTGGTCAGGCCCAGCGCCTTGACGCTCAACCGATGACGCGCCTGCGTACCACGCAGGCCCTTGACCAGCCGCACGCGTATGGTGGGTCTTGCTGCCGCTGCTGTATCAGCCATTGCCCATGACCTCCTCGACCGTCTTGCCACGCTTGGCCGCGATCTTCGCGGGCGAGGCAACCGCCTGCAAACCCTTGATCGTGGCCCGCACCAGGTTGATCGGGTTGCGCGAGCCGACCGCCTTCGCGAGGACGTCCTTGACCCCCACCACTTCCAGCACCGCGCGCATGGCGCCACCGGCAATCACGCCGGTACCTTCGGATGCCGGCTGCATGTAGACATGCGCCGCACCATGGTTGGCCTTGACCGCATACCACAGTGTGCCGTTGTTCAGTTGCACATCGACCAGCTGGCGGCGCGCACGCTCCATGGCCTTGGAAATGGCCACCGGCACTTCACGCGCCTTGCCGTATCCCAAGCCGACCTTGCCGGCGCCGTCACCCACCACGGTCAATGCGGTGAAGCTCATCTGGCGGCCGCCCTTGACGGTCTTGGCCACCCGATTGACGGCAATCAGCTTTTCCAGCATGCCATCCGAATTTTCGCGATCACTAGAAGCCATGTGCTTTATCCATATGCCGGAATGAACCGGGGCGTTTGCCTGCGGCCAAGCCGCTCGAAGTTGTATGCCACATCATGCAAAGTCACTACACGCGGCGGCAAACCGGGCCACCGACCACTTGTGCCAGCTCAGAATTCCAGGCCAGCCTCACGCGCGGCATCGGCCAGCGCCTTGACCCGGCCGTGGTAACGGTAGCCGGAACGGTCGAACGCCACCGCCTTCACTCCGGCCGCCAGCGCACGCTCGGCCACTGTTTTGCCCACCGCAGCGGCGGCCGCGATGTTGCGCGTACCGGTGATCCCTTCGGCCACGGATTTCTGCAGGGTCGAGGCGGCAGCCAGCACGCGGGCGCCCGAGGCATCGAAGACCTGCGCATAAATGTGTTGCCCACTGCGATGCACGGACAACCGCGGCACCGCCAGTTGGCGGATGCGGGAGCGCGTAGCCTTGGCGCGGCGCAGTCTGGATTCGTTCTTGTTCATCTGTTTGTTCCTGGGAGCGGATCGGCTTTCTTGAAAAGTGCGGTCATGGATGGCCGCCTCTTCGCGCAGGGAGGCGCACTATGCCTTCTTCGCTTCTTTCAGGGTGATTTTCTCGTCTGCGTAACGTACGCCCTTGCCCTTGTACGGTTCGGGCGGACGCAAGCCACGAATCTTTGCCGCCACCTGGCCAACTGCCTGCTTGTCGGCGCCCTTGACCAGGATCTCCGTCTGGGACGGGGTCTCGATGCTGATGCCCGTCGGAGCATCGAAGGTCACCGGATGGGAGAAGCCAAGATTCAGCGCCAGCGCCTTGCCTTGCATGGAAGCGCGATAACCCACGCCGACCAGGACCAGCTTGCGCTCGTAGCCGGAAGAAACGCCGTGCACCATGTTCGCCAGCAGGGCCCGCGCGGTGCCGCCAAAGCGGTCGTCCGTGCCTTCGGCCAAGTGCACCTTGGCCACCCCGTCTTCAGTGGATACGGTCACCCCCGGCAAATGGTGCACCGAGAGCGAGCCTTTGGTGCCCTTGACCGCGATGCCATCGGCATCGACGCTGAGGGTGACACCCTTGGGCAGCGGAATGGGTAGTTTTGCGACACGAGACATCGAAGGCTCCTTACGCCACTTGGCCGATGACTTCGCCGCCGAGGCCACGGGCCCTGGCCTGCGCGTCGGTCAGCAACCCGGCAGAGGTCGAGATGATGGAGATCCCCAGCCCGCCCAGCACCTTGGGCAGCTCGCCCTTGCCGCGATAAACGCGCAGGCCGGAGCGGCTGACGCGCGCGATTTTCTCGATCGCCGGCTGGCCGTCGAAATACTTGAGCCTGATCTCGAGTACCGGTTTGCCGTCCACCGTCGCCACCTCGGCGTCGAGGATGTAGCCCTCGTCCTTGAGGAGGTTGGCGATCGCCACCTTCAGCTTCGACGACGGCATGCGTACGCTCGGCTTGCCCATGGCTTGGGCGTTGCGCACGCGCGTAAACAGGTCGGCGATGGGATCAGTCATGCTCATGAGGAATCCTTCAGAGTGCACCGATATCCAGTAGAACCGGAGATCATTTGAATTGTGGGTCTGCTGCAGGCTCTAACCCCGAGCAGACCGCCCATTGTAGCAGTAAAGCCGGGACCACATCACCGTCGCCTGCGACATCGCGCCGGCGGCAGGCGTGTCACCAACTGGCCTTGCGCAACCCCGGGACATCGCCGCGCATGGTGGCCTCGCGCAGCTTGTTGCGGCCAAGGCCGAACTTCGCGTAGACCGCGCGCGGCCGGCCGGTCAGGGCGCAACGGGTCGAAAAGCGGACCGGGCTGGCATCACGTGGCAATTTCTGCAGGGCATCCTGGGCAGCCAGCTTTTCCTCATAGGACGAGCGCGGGCTGAGCACGGTCGCCTTCAATGCGGCGCGCTTAGCGGCGTACTTCTGGATCATCTTGGCCCGCTTGAGGTCGCGGTTCACCATGGATTTCTTGGCCATAATTTAATTCCTGAACGGGAAGCTGAAGGCCGCCAGCAGGGCCTTGGCTTCCTCGTCGGTCTTTGCCGTGGTGGAGATCGAGATGTTCATGCCGCGCACCGCGTCGACCTGGTCGAAATCGATTTCCGGGAAGATGATCTGTTCGGTGACGCCGAAGTTGAAATTGCCGCGGCCGTCGAACGAACGCCCCGAGACGCCACGGAAATCCCGCACCCGCGGCAGGGAAATGTTGATCAGGCGATCCAGGAACTCGAACATCTGCGCACGCCGCAGGGTGACCTTGCAGCCGATGGGCCAGCCTTCGCGGATCTTGAACGAGGCCACCGACAGCCGGGCCTTGGTGGTGACCGGCTTTTGCCCGGACAGCTTGGCCATGTCCGCAACTGCGTTTTCCAAGACCTTCTTGTTCGCCGCAGCCTCGCCCACGCCCATGTTGAGCGTGATCTTAGTGATGCGCGGCACCTGCATCACGTTGGCGTAGCCAAACTGCTTGGTGAGCTTGGCCACAACTTCGTCTTTGTAATAAGCCTGAAGGCGCGTCATCGTCATGGTCCTTACGCGTCCACGACCTCGCCATTCGAACGGAACACGCGGACCTTGCGCCCATCCTCGAGCGCTTTGATACCGACGCGTCCACCCTTGTTCGTGGCGGGGTTGAACAGTAGTACGTTGGAGAGATGGATCGACGCTTCGCGTTCGACGATCCCGCCTGCCTGGTTTGCCTGAGGGTTCGGCTTGGTATGGCGCTTCACCAGATTCACGTTGGAAACGACCACGCGGTCGCCGTCAACCTGCAGCACGTCGCCGCGCTGACCCTTGTTCTTGCCGGCGATCACGACGACGTGGTCACCTTTGCGGATACGTTTCATGTCTGCTTGACCCCGCTCAAAGTACTTCGGGCGCGAGCGACACGATCTTCATGAACCGTTCGCTGCGCAGCTCGCGCGTCACCGGTCCGAAGATGCGCGTGCCAATCGGCTCGAGCTTGTTGTTGAGGAGCACCGCCGCGTTGTCGTCGAAACGGATCAACGAGCCATCCGGACGACGCACGCCCTGGGCGGTGCGCACCACGACGGCATTGTAGACCTCGCCCTTCTTGACCTTGCCGCGCGGGATCGCGTCCTTGATCGCCACCTTGATGACGTCACCGATACGCGCATAGCGGCGCTTGGAACCACCAAGGACCTTGATGCACATGAGCTGCTTGGCGCCGCTGTTGTCTGCGGCCGAAAGCGTGCTTTGAGTCTGGATCATGGTTGCATCTCCGCCTTAGCCGTTGGCACGCGTAATGACTTCGACCACGCGGTGATGCTTGGTCTTGGACAGCGGGCGGCATTCCGCAATGCGCACGAAATCGCCCTCGGCCGCGCCAAGGTCGTTCTGCGCGTGCAGCTTGGTCGAACGCCGGATCGTCTTGCCCAGCAACTGGTGCTGTACCTGGCGCTCCACCAGCACGGTGACCGTCTTGTCCATCTTGCTGCTGGTGACGCGACCCTCGAGGGTGCGCGGCTTCTTGGCGACCGTCCCGGCCGTTGCTTCTTGTTTGTTTGCGCTCATGTCCGCCGTCCTTTACTTCTTGCCGCCGAGCACGAACTTCGTGCGCGCGATGTCACGCCGCACCCGGCGCAGTTGATGCGGCTGGCTGAGCTGGCCCGAACCCTTCTGCATGCGCAGGTTGAACTGCTCCTTGCGCAGGTCCAGCAGATGCTGCTGCAGCTCGCCCACCGATTGCTCCTTGCTCGGGCTATCGACTTTCTTGGCCATCACATCACCGCCCTGGTCACGAACTGGGTCTGTACGGAAAGCTTGGCCGAGGCCAGGCGGAAGGCTTCGCGCGCGGTGGCTTCCGGCACGCCCTCGATCTCATACAACATGCGCCCGGGCTGCACGTTCGCGACCCAGAACTCGACGCTGCCCTTGCCCGCGCCCATGCGCACCTCGATCGGCTTCTTGGATACCGGCTTGTCCGGAAACACCCGAATCCACAGCCTGCCGCCGCGCTTGACGAAGCGCGTGATGCAACGACGCGCCGCCTCGATCTGCCGCGCGGTGAGGGCACCGTGCTGGGTGGACTTCAGCCCGAACTCGCCAAAGCTGACCAGATTGGAGCACTGCGCCAAGCCGTCATTGCGGCCCTTGAATTGCTTGCGGTATTTCGTGCGTTTTGGCTGCAACATGGCAACTCTCCTTACTTCGCAACCCGGTCGCGACGGCCTTCACCGTCACGCCGGCCGTCACCGCGGCGGCCTTCGCCGGCATCGCGCCGGGGCTGCGCAGCTGGCTCGTCCTTCGACTCGTGGGCAGCAGCCGCCAGGTCGAATACCTCGCCTTTGTTGATCCACACCTTGACACCGATGATGCCGTAGGTGGTACGTGCCTCGGCCAGCCCGAAGTCGATGTCGGCGCGCAAGGTATGCAGCGGCACGCGGCCTTCGCGGCTCCACTCGGAGCGTGCAATCTCGGCCCCGTTCAAGCGGCCGGACACATTCAATTTGATGCCCAGGGCCCCCAGGCGCATGGCATTGCCCACCGCGCGCTTCATGGCGCGGCGGAACATGATGCGGCGCTCGAGCTGCTGGGCGATGGATTCGGCGACCAGTTGGGCGTCCAGCTCGGGCTTGCGCACCTCGCTGACGTTGATGTGCGTGGGCACACCCATCATGTCGCTGACTTCCTTGCGCAGCTTCTCGATGTCCTCGCCCTTCTTGCCGATCACCACGCCCGGGCGGGCAGTGAAGATCGTCACCCGCGCGGTCTTTGCCGGCCGCTCGATCAGGATCTTGGAGATTCCCGCCTGCGCCAGCTTGTCCTTGAGCATCTGCCGCACCTTGATGTCCGCCACCAGGTACTCGGCGTATTCGCGCTTGTTCGCGTACCACTTCGAGTTCCAGTCCTTGGCAATGCCCAGGCGGATACCGGTGGGATGAACTTTATGACCCATCGTCTATGTCCCCGGTCAGTTGCCAACAACCACGGTGATGTGGCTGGTGCGCTTGGAAATGCGCGAACCGCGGCCTTTGGCGCGGGCATACATGCGTTTCAAGATCGGACCCTCGTCTACGAAGATGCGCGACACCACCAGTTCATCGACATCCGCACCAAGGTTGTTCTCGGCGTTGGCCACCGCGGACAGCAGCACCTTGCGCACCATCAAGGCGGCCTTCTTGTTGGTGTAATTCAGAACATCGCTGGCCTTGCCCACCGGCAGGCCGCGCACCAGGTCGGCCACCAAGCGTGCCTTCTGCGCCGAAATGCGGGCGCTGCGCAAAATCGCCTTCGCTTCAGTGCTCATCACTTGCCCTTCCTGTCACCGACGTGACCCTTGAACGTGCGCGTCACCGCAAACTCGCCAAGCTTGTGCCCGACCATGTTCTCGTTGATCAGCACCGGCACGTGCTGGCGACCGTTGTGGATGGCGATGGTCAAGCCCACCATTTCCGGCACGATCATCGAGCGGCGCGACCAGGTCTTGATCGGGCGCTTGTTGTGGGCGGAGACCGCTGCCTCCACCTTCTTGGCCAGATGGAGGTCGACGAACGGGCCTTTCTTGAGAGAACGCGGCATGACGGCTTCCTGTTACTTGCTACGACGACGCACGATGAATTGCTGCGTCCGCTTGTTGTTGCGCGTGATGTAGCCCTTGGTCGGCGTACCCCATGGGCTCACCGGATGCCGGCCGCCCGAGGTCTTGCCCTCGCCGCCACCATGCGGATGATCCACCGGGTTCATGACCACGCCACGCACCGTCGGGCGGATGCCCATCCAGCGCTTCACCCCGGCCTTGCCGAGCTTCTTCAGGCTGTGCTCGCCATTGCCGACCTCGCCGATCGTGGCCCGGCAGTCCACCGACACGCGCCGCAGCTCGCCCGAACGCAGGCGCAACGTGGCATAGCCGGATTCGCGCGCCACCAACTGTACCGAGGCGCCGGCGCTGCGCGCGATCTGCGCACCCTTGCCCGGCCGCAACTCGATGCAATGCACGACGCTACCCATCGGTATGCTGCGCAGCTGCAGGCAGTTGCCGGCCTTGATCGGCGCGTCGCGCCCGGACATCAGCCGATCCCCGGCGTGCACGCCCTTGGGGGCGATGATGTAGCGGCGCTCGCCGTCGACGTAGCACAACAAGGCCAGGTGCGCGGTGCGGTTCGGGTCGTACTCGATGCGCTCGACGCGCGCCGCGATGCCTTCCTTGTCGCGCTTGAAATCCACGATGCGGTAATGCTGCTTGTGGCCACCGCCGCGATGCCGCACGGTGATCCGGCCATGATGGTTGCGCCCGCCGGTGCGCGACTGGGCCTCGGTCAGCGCCGCCACCGGCGCGCCCTTGTACAGTTCCTCGCTACGCACGCTCACCGAATCGCGGCGGCCGGGCGAAGTGGGCTTATGGGTAATCAGTGCCATCTCATGGAACTCCTGGCTCAGGCCTTCGCGGACACGTCAATGGCCTGCCCTTCGGCAAGCCGCACGTAGGCCTTGCGCCGACCCTGGCGGCTGCCCGCGCGCGCGCGGAACGACTTGACCTTGCCCTTGGTGTTGACGAGATTCACCTGCTCGACGTTCACCTCGAACAGGCTCTCCACCGCCGCGCTCACGTCGGCCTTGGTCGCCCCCGGGGCGACCACGAAAACGTACTGGTTGTGCTCGGCCAGACGCGCCGACTTCTCCGAAATATGCGGTGCGCGCAGAATATTGAGAATCCGCTCGTTGCTCATGCCAACCACTCCTCGACCTTCTTCACCGCATCGACCGTCATCACCACGTGATCCGAGCCGACCAGGCTGACTGGATTCAAGCCGGCGACATCCGAAACCGTCACGTACTGGATGTTGCGCGCGGACAGGTACACCGCTTCGTCAGCATCCGGGGCAACCAGCAGCACGCGACCGGAAAGGCCCCAGGCCTTCAGCTTGGCCACCATCGAGGCGGTCTTGGGCGCATCGACCTCGAGGCTGGGAACGACCTTCAAGCGGTCCTGACGCACCAGCTCGGAGAAAATGGAGCGGATCGCCCCCCGATAGGCCTTGCGATTGACCTTCTGCTCATAGCTGCGTGGCTTGGCTGCAAACGCCACGCCACCGCCGACGAAAATAGGCGCCCGATAGTCGCCATGGCGCGCGCCGCCGCCCTTTTGCTTCTTGAATTTCTTGGTGGTGCCCGACATCTCGCCACGGGACAGCTGTGCCTGCGTACCGGCACGGCCAGCCGCCCGGTAAGCCACCACCACCTGGTGTACCAGGGCCGGCTTGTAGGCGCCGGCAAACACCTCGTCCGACACGTTCAATGCCGACTCGGCCGACGGCGATCCAATGATGTTCAGTTCCATGACTGGCTCCTCAACCCTTGGTCGTCGCATAAATGGTGACGTCGCCACCGGTGGCGCCTGGCACCGCACCCTTCACCGCAATCAAGTGGCGCTCGGCATCCACCTTGACCACCTCGAGTCCCTGCGACGAACGCTGGACGGCACCCATCTGCCCGGACATCTTCTTGCCGGGAAACACGCGACCCGGAGTCTGGCGCTGGCCGATGGAGCCCGGCGCACGATGCGACAACGAATTGCCGTGGGTGGCGTCGCCCATCTTGAAGTGCCAGCGCTTGATCGTGCCCTGGAAGCCCTTGCCCTTCGACACCCCGGCCACATCGACGATCTGGCCGACGCTGAACACGTCATCGGCCTTGATCTCGGCGCCCACGGTGTACTTGCCGAGATCGTCGGCGGCAACACGGAATTCCCACAGCCCGCGGCCCGGTTCGACCTTCGCCTTCGCGTAATGGCCCTTGAGCGGCTGGGTCAGGAGGTTTGCGCGCCGGGACCCGGCGGTCACCTGCACTGCGTTATAGCCGTCGCTGGCTTCCGTCTTCAATTGGGTCACCCGATTCGGGGTGGCCTCGATCAGGGTCACCGGAATCGAACGCCCGTCCTCGGTGAAAACCCGGCTCATGCCACATTTGCGACCAACCAATCCGATACTCATCTTCGTATCCTGTCTGCCACTCAAGCGAGCTTGATCTTGACGTCGACGCCCGCGGCGAGATCGAGTTTCATGAGCGCGTCCACGGTCTTGTTGTCGTTCGGGTCGATGGTGATGTCGAGCACGCGCTTGTGGGTGCGCGTCTCGTACTGGTCACGCGCATCCTTGTCGACGTGCGGGGAGGTCAGGATCGTGTAGCGCTCGATCTTGGTCGGCAACGGAATGGGACCGAGCACCGTGGCGCCGGTGCGCTTGGCCGTCTCGACGATTTCACTAGCCGACCGGTCGATCAGCCGATGATCGTATGCCTTCAGCCGAATCCGGATCTTCTGGTTCGCCATAACCGTGTCCTGTTGGGTAAAGAACGCTGACCTGAAAACGCAGCGGCTTCTCGCCGCCCGCACCGTGCATGCCGTGGTCGAATCCCGACCCGTCCGCGCCGCAGCCCGATGAAAAACCAAAAGGTCCAAACGGGCGCTGTGCGAGCCCATCCGGACCAGGATTGCAAATCACGCAGTGCGATACGGCACAGGGCGAGCCCTACGACGACGTCACACTGGGATGGCCTGCCTTGGCCAGCGAACTCGAAGCGCGTCCGGCGCCTCATTTCGCGGTAGGCTCGCCCAAGATTTGACATCCTGGGCGAGCGAGCTTTCTAGTATAGCGTGAAGCTTTCGATCAAGGAAGCCCCCGAAGGGAATTACTTGACGACTTTGGCCACCACGCCGGCACCGACCGTGCGGCCGCCTTCGCGGATGGCAAAACGCAAGCCTTCGTCCATCGCGATCGGGTGGATCAGGCTCACCGTCATCTTCACGTTGTCGCCC
>Ga0209916_1000822_pt1 | contig 38688 bp, 47 predicted proteins | sample ThiBio_1000_plan_FD_183956 | JGI IMG/M metagenome (GOLD analysis project Ga0209916, IMG submission 183956) | Wastewater bioreactor microbial communities from Cape Town, South Africa - Thiocy_solids_2 (SPAdes) | ecosystem: Engineered > Bioreactor > Thiocyanate-remediating > Anaerobic-Aerobic ... | reverse complement strand
GGCGGCGCGGGTGCGTTGTCGGCGGTCATGCTGTCGCCGGGCCGCTCGAAGCAGATTTGCCGCGCGCGGTCATCCGCGTGCAGTTCCCAGGCCGGACCAGCCAGCGTGAGCAGCGCATCGCGCAGGGTCATGGGGCCGAGGTGCAGGTGCGCCGCCGGCAGCGGCAGTGCGTACAGCTCGATCACCGCGTGCGCCGTCTGGCACAAGCCGTAGCCGCTGCGCTTGAGCACATGCCGCAGCCCGTCGCCGACCGTGGCGCGGGCGTCCTCCGGCATGGCGACATCGATGGTCTGCAACAGCAGGTCGCGCTGCGCCGCCGTGGGTGCGAGTTCCACGAGGGTGTAGCGGCCGTAGCGCACGACGGGGATGTACTCGGGCGCCTCAAATGCGGGTACGGCCGAGACTTCCTCGATGGTGTCGGGCGCGACCGGCGCGCTCGTCGTCGCGCAGCCGCCAGCCAGCACCGACCAAAGCAGGCCGAGAAAACCCGCCAGCAGGCGGCGTTCGGGATGGTGAAACCAGGGTGGAGAGGGGCACATGGCATCGGCTCATCTGTTGCGATGCCGATACCTTGGCCGGGCACTGTCGTGCGGTCAGCCAGGAATACGAACTGCGGCTTGTCGGTTTCTAGAGGGCAGCTCGCGAACACGGCGACGGCACGGGGTGTTCGGCGGAAATGAGGTCGGCGATACGCCAGTCGCAGCGCGAGGTGACTTCGGCCACCGTCGGATCACGGTAAAGGCCGAGGAACGACATGGCGGTGCTCAACACGCCGGAACGCTCGTTGTCCGACTTGTTGAGCACTTCGCGCGCCGCCGAAGCGACGACGGGATGCGGGCCATCGCCCAGGTGGGGCGTGGTCATCATCCGATGCAAGGTCAGCTCGAACGGGCTGGCCGGGTCGCTGAGGAAGTTGGCGACGCCGCGCAGCGTCTTGTCCTCGCTGGCATACAGCACATGCAGGATGGCACCGACCAGCAGCGCGTGGCTGGTCTTTTCCCAATGGTTGCGCTTCTCCAGCGCGCCTTCGGGATCGACCAGGATGTCCGCAATGTTCTGCACGTCGCGCACCTCATGCGCGCCGCGCCGGACCTCCAGCAGCGGGTTGTACGCTGCCGACTTCGCATCCGTGGGGTTGAACAGCAGGCAGTGGCTGAAACGGCTGCGCCAGCCGGCGGTGATCTGCCAGTTCTCGCCCTTGATGTCGTGGATGACGGCCGAGGCCGGCCAGCTCAACAAGGTGGGCACCACTAGGCCGACGCCCTTGCCCGAGCGCGTGGGCGCGAAGGTCAGGACGTGTTCCGGCCCCTCATGCCGCAGGTACTGGCGGTCGTGCTGGCCGAGGAACACGCCGACCGGCTGCGTGAGGCCCGCCTTGCGAATGTCCTCCGCGTTCGCCCAGCGGGCTGAGCCATAGGTCGTGACGAGACGCGATTGGCGCGACCGCCAGATCGACATGCCGATGGCGACGACCACCGCCAACAAGCCGCTGCCGCCCGCGACGGCGCCGCCGGTGTCGAAAACGCGCGGCGCGTAGGCGTCGAAGAAGAACCACCACTCGAATAGCTTCCACGGGTGGTAGATCGGCGTGCCAAGAAAATCGAACCAGGGCGAGCCAAGGCGTACTTGGTAGCCAAGGGCCGCTGCTGTCCATTGTGTGGCGCCCCACACGCCGGCGATCACGATGCCGAACACGACGGCGATCTGACCGAACAGCACGTTCGTCCCTTGCATGACCCTGCCTCCAATCACGGCACACACAGGTGCCGCAGTACCGAGGATCAAGGTGCGTGCGCAGGTCGGTCAAAGGCCGTTATGGCGGCAATTCAGGCCAAAAAAACAAGATTTCTTGCTGGAGCGAAGACAATAAAAACGCCGCTAACGCGAGAGCGTTGCGGCGTGTCGAGGTAACAGCGAGAACTTCGTCGCGGCGGTGCGACGGCGGCGGGTATTACTGCGTCTTTTGCTCCGGCCGATCGCCGAAGAAGCGCCGCTTGGCAGCCTCGGCCGCGCGCACGCAGAGTTCGTCGCCGACCTTCGCGCGATCCTCCTTGCATTGGCGCTGGAGTTCCTTGATGCGCTCGGGATGGGCCACAAGGTAGTCCACGGTTTCCGAGGGCTGGGATTGACCACATGCCGCCAATGCGGTGGCCATCGTCAGCAGCGGCAGCACTTTGTTCATGGTTCCAGTCCTTTCGTTGGGTGAGCTGCGAGATCTTCGGCGGGGCCAGTCTCATCCGCTGCGTCAAGGTAGCTAACCCGTTCGATGAAACGGGTGAACATTTCGGATGGCTCCGTATCGCGGCGAAGCAGATAGGTCGTCAACATCGGTGGCTCCCCGGCCAGCGGCCGACCGACGACGCCAGGCTCACGGCCGGCGGCGATGTGGGCCGCTCCAGCCAGCCCAAGAGCAAGGCCGGCCGACACGAAGGTCATCATCACGTCATACGTGGCAACGCGCTGAACGATCAGTGGCTCCATTTCGTGTTTGCGCAAGATGCGATCAACTTGGCGCGCGTGGCCTGCGCATACCGCCGGGTCGCATAGCACCAGCGGATGGCGCAATACTTCCTCCGGCGGTACGCGCTTGTAGGCAAGCAACGGATGGCGAGCGGGCACCGCCACCATCAATTCGTCCTCCCAAGCAGGAGTGACCAAGATGCCATCGCCCACGTCGTCGGCCATCGAAAAGCCCGCGTCGTACAGGTCGTCGTGCAGTCCCTTGATCTGTTGGGACAGAGACACCTCAAACAGCCGTACCTCCACTTCGGGGTCTTCTTCACGGCAGCGTGCTAGCAAGGCAGGCAAGCGCGAAGGTGTGACGCCATCGGACAAGGCAATACGCAACTGCCCATGAAAGCCGTTGGCAGCGGACTTGACGCTATCGCGCGCCTGCTCCAGTGCAGTGAAGATGCGCGGCACATGCTCCAAGAGCTTCCGCCCAGCGCGGGTCAGTTGAGTGCTGCGGGTAGTGCGAACGAACAGGCGGGCGCCGAGTTCTTCCTCCAGTTCCTTGATGGTGCGGGACAGCGGCGACTGGTCGATGTGCAATCGCTCGGCAGCTCGGGCGAAGTGCAGTTCTTCGGCCACGGCCTGAAAACAGCGTAAATGACGAAGCTCCATCGGCGATCTCCTTGGGCGATGGCACCTCTGACGCAACTCCATTGGCGTGCCTGACGCCTCGACTAGGGTATAGCTCAAGCAGACGCATGCGTTGAGTCAGCCTCGTGGCGCCGCTATCTGGCGCGTCGAACGCGAATTGAAGGTAAACGCGACCAGCACTATGAGCAGCACGGCGAGTTGAGCCAATAGTGTTTGCCAAGTTGGATAAATGCCCAGTAGGTCGATGCGCGGAATTGCAATTGGACTGGTGTGTAGCAATCCAGCTTCTTGAAGTCCGGCAATGCCCTTGCCAGCCAAGATCACTGCGAGCACTGCCACAAGCAGGGAACTCACAGCAAAGAATTGCCCAATTGGAAGGCGCGCACTGGTACGCAGCAACACGGCGGCAAGCAGGGCTAGGAGCGCCATGCCCGTTCCCAAACCAGCGAGCAACGGCCATCCATTGCCTTCTGTCCAGAGAGCGGCGTAGAACAGTACCGTCTCGAATACTTCGCGGTACACCGCGACGAAAGCCAGCGAGAACAGGAACCATGCCGTGCGTTTGTTGAGCGCTGAGGACAGCTTCTCTTTGAGATAAACCTGCCAGCGGCCAGCCACGCTCTTCTGGTGCATCCACATGCCCACGCCGAGCAGAACCACGGCGGCAAAGAGTGACGAAAATCCCTCGGTCAACTCCCGGCTCGCGCCGCTGACGCCGACCAAGTAGGTCGCCACGGCCCAAGTGATGCCGCCTGCGGCCAGTGCGGCCACCCAGCCAGCATGCACGTAGGCCACCACGTCCCGGCGCTCGGCCTTCTTGAGAAATGCCAGCATGGCCACCACCACCAATAGGGCTTCCAAGCCCTCGCGCAGCAAGATGGTCAGCGCCCCGATGAAAGCCGCCACTGCATCGTTTTCCGAGGGCGCAAGCACCTTGTCTGCCTCATCGAGCAGCCCCTGCAAACGCTGTTGGTCGGCCTGTACGTCGGCAGGCGTGCCGTTGGCCACCAATGCCCGGTAGGACACCATTGCGGCTTCGATCTTCTCGAACAGAGGGCGGTTGCGGGTGGCCAGTGCCGGTTCAATGGGCTCGAAGCCATCGAGGTAGGCGGACAGGGCCAGTTTGGTCGCGCCCGCACGATCCCCGCCTTGCAATGCGACCACGCTCTCGGCCAGCTTGGCCTTGGCAATCGCGGTGCCCTTCGGCTTGTTTGCGTCAAGCTCGCTGGGGTTGGCGCGAAGGTATGCGGTCAGCGCTTTGCCCGACTGCTCATCCAGCCGATCCGCCAACACATGCTCAGAGGTTTGTGTCAACACGTCCAGATTGCCCACAGCTTGCCTGGCCGGTGCATTCGTCTGCCAGAGCTTCGCTCCTTCGGCCTTGTCGCTCTCCGTATAGGAGAGCGTGCCGACAAAGAATGCCAACGCCCAGCGATCCGCATCCGACAGCGAGCCAAAGCCTTGCATCGCGGTTCCTTGGACGCCATTGCTGATGATTTGATGCAGCGCGAACAGGCTGCGCTCACGCGCCCGCATGTGCTCGGCCAGCGCGGTCGGTTTGGGACTCAGGGACGCAGCCAATGGGCCGTCGCCGCGCCCTTGCGCGCCGTGACAGGCCACACATTGCGCCTGAAACAACTGAGCGCCCCGTGCCAAATCCGGCATGGCGGTCGGGGCTACCGGGAATGGGTACGCCTTTTGCACCGCGCTGGACAGCACGTGCGCCAGTCGCCCTACGGTTGCCGGATCGGCCTTATTGGCCACCGCCAGGCGCAGCTCGGCGGCCTGTTGCAGCAAGACGCCCTTGTCAGTCTGGCCCGGCAGCTCGCTCAGCTGACGCTCGGCCGTGGTGGCGAATTCCTGCATCTCGGCGTATTCCGAGTCTTTCAGCACCGTGCCATTGGCCACTGCGCCGCCGTAATCAACGGCTACATAGTCCAAGAGCTGCCAAATCTGTTTGGCTTTGACTTCGGTGCTATCGGCTGCGTGTGCTGGCCCGCCGAGCAACGTACAAGTCGCCAGCAGCAGCGCCATCAGCCAGCGAAAAGGTGCTCGGCAGGGCATGGGAAATTCTCTAGTTAAATTAACGAGAATGATTATAATTCGCATCTGCCTGGGAGTCCACGACCTTGCCTTGGGTCAGCCCTTTCAAGATGAGCAAGACCGCCCCGGAGGTGATAGCTACGTCGGCAAGATTGAAGGCAGGCCAGTGCGCGTGTCGCCAATGGAAGTCGAGGAAGTCCACGACCTGCCCTCGCAACACGCGATCCAAGACATTCCCAAGTGCGCCACCGAGAATCAGGCCGTAGCCCGCTGCTTCAGGGCGGGACAGTGGCCGCCGCAGAATGTGCACAAGCCAAGCTGAAACGGCCAAGCCAAGAGCGATGAAAAAGTAGCGTTGCCATCCGCCAGCTCCAGCTAGGAAGCTGAATGCGGCCCCCGGATTCAGTACATGGACAAGGTTGAAGAAAGGGGTGACTTCGATCTGCTCGCCGTAAGCGAACGTTCGGGAGATGACGAGCTTTGCGAGCTGATCGGCCATGACGGCGCAGGCGGCCACCCCGTACCAGACCAGGGCCGACGTGCGGCGGGCCATGCGCCATACGGGAGCAATCAGCGATACCAATCTGCCGGCAAGAGCAGTACAGCCCAATCCGAGACCCCAACCCGCCAGCACGTCGGCCGGGAAGTGCATTCCAGATGCGATGCGCGACCAGCCAACCAGCCCGGCGTAGATCACCAAACCGATGCGGCCACGACGACCCACCTGGGGCCAGAGCGCGCCGACTACCAGCGCCGAATAGGTGGCATGCCCACTGGGCAGGCTGTAGTGGCGTTCGGCCTGCCCGATGAGGCGCACCAGCTCGCCTAGCACAGCGGGCGGGCGCGGGAAGTCGAGCCACAGCTTCAAGACGGTGGCGGCAAGCAAGGCCAGCAAGAAAGCCATGCCAAAGCCAGTGACTCGGAGTCGCACGGCATTGGCGCGCGCCGGATCGGCGGCCGACTTCGACCACCACCACAGGCTCAGCATCACGAGAGGGGCTGTCCAGTAATTTCCAACGAGGCTGAAGAACCACGCAATCGGCTCCAGCGCGGCGGGCGTGCCTGCATTGATGGCTTGGAACAGGGCGACGTTCAGACCACACCAATCATAGAGAATGAATTTCAAGCTCATCGGCGCAACAACCTCAGGCCGTTGCCCACGACGAGCAGGCTGGCCCCCATGTCGGCAAACACGGCCATCCACATGGTCGCGTGGCCGGTGAAGGTCAGCACCAGAAATACCGCTTTAATGCCGAGGGCCAGCACGATGTTTTGCGTGAGCACCTGAGCTGTGGCTCTCGACAGGCGCACGAAGGTTGGAATCTTCCGCAGGTCATCGTCCATCAGCGCCACGTCGGCCGTCTCGATGGCCGTGTCAGTGCCAGCTGCCCCCATTGCAAAGCCGATGTCGGCGCGTGCCAAGGCCGGTGCATCGTTGATGCCGTCACCTACCATGCCGATCTTGCCGGTCTGCGCCAATTGTTCGACCTCGCGCAGCTTGTCGTGCGGCATCAAGTTGCCCTGCGCACGGTCGATCCCGGCTTGCTTCGCAATCGCCTGGGCGGTGTGCGGGTTGTCGCCGGTCAGCATTATGGTGTTGATGCCCAGTGAATGCAGTTCAGCGACGGCGCTTCGGCTGCTGTCCTTGATCGTGTCGGCGACCGCAAACAGAGCTTGCACGCCGTTCGGGCCAACCAGCGTGACGACGGTCTTGCCTTGGGCCTCCAGCGCCGTGATGCGTTCTTCCACCTCAGGCGTGCAGCGCCCCAACTCTTCGAGCAACCTATGGTTTCCAAGGTGATAGCTTGCACCATCGATGCTGCCGCTCACGCCCCGACCGGGCAGTGCGGTGAACTCAGTGACTTCCCTCAGCCCAACGCCTTCGGCGCTCGCAGCCTGCGCCACGGCCTTTGACACCGGATGGTCAGAGCGGGTAGCCAGACTGGCAGCGATGCTGCGGCTGTCAGCCGATGGCGCACTGTCCCACACGAGGAAATCGGTCTGCGCCGGCTTGCCGTGCGTGATCGTGCCGGTCTTGTCCAGTGCCAGCCAACGCAACTTGTGGCCTTCTTCCAGATAAACACCGCCCTTGATGAGAACGCCGTGCCGGGCGGCAGCGGCCAAACCGCTGACAATGCTGACCGGCGTGGAGATCACCAGCGCACACGGGCAGGCGACGACCAGCAAAACCAGCGCACGGTAAATCCAGTCCGGCCATGCAGCGTCCATGAACATCGGCGGTGCCAGCGCGACGGCAATAGCCAAGCCGAACACGATGGGCGTGTACCAGCGGGCGAACTGATCGACGAAGCGCTGGGTGGGTGCGCGGCTGCCTTGCGCGGCCTCCACCGCATGGATGATGCGGGCCAGGGTTGAGTTGTCGGCCACGGCCGTAACACGATATTCGAAGGAGCCGGATTCGTTGATCGTGCCTGCGAACACTAGATCGTCCAGAGCCTTTTCGACCGGAAGGCTCTCGCCAGTGATCGGCGCTTGGTTGACGGTAGAGCGTCCTTCCACTACTTCGCCATCGAGCGCGATGCGTTCGCCCGGCTTGACGCGAACCCGGCTGCCGATGGCAACTTGTTTGGCATCCACTTCGCGCCATGTGCCGTCCGGCTGCTGCACCGTGGCCTGTTCTGGCGCGAGATCGAGCAAGCCACGGATGGCGTTGCGGGCACGATCCAGCGACTTGGCTTCGATCACCTCGGCCAGCGCGAAAAGCACCATTACCATCGCAGCTTCTGGCCAATGGCCGATCAGCATCGCGCCCGTGACGGCAATCGACATCAGGGCGTTCATGTTGAGATTGCGGTTCTTGAGCGCAATCCAACCCTTCTTGTAGGTGGACAGTCCCCCCGTGAAGACGGCAACCAGAGCCAGCACCACAACCGACCAGTGATTGCCGTTGTGGAGCCAGTACACTGCTTCCGCCGCCGATGCTGCTAACAAGGAGACGCCGAGCGGCCACCAGTTCGTTGAGGCGGCCGTCGATGCCGCCGATGAGGGTGTGGCCGTCTTCGCATCGAGCACTTGCGCCTCGAAGCCCAGCGATGTCAGCGCAGCCAGTACCTCCGGCAGAGTGCGGGAAGCATGGCGCACCGACAGCGTGCGCTGCATCAGATTGAAATCGAGATCGGCAACCCCGGCCACTGTGGCGAGCTTGTTGCGGATCAGCGCCTCTTCAGTCGGGCAATCCATCTTGGCGATGCTCAGCTTGGTGGTCTGCCCAGCCGATGCGTCGTCCACGCGCACGGCATGCATGCCAACGGCCGTCAAGGCTTGCTCAACCGGAGCCAGTGACGGTAATTCGTGTCGCACGGTCAAGGTGCGTTGCATCAGGTTGAAGTCGAGTCCGATCATGCCGGACATCCCGGCCAGCTTGCCCCGAATCAGTGCCTCTTCCGTGGGGCAATCCATGTTCTCGATGCGATAGACCGCTTCGGCCGATTCGACTGTCGTTTGGGTCGTCGCTCCGGCTGGACTGATCGGCTTGGTCGAGCAGCCGCATCCTGTTGAACCGCATTCGCTCATGGCAATTCCTTCATACAGATTGGTGTATTAAAATATCTATAGCCACTATAGAGTCAAGCGATGTGTGAGGAGGAAGCATGAAAATCAGGATTGGCGAACTCGCCCAGCGGACAAGATGCGAGGTGGTGACGATCCGCTACTATGAAAAAGAAGGGCTGTTGCCAGCGCCTGCGCGCAGCAGTGGCAACTTCCGACTGTATGGCGACGCCCACATTGAGCGCTTGCAGTTCATTCGACACTGCCGCTCTCTCGACATGACGCTCAGCGAAGTGAGGGCGCTTTTGGGTTTGCGCGATAACCCGACACAGGATTGCGGCGAGGTTAATGCGCTACTGGATAACCACATCCAGGAGGTGGAAGTGCGTATGGAAGCGTTGTCGCAGTTGAAGACACACTTGTTCGCCCTGCGCGAAAAATGCTCGGGCGCTAGGCCTGTAGAAACATGCGGCATCCTGCAGGGACTGGCTGAATGCTCTTGCCATAGCGTAGCCAACATGCCTTGACCAAGCAGGGGTGGGGTCGGCGATGGCGGGATTGAGGGATCGCCTCCCTGCCTGAAGGAGAGTTCACCCCCACATTGAGGAGGGGCAACTTGTGCGCGTGCTGGAGGATTAATGCCCGCCATTCCCGGCAACTACCTGTACTACCCGAGCCACCCCCTGCACAGAGAACCCCGGAGCGGTTAGCCAACTGCGGGGCCTCGTTGACGGCCAATCTCCCACGACACCCCGCCACCGCGCACCGTCGCGGCAAGCTGCTGCCCCAGCCGCTGCTCGATCACCGGCTTCCACGGCACCAGCGAGAAGCCCATGCCGTCATCGAGCATCGTGTAGCGCCCGCTGGCGAGCATGACGCTGCGCCGGTAGATGCCGGCCACGCGCTGACCGTCGGCCACCGGGCGATGCGCCAAGCCGGTATCGGCGGCAATGTCCTTCGCGGCCTGCGCCAACTCCCGGTTGCAGGGCCGCAGCGCCAACGGACGCCGCCAGCAGAGCGGGCTACAGTCGCGGACAAGGTGATGAACTCAGGGAAGACGGTTGGACATGGCAACGGCCGCCTCTATGTGCCGACCGCACGGTAAGCGAAGCGCGCAGGCCCGAAGCTGGAAGCCGGGCCGGAGGCGTCAGCCGAGCGGAGCGAGGGAACGATGGAAGCCCGACAGGGGCGAAACCCCGCAGGGGGTTCGATGCGCAGCACGACAGCGCGACCGGCCATCTCCCAGGTGGCCGGGGACGCCCAGACTTCAAAACCGCATGGACAACACGATCAGGACAAGCACAGGCAAGGCGTCGTGGATCTGCTTCGGATGCTGTCTGGCCGATCCGGCGCAGCCGGGTCGGCGGCGTTCAGGGGCGCCAAGCCTGCGCGGCGGGGATAGCCCGCAGGGCTTTCCCCTGGAGGCAAGCGAAGCGCGCAGCGCCCCGTCAGGGGCGCGAAGGCATCAAGCCGAATCGTCAGGACGCAGACTGGATTGCGCAACCGGCATCCACGGCGAAGATGAATCCAGCAGGTAGCGCCTGCCAAGCGCATACAACCCCGAAGGCTCCGTTGGCTTGTAGAACCCGGCGACGCGGCAATGGAATTGGACGCCGAATTCGTTGGTGTAGATCACCGCGTCGCCGATCTTGAAGCGCAGCGGCTGGCCGTTCGTCGGTAATGAATGCGTTGTGCATGGTGAACTCCTGAAAGGATGCCGGGCGGAATTGCCCGACCCGTTCAGGGCACGGCGCAGCGCAAGCAGTCAGGGGTCACAGACGGCCGCCAGGACGCAAGCGCGCACGGCGCGCGCCGCCCTTGACGGCGAGCACGCCGTGGCACGATGAAGGGAACAGCAAGCCGCCACCCCACACCTCGCACATGGGGGTTTGGGTAAGTGCGCAGCACACGCAGGCCCAGGCCGGCGATCAAGGCCGCTCGAATAGAGGTCGTCTCATCAGAAAACGGAAAATAGAGCACGCTAAGGCGTAGCCGCCCCTCGGCTACATCACGCTGGCACTGTTCGGTTGTCTGTAATGACCCAGCACTTCCTGCACAGGTTAGGCCGCTAAAGCGTATGCCTCGGCGGGTGTCTTCATGCCCAGCGCCTGATGCGGCCGCCGGTGGTTGTAGAACTGGATCCAGTCGCCGATCACGCGCATTGCATGCTGTTGGCTTTCGAAGCGGTGCCGGTGTGCGCATTGCTCCTTCAGCGTCCGTATGACGCGTTCGACCATGCCGTTCTGCTGTGGACAGTGCGGGGTGATGAATTCCTGCCGTAATCCGTAGCTGCGCACCAGGCGCGTGTAGTGGCGGCTGGTGAAGACCAGTCCGTTATCCGAGCGCAGCAGGAACGGTTCGGGAACGCGGCCGAGCGTACCGAAGCGCGTGATCAACGCCTGCTCCAAAGCCGCTGCCGCCGTCGTCGCACGGCCGGTTCGCGACAGATGCCATCCCAGCAGTTGGCGGGTGTGGCAGTCGATCACCAGCGCCAATGTGAGCCAACCATCACGGCCGCCCCAGATCCGGCACAGATCGGTCGCCCAACGCTGGTTCGGCGCCGAGGCCACCGAGGGCAGTGCCTGGATGCGGGGACGCATGCCCACAGCGCGTTTGCGTACCTGCCAGCCCATCAACTGGAAGATCCGTTGCACCGTGTTCTTGTTCATGCCCAGCAATCCGGCGACCGTGCGATAGCCAAACGAGGGCTCGGCCTCGATCAGTTGCTTGATCGGGCCGGCCAGCTCCGGCCGCACCGCCGGTGCAGCTTTCACTGGCCGGTAGTAAACCGTCCGACGCGGCACGTCGAACCAGCGGCACAACTGCGACATCGAGACCGCCACGCCGTCATTGCGCAGTCCCTGCTGGATCGTGACCATCAGGTCTCGTCCTTGCCCAGCAGGGACGCCAATTTTTTTCGTGCACGCAGCTCCAGCATCGCCTCGCCATACGCCTCCTGCAGATCCTTGAGCTGCCGCTCATACTGCTCGCGCACGTCCTCCGGCTTGGCACGCAGCGCGTTCTCCATCCCGCGCTTTCCGTCATCGACCCAGCTCTCGATCTTTGATGGCGGCAAGTCGAACTGGCGACTCGCCTCCGACACAGTGGTCTTGCCCTGGATGATCTCCAACACCAGCGCCGACTTCCGCCGTGCTGTCCAACGTTTGATCTCTTCTTCCATTACCGCGCTCATCGGCGTCTCCTTGAAAAGGTTACACCTGAGCAGGAAATCACTGGGTCATTACATGTCTTGCAGCGACGCAATCAGCGGACAGGAAACATTCCCCTTGCGGGCATGGCAGGCGCACACCAACGCAGATAGCACGGTTTCCATGCGCGCTAGGTCGGCCATCTTTTCGCGTACGTCCTGGAGCTTGTGCTCCGCCAGGTGGCTGGCTTCATCGCAGTGCGTGCCGTCGTCCAACCTGAGCAGTTCGGCAACTTCGTCCAGGCTGAAGCCCAGCCGCTGGGCTGATTTCACAAACCGTACCCGCGTCACGTCTGCCTCACCATACCGGCGAATGCTGCCATAGGGCTTGTCCGGCTCGGGCAACAGTCCCTTGCGCTGATAGAACCGGATGGTCTCCACGTTGACCCCGGCCGCCTTGGCAAAAGCGCCAATGGTCAGATTCTCAAAAATAGTTTGCATACCGTTTGACTCCGTACATGACTACGGAAGTAAGGTTACGCTACTCAATCCGCTTTCGATAGGACAAGCACATGGCTGAACCACAAAACGGGCGTGCCGCGCTCTTCGCCGGCGGGCTGGCCGCCATTCTCGCTTCGACCTGCTGCCTGGGGCCGCTGGTTCTGATCGCCTTGGGATTCAGTGGTGCCTGGATCGGCAACCTGACGGTGCTGGAGCCGTACCGTCCGATTTTCATCGGTGCGGCGCTGGTTGCGTTGTTCTTCGCTTGGCGGCGCATCTTTCGGCCGGCAAACGCTTGCAAGCCGGGCGAGGTGTGCGCGGTCCCGCAGGTGCGCAGCGTCTACAAGCTCATTTTCTGGGTCGTGGCCGCGCTGGTACTGGTTGCGCTCGGATTCCCCTATGTCCTTCCCTTGTTTTACTAATCGGAGATCACCATGAAAAAACTGTTTGCCTCCCTCGCTCTCGTCGCCGTCGTTGCCCCCGTATGGGCTGCCACCCAAACCGTCAAACTGTCGGTGCCGGGCATGACCTGCGCTGCCTGTCCGATCACGGTCAAGAAAGCGCTTTCCAAGGTCGATGGCGTGAGCAAGGCCGACGTGGATTTCGTCAAGCGCGAGGCCGTCGTCACCTTCGACGACGCCAAGACCAGCGTCCAGAAGCTGACCAAAGCGACCGAAGACGCGGGCTATCCGTCCAGCGTCAAGTAGTGAGCCGCTGAGCCAGGAGCGGCATCATGGGCTTGATTACCCGCATCGCCGATAAAACCGGGGCGCTCGGTAGCGTCGTTTCCGCGATGGGCTGCGCGGCCTGTTTTCCGGCTCTCGCCAGCTTCGGCGCGGCCATCGGGCTGGGCTCTCTAAGCCGGTACGAAGGACTGTTCATCAGCCGGCTGCTGCCGCTGTTTGCCGCGCTCGCCTTCGTGGCGAACGGGCTGGGCTGGCTGAGTCATCGGCAATGGCACCGCAGCCTGCTCGGCATGATCGGGCCGGCCATCGTCTTCGCGGCCACGGTCTGGCTGCTCGGTAACTGGTGGACGGCGAACCTGCTGTACCTCGGGCTGGCCTTGATGGTCGGGGTGTCGGTCTGGGATTTCGTCTCGCCGGCGCATCGCCGCTGTGGACCCGACAGCTGCGAACTGCCAGCACATCGCGGCTGACGGCAACGGCCATCGCCGACAACAGAAAAGGAACAAGTATGACCACCCTGAAGATCACCGGCATGACCTGCGATTCGTGCGCGGCGCACGTCCAGGAAGCCTTGGAGAAAGTACCGGGCGTACAGTCGGCCGTTGTGTCCTATGCCAAGGGCGCGGCGCAGCTCGCGCTTGACGCCGGCACCGCGCCGGACGCACTGACCGCCGCCGTGGCGAGACTTGGCTACAAAGCAACGCTGGCCGATGCCCCCGCGACCGAGAATCGCAGTGGTCTGCTCGACAAGGTGCGCGGCTGGATGGGTGCCGCCGACAAGGGCAGCGACGGCGAACGCCCATTGCAGGTCGCCGTGATCGGTAGCGGCGGCGCGGCAATGGCAGCGGCGCTGAAAGCCGTCGAGCAAGGCGCACATGTCACCCTGATCGAGCGCGGCACCATCGGCGGCACTTGCGTCAATGTCGGCTGCGTACCGTCCAAGATCATGATCCGCGCCGCTCACATTGCCCATTTGCGCCGTGAAAGTCCGTTCGACGGCGGCATTGCGGCGACTGTGCCGCCGATTGACCGCAGCAAACTGCTGGCCCAGCAGCAAGCGCGTGTTGATGAACTGCGCCACGCCAAGTACGAAGGCATTCTGGAAGGCAACCCTGCTATCACCGTGCTGCACGGCGAAGCGCGTTTCAAGGACGACCAGAGCCTTGCCGTCCGCTTGAACGATGGCGGCGAGCGCGTCGTGACGTTCGACCGCTGCCTGGTCGCCACCGGCGCCAGCCCGGCCGTGCCGCCGATTCCGGGCTTGAAAGAGTCCCCCTACTGGACATCCACCGAGGCGCTGGTGAGCGACACCATTCCCGAGCGTCTGGCCGTGATCGGGTCGTCGGTGGTGGCGCTGGAACTGGCGCAAGCCTTCGCCAGGCTGGGCAGCCAGGTCACGATCCTGGCGCGCAGCACGTTGTTCTTCCGCGAAGACCCGGCCATTGGCGAAGCCATTACAACCGCCTTCCGTGCCGAAGGCATCAAGGTGCTGGAACACACGCAAGCCAGCCAGGTTGCCTATGCAGACGGCGAATTCATGCTGACCACGGGACATGGTGAAGTGCGCGCCGACCAACTGCTGGTCGCTACCGGTCGCACACCGAACACGCGCAGCCTTGCATTGGAAGCGGCGGGAATCGCCGCCAATGCGCAGGGGGCTATCGTCATCGACAAGGGCATGCGCACCAGCACGCCGCATATCTATGCCGCCGGCGACTGCACCGACCAGCCGCAATTCGTCTATGTGGCAGCGGCCGCCGGCACCCGTGCGGCCATCAACATGACAGGCGGGGACGCAGCCCTCAATCTGACCGCGATGCCGGCGGTGGTGTTCACCGATCCGCAGGTCGCCACGGTCGGCTACAGCGAAGCGGAAGCGCATCACGACGGCATCGAGACCGACAGCCGCCTGCTCACGCTGGATAACGTGCCGCGCGCGCTCGCCAACTTCGACACGCGCGGCTTCATCAAGCTGGTCATCGAGGAAGGTAGCGGACGACTCGTCGGCGTGCAGGCGGTGGCCCCGGAAGCGGGCGAACTGATCCAGGCGGCGGTGCTCGCGATCCGTAACCGCATGACGGTGCAGGAACTGGCCGAGCAGTTGTTCCCCTACCTGACGATGGTCGAAGGGCTGAAGCTCGCGGCGCAGACCTTCAGCAAGGATGTGAAGCAGCTTTCGTGCTGCGCGGGCTGAGGAAAAGGAAGTGTTCGATGAACGCCTATACGGTGTCCCAGCTGGCCCATGATGCCGGTGTGAGTGTGCATGTAGTGCGCGACTACCTGCTGCGTGGATTGTTGCGGCCGGTGGATCACACCGCTGGCGGCTACGGCTTGTTCGATGCGGAGGCGTTGCAGCGGTTGTGCTTCGTTCGGGCCGCCTTTGAAGCGGGCATCGGCCTCGACATATTGACGCGGCTATGCCGAGCTCTGGATGTCGCAAACGGCGATGAAGCGGTGGCGCGGCTTGCTGAGCTGCGCCACCTCGTGGAGCGTCGGCGTCAGGCGCTAACCGACCTGGAAGCGCAGTTGACCTTTCAGCTCACCGAGCTGGCACGCGACGCGGAGGTCTCGCCATGAACAGTCCAGAGCGTATCCCCGTTGAGACACGCAAGCCGCTCATCGGCTATCTGTGGGGCGCGCTGGCAGTGCTGACCTGCCCCTGCCATCTCCCCATTCTCGCCGTCGTGTTGGCCGGAACGACCGCTGGCTCATTCATCGGGGAGCACTGGGGTATCGCCGCCATCGCGCTGACCGGCTTGTTCGTCCTGTCCGTGGCGAGGGTGCTGCGGGCGTTTAAGGGAAGAGCATGAGCGCCTTCCCTCTCGCCGAATGGACGACGGCACAACTGGTCCAGGCCGTCGAGCGCGGACAGCTTGAGCTGCACTACCAGCCGATTGTCGATCTGCGCAGTGGCGAGATTACCGGCGCGGAATCGCTGTTGCGCTGGCAGCATCCGAGTCTCGGCTTGTTGCTGCCGGGCCAGTTCCTACCGGTGGCGGAATCGTCCGGCCTGATGCCGGAAATTGGTGCATGGGTGCTGCGCGAAGCCTGTCGCCAGATGCACGACTGGCAGCCGCTGCAATGGCGGCCGTTCCGCCTGGCTGTCAATGTATCCGCCCGCCAGATGGGGGCAGATTTCTATGACCAGGTGCAACGGGTGTTGGCGGATGCGGGCTTGTCCGCCGAATATCTGGAGATCGAACTGACCGAATCGGCCGCTTTCGGCGATCCGGTGATTTCCCCTGTCCTGGATGCGCTGCGCGCCATCGGCGTGCGCTTCGCTGCCGATGATTTCGGGACGGGCTACACCGATACGGCAGGCTTCACCGATCACGTTTTCGCACTGATGCACCTGCTGGGCTTCCGTTTCTGCCGCGTATCCGCGACCTGGGCGACACCAAGCTCTACATTCCGAAGGGTGACGCTGCGTATGCCGCGCTCAAGCCAATGATCGGCGGCACGCTCAACATCAAGCGCGTTCGCGCTCATTGGGCCCTGCGCGAGTTGGGGCGCATCGAGCGCACGCTGCTCATCCTGGACTGGCTGCAAAGTGTCGAGCTGCGCCGCCATGTGCATGCCGGACTGAACAAGGGCGAGGCGCGCAATGCCCTGGCCCGCGCCGAGTTCTTCAACCGCCTGGGCGAAATCCGCGACCGCAGTTTCGAGCAGCAGCGCTACCGTGCCAGCGGCCTCAACCTGGTAACGGCGGCCGTCGTGTTGTGGAACACGGTCTACATGGAACGGGCAGCGCACGCGTTGCGCGGCAACGGCCATGCCGTGAATGACGCGCTGTTGCAGTACCTGTCGCCGCTGGGCTTGGGAACACATCAATCTGACCGGCGATTACCTGTGGCGCAGCAGCGCCAAGATCGGCGTGGGCAAGTTCAGGCCGCTTCGACCGCTGCAACGGCTTAGCGTGCTTTATTTTCCGTTTTCTGAAGCGACCCCGATAGGTTTTTACCGCTAATTCAATAAGTATTGTATCATTGAATAATGAATGAAGCCCAAGCTGTTTCCGCCCTGAGCGCATTGGCCCATGCCCAACGCCTGCGCGTATTCCGCGCCCTGGTCATCGCCGGCCCCGAAGGGCTGACGCCCAGCGTGTTGGCCGAGCAACTCGACGTGGCTCGCAACGCGCTGTCCTTTCATCTGAAAGAACTGGCACATGCCGGCCTCGTCACCATCGAACAGCAAGGCCGCAACCTCATTTATCGCGCCGACTTCTCCCAGATGAATGGGCTGCTCGGCTACCTGACCGAGCATTGCTGCCAGGGCGGTGTATGCGAAGTCTCCGAATCCTCCCACTGCGACTGCTGATGCCATGACCATCAATACCACCTACAACGCACTGTTCATCTGCACGGGCAATTCGGCCCGTTCGATCCTCGCCGAAGGCATCCTCAACGAACTCGGCCAAGGCCGCTTTCGTGCCTACTCGGCGGGGAGCCACCCAAAGGGCGAGGTGCATCCGCTGGCGCTTGCCACACTGGAGCGGCTGCACATGCAAGCCACCGGCTACCGCAGCAAAAGTTGGGATGAATTCGTAGCACCGGACGCCCCGGTGTTCGACTTCATCTTTACCGTCTGCGACAACGCCGCCGGCGAAGCATGTCCGCTCTGGCCCGGCAAGCCGGTTTCGGCGCATTGGGGCGTGCCCGACCCGGCAGCGGTCGAAGGCACGGAAGAACAGCAGCGCAAAGCGTTTTTCGAGGCAGCGATGACCCTGCGCCGTCGCATCGAACTGTTTCTGTCGCTGCCGCTCCAGCGCCTGGATGCCATGTCGTTGCAGCGTGAGCTGCGCGACATTGGCAAGCAGTGAGGTGCCTATGACCGCAGCCGCTGAAACGGCCCGCTCCATGCCGGCCGTCCCGACCATGAGCGTCTTCGAGCGTTACCTGACGGTGTGGGTGCTGCTGTGCATCGTCGCCGGCATTGCATTGGGCCAGCTCGCGCCTGGAGTGTTCCAAGCCATCGGCCGCATGGAGGTCGCCCAAGTCAACCTGCCGGTGGGCCTGCTGATCTGGGTGATGGTGATCCCGATGCTGCTCAAGGTGGACTTCGGCGCGCTAGGCCAAGTCAAACAGCATTGGCGCGGCATCGGCGTGACGCTGTTCGTGAACTGGGCGGTCAAGCCGTTCTCGATGGCGCTGCTGGCCTGGATCTTCATCCGCCAGGTCTTCGCGCAGTGGCTGCCCGCAGACCAACTCGACAGCTATGTCGCCGGCCTGATCCTGCTGGCCGCCGCGCCCTGCACGGCGATGGTCTTCGTGTGGAGCCGGCTGACCGGCGGCGATCCGGTGTTCACGCTGTCGCAGGTGGCCTTGAACGACACCATCATGGTGTTCGCCTTCGCCCCCATCGTCGGCTTGCTGCTCGGACTGTCAGCCATCACGGTGCCGTGGGACACGCTGCTGGTGTCGGTGGCGCTCTACATCGTCGTCCCCGTCATCATCGCGCAGGTATGGCGTCGTGCGTTACTGCGGCGCGGCCAAGCTGCCTTTGACGCCGCGCTAGCGCGCATCGGCCCGCTGTCCATCGCCGCGCTGCTGCTGACACTGGTATTGCTGTTCGCCTTCCAGGGCCAAGCCATCCTGCAACAGCCGCTGGTCATCGCCATGCTGGCCGTGCCCATCCTCATTCAAGTGTTCTTCAATTCCGGGCTGGCCTATTGGCTCAACCGCAAGGTGGGCGAGAAACACAACATCGCCTGTCCTTCCGCGCTGATCGGCGCGAGCAACTTCTTCGAGCTGGCCGTGGCTGCGGCCATCAGCCTGTTTGGCTTCCAGTCCGGCGCGGCGCTGGCCACGGTGGTCGGCGTGCTGATCGAGGTGCCGGTGATGCTGCTGGTCGTGCGCGTAGTCAACCGCTCGCGCGGCTGGTACGAATGCGGCCCGAATCCCATCCACAGATAACCCAGGCGTCCCATGAGCACCATCACGATCTATCACAACCCCGCCTGCGGCACGTCACGCAACACGCTCGGCCTGATCCGCAACAGCGGCGAAGAGCCCACGGTCATCGAGTACCTGAAAACGCCGCCCGACCGCACAACGCTGGTCAAGCTGCTGGCCGATGCGGGACTGAGCGTGCGCGATGTGCTGCGCGAAAAAGGCACGCCCTACGCGGAACTCGGCCTGGGCGATCCGAAATGGACGGATGACCAGTTGCTCGATTTCATCGAGCAACACCCCATCCTCATCAACCGGCCCATTGTGGCCACGCCGCTGGGCACGCGCCTGTGCCGGCCGTCGGAAGCGGTGCTGGACATCCTGCCGCAGCCGCAGCGCGGCGCATTCAACAAGGAAGACGGCGAGCCGGTGATCGACGCGGAAGGCCGCCGTGTCTGAATCGCGCCTTGATCTGCCCAACATCGACACGACGCTGTTCCAGCCACCGGACACGGCACGATTGCTTGCGCCCGAGCGCGCCGGCCATGCGCCGCGCTTTCTGCTGCTCTATGGCTCGCTGCGGGAACGCTCGTACAGCAGGCTCGCCACCGAGGAAGCCGCGCGCATCCTGCGCGCATTGGGCGGCGAGACGCGGATGTTCAATCCCTCGGGCCTGCCGCTGGTGGACGATGCGCCGAGCGATCATCCCAAGGTTCAGGAGCTGCATGCGCTCACGCAATGGGCCGAAGGCATGGTGTGGTGCTCGCCCGAGCGCCACGGCGCGATGACCGGCCTCATGAAAACCCAAATCGACTGGATTCCGCTGTCGGTCGGCGCGGTGCGCCCGACCCAGGGCAAGACACTGGCGGTAATGCAAATCTCGGGCGGCTCGCAGTCCTTCAACGCAGTGAACCAGATGCGCGTGCTCGGCCGCTGGATGCGCATGCTCACCATCCCCAACCAGTCCTCGGTTGCCAAGGCCTGGCAGGAGTTCGACGAGGCCGGGCGCATGAAGCCTTCGGCCTACTACGACCGCATCGTGGATGTGATGGAGGAGCTGATGAAGTTCACGCTCCTCACGCGCGATGCAGCCCCTTATCTGGTGGACCGCTACAGCGAACGCAAGGAAAGTGCCGAGGCGTTGTCGAAGCGCATGCGGCAGGAGGTTATTTAACTGATCCCCGTTGAGCAGACTCAACGGGCCAGCGAGCATTGGTAGAAAGAGCGCAGCCATGCCCACGAGAAACGTGGGCATGGCTGCAAGGTGGGAACAACGGAAAGCCGGCGGCGCGAGGCCGGCGTTGGCGTGGGGATCAGGCGGCGACCAGTTGCCGGGCCAGCGCGACCTCGACGGAATCACCGTCCTGGTTGAGCACATCCAGGCCCGATTCGGGCACGTCGCCCGAGGTGGACTGCGAGACCATGATCTTCTTGGCCATCAGTTCCAAGCAGGTCATCTGCGAGGTGGCTGCATAGCCGAGGTAGATCACGCGCACCGGCTGTTTCTGTCCAATGCGCCAGGAGCGGCGTGCCGCCTGCTGGAGCGAGTACACGTTGTAGCCCGACTGCATGAACACGATCGTCGGGAAGTCCAACAGGTCCAAGCCCGTCTTGACCAGCTCGGGGTTGGTGATGAGCACGTCGATGCCACGGTCCAGTTGCTCGGCGATCCAGTCCTCGCGGCGGCTGGCGTCCACGCTGGCGCGCAGCACCGCCACCCGAAAGCCTTCTTGCTCCAGCAATACCTTCAAGCGCGACGTGGTGTCGCGCGTGCCGGTATAGACCGTGTAGGCCAGAACCTTGCGGCCCTGCGCCTTCTCTTCCTTGCAGATGTCGATCAGCTCGCGCTCTTTCGGCGTCACCTCGAACTCGTTGAACTGAGCCGGGACGAACGCCAAGGTGTTGCGCGTGCGCGGATGCACTACGGTTTCCGACCGGAAGCAGCAGTCCGGCCAGGCCAGCAGCACGTTGAGCACCACACCCAGCAGCGTCGTATCGCGTCGCGCCAGAGCCTGTTTCAGCTCTGCGGTCAGCCGACCCGCCAGGTCGCGGTAGGCCGCGGCTTGCGCCGTGTCCATTGCGACTTCGCGGAACTCCTCGTCATACGGCGGCAGGACGTTGCCGCCGATGTCCTTGAGCTTGAGGAAGATCGTGAACGGCAGGATGCACCGCAAGACCCCCTTTGGCCCGAAGCCGGGAGCCTTGACCGTGCGCACCGATACCTTGGTGCCCCTGGCCGTCTTGTGCGCCGTGCCGGTGCTTTCGGAGTAGATGTCCTTGAGGACCCCGTGGTCCCTCATGAACGCCATGGCCGCCGAGGTCATGCTGCCGCTCGTGGTCGGGCGGTAGCCGTCTTCGATCATCCGCCCAGGCAGGGCTCGGAACAGCAGGTAGAACAGGTCGTCCCCGTAGCCGCCCATCAGCGTGCCTGTCAGCAGCAAGGTCTTGCGAGCCTTCGCCGCCAGCACGCCCATAGCCTGACCCTGGGCACTGCCACCGTTCTTGTACTCGTGCGCCTCGTCCGCGATGCACAAGTCGAACGTGCCTTGCGGCAGATAGCGCTTGATGAACTCGGACGGCTGGTAGCCGCCTTCGCCAAAGCCGAACTCCATGTTCGCCATCGCTCTTTCCATGCGATGCGCCTGGCGGTCAGAGAAGACCAGTTCGCCGTTGCCATCCATCAAGTTGATGAACTCGTGGATGTTGTCGCCCAGCATCGACGCCAAGAACCCGTCGCCGAACTTCTGCATCAGCTTCTGCGCAGTGACTTCCCCGATCGTCGGGATGCGCTTCAAGGCTTTCAGCACGGCCGAGGACTGGTCGCTGCCGGACAGGCTGCGCGGGCGGATCAGTGTCCACAGGGGGGCGGCGCAATGGCTGCACTTCCTGCGGTATTCCTCGGCTTGGAGCGCGACCGGGTTGACCGGCTCGCCGTCGAGGTCGGTGATGACCGTGCCGCAGTCCGGGCACGCCGCCACGTTGCCGTGACGGGTACGCCGCTGGGTGAAGACGGGCTTCCAGTGGAACCCCATCCGCATCCTGACCCGGCCCAAGACAAAGAACTCCTGGCCCGTGGGCTGGACATTCAACTGCTCGCGCAGCTTGATGAGCTTGACGAGCGTGTCCGGCCCGTTGAGCACCCACACCTTGGCGCCTGCCACCGTCTCCTGGATCTCGCGCCGCCACTTGTAAACAAGGTGCGGCGGCGAAAGAACCAGGGTGCGGCGGTAGCCTTCGGCGTTGAGCACAGCGGCCGTGGCGATGCCGACGGTCGTCTTGCCGCAGCCCATTTCGCCATTGACGATCGCGGCGCGTTCGCCACGGTCGATCAGCAGCTCGGCGGCGGCGTGGACGACTTCGGCCTGGGCCGGGAACAGCTTGCGCTTGAGGCTGGCGACGACGAGTTGCCGGTGCGCCTGCGGCTGGCCGTTATAGACCGGCGGGTTCGCGCTGTTGAGGGCGTCGAGCAGTTCGTCGCCGAACTCGCCGACGAAATCCTGAAGGCTCAGGGTCAGAGGGGAAGATTCCGCATCGAGCAGTTCGCCCTGTACGGGCGCGGCTTCAACGGCAGTGGTTTCGAGATCGAGGGACATGGTGATGCTCCAATGAAAAATGGGGCATGCACCACCCCCAGCGGGGCAATGGCATGCCCCGCAGTGGGAAGGAAATCGGCGCTTGGCCGAGGTGGTCGAAGTTGCCGGCCGTGGCGGCCTGCTGGTGAATCGTGCTCAGTCTTCGGACGGCAGCACGATGACGGTGGCGCTGCGCTGCGCATCGGTGACGATGCGGATGGCCAGCCCCGGATGGATCACGTAGCGGGATTCCAGCGATGCACCGGATTGCAGTGCAGTGCTGTTGGCCTGCCATTGCTGGATGTTGACGTCGCCCCAGTCGCCACGGGTGTGGCGCCTGAAGTACGGGATCGGGTCGAGGCGACCCGTTCGGACCAGGCGATCGATGCCCCTGCTGAAGATGAGCGCACCGATTGGAAACGCCAGCCTGTGGCAGTAGGTTTCAATGCGATGTGATGCCATGGGCTCCTCCTTGATGAGTCATTGAGCCACGACACCCCTGGCGGAGTGAAGTGGCTCCGGCAGGTGGATGAAGACGACAATGGTGCTGTCAGATCATGTCCCGTTCTTCGGGAAGCTGGATCACCGTGGTCTGGTGGTCCTCGCTGGTTTTGACGATCAACACCAGTTCGGGCGTGATCCTGAAGTGGGAGATCATCGGATCGTCCCCACGGATTGCGACATCGTTGGCTTGACGGGTGGCCTCATCGGTCTCGCCCCAGTCACCGCGCACATGGCGCTGGACAAGAGCCAAGGGGTCGATCAGGCCTTTGCGGGCCAGCCAATGCACCTTTTCGCTCAACTGCAACGTACCTGGTGCGAACAACGGTTGCTTCTGCGGCGCGGGCCGCTTGAACAGGCTTGAGAACATGGGTGTTTCTCCTTCGAGGTGGTACAGCAGGACGGCAGCGCGTCCGGTGGACTAACGGATGGTCAGGACCTCGCCCCGTGTCGCGGAGCCAGGCGTCATGTCCCACGCGCGGATGACGGGTACGAACTTGTCGGTGAGGATGCGGGTCTCGGCGATCGAGCCGTCTTCGCGTTCGGTGAATTCCCGCTGGAGCGTCTTGTCCTTGTGGGTGTCACCTTTGACGACGAGCACGCGGCCGGTCTTGGAGCGCACAACCCCCGAGATCGCGCCCGCGGCCAGAGCCAGGGCGAGATGCCAGTGGGACAAGGCACGCGCCGGCGGACGCAGCGACTGCTGCGCGGCCCCCAGGTGCGTGTCCAACGACGGCCAGAGGCCTTGCAGCCGGCCGACTTCATCGGCGAACTGCTCCGGCTCCATCGTCACGCGGAAGAAATGCTCCGGCTCGGCCGGACTGGCGGGGACGATGTACGGCAGGAACGGCCATTCGATCGGCAGCTCCTCGGCTTCGACTTCGCCAAGCCCAACCTGCAGCAGCAGATTGCGCACGGCCTTGAGACCATCGGGTGCCAGTTCGCGCTGACGCACCCTGCGGCCGAAGATCACCACCTGCTTGAACTGCGTCTCCACCGCTCGGTAGATCCGCAGGTCCGTGTAGTGGCGCGTCAGCCAGCCGACCAGCTCCGCGTCGAGCACGTAGCCGGGGACGATGAAGACCAGCACGCCGCCGTACTGCAACAGCGACAGGCTGCGCTGGTAGAACAGCTTTTCGAGGCGGGCACGGCCCTGGCCCTGATAGCCGATGTTGCCGTTGACGTCCTTGGACAAGTCGCCATACGGCGGGTTGAGCCAGAGCAGCCCGAACGACTGCTTGGAGATCATCGTGTCCATCAGGTCCGCGTGCAGGCAGTGATCGATCAGGCCGCGGGCATGGCGTGCCCGCTCCGCGTCGAACTCGACGGCGAACGCCTTGGCCTGCTCGCGCCCAAGGGCATGAGCGGCTTCGGCGATCGCCACGCCTTCGCCGGCGCAGGGATCGAGGATGCACATCGGGCCATCGCTGGGCATCAGTGCGGTGAGGGCTCTTTCGAGGGTGGGTTCATCCGTGGGGAAGTACCCGTTCTTCACGAAATTGCGGGCGAGCCGCGGGAACATGAGGGCCATGGAAGTCTCCTGGTTGGCGGGGATGAAGTGCGAAAGCACGCCTTGGCGTGCTCTCGCGGGTGGGTCAAGCCGCTACCGCTTCCGGCGTCCAAATCTTGGCCGGATACGGATAGGCGGTGAGCACGTCACTGCGGATCAAGGAGCCCAGCGCCAGGGTCAGCGCCGGCACGTCGATGGCGAGCCGATGGCCTTCCAGCGGCCCGAGGGCGAACGGAAGGCGGGCCAGCATCTCGCGGGTCTGTAACAGCTCCAGCACGGTTTCGCGCCAGTGGTCGAGCAGCGGCAGTGGGCAGGTGTCCCGTACCAGCATCCACAGGCGGTCAAGCCGGTGGGCGCTGCCCTTGGGCAGCAATGCCAGTGCGCTGGCGTTGGCCTTGTCGGGTTTGACGCAGCGGCGGTCGAACAGCCACACGTTGGACAGCGAACCGAACAGCGTTCGCCGGTAGGCGCGGGTCATGCGCTTTTCCAGGCGATCGACGTTGCCGACGAATACCGGGACGCTGCCGCCCTGGTCGGTGATGACGTGGAACTGGTCCAGGCCCTGCTCGTCGCGCCCGAGGGTCAGACGAGCGAGGAACTGCTGGATGGCGGTGTCGCGCGCCCAGATCGACAGGAAGATCAGATTGCCCTGGTCATCGCCGACGCAAGCGTCGGCCATCACGTCGGAGCATTCGTCGATCCGATACAGCGTGGTGGAAGAAGTGTTTGCGGGCATGGTGGTGTCCTCGGATGAACGGGAACAGCACCGCCCGCTGGGGCAAGTACTGCCCCAGGGGGTGGAAGAAAACCGCTCAGTCCGGCTCGAACTGCCGGGTGTGCGGGTTGAAGTGAAGCGCCTCATCTACCGAAGTGATTGGCGTGAAGCCCTCCAGGTAGATGTTGTTGAGGTACGGGTCGCGGTAGGTCAGTGCCTGCCGCGCCTGTTCGTCGGTGAGGCCGTTGCTGATGAAGTACTCCAGCATTTCCTCGTCGGAAGAAACTTCGTCGTTGGACAAACTCCCTTCAACGAGCTTCAGCAGCAAGGGCGGGAGCGCAGCCAGGATCGGGTCCATGTCGGTTCCTCCTGGCTCAGGCCATCAGCGCTGCGGTGGGTGCCGCAGGTGCCATGGGTGTGCGCCGCCGCGCGTGGTAGGCGCGAACGCCTGCACGCCAGTCGGCGGACTGTTCTGGTGCGAGGTCCAGATAGGACAGCGGGCACGAGTAGTAGTACGGGTGCATGGACTCGTCCAGCGGCTTGTAGCCCCACTGACCGCCGCTGCGTTCGAGAAGATCGCAGCGGATGTAGCGCAGGGATTGGCCCGGCGCCAGATGACGATGCACGCCTTCGACCTTGGCCGTCACTTCCGTGACGGACCAGAGGACGTTGCCGCGCAGCGCGTGGGCAATGACCTTGACGCTGGCGCGCTCGGTCTCTTGCGGTGCGATCAGTTCCGCGATCAGTTCAGATCGCGATTGGGGGGAAAAATACCAGCCCATGAGAGGCCTCCTGAAGAATGGAGCCGGAGGCCTCCCCGTGGGGGAGAACCCCCAGCGGGTGATGGAATGCCGCGCGTGCGGCGAAGGAACCTATGCTTTGCCCTTAGTCCCAGTCGTCATCGTCGCGATCACAACCGGCCGGGCAGTAGCCGAACTCGATCCCGTGAGAGCAATAGCCATGCTCCGCATTTCAGTCCTGGGTTTCCTGCCTTTCGGCAGGCGTTGCGTAGTCCCATTCCCGGGCTGCGATTTCCAGCGCTTGAGTGCGCTGGTCCTGCGGCAATCGACTGGCTTGCGCGTCGATTTCCGAACTGAAAAGCGTGACCCAATGATCCCAGGACAGGCCGCAACCACGCTGGGCGCGCTCGGCGGCCGTCTTGCAGACAGCGCGCCAGGCGGTTTCGTCCAGCGTGGAATGAGGTGCATCGCAAGCGATGGTGGACATGATGGAGACCTCCAGAAGAAAGCCGGAGCCTCCCCCGCATGGGGAAGGAACCCCGGCGGGTGGATGAAGAACACCGCAGGTGCGGCGTCTGCGATCACGCAGGTTGCAGTTCGGCCTGGCGGCTCCACTCCTGCGTCTTGAAGTCCAGCGTGTAGCCCAGTTTGCCCAGGCGGGCGATCTGCGCGCGCAAGGTGCGGCGGTCGATGGTCGAATCCAGTTTCACGGACTCACCCAGCGGCCAGAGCAGCCCGAACAGTGCGGCGTCGCCATCTTCGGTGCTGCCGGGGGCAGCGGCCGCAGCGGGCGTCGGCGCATCCACGCCGAAAGGCGTGGTATCGACCATCGGGTCCGCGGACGCCTGCACGGATGCGGGCTTGGCGGGTCTGGATGCCTTGGCGGGCTTGGCCGGCGTTGCCGCAGGCTGCGCCCCCAGTTCTTCATCGAGCGGATCGATGTCCTGGGTGGAAAAGCTGCGAATATCGTCGCGGCTCAGTTTGTCAACGCCGAAGAGCGTCATTCCATCCAAGTTGCAACGAATCTCGAACTTGATACCGCCCCGCATGGGGATCGGATTCGGAAAGATGTAGCGGATCACGAACTCCCCGTCGTACTTGCCTTCGGGGTATTGCTCCAGCTCCGCGTCCTTCACCGCGAAGTTTCCGATAGGAGTGACGAGGTAGCCGACGCAGAACGGACCATTGCGGCCGTGGATTGTGCGAATCGAAAGCTGACCCGATACGACGATGGGCGGGACTGACCTTGCGGATGCCGATGTGACTGCCATGATGGTTCTCCTTGGGGAATAGGAAAAAGGCAAGGCCCCGTGAGGGGCCATGCCGGATCAGAACGAAGCAGCCAATGCTGGCTCCTGCTCCTCGACTTCACCTGCGGGCTCGCGCTCGGCGGGCTCGACAGGCTGGTCGGCAGCGGTGTCGGCGGCAACCTCGGCTTCGGGCGCGGGTGCGTCCTCGGCTTGCGGCGCCTCGGCTTGCGCCTGGCTCGTCGGATAGACCTGGGTGCCGTCGATCTTGATGAGACCGATGTGGACCAGCGTCGATTCCAGGCTCGCTCCCGGTTCCCCGGCGCGCTCGCCCTTGGTGCGGATGTACGGATCGATCTTCATGTCGTTCAGACGGAAGGCGATCAGCACCTTGCGGTCCCCTTCGATGGCCTGCACGCACCGGCGAACCAGGTGCTCGGCTTCAGGGGTGGCGACGATGGTGTCGAAGTACCGATATTCCGGTTCACCGACAGGCCCGGCCAGTGCCGCGACGCAGCACGACAGGAACGGATCGCCATCCTTGGGGGAGACGTCCTTCGGACGGCTGAGGTAGCCGATGCCGCGGGTGATCAGCTCGTGCTGCTTGATCGAAGCCAGTTCGGCCCGGTCAAGTGGCTCGGCCTTCAGCAGTCGCGCCTTCAGAGACGCGGCGGCCTGGCCCTTGTGCTCACCCTTGTCGCGGATGTACGCATCGCCCCAGAGGTCGCCGAGGCGGAAGCGCACCAGCGGCCGCTGCTTGGGATCGTCAACGCCGATGTAGCGCTCGACCAGTTTCTTGGCCTCGGCACCCGAGACCTTGACGTCGAAGTAGCGGTAGCTGGGGTCCTTGGCGGAACCGACCAGTGCGGCGATGGTGCATGCCAGAAAGGGCTGCGCGCGGCGGCCGCCCCGGACGGGAACCTCGCGGGCTCGCTGGATGTAGCCGATGCCCGAGGTGTGGAGGTCGAAATACGATTTCTCGTTGGACGTGGTGCTCATGGTGAATCTCCATTGGGATGAAGCGGAGACACACCGGCCCCACGCATGCGGGGAAAGGTGCGTAACCCCGCGGTGGGTTGATAAGGCGAAAGCATCCGCCACCAGAGACTGGTGGCCGCTCGCGGACGGATGCGGTGCGAGCTGGCTCGGTCACGCAGTGGGAACTGCGTCGCAACCTCGAAGACCGATGGTTGCCTGGCATGTCGCTGACAACGTCAGCAGGCATGGGGGCAGCATGTCCGGGCCTCGCGCGCGCGGCAGCAATCAATCTGCATCCGGGCGTTTCCCTTTGTCCGCACCGCCCGGTGCTTGCCACAAGCACTTAGGGCCGCGCAGGTGGTCGGGGGTGTCAGCGCGAGGACGGCTGGGGCGACTCCAGGCACCGCCGCCGCGCGTTCCGAGCAAATGCCAGCCGGCGGCGCGCAGGCTGGCACCACCTTCATCGAGCAAGGTGTAGGTGATCAGCCGCGTGTAGCCCAAGGCCTTGGCCGCCTTCCAGGCCGCGCCGTAGAGCTTGCTGCAGGCGTTCGGTGCGCCATCGGTGCAGAGCCGGGTGACTTCGAACGTCCAGCCGTCATCCAGGTGGCGGGCGACCGGGCGGCCGACGATGGCCACGCCGCAGATGCCATCGGTGGCGGACAGCGTGACCGCCAGGGCGAACTTCGCTCCCTGAACCGGACGGTGGTGGCGGTGGTGCTTCTGCACGAAGGCATTGGCACAGCGCAGGGATACCGGCAGCAGTCGCAGCGATGGCGAGGTCGATGGCCCGGCCATGGCCGTCAATCACCGCAGAAGCAGGCGATCGGTTCCTCGGCGTCGTCGAACAGGTCGCCCTGGTCGGCGGCGAAGCGTGCCAGGTCGGCGTAGCTCGGGCCATCGGCGCGAAACCGGGCGCCGCTGGGCTTGCTCGCCAGGTTCAGCGATTCCATGCGAATCCACCACACCGCGGCCTCGGGTCGAGCCTTGATGAGGGCCAGGCGCTGCCCGCGCGGCTTCAGGAAACACAGGTCGCAGTTGCCTTCGAGCGTGCGCCCGTTCACCGTCAGCAGGTCGAGGTCGAACGCTTGCGCCTGCCAGAACGCGCCCACGTCGCGCACGGTGACGCCTGCGTCCGCCAGGGGCATGCACATGGTCTCGTGGATCGATTCGGTGGAATGGCCGCGCGCGCGAATCTTGGCGACGCGACGCTGCTCGTCGGCGCGGATGCCGATCATCTGGTCCCAGTCCGTCCAGCCCAGATGCCGCAGGTAGCGGTGCATCGGTCGAATCTTCAGGCTGGTCGTGCAGCCGCGCGCGACGGGATTGGGCAGGTACTGACGCTTGCGGATCAGCGCCTCGAACGGCTCGCCCTGACGGCTGGCCCGATCGAAGTCCACCAGCGTGAAGCCTGGCTCCGTGGGCAGATATTCCAGCCAGCGTATCGGCACCTGCCAGTGCCCGGCGCAGTCGCGCACAAAGCGCAGGGTCGCTTCCACCTCCTTGCCGGTGTTGGCGAAGCAGACCACGGTGTCGGCAGGCAGGCCGCCATTGGCCTGCAATACGCGCCAGAGCATGTAGGCGCTGGTGCGCCCGCCCGAGAAGCTGATGCAGGTCGGTTGGGTGATCTTGAACGGGTCGTGCATGCGGTCGTCTCCGTGGGTAGGTCGGCGGGCGAGCCGACGCGGCGGGCCATGGCGGCCGGAGACGAGCACGCACGCGGCGAAGGCCGCAGTGCGGAAAAAAGGAAGCCCCCAAGAAGGGGGCCGTGAGGGGATGGTGGTAGTCGTTGCGCTACACCGATGGCACCACCTCCAGCGACAGGTGCGTCGTGGTGGCAGACAGCATCAGATCGTCCGTGCCGTGCAGGATGCGTGCGAAGACGTCTTCCTTCGGGTCGAAGAACTCGCCGAAGTCGTCGCCACCCAGCTCGGCGCGCGCCAGTTCCCACCAGTCGTCAAACGGGTCGGTATCCGGGTTGCAGCCGACGGCATAGGCCAGCAGCTTCACGCGGCCATCGGGACGGCGCTCTCCCTGCTCGGCGAGGAAGTACACGCCCTGGTCCTTGGCGAGGACGACGCGGCATTGGTTGGCAACGGCCTCGGCCAGCACGGGGCGCAGGTCGGAGCCTTTGAATCGCAGTGACATGGTTGATCTCCTGAAGAAAAAGGCCCTCCACCCGAATAGATGGAAGGCCCATGGGGGCAAGTCGCCGGTAGGCTGCGATCAGCCGTAGCGCCGCTTGGTTGCCTTGGCGTCGATGACGCTCACGTCGATCAGACGCCAGCGTCCGTCGTCGATAAGCCGCTCCAACACTTCACCGAGCATGTCGAAATACACCTCGTCGTGCCGATCGACCAGTTCACCGTCGCGGCGCATCTCCACCACGTAGGTGTCGCCGCCGCGGTCGTAGAGGATCGTCACCTGGCCCTCGAACTTCGCGGTCGAAACCGTGAAGCTGATTGCCGGGGGCGTCTCGATGATCTTGGACGGCTTCGGATCGACCCAGGTGAAGTCGCGGGCGCCCGCATCGACCAGCATGTGGGTGATGCGCCGGAACCCGTCGGGAGCCGGCATTTCCTCCAACTGCTGGATGAGCTGCCCCAGTTCCATGCACTGCGGCTCGGGGATGGGCAGCTTGGCAGGCGCGGAGCCGAGGATGTGCCTGGTGATGGTGTAGGGAACACCGTCGGCGGTCTTCTCGGTGACCACTTCCGGGGTGTCCGCGCGCAGGCCGTCGAAGCGGCGGCGGGCATACGGTTGGACATGAACCTTGGCGCCTTCGCTGGGAACGGAAGTGACCAGGATGGGATCGAGCACCGCGAACTCGCTGGGCTTGAGCTTGACGACGATGGCGTCGTCGTTGGCCGCGACCACCTTGCCGTCGAAGGGCTGGGGATCTATGGCGAAGCCCAGCGTCGAGGACTGCGGCTGATCATCGAACACGCGATACTTGAACGACCGCACGTTGCGGGGCACATGGCCTGCGACAAGCGAAGGCATCATGGATTTGATGAGTGAACGGTCCATGGGAATCTCCTTGAGGAAGAACAAGGGATTCCCCGCCCACAAGGGAGAAGTCCCTTGTGGGTGGATGGACGCGGTGCGTCCGTAGGAAGAAACGACCAGCACGGTTTCCCGCGCTTGCAGCCTCGAAGGTCTCGGCTGCCTGGGCATGTGTCGGCAACACCGACGAACACGGGGCAAGGATGGCGCTTGAGCCAGCCGCCTGCCCGCTTGAAACGGCTTCGCATCGCACCCGCTTTTTTGCGCCGCGAGCGAGAAAGTTCCGGTATCAAGTCCTTCGCTCAACCTGTCGCGCTATCCGAACCGAAGAACGGATAGCGTCACGCGCTTTCGCGTCTGAGAGAAATGGTGCACGCGCTCGATGGTGGCGACACCTGGCTTCTCGTGCCGGCACGGTTGTGCAACAAGCTAAAGGTGCGGTTTGAGCCACCACCAGGCTGCGGCACCCACGCTCAGCCATATCAACACGATGAGCACCATCCCGAACGGGCTCCTGGGCTTGGTGCCGTTGGCTTGCATCCAGGCATCCGCCTGATCGCGGCACTCCGCAAGGACTTCCGGTGGCAGCAGCTTGACGGCCAGCCAGATCAAGGCGGGCAACAACAGCATGTCATCCACATAACCCAACACGGGAATGAAGTCCGGAATCAAGTCGATGGGACTCAGCGCATAGGCCACCACAAAGACCCCGAGGGCTTTGGCGTACCAGCGCGTGCCGGGATGCTTGCCCGCGAACCACAGCGTGACGCCATCGCGCTTGATCCGCTTGGCCCAGGTTTTCAGGGACGTGCCGATACTCATGCGGCCTGCCGCTGCACCTCGACCGTGACATGCGACAGCTCGTGGATGTGCGCCAACAGCGCCTTGTAGTGCCCGGGCTCCTGCGGTTCCCGGGCGATCAGCGAAACGATGGCCGCGAAATGACCCGGCCCGACCTGCCACACGTGCAGGTCAGTGACTTGGCTTCCCGTAGGTGCCATCGCTTCCCGGATCTCCTGCCGCACTTCCTCGCCTTCGGCAGCGGCATCGAGCAGCACGCTACCGGAATTCTGAATCAGCCCCCAGGACCAGCGAGCAATCACCAGCGCGCCAACCGCGCCCATGGCCGGATCGGCCCAGAGCCAGCCGTAGCTGCGGCCGACCAGCAGTGCCACGATAGCCAGCACGGAGGTCAGCGCATCGGCCAGGACGTGGATGTACGCGGCGCGCAGATTGTTGTCGCGGCTGTTGCCATGTGCATGATGATCATCGTGCTCGTGATCATGGCCATGATCATGGTGGTGGTGATGGCCGTGGTGGTGGCCATGATGCGCATGGTCGTCTTTCAGCAGCCAGGCGCAGATCAGATTGATGACCAGGCCCACGGCAGCCACGGCGATCGCCTGATTGAAATCAATGTGGATCGGCTGAGTCAGCCGCACCAGACTTTCCCAGGCGATCAGCAGCCCGATCAAGGCCAGGACGATCGCGCTGGCAAAGCCAGCCAAATCGCCGAGCTTGCCGGTGCCGAAGGTAAAGCGCGGATTGCCCACATGCTTGCGCGCGAAGCGGTAGGCCAACGCAGTGATCAGCATCGCGCCCGCGTGGGTGGACATGTGCCAGCCATCAGCCACCAGTGCCATCGATCCGTAGATCGTGCCAGCAATTATTTCCACCAGCATCATGCTGGCCGTCAGCACAATCACCAGCCACACCTTGCGCTCGTTGCGCTGGTGGTCAGTACCCAGGAAGAAATGATCGTGCGCGGATGCGACGAGTGGGGTGGTCGTGGCGCTGGTCATGGGTGGTTTCCTGAAAAAGGCTATGCGGGCGACAGCTTCATTTCATGTAAGCCCGGATGACTTCGATCATTTCCTCGCCGCCCTGGTGGCGCTCCTTGTCGTCTGGCGGCGCCAGGACGTGCTCACGCAGGTGGTCTTCCATCACTTCGGCGGTCAGGCCGCTGACCGCGCCGCGCACGGAGGCGATCTGGCGCAGCACCTCGACACAGGCCGCGTCCGCTTCTAGGGCGCGTTCGATGCCTTCGATCTGGCCCTTGATACGGCGGACTCGCGCGATCAACTTGGCTTTTTCACGGGCGGTATGAGACATGGCAAAGTGCAATCAATATAGTCTAGGGGACTATATTAAACGAACGCAACCAAAGACTGAAGTGTGGCTCTGGAAAAGCCGGCGTACCGGAACACACAGCTATCGCTGAGGTTTGCCGGGCATCTTCATTTCCAGCAGTGCGTCCGCGCCGGGCGCGCACAAAGAAAAGCCCCTCGAAAGGGGCTGGATGGGTCAGGCTTCGTACACGAAATAGTGTTCGCGCTGACGCGGGAAGAACACGTGCTTCCACGTGTCGCCGCTGGTGTTTCCACCGTCGAAGACGACCATTTCATAGTCGTTCATGTCGGTATCCACCAGATCGGCGCTGGCGATGTGACGCATGTGCAGCGTGCCGTGCGTGCGCTCGAATACCAGGATCTGGCCGATGGCGTCTTCCTGGCTCATGGCCTTGACGCAGGCTCCGAGCTGGTGCTCGAAGTCGGGTGCGCGCGAGATGAGGTCGGGGAACATGAGGTTGCTCCTATGAAATGGACCAGCCCGGCTCCTGGGGGAGACGGGCTGGCATGGGGAAACAATGAGGAAGGCCGGCGTGTCGCGCGGCTGCTAGGACTCGGCCAGCGGCAGGCCCGGCAGCGCGGGTGCGTCGGCATCGAGGATGAGGATGCGTACATCGGCCTGGCCAGCCAGTTCAAGGATGTTCGCCAGGTCGTCCGGCATGCCCTTGTTCTGGTGCTCCTGTCGAAGCTGCTCGGCGGTGATGCCCTCGGCGTGCTCCAGGTTCTGGTCCGTCCAGGGTGTGGAGATCAGCTTGATGCCGATCGCCGGGCTGTACGGCACACGGAAGGCGATGAACAGCATGGCCTCCGGCGTGGCGAGGTCCGCCAAGTTGGCAAGGTAGTGCCAGGTATCGACCGTGATGTGCTCACGGGTGATCTCCCAGCAACGGCTGTAGTAGCCGGTCTCGAAACTTAGGCGCTGCATCACTTCCCGCGCGGCCTCGGCCGAATAGGCGTCACCGACGTGGACTGGGCGGCCGTCGAAGTCCTCGCCATGGATGGCATAGACCACGGCGCCGATTACACCGTCGCCGCTGACACCTTCACTGGCATCGCATTCGGCCAGTACCTTGGCGCTCACGCCTTCGGGGCCATTGCAGACCACGGCGAAATCGTTGGCGACGATGCAGGACGATGAAACCAATTCCTCGTCGGAGAGGTGCTCTTGGCTCGCGTGGATGTTTCGCCAGACATGCGGGCTTCCGTCCTCGTAGCTGATGGACAGCGTGCGGACGATTTTCAGATTCCAGTAGCCACGGAGAAAGGGATTGGGTTTCTGGGACATGGGAACTCTCCAGATTGAATAATGGAGCCAATTCCCGCCACCGGGAACTGGACCCGGTGGGTTGAAAATTGAAAATGCGTCAGACAACGCTGACCTTGGCGATGTCAGCATTGCGCTGGACGACGGGAAATAAATCGAGGGACATGGCCTCGTAGGCGCATGTCCCTCATGGGGAGTGAACGAAGACGCGGTGGTGTGCCGGAGACCGGCTCACCAGCCGTTGTAGTTCACGAGCAGGTCGGCGAGGACTTTGCGGCGTTGCAGGTCGAGACCGTCGAAGTCCGACAGCCCGTGGAAGTGGCAGCGCTTGAGCATGGCACCACCCTCGCGCGCGTTGTAGAAGCTGACCATGGCGGACAGGAACATGCGTTCGCCGCTGCTCAGGACGCCGAGGGCATCGTTGAGCCGCAGCATGTTGGGACGCAGATCCCACTTGCTCTTGGCCTGGTTCAGACCTTCACGGGTGCCGTCACCGAACCATTCGGGGCCAGCGATCTCGACACCGCGCTTCCAGGCCTCGAAGAAGGCTTGGGGCGCGGCCGCGAAATGCTGTTCTTCCCGCATGATCTGATCGACGACTTCCCGTGGCAGTAGCTGGTTCATGACGTGATTCCTCCAGTTGGATCAGGGAATGGCGAGCTGGGACCAGCCGCCTCTTTCGAGGGCACGTTGAGCCGCGGCATGGCTGCGGAAGTACTCGCGGGATTCCCGCGAAACGGGCCCTTCGGTATCGCGCGTGCCGATGTAGTGACCGGCGGCGCTTTGCAGGACTTCGAGCGGCAGGAACTTGCCGCAGTAGGTCGAGGCCAATTGGCCGAAAGAGGCTTGCTGGGACATGGACGGGCTCCTTGGAAAAGCGGGGCCTCGTCCCTCACGGGATGGCAGCTCCCGCACGCGGTTGAAAAAATGCATCAGCGTCATGGGGACGCGCGTCCGCAGACTTGATGCGATGCGGACTGGTGGGCAACGCGGGAGAGACCCGCGGCAGCTTGAAACCCTGGCTGCTGGCATGTGCTGACGAATCAGCGAACATGCGGGCAGCTTCGTGCGCGGGCCGCGTCGCGTCAGTTGGAAAACGGCATCCGGCCCACCCCCGATTGATGCGCGCAGAGAAAAAGAAACCCCGCATCGAGTGCGGGGCTGCCAGGAGAGTGCGTCGGTGCTGGGTCAGTCGGGCTTGTCGCCCAGGACATGCTGCTTCCACAGGTCGAATGCCTGCTCGGGCGCAAGCTCGGCGAGGATGACGATGGGCTGGGCCTGCCGAGCGCGCAGCGAAGCGAAGTACGCCTTGCGGTCAGCAATGGCCTTGAGCTTGATGCCCTTGATGAACAGCAATTTGCCGTCCTTGATGAACAGCACCTTGTTGCCGATGTCGCGGTTGAACGCGGCTCGCACCTTGCGTTCCGCGTGCATGGCGTCGGCAAGTTCATCGACCAGGAAGTCGAGCGTCATGTCGATGTAGTGAGGGTCTTCGCCCTCCTGGCCGAGGTTGAGCGGCGCAGGCGGCAGGCCCTTGGCGAAGGCTTCGGCCTGAGCCAGCAACGCCGCCTTGCCGCTGAGCGCGCGCAGGAACGTCGAGCCGCCGTGGCCGTCGTTGCGGGCCTCGGCGATGGGAGTGCCGTCGAACACGACGGTGGCGCTGAAGCACATCGTTTCTTCGCTGGCGAAATCTGCCACCTTGAGGCTCTTCAGCGTGATGCGGTTTTGCTTGGTGATGTTGTCCATGGGAAGTCCTGAAATCGACCGGGTGGCGACATGCCCCTGACGGGACGTGGCGGCCATCCCGTGGGTTGGAGAAAGAGGCATCGGTGCCCCGGTGGGCAGCGTTCGCCGGTGAGATGCCGAGGCGAACTGGCGGGTGGCGCGGGTGGAACCCGCGGCAGCCTTGACACCCTGGCTGCGGGCTGCTGCCAATACATCGGCAATGCAGGAGGGAGAATGGCGCGGCCCGCAGGCTGCGTCGCCGATCAATCCGAAGCGGTCGAGCCCGTCTTGTGCAGGTACTGCACCAGGCGCTGGCCCAGCCATGCCATGCACGGTACAGCCATGGAGTTGCCGATCGCCTTGTAGCGTGGAGCGTCGGCGGCGGGCTTGCCGCGGTAGGTGATCAGCGTGTAGTCGTCGGGCATGCCTTGCAGCCGCTCGCACTCCACGGGCATCAGCCGCCGCACCCGCCAGTGCGACCAGTCGCCGGGGCCAGGGCCGTTCCAGTCGTAGCGGAAATGCGCCTCGAAGTCGGGAGCCAGCACATGGGGCTTGTCCGCGCCGCCGCCGCTGGTGCGAAGTGCGCCCGCTACGGTGCCGCCCAACTCGGCGGCAAGGCCGTTCTCGCGGCCACGCAGAGATACGCAGGCTACCATCGGCACGCCGTAGCCCGGCTTGCCGTTGGACAGCACGGTGCAAGCCACCTGTCCATGGCCGGATTCGTAGCGCACTTCACCGCGGTTGTTCTGCGCGAAAGCGATGGCGGGCACGACACCGGCGTTCGCATGGCTGTTGCGATGGCCGCCAGCGCGCAGCGTCGGCGTCAGGTCGAACGTGGCATCGGCGCCGCTGCCCTGGGCAGTAAAGGCGATGATCGGAACACCCTTGCCGGTGCCATCCTCGCTGCTGCCCCTGCCGTTGTTGGCGGTGTCGAGGGTGTGGGCGATGCTGCCGACGACCGACTGCACCATGAACGTCTCGGTGCGAATGTCGTGCTTGGGGCCAGCGGCCATCAGGCACGCCGCCACATCGACGGGGCCAATGCCGCCGCTGAATCCGAACGTCGTCGTGACCTTGCCGTAGGGCTGCTTCAGCCCTGCGAATCCTGCAAGTCCTGCGCATGCGCCTGCTGCTTCAGCACCCGGTCCAGCATCGTGGGCAGCTTCTTGCCACGGCGCGCGGCCCGCACAAGAATCCCCGAGCAGGCCTGCGCGCTCAAAAAGTACTTCTGCGGGATCGAGGTCATCTCCACCACTTGCCACAAGAAACACGCGCTTGCGGCGTTGGGCGACACCGAAATATTGAGCGTCGAGCACGCGCCACGCGATGCGGCGGCGGGGTCCAGACACACAACCAGCGTGCGCCCACCGATCCCCTGGCGGCTGGAGCGCACGGCTTTCCCCGACCAGTGCCCCCAGGAAATGCCCGAAGGCATTGCTGCGGTCGTTGAGGACGCCGGGGACGTTTTCCCAGACGAGCGTGGCCGCCGGGCGGCGGTCTTGTTGGCGGGTTTGGTCGATGGCATTGGCAAGCTCCACATAGGCAAGGGAAAGGGCTCCGCGCGGGTCATCCAGCCCGCGACGGCTACCTGCAACGCTGAACGACTGGCACGGCGTGCCGCCGACCAGGATGTCGGGCGTCGGCACGGTGCCGGCGCGCACCTGGCAGGCGATCGCGGTCATGTCGCCCAGGTTGGGCACGCGGGGGTAACGGTGGGCGAGCACGGCGCTCGGGAACGGCTCGATCTCGGCGAACCACACGGCTTCGAGGCCGAGGGGTTGCCAGGCGAGGCTCACGGCCTCGATGCCGCTGCACACGCTGCCGTACAGCAGTGGCGCGGCCTGGGGCGCACCGCGTGGGGTGCGAGGTTGCGGGTTCATGGCGGTCTCCTGTTCGTGTGGCCCTGGACCGTGTGGCCTGGCCGGACGTTGATTGGCAGGAGAAAGGCGCCGAAGGCCTTGCGGCCTTCGGCTCGGGAGGACGGAACCACCCGTGGGCTGTTGCAGGCCGGTCGTCGCTAGAACCGTCTGCTGTCAGCAATCGCACCCGGCGCATATCGTGGTTGGCGCCGGCATCTTCTGGCGCACATCCGCGCACAAAAGGAGCCCAGTTTTTCGCCGTTGGGCACGGCATCGAATACCGCTGACCACGAAGGGTCTCCGGGTGGCTCGCAGCTTGGCAAGCCATCGGGGGGCCCTTCGCAGAGGCGGAAAAATGCAGATCAGCAGAACGTGCCGGTAAACGCCGGACACGGTTCGCGGAGAAGCTACCTTCAGGCCCCGCGGCCGGGGGCGGCCGAGCGGGACGCGCACACGGACAAGAGAAGGCGTTGCGCGCTGGGCGTCCCGCAGGGCGTGCGGGACATGGGCCACGCCGCCGATGGCGGGCACGGCTCTCGGGGAGCGGGGTCGGTCAGGAGCCCTTGC
>Ga0209916_1000819_pt1 | contig 38795 bp, 30 predicted proteins | sample ThiBio_1000_plan_FD_183956 | JGI IMG/M metagenome (GOLD analysis project Ga0209916, IMG submission 183956) | Wastewater bioreactor microbial communities from Cape Town, South Africa - Thiocy_solids_2 (SPAdes) | ecosystem: Engineered > Bioreactor > Thiocyanate-remediating > Anaerobic-Aerobic ... | reverse complement strand
GGGAACCTCGTGGGGCACGGCGGCGACCTCCTCCGGTAGGCGTAGACACCCACCGGGTTCGGGGGAGCCGCCGTCGCTCCTTGCCTGCCGCCGCCAGGGATCGCCTCGGAAATGGCGAAAGTCCAGGCCCCTATAGGGGGGTCAATACACGCAGCGCGTAGGTCGGTGTTGGACAACACGGGAGGAAGACCGGAGTTCCCGGCATCTCCGTGACGAGGTCGGACTCCCGTCACGGATCCGTGAACCTCCCGTCACCCTCCCGCGTACGTCCCTCCACACCTTCCGCACACCCGCCCCTCTCGCCACGGCCACAGCCTGCCCGGGCCGTGGCGAGAGGGGCGTGTCCCTACCCGGGCGCCAGCTTGTGGGGCCACAACCCTTCCCGGGCGACAGCTTGCGGGGCCCCGTCCCTTCCGGGCGACAGCTTGCGGGGCCCCATCTCTCCGCCAGCTGTTCCTTATGCCGACCCCTCCGGCATAAGGAACAGCCAACGGGCCTACACGCGCGCTTCAGTCGACCGGCCCGAACCCTCGCGGCTCGTAGCGGCCGACGCAGAGCTCGAAGCAGCCGTCGCCGACGTCGTCGCCGTTGCGGGTGAGGCGGCAGGTGTGCTCGAGGATCGAGTGGGGGACGGCGGCGAAGGAGTCGGGGTCGGTGCCCCAGCGCTCGCCGTCGAGGAAGCCGTCGCCCTTGGGGGTGCCCTGGGCCTGGGGGCCGCCGTAGCCGCCGCCGTAGACGGAGAGCATCGGGCCGAGGCGCTCGACCGTGATCTCGTGGCGGGAGCCGTCGGCGCCCTCCACCCACAGCTCGCCGCCGCGCAGGACCCGGTGGTGGCCGACGAGGTCGATGTCGAGGTCGTGGCCGAAGTCGGCGACCGGCACCGGCTGTCCCGCGGCGGCGCCGTCGGCGGCGGTGGGGGAGATCGCGCCGGAGAGCGTCAGCCGCTCGCCGTCCGGCCCCTCGCGCGAGGTGAGCCAGATCGAGAGGTCCCGCCACTGCATCGGCAGCCAGACGTGGAGCCCGTTGCGGACCCGCGCCGAGGCGGGCCGCACCCCCCAGGAGCGATCGCGCTCGCCGGTCCACCCGGCGGCGTCGAAGCGGCGCCCGTCGACTTCGACCCACCCCTCGTAGCGGCCGGACTGGACGAAGTGGGTGTAGTGGACGAGCAGGAACCCGTCGCGCTCGACGATGTCCGGGGCCATCTGCACGGGCTGGGTGCGGCCGACGAAGGTGAGGTCGAAGGCGAACCCGTAGCCGGCGTCCTCACAGCTGAGTCGCCAGCGGTTCATCGGCTCGAGGATCTCGAAGCGCAGCGGCCCGGTGCGGAGGTTCCAGCGGTCCTCGTTCAGCGTCCGCCCCGCCCGCAGGTTGCGCTGCTCACCGCCGGCGGCGACGCAGGCGAAGCCGTCCATGTAGTTGGTGTTCGGGTAGATGCCGAGCCCGGTGTGGACCTCGACCCCGCCCTCCGGGTCGTGCACCTCGATGATGAAGCGCTCGGTCCAGCGCGGGTCGTCGATGAAGACGCGGTCGTGTGTCTCGAACGTCTGGTGGGTGAGGAGGTCGTCGAGCTCGGTCAGCATCAGCCTGGAAACTCCTTGTCTATGACCCGGTCGGGGTCGATCTTCTCGCGGATCAGGGCCAGCTCCGCCGCGGTCGGCGCGGGCGTCGTCGGGATCTCCCCGGCGGGCAGCAGCAGGTCGAAGCCGGTCGCGTCCCGCACCTGGTCGAGCCCCACCCCGGGATGCAGGGACACCAGCCGCATCGCCTTCGTGCGCGGCTCGAAGTCCATCGTGCAGAGGTTGGTGACGACCGCCTCGGGCCCGCCCGCGAGCCCCTTGCGCCGGCGCTCCTCGCCGCCGCCGAGCCAGCCCGCGCAGGTGACGAAGTCGACCCGCTCGACCAGCGTGCGGCGGTCGTGGGTCGTCGTCCAGAAGAGGAGCCGCTTGCCCAGCGAGCCCATGTCCCCGAGCCCGGCCGAGCCCGGCAGGCGCACGCGCGGCCGCTGCGGGTCGTCGCCGATCACCGAGTTGTTGGCGTTGCCGAAGCGGTCGATCTGCGCGCCGCGCACGCAGAAGGTGCCGAGCCAGCGGCCGTTGGTGGCGTAGGACCAGAAGTCCTCGAGCTGGGGCATGTGCATCGCCGCGCGGTGCCAGAGCGGCGCCTCGAGGGTCGAGTCGGGGAGTCGCCGCGGCCGCGCGTCGAGGCCGACCGCGCTCGCCAGCCAGACCAGGTCGGGCGCGTGTGTCTCCCGCGCCAGCAGGATCGCCGCCACCGGGATGAAGGAGGCGGCGCCGTTGACGACCTGCTCGCGGTCGGCCAGCAGGCGCGCCAGCGCGACGACCATCACCTCGGCGGCGCTTGCCGCGGGCGCCGCGCTCGGGGCACTCGCCGCGCTCACGCCGGTCGGCTCGCGGGCGGCGTCCGTCATGCCTGCTCCGCCCAGTCGCGGGTCCGTGCCACCGCCGCGCCGATCAGCTCCAGGTACTCGGCCTGCGTCGCCGCGGCGCAGTGGCTGTCGATCGTCGCCAGCGCCCGCTCCGGCTCGCGGCACGCCGCGACCCACTCGCGGTGGAACGCCTGGTCGTAGGTGTAGTCGGGGAAGAAGGAGGTGGGATGGCAGCCGTGCCGCGCCTCGACCACGGCGTCGACGGCGAAGTGGGGGATCACGGTCTCGTGTGGACGCCGCCGCACCTCCGCCTCCGACACCACTTCCTCGACGCTGACGATCGTTCGCGCCGCCGCCTTCGGGAACGACTGCACGTCGGGCCAGATCGTCCCCCCGCGGTACTGGACGTTGCCCTTGGCGTCGGCGCGGTGGGCGTGCAGGAGGCAGACGTCGGGACGCAGGGCGCGGCAGGCGAGCACCCGCTCACCGCTGAACGGGTCCTCGATCTCGCGCACCGCGTCGGGCAGCAGCGCGGGCAGGTCGGTGCCGATCATGCCGCGGGTGATCTGGAACGGCAGCCCGCGCGCGCCCGCCGCGAGCCGCGCCAGGATCCCGGTCTCCGAGTACTCCTCGAAGACGATCCGCCCCTCCTCGACGCCGCGCCGGAACCCTGGCGCGAGCCCGAACGCCTCCATCGACACGATCGGCCCGCAGAAGCAGCTCATGCACCCCTTCCAGGCGAGCCAGTCGACCCCGATCCCGCCGACCACGCAGGTCACCGTCAGCTCCCGCCGCCCCTGCCGGATCAGCTCCCGCACCAGCGTCATCGGCGTCGCCTGCGTCCCCATGCTCTGGATCGCGACGTGGTCCCCGTCGGCGACGAGCGCCACCGCCTCCGCAGCCGTCATCAGCTTCGATCCCATCGGCCCGCCTGAGTGTACCGATCAATCGTTTGGTCGTGGGACGCCGGGCTGGGGAGGTCCGAAGGGTCGAGTTCGCACTTTGCCGCGCATAGCGCGGAGAAGTGCGAACTCGACCCTCTAAGGCGGTGAGGCCGAGGGGGGCCAACGCGGGGGCAACTTGCGTCGCCACCAGTTCGACGTGGCGGTCGGCGAGGTCGTCGGGCATGCCGGCGATGCTCTCCCAGAAGAAGACGTGGCGGACGGGGAGGGGCTCTAGCCAGGATCGGAGGCGGGAGATCGCCTCGGCGGCGGTGACGACGTCGAAGCTCGGGGGCAGCGCTTCAGCCGCGGGGCGGCGGAGGGACTCGACGTCGACCGCCGCTCCGGTCGGGTCGAGCGTGGTGGGACGGAGGGCGCTGTCGGCGCGGCCCTCGGCGCCGTAACGGTTGTAGGTGTCGCGCTGGTAGGCGAGGTGGGGGGCGATGCGGGGCCAGGCGGCCTCGGGGTCGTCGGCGAGGATCAGGTTGGCGTGGCCGGCCATGCGCGCCGAGGACGCGGGGTGGCCGCCTTCCTCGAGCCCTTCGACGTAGGGCCCCAGCAGCTTCGCCGAGAGCCACAGCAGGCCCTCGCCGAGCCGCCCGGCCATCCGCGCCGCCCGCGGCCCGGTCGCCCCGACCCAGCCGGGGACCTCGGCCTGGACCGGCGGCGGCGTGCAACGGCCCTCGCGCCAGAGCGCGCGGATCTCCCGCACGCGCTCCTCCAGCAGCGGGTAGCGCCGCCTGATGTCCTGGCCGTAGGCCTCGAACTCGGGAATGCGATAGCCGAGCCCGAGGCCGAGCTCCACCCGGCCGCCGCTCAGCACGTCGACCACCGCGAACTGCTCGGCGAGGTCGAGCGCCGGCCGCAGCGGCGCCAGCATCACCGCGGTGCCGATCCGCAGCGTCGTGGTCCGCGCCGCGACCGCCGCGGCGAAGGTCATCGGCTGCGGCAGGTAACCGTCCTCGAAGAGGTGGTGCTCGGTCAGCCAGGCCGAGCCGGCGCCGAGGCGCTCCGCCTCGACGAAGCGCTCGAGCGCCTGGCCGTAGCGCTGCGACCAGGGCCGGTGGAAGGGGGGAGGGTTCCGCAGGTCCGAGTAGAGGCCGACGAGCACGCCGCTCAGCCGATCGCGGTCAGCGGCCGCCGCTGGAGCAGCCAGACCGTCCCCGACTCGATCGCCCACTCGATGTCCTGGTCGCCGCCGTACACCGCTTCGCAGGCGCCCGCCAGCGCGTGCAGGGCGGCCAGGTCCTCGTCGTCCAGGCACAGCTCGCCGACCCGCTCGGCCTCCACCCGGACCCGCTCGACGCCGCCGCCCGGCAGCACCTCCAGCCGCACGTCCTTGCGGCCCGCGCGCCGCTCCAGCACCGCGCCCTCGGCGTCCAGCCGGAAGTGGTCGGGGGCGACGATGCCGCCCACCACCGCCTCGCCGAGGCCCCAGGCCGCGTCGATCACCCGCTCCGCGGCGCCGGTCACCGGGTGGCGGGTGAAGAGCACGCCCGCGGTGTCGGGCTCGACCAGGCGCTGGACGACGATGCCGATCCGCGGCTCGCCCGCGATGCCGAGCATCTCGCGGTAGGCGATCGCGGTCTCGCTGTGGCCGGAATCACGCACCTCGCGCACCGCGTCGACCGTCGCGTCGGCGCTCCGCACGTTGAGCACGGTCAGGTGCTGGCCCGCGAAGCTCGTCTTCTCGCTGTCCTCGCCGATCCCCGAGGAGCGGACCGACACCGGGCCGCCGAGCTCCTCGAAGCGCGCCCGCAGCGCCGCGGTCGCCGCCGGGTCCCCGCCCGCGACGGCCTCCACGCAGCCGGCCCCGAGCGCGAACCCCGGCGGCACCGGCAGCCCGGCCCGCAGCGCCGTCCCGAGCTGCACCGCCTTGCCGCCGAACTCGCCCTCCTCGCGGGCGTCGACCAGCGCGACCGGGGTCGCCGTCGCCGCGCTCATCGCTCCAGCAGCAGCAGCGCGTCGACCGCGGTCGCGCCCTCGCCGCGCGGGTGCATCAGCAGCGGGTTGACCTCGAGCGCGTCGAGGCGGTCCCCGATCGCGACCGCGAGCGCGGCCAGCCGCTCGATCGCCGCCGCCGCCGCGTCCACGTCGAGCGCCGCCCGCCCGCGATAGCCGTCGAAGAGCGGCGCGATCGGCAGCTCGCGCAGCATCGCCGCCGCCTCGCCGCGCCGCAGCGGCAGCATCCGGCGCGCGACCTGGGGGGAGAGCTCCGCCTCGATGCCGCCCGCGCCGACCACCAGGACCGGGCCGAGGACCGCATCGCGCCGCGCCCCGACGATCAGCTCGATCCCCTTCGCCGCCATCGCCTGGACGATCGAGCCCTGCGGGTGGGCGCCCGCGCGCTCCGCCGCGGCGACGACCTGCTCGTGCGCCCGCGCCCCCTCGTCCGGATCCTCGATCCCGACGACGACGGCGCCCGCGTCGCTCTTGTGCGGCAGGTCCGGCGCCGAAGCCTTGATCACGACCCGGCCGAGCGAAGCCGTCGCCGCCCGCGCCGCCGCCGCGTCCGCGCACTCCACGGTCGCCGCCACCGGCACGCCGGCCGCGGCCAGCAGCGCCAGGCTCTCCGCCTCGGTCGGCGTCGCGCCCGGCGCCGGCTCCGGCGCCGGCACCTCGGCCACCGGCTCGCCCTCCTCGCCGCCGACCAGCGACCGCGCCGCCAGCGCCCGCATCCCCCGCTCGGCGTCCTCGAAGACCGCCAGCCCGGCCGCCATCAGCCGCTCGCGCGCGGGCGCCGCCATCCGCCCCGCGGTCCAGAGCACCGCCAGGTCGCTCGCCTCGGTGCTGAGGATCAGGTCGGCCAGCTTCTCCGAGGGCTCCGGCGGATGGACGGTGAGGACGAGGACCGCGGTGCCGAACTCCGGCGCCTCGGTGAAGGTCCGCAGCGAGGCGCGGAAGATCTCCGGGTCCTCGGAGAACATGCCGCTCATGTCGGCCGGGTTGCCGGTCGCGGCGAAGTCCGGCATCACCGCCGCCAGCCGGCTCTCGGTCGCGGCGCTCGGCGCCGGCAGGTCGAGCCCGGCCCGCTCGGCCGCCTCGGTGGCGACGACGCCGGCGCCGCCGGAGGTGGAGAGGATGCCGACCGACCGCGTCGCCGTCGGCCCCAGCCGCTCCAGCGCCACCGCGTGGTCGATCAGGTCGTCGAAGCCGTGGACGCGGATCGCGCCGTGGCGCCGCAGGAAGGCATCGACGACGTCGTCGGCACTGGCCAGCGCCCCGGTGTGGGCGGCGCTCGCCCGCGCCGCGGCCCCGGTCGCGCCGCCCTTCAGCACCACCACCGGCTTGCCCGCCCGGCGCAGCGCGTCGAGCCCGCCCGCCAGCAGCTCCGGCGAGCGGATCCCCTCGAGGAAGATCGTGACGACCTTGGTCGGCTCGTGGTCGACCAGCCACCAGAGCATCTCGCCGACCGTCAGGTCGGCCTCGTTGCCGGTGCAGACCGCGATGCTGAGCCCGGCCCCCGCGTCCTGCGCCCGCTCCACGAGCAGCCCGGCGACGCCGCCGGACTGGGCGACGATGCCGATGCCGCCGCTGCGGAAGCTCGGCCGGAAGCCGACCCCCGAGGCGATCACGCAGGTCGAGTCGACGAAGTTGATGAAGCCGGGGCTGTTGGGACCGATCACGCGGACGCCGGTCTCGCGCGCCAGCGCCGCGATCCGCCGCTCCTCCGCCGCGCCCTCCGCGCCGACCTCGGCGAACCCGGAGGCGAAGATCGAGACGCCGCCGACCCCGGCCGCGGCGCATTCGGCGAGCGCGTCGTAGGTCATCCGCTGGGGCAGCGACATGATCGCCAGGTCGATCTCCCCGTCCTCGGCGCCGGCGGCGACGGTCGGATAGCAGCGCAGGTCCCCGATCTGCTCGTAGCGGGGATTGACCGGGACGATGCGGCCGCCGAAGCCGTGCCGTTGCAGCCCGGAGATGAAGCGCCCGGACAGCGCGCCCGGCCGCCCGGAGGCGCCGAGCACGGCGACCGCGCGGGGCCGCAGGACGCGGTCGAGGGTCCCGACCCGATTCTCGAGCGAGGTGCGCTCCATCTGGCGCCGCACCCTAGCGGGGTCGCCGCCGTCAGTCAAACAACCGTTTGACAGAATCGAGGTTCGTGGCTAGGTTGTGCCGGGAGCCGCCGGTCCCCCGGCGAGGAGAGGAGAGATGACAGTGCCCGAGCCCGCCTTCGACGGCAGGACCTATCCGTACGTGCCCCCCGCGAGCCCGCCGGAGTCGATCCGGCCGCTGCTCCACGACGCCGCCGGCGAGGTCGACCCGACCGACTTCGAGGTCCTCCGCCACGCGCTCTGGAACGTCAACATCGAGCACGGCACGACGATCATCCGCACCTCCGGCTCGCCGGTCGTCGTCTACGCCCACGACTTCAACCCGGTGATCCTCGACGAGTGGGGCGATTACGTCTACTTCGGGCCCTGGCTCCAGTACCTGGTCGCCGCCTCCAGCCCGGCGGTCAAGTGGATCCTCGAGAACCGCCACCCGCGCCCCGGGGTCGAGCCCGGCTCGATGTTCATGACCAACGACCCCTGGATCGGCGCCACCCACCAGTCCGACCTCGCGGTGCTGGCGCCGGTCTTCTGGGAGGACCGCGTCTTCGCCTGGGTCGGCTCGAGCCTCCACCACCAGGACCTCGGCGGGACCGCCCCCGGCGGCTTCAACCCGGTCGCCGAAGACATCTTCCACGAGTCCGGCGTGGTGCCGCCGGTGCGGATCGTCGAGGACGGCGAGATCCGCACCGACCTCGAGGAGGAGTACATGCGGCGCTCGCGGATGCCGGAGCTGGTCGGCGTCGACCTGCGGGCGCAGATCGCCGGCTGCCGGGTCGCGGTCGACCGGATCGAGACGCTGCTCGAGCGTTATGGCGCGCCGACGGTGAAGGGCGCGATGCGCAAGATCCGCGACGACGCCGAGCAGGCCTTCGCCGGCCGGCTGGCGACGATCCCCGACGGCGAGTGGCGCTCGCAGGCCTTCCTCGAGGCCGCCGGCCCCGGCGACCGCGGGCTCTACCGCAACTCGGTCGTGCTGCGCAAGCGCGGCGAGCGGCTCGAATTCTCCAACGAGGGCACCGACCCCCAGATCGGCGCGCTGAGCTGCACCCTGGCCGCCTGGGAGGGCGCGATCGCGGCGATGGTCAACTCGCAGCTGATGTTCGACCAGCTCTTCGCGATCGGCGGCGCCCTGCGGCGGATCGACTTCACCGCCGAGCCGGGGACGCTGACCAGCGCCCTGCATCCCTCGGCGCTCTCGCTCGCGGTGCTGACCCTGGACCAGTGCATCGCGCTCGCCGCGCTCTCGATCTCGAAGATGCTCAGCTGCAGCTCCGACCCGTCCCTGCACCGGGAGATCCAGTCCTCGATGGGCGCCGCGACCTTCCCGATCGCCGCCTTCTCCGGCGCCGACGCCGGCGGCCGCCCCTTCGCCTCGCTCTTCCTCGACCCGGTCGCCGCGGGCATGGCGGGCTGGTCCTGGCGCGACGGCCTCGATGTCGGCGGCTGGCCCTGGGACCCGCAGGTGGCGATGCCGAACGTCGAGGAGACCGAGGCCTTCTACCCGCTGCTGATGCTCTGGCGCCGGGTGGTGCCCGGCTCCGGCGGCGCCGGCCGCTTCCGCGGCGGCAACTCGATGGAGCTGGCGTCGATCCCGCACGGGATCGAGACGATGACCCACCACATGGCCTCCGCCGCCCACCACGCGGTGCCGCTGTCGCCGCTCTTCGGCGGCTACCCCGGCAACGTGAACCGCTTCCTGATGCAGCGCGACACCGACCTGCGCGAGCTGCTTGCCGCGGGCCACGTCCCGGCGCCCGGCCAGGCCGTGGTCGGGACCGAGGAGGAGCTGCCGCCGAAGGCCTTCGGCATCGTCCAGGGCAACGACGACATCTACGTGCTCGTCTGGTGCGGCGCCGGCGGCTTCGGCGACCCGCTCGAGCGCGACCCCGCCGCGGTGGTCACCGATGTCGCCTCCGGCGCGGTCGGCGCGGCCGAGGCGGAGCGCGTCAGCGGCGTCGTCCTCGACGACGAGGGCGACCTCGACGCGGATGCCACCGCCGCGCGCCGCGACTCCCTGCGCGCGGAGCGCCGCGGCTGGGACGCGCCGCCCGCGCCGCGCGAGGGCAAGGTCGACGGGGACCCCGAGGCGCCGATCGGCCCCGGCCTCGGCGTGCACGAGCACGGCGGCGAGCGGGTGATCGCCTGCGGCTGCGGCGCCGTCCTCGCGGGCGCCGAGGGCAACTGGAAGGACGGCGCGCTGCGCCGCGAGACCGGGATCGCCGAGGGCAACGCGCTGCTGCCCGACCCGGCGCGGATCGTCGACGCCGAGATCGTCCTGCGCCAGTTCGCCTGCCCCTCCTGCCTGCGCCTGCTGGACAACGAGATCTGCCGCGGGGACGACCCGCCGCTCTGGGACATCAAGCTGGGAGGGGGTGCCTGATGGCGTACCTGGGAGTCGACATCGGCGGCACCTTCACCGACATCGTCCACCTCGACGACGACGGCGGCGTCACCGCGACCAAGGCGCACTCGACCCCGCCCGACTTCGAGCGCGGCTTCCTCGCCGCGGTCGGCAAGGTGGCCGAGATGCGGGGCGAATCGGCGACCGACCTGCTGGCCGGCTGCGAGATCGTCCTCCACGGCACCACCGTCGCCACCAACGCGCTGGTCCAGCTGCGCGGCGCCAAGGTGGGGCTGATCACCACCCGCGGCCACCGCGACATCCTGCCGGTGATGCGGGCCAGCGGCCGCGCCAAGGGCCTGCCGGTCGACCGCCTCCTGCACGCCTCCGAGCAGTACCGGCCCGACCCGATCGTGCCGCCGGAGCTGATCGTCGAGGTCGACGAGCGGATCGACGCCGCGGGCGAGGTCGTGGTCGGGCTCGACGAGGGCCAGGTCGAGGCGGCGGTCGCCGACCTGCGCGCCGCGGGCGCCGAGTCGTTCGCGATCTGCTTCCTCTGGTCGGTCGCCAACCCCGCCCACGAGCTGCGCGCGCGGGAGCTCGTCCAGGCCGCCGCGCCGGACGCCTACGTCACCTGCTCGCACCTGGCCTCGGCGCGTCCGGGCGAGTACGAGCGCTTCGCGGCGGCGGCGATCAACGCCTTCCTCGGCCCCGAGACGCGCGGCTACCTGACCCGGCTGAAGCGCGACCTGGTCGACGGCGGCCTGCGCGGCCCGCTGCTGGTGATGCAGGCCTCCGGCGGCGTCGCCCCGGACTCGCTGGCCGGGGACCTGCCGGTGCTGACGATCGGCTCCGGCCCGTCGGCGGGCGTCGGCGCCAGCTCGGTGCTGGCGCAGCAGCGCGGCGAGGAGAACGTGATCGCGACCGACATGGGCGGCACCAGCTTCGACGTCGCCCTGATCGCCGGCAACCAGCCGGTCCGCTCGCAGTCGGTGGTCGAGAACCAGTACGAGTTCTACCTGCCGCGGACCGACGTGCGCTCGATCGGCGCCGGCGGCGGCAGCATCATCTGGCGCGACCCCGTCTCCGGGGTGCTGCGGGTCGGTCCGGAGAGCGCCGGCGCGCGACCGGGCCCGGTCGCCTACGGGCGCGGCGGCGAGCGCCCGACGATCACCGACGCCAACCTGCTGCTCGGCTACCTCGACCCCGACAACTTCCTCGGCGGCGACCTGCGGCTTGACGTCGAGGGCGCCGAGCGGGCGCTGGCCGCGGTCGGCGAGGAAGTCGGTCTCGCGGCGGTCGACGTCGCGCTTGCCGCGCGCCAGATCGTCAACGCCCAGATGGCCGACCTGATCCGCCAGATGACGGTGGAGCGGGGGATGGACCCGCGCGACTTCGCCGTCTACGGGTACGGCGGCGCGGGTGGGCTGCACGTGGCCGGGTACCTCGCCGAGCTCGGCTCGGTGCGCGGGATCGTCCCGCTCGGGACCCTCTCGACGACCTGGTCGGCGTACGGCTGCGCGACCTCCGACGTCGTCCACGTCTTCGAGCGGGCGATCCAGCTCGGCTCGCCGTTCTCCGGCACCCTGCTGCAGGACACCCTGGCCGAGCTGGAGCAGGAAGCGCGCGACGAGCTCTCCGAGGAGGGCATCGACGCCGAGCGCCAGGTCGTCGACCGCTTCGTCGAGATGAAGTACCCGCTGCAGATCCACCGGGTCGAGGTGCCGGTCGATGAGGACGAGGTGGCGCGGCCGGGGGAGACGCTGGGCCAGAAATTCGCCTCGATCTACGACCAGCTCTACGGCAAGGGCTCGGCCTTCGAGGGCGCCGGCAGCGAGATCGTCGGCTGTCGCGTGGTCGGCCGCGGCCGGCTCCCGCAGCCGCGCGTGAAGGCGGCGGCGGAGGCCGACGCGGGCGAGGTCCCGTCGCGCTCGATCGTCTGGGCCGGGGAGGACGGGGCGGAGCGACTCGACACCCGGATCGTCCCCGCCGCCCGGGCGGCGGAGCTGAGCCCGATCGCCGGGCCCGCGGTGGTCGCGGCGGCGACCACGACGATCGTGGTCCCGCCCGGGGCGACGGCAAGCACCGATGCGGCGCAGAACCTCGTCATCGATCTCGACGGCGCCTGAGGGAGAGCCGCCCGGCGAGCGCCGCGCGGCCCCTCGCGACGATAGGTTGTCTTCCTACTATCTGAAGGTCGCGATCTTGGGGGACGGTTGAATGAGTGACGTAGGGGTGGGCACGGGGCTGTACGACATCCCGCAGGAGATGGTCGACTTCCGGGAAACGATCCGCCAGATCGCGACCGAGAAGATCGCCCCGCGGGCCGCCGACATCGACCGCGAAGCCAAGTACCCGCACGACATCCGCAAGCTCCTCGGCGAGCAGGACATCCTCGGCCTGCCGTTCTCGGAGGCCTACGGCGGCACCGGGACCGGCACGCTGATGCTGCAGATCGGGGTCGAGGAGATCGCCAAGGCGTGCGCGTCCTCGGCGCTGATCCTGATGATCCAGGAGCTCGGTACGCTGCCGATCCAGCTCTTCGGCTCCGACGAGCTCAAAGAGCGCTTCCTGCCGAAGTGCGCCACCGGCGAGTGGTCGCCGGCCTTCGCGCTCTCGGAGCCCGAGGCGGGCTCGGACCCGGCGGCGATGCGCACCACCGCGGTCAAGGACGGCGACGAGTGGGTGATCAACGGCCAGAAGGCCTGGATCACCAACGCCGGCCAGGCCGACTTCTACTGCGTCTTCGCCTCCACCGACCGCGAGAACCGCCGCACCTCGGCCTTCGTGGTGGAGAAGGACCGGGCGGGCTTCGACCCGGGCGCGCTCGAGCACAAGCTGGGGATCAAGGGCTCGCCCACCGGCTCGCCGTCCTTCACCGACGTCCGCGTCCCGGAGGAGAACGTGATCGGCGAGATCGGCAAGGGCCTGAACATCGCCCTCGGCACGCTGGAGCGCACCCGCCTTGGCGCCGCCGCGCAGGCGGTCGGCATCGCCCAGGGCGCCACGGACTTCGCCAACTCCTACGCCAAGGAGCGGATCGCCTTCGGCAAGCCGCTCAACAACCTGCAGGGGATCCAGTTCAAGCTCGCCGACATGGAGGCCGGCACCGCCGCCGCGCGCGAGCTCCTCTACAAAGCCTGCGCGATGGCCGACCGCCCGCAGCGCCCCGCCGACCTCGGCAAGTGGACCTCGATGGCGAAGCTGATCGCCGGCGACAACGCGATGCGGGTGACGGTCGAGGCGGTCCAGGTGCTGGGCGGCTACGGCTACGTCAACGAGTACCCGGTCGAGCGGATGATGCGCGACGCGAAGATCACCCAGATCTACGAGGGCACGCAGGAGATCCAGCGGGTCGTGATCTCGCGGGCGATGGCGGGCTGATGGGCCCCCTCCAGGGGGTCTCGGTGGTGGAGATGGCCGGGATCGGCCCGATCTCCTTCGCCGGGATGACGCTTGCCGACCTCGGCGCCGCGGTGACGCGGATCCAGCGTCCCGCCAAGGGCGGCATCGCCTGGGGCGCCTCGCCGGTCCTCGACCGCGGCCGCGTCACCCGCGAGGTCGACCTCAAGTCCCCCGCCGGGGTGGAGGAGGTGCTCGGGCTCCTCGCCGACGCCGAGGTGCTGATCGAGGGCTTCCGCCCCGGCGTGATGGAGCGCCTCGGGCTCGGCCCAGACGTCTGCCTCGCCCGCAACCCGGCGCTGGTCTACGGGCGGATGACCGGCTGGGGACAGTCGGGCCGCTATGCCCACACCGCCGGCCATGACATCACCTACCTGGCGATCTCCGGCGCCCTGCACATGATCGGCGAGCCCGACCGCAAGCCGGTGCCGCCGGTCAACCTGCTCGGGGACTTCGGCGCCGGCGCCAACTACCTGGTGATCGGCGTGCTCGGCGCGCTGCTGCACGCGCGCGCGGGCGGGGTCGGCCAGGTCGTCGACGCGGCGATCGTCGACGGCGCCGTCTCGACCACCGGCCTCCTGCACGGGTTCCTCGAGGCGGGCGCCTGGCGCGACGAGCGCGGCGTCAACCTGCTCGACGGCGGCGCCCCCTTCTACGACACCTACCAGTGCGCCGACGGCGGCTGGGTCGCGGTCGGCGCCCTGGAGCCCCAGTTCTACGCGGCGCTGCTGGAGGCCCTGGGCATGGCCGGCGACGACGCGATCGCCAACCACCTCGACCCGGCCACCTGGCCCGCGATCCGCGAGCGCTTCACCGCCAAGTTCGCCGAGCGCTCCCGCGACGAGTGGCACGAGCTCTTCGCCGACTCCGACTGCTGCGTCGCCCCGGTCCTCTCGATGCGCGAGGCCCGCGAGGACGGCCACAACAGAGACCGCAAGCTATTCGTAGACGTCGGCGCCATCCCCCAGCCCGCCCCGGCCCCCCGCTTCAGCGTCACCACCCCCGCCACCCCAGCCCCCGCCGACCCCTGAGGTCGATGGGCCGAAAACCGGACTATCTGACAGGTTTTCGGCCCATCGATGGCACGGCCGGGCGAAAGTGTGAACAGGCGGGTGGCGATCGTCACCGGAGCCGGTCGTGGGATCGGCGCCGCGACGGTGGCCGCGCTGGCCGCCGACGGCTGGAGCGTCGTCGCCGTCGACCGCTGTGCGCCGGACCGTCGGCTGCCCTACGCGATGGCGAGCGAGCGCGACCTCGAGGAAGCCGTGGCTGCGGCCGCGAAGCGGGTCGGGCGGGACGACGTGGCGCGGGCCGTGGTCGCCGACGCGAGCGACCGCGAGGCGCTCGCCGCGGTGGTCGAGGGCGCCGAAGCCTGGGGTGACGTCGACGCCTTCGTCGCCAACGCGGGCGCGATCGCCGGCGGCGTCCCCGCCTGGGAACTCCCCGACGAGCAGTGGCGGGCGCTGCTCGAGGTGAACCTCGAGGCGGTGATGCTCGCCGCCCGCCTGGTCGTCCCGACGCTCTTGGGACGACCGCGGCCGCGGGCCGGGCGCTTCGTCGCCGTCACCTCCTCCGGCGCCGCGCGCGGCATGCAGGGTCTCGCCGCCTACAGCGCCGCCAAGGCCGGCGTCGGCGGCTTCATCCGCGGCCTCGCCGCCGACCTGCACGGCAGCGGCGTCACCGCCAACGCGGTCGCGCCGGGCTCGACCGACACGCCGCTCCTCGCCGAGTCCGCCCGCCTCTTCGAGCTGCCCTCGCCCCGCGACTTCGCCCCCCGCCAGCCCCTGGAGCGCCTGCTGGCGCCCGACGAGGTCGCGGCGACGATCGCCTTCCTCCTCGGCCCCGGCGGCAGCGGCATCACCGGCGCCACCCTCCCCGTCGACGCGGGCCTCACGATCTGACCCCAGCCGTCCCCCCGCCGGGCGCCCCCACCCGGTGAGTTCGCACTTATCCGCGGTATGCGCGGATAAGTGCGAACTCAATCGGGGGTGGTGGCCGTGGCCGCGGCGGGCTCGCTGGCGGGGCGCATCGTCGGCGCGCCGACGCCGCAGCTGTAGCACTCCTCCGGTTCCTCACCTTCGGCTTCCTCTTCGTGGAGGACCTCGGCGGAGATCGTCGTCCAGGCGATGATCGCGCCGACCAGCGCCAGCCCCGCGCAGACCGCCATGCCGACGTGGAAGCCGTGGGTCATCTCCTCCGGGTCGTAGAACTTGTCCCCGGTGAGCCCGGCGACGACCGGCACTACCGCGACGGCCAAGAGGCCCGCCACCCGCGCGACCGCGTTGTTGACCCCGGAGGCGATCCCCGAGCGGCCGGACTCGACCGACGCCATCACCGTCGCGGTGACCGGCGCGACGACCAGCGTCAGGCCGAGGCCGAAGACGATCACCGCCGGCAGCACCGCGCCGACGTAGCTGTCGCCGGGGTTGATCCGCAGCATCAGGAGGAGGCCCGCGGCGATGATCAGCGGGCCGAGCGTGAGCGGGACGCGTGGGCCGATCCGCTGGGCGAGCGCGCCCGCCCGCGCCGAGCCGACCAGCATCAGCGCGGTCACCGGCAGCGAGGCGGAGCCGGCGGCGATCGGCGAGTAGCCCATCGAGATCTGCAGGAAGCTTACGAGCAGGAAGAAGACGACGCCGAGCGCCGCGTAGACGACGAAGGTGACCGCGTTGGCGGCGCTGAACTGGCGCGAGGCGAAGATCCCGAGCGGCAGCATCGGGTTGGCGCTCCGCCGCTCCTGCCAGAAGAAGCCGACCAGGGCGGCGACCCCGATCACCGCGGTGACGACGACCGCCGCCAGTCGGCCGCCTTCCGGCGCCTCGATCAGCGCGTAGGTGGTGCCGCCGAGCCCGACCGCCGCCAGCACCGCGCCGCCGTAGTCGAGCCTGCCGGTCGCGTTCGGATCGTGGGACTCGGGCACGTAGCGCGCCGCCGCCCAGGTGACGAAGGCCCCGAGCGGCAGGTTGATCAGGAAGATCGCCCGCCAGGAGATCGCGCCGATCAGCCAGCCGCCGAGCAGCGGCCCGAGCGCCGAGGCGACGCCCCCGAGCCCCGACCAGGCCCCGATCGCCCGCGCCCGGTCGGCGGGCCGGAAGCTCGCCTCGATGATCGCCAGGCTCCCCGGCGTCAACAGCGCCCCGCCGATCCCCTGCACCAGCCGCGCGAAGATGAGCAACTCGGCACTCGGCGCCACCGCGCAGAGCAGCGAGGCCAGCGTGAAGATCACCACCCCGACCTGGAACACCAGCCGCCGCCCCAACCGGTCCCCGAGGCTCCCGCCGAGCAGGATCAGCGACGCGAGCGTCAGCAAATAACCGTTCAAGATCCACTGCAGCGCGCTCGTCGAAGCGTCCAGATCCTCGCCGATCTTCGGCAGCGCCACGTTCACCACGGTCGAGTCGAGGAACGCCATCCCCGACCCGGCGATCGTCACCGCGAGCAGCCACCGTCCCGCACCACTCGAAAACGCGACCCCAGACGAGTTCGCCTCCACCCGACGAGCCTAGCGTTCGCTGTCGCCCGGATTGAGGACCCGCCCCTCTCGCCACGGCCCGGGCAGGCTGTGGCCGTGGCGAGAGGGGCGGGTGTGCGGAAGGTGTGGAGGGAGACCTACGGGAGCGTCACGGCAGTGCGTCGGAACCGTGACGGAAGTCAGACCTCGTCACGGAGATGCCGGGAACTCCACGCTTCCTCCCGTGTTGCCCAACACCGACCTACGCGCTGCGTGTATTGACCGTGCTATGGCAAGGTCAAAGTACGCAGCGCGTTCCCGGCCCTCGCATTCCAGCCCGAAAAGGCCTCCGGAGGGCCGGAAAGTGTGACGTTCCCGACATCTTCGTCAACGATCCGGGCGGGGTGTGGAAGCTCCCCGGCATCTCCGTCACGTAAGTCCGACTTCCTCACGTCCCTGTGCCGGCTTTTTCACGAACGCCTCACGTCCTGGGCTCCTCATGGGGGTCACAGCCTGCCAGGACCCCCATGAGGAGCCCAGGACCTCCCTCGGACGGCCGCTCGGGCCACGGACCCCCGCCCAGCCCCCCCGCCCTACGCGTCTTCCGCGTGAAACCTCTCCAGCAGCGCCACCTCGGCATCGTGCTTCGGGAAGAGGAAGAAGACGACGCAGATGCCGATCGCGACGGCGATCATGCCGGCGGCGTAGGTCCAGTCGCCGCCGTCGAGGAAGGACTTGCGGGCGGCGCCGACGATCGCCTGGGCGTATTCGGGGTATTGCTGGGCGGTGTTGGCGGCGCTGGAGAAGGACTTGGTGAGCTCGTTCTGGACCTTCTCGCTGACGCTCGAGGCGTGGGGGGAGGCGGCGATCTGTTCGGTGAAGGATTTGGCGTAGCCCGCGGTGAGGAGGGCGCCGAAGATCGACTGGAGGATCGCGCCGCCGAGGTCGCGTTGCAGGTCGGCCGTCCCCGAGGCCATCCCGGCCCGCTTCACCGGCACCGAGCCGGTCAGCGACCGCGAGGCGGGCGTCCCGGCGAAGCCCACCCCGATCCCCATGAAGAGGAAGCCGAGGCCGACCGGGAAGTAGGAGGCGCCCTCTTCCCAGAGGATCAGCATCACCAGGAACGCGAGGAGGCAGAAGCTGAAGCCGAGCAGCAGCGTGAAGCGCGAGCCGTGCGACTCGACCAGCTTCGCCGACTGGGGGGCGACGAGGATCATCCCGATCGCGCCCGGGAGGATCGCCAGGCCGGCCTGCAGGGTCGAGTAGCCGAGCACGTTCTGGACGAACTGCTGGCCGATGAACATCGCCCCCATCAGCGAGCCGAAGACGATGATCCCGGCGAGCGCCGCCACCCAGAAGGTCGACCGCGCGGCGATGTGGAGGTCGTACAGAGGGTTCGCGACGCGGCGCTGCCGCGCGATGAAGGCCGCGGCGCCGGCCAGCGCGACGATGCCGAGGATCACCGCCGTCCGCCCCTTGCCGGGTTCCGGCGCCAGGTTGATCGCCAGCACCAGCGTGCCGACCATCGCGATCGAGAGGATGCCGCCGAGGTGGTCGACCTTCTCGGTGGTCTCGTTGACGTGGGCGGGGACGAAGCGCCAGGCGAAGAAGAGTGCGATCGCCGCCAGCGGCGCGCTGACGACGAAGACCGACCACCAGTCGAAGCCTTCCAGGAGCGCCCCGGCAAGCAGCGGCCCGAGCGCCGACATGCCGCCGCCGAGCGCGCTCCAGAGCGCGATCGACCTCGTCCGCGGCGGTCCCGACCAGAGCGCCGTGATCAGCGCCAGCGTGGTCGGGTAGGCCATCCCGGCGGCGACCCCGCCGAAGACGCGGGCGATGAAGAGCACTTCCGCCGACGGCGCCACCGCGGCGAGGATCGAGGCTGGGATCGTCAGCGCCATCCCCAGCACGAGCAGGGTCTTGCGGCCATAACGGTCGCCGACCGCGCCGAGGTAGAGGACCGACGCCGCCAGCCCGAGCGAGTAGCCGACCGCGATCAGGTCGACCATCGTCTGCCCGGCGTCGAAGTGCTTGCCGATGTCCGGCAGGGCGACGTTCGCCACCGCCAGGTTCAGGTTGGCGACCCCGGCGACGCCGATCAGCGTCCCCAGCACCAGCGCCGCACGCGCCGGCGAGGTCCCCGCGCCCGACCCCGCCGCACCCGCGCCCGACCCCGCGTTGCCGCCCCCAGGACCCGCGGCCGAGTCCCCGGCTGCGCCCACCGCTAGACCTCGATCCAGGTCCCGCTCGGGCCGAGGTTGCGCAGCGGCGTCGCGCCGACGGCGCTCTCGCAGCCCCAGGCCTCGTGGATGTGACCGAAGACGACCAGCCGCGGCCGCTTCGCCTCGACTGCCGCCAGCTCCGTCTTGCTGCCGAAGTGCGTGTCGGGGTCGCCGCCGTCGCAGTGCCCGAACGGGGGCGAGTGCAGGACGAGCACGCAGCCCTCCGGCGCCGGCTCCAGCATCGCCGCCGCCTCCTCTTCGGAGAGGTCGAAGCTCCAGTCCCAGGGCGTGGTCGGGACGCCCGCGCCGAGGCCGAAGAACTCGACCCCGTCGATCGTCGTCCCCTCGCCGTGCAGCACCGTCGCCGCCGGCCAGCCGGCCGCCGCGCCGCGCAGCGCATCGACCGTCTCGTTGTTGCCCGGCACGAGGATCGTCGGCTTCTCGATCGGCGCCAGCGCCCCGATCGTCTCCTCCAGCCCCTCGTGCACCGAGGCGAAATCGCCCGCGCCGATCACGGCGTCGGCCTCCGCCGACATCTCGACCAGCCGGGCCGCCTGGCCCAGGTCCCGGTGCAGGTCGCTGAAGGCGAGCAGCTTCACGCCGTGGAACCTACCGGCTTCCACACCCGCCAGGAGCGTCGCGGCCGCGCTGGTTCGGTTTCCTCGCGCACGCTCAGGTCGAAGTAGAGGAACGTCTCGCCCATCGCCACGAACGGGATCAGGAGGGCGAAGACGAGCGAGCCGATCAGGTTGATCCAGACCAGCGGCAGCGCCGTGAAGATCAGCGCGAAGGTGAGGATCGGCCCTGCCGCGATGCCGATCACGTAGAAGATCAGGACCACCCGCGCGGTGCGGAACCAGCGGCCGCGGACCAGCTCCGAGCTCGCCCGGAAGGACTGGCGGAAGCCCTTGTCGGTGAAGAGCACTTCCTGCTGGACGAAGGACCAGCCGACCAGCTTCCAGATCGCGAACGGGATGCCGATCACGGTGAGCGCCAGCGCCAGCACCCCGAGCGTCGCCAGGAGCTGCGCGCCGACCACCCGCCAGAAGCGCTCGCGCACACCGCGCAGCGCCTGCAGGAAGCCGACCTCGCGGCTGCGCAGCGCTTCGCGGGCGACCACGATGACGACCGCCGCGACCAGCGCCTGCGCCACCGGCCGCACGAGCTGTTCGAGCATGTCGGCCCAGGCGAGGTGGATGCCGGAGCTGCCGCGCTGGGTCGATTCGGAGATCAGCCCGGCGAGGAAGTTGGTCGCCCCGATCAGCACCAGCGCCGCCAGCGCCACCGGTAAGAGCACCCGCCAGTGGCGCCCGTAGAACTGCCGCGCGGCGCGCAGGATCTGGCCCAGGGCGCGGCGCCGGCGCAGCGTGTCGATGTCCACCGGGCGCCAGGTGGTGACGCCGACGAAGAGGATCAGCAGGACCAGGATCACGATCACCGTGGCCGCCGCCGCGGGCGGCGAGGTGGCGTCGAGGTTGATCAGTTCCGAGGCCGCGGCGACGGCGCCGCAGAACGCCTTCGTCACCTGCGGCCCGGCGATCGTGCCGCCCGGCAGGCGCGGGCTGGTGGTCCGTTGCGCCGCCATCCAGGCGAACGGTTCGCGCCACTGCGTCTTCGTCTGCGGCCCGGTCGGCCCGTTGTTGAACCCCTTTTCCTTTTCACCCCAGCGGCCGTAGTAGTCGGTCCAGGCGAAGGGACCTTTCGACACCACCCGGTCGGGCATCAGGATCGGCCGCAGCCGCAGTTCGCGCAGCGGCCCGGTGGTGTTGTCGCAGCCGAGGCCGGAGCCGTGCTGGCCGTTCTCGACGTACACGGCGGAGTCGTAGAAGGTCGCGTGCGAGCCGGCCGCGGGGTAGACGATCGGGTGCGTCCCCTCCTTCTGCACCTTGCCGTCTTCCCAGTCGGCGCGCTCGCCGCCCGCGTGCTGGAAGAGGATGATCTCGCTCGGTTCTTCGTGCAGCGCCGCCGCCGGGGTCTCGGCTTCGAAGGTGATCTGCATCCCCTCCCAGTCACCCTCGTGCAGGTCGTTGAACTGGTTGAAGTACCAGAAGAACCAGTACTGCAGGGCGAACCCCGGGTGCCCTTCTTCACGGGCGATGTGGGCGTAGGTGACGGCTGGCGCCTTGCCTTCGTCGATCAGCTTCTTGAACGCCCTCGCGTACACACAGGTGTCGCCGAGCGCGCGCCCTTCGAGGTTCAGGTAGAAGCCGTCGCCGAGCCCGGCGATCTGCGCCGCGGTCGGCGCCCGTCGGATCGTCGTCAGCTGACCCCCTTCGGCGGCGTGCTGCAAGGACACGGTGGGGTTGCCGAGGACGGTGTCGACGCTGGTCGGCTGGTACTGCTCCTCGGCGGTGTCACAGGGCGGGTCGGTCTCTTCCCGCAGCTCGGTGATCGGGACGTACTTTTCGGCCAGTTCCTGCGCCGCGGACTCCGGCGTCGCCGCTCGCGCCCCCGCCCCCGGCGCGAGCGCAAGCAGCAGCAGCGCCGTTAGGAGGACGAGCAGGCGACGCGGCCGCTTCACGCGGCCAAACGTACCAGGACGCTTGTCGCCCAGAGGGCGACAAGCGTCGCGGGTCAGGCGGCCTCGGGGACCGATTCCTCCTCGGCGACCTCGCCTTCCTCCACCTTGCCGCCGGGCATGAACTTCAGCGCGACGAAGAAGGCGATCACGAGCGCGACGGCCATCCCGTAGAAGACGTCGCGGGTCGCTTCGGCAAACGACATCGAGATCACGTTGCCGACCAGTTCGCCCGCTTCGTTCGCTTTCGGCCCCAGCGCGTTGCTGAGCGCGCGGCCGGCCTGCGGGCACGCCCGTTCCCCGTGCGCGACGCATTCGGCGATCGTGTCCGCGGCGCCCTTCGGCACACCTTTGGCGCCGAGCCCGCTCTCGAGGTTCGACTTGTTCCAGATGATCAGCAGCGAGCCGAGGATCGCCAGCCCGAGGCTGGAGCCGAAGTTGCGCACGGTCTGGGTGATCCCGGTCGCCTCACCGTAACGGCTGCGCGGCACGCGGTTGAGCGCGTCGGTGTTGGCGGGGGAGAGGACCAGCCCGACCCCGATCCCGGCGATGACGATGTAGTACCACTGTTCGCTCACGCTGAGGTGGGTCATCGAGTTGCCCCAGAGGTAGAAGCCGACGGCGGCGACCGCACACCCCAGCACCACCGGCCGCCGCGCCCCGATGCGGTCGAGCATTTTGCCGCCCCACTGGGTCGCGGTCGCGAACCCGGCGAAGAAGATCAGCAGGTAGAGGCCGGTTTCCGAGGCCGATTCGCCGAGCGAGATCTGCGCGTACTCGCTGGCGAAGAAGAACAGCGGCACGAAGGCGATCATCAGCAGGAAGAGGACGGCGCTGTCGACGGCGAAGGCGCGGTTCTCGAAGATCCGCAGCCGCAGCAGCGGGTTCGAGGACGCGAGCTGGTCTTTGACGAACCAGACGAGGATCGCCAGGCCGATCACGATCGAGGACCAGGTCTTGACGTCGCCCCAGCCCCAGATCGCGGACTGCTGCAGTCCCAACACCAAGAGGCCCATGCCGCCGCAGGCGAGCACCGTCCCGCGGTAGTCGATCTTGCCCGGGTGGCGTTCGTCGGCGGGGTTCGCTTTCCAGGTGAGGAAGAGGGCGATCAGCGCGACCGGCACGTTGATCCAGAAGATCGAGCGCCAGGTCCACTCGGTGAGGAAGCCGCCCGCGATCGGACCGACCGACGTGAGTCCGCCCGCGATGCCGAAGAAGATCGCCATCGCGCGGCCGCGCTCGGCGACCGGGAAGGCGTCGAGGACGATCGCCAGCGCCGCCGGGAACATGATCGCCGCGCCCGCGCCCTGGAGGATGCGGAAGAAGATCAGCCACGCCTCGGCGCCGGAGCCGGTCGGCGTCGCCCCGCAGAGGGCGGAGCAGACGGCGAAGAGGATGACGCCGAGGACCACCATGCGACGGTGCCCGGCGATGTCGGCGAGTCGCCCGCCGAAGGCGAAGAGGGCCGAGAGCGAGAGCAGGTACCCGTTGATGATCCACTGCGAGCCGGTGGTCGAGAGGTGGACGTCTTCCTGGATCGTCGGCAGCGAGATCGCGACGATGGTCTGGTCGATGAAGGTCATCGACACGGCGAAGATCATCGCCGCGAGGATCAGCTTTGAGTTTTTGGCGGACGTTGCGTTCATTGGACGAGAAGTTCAGGAATGCCGCGCAGAATCCTCTCTGGCGGACCCCTGCCGGGCGGGCTCCTTTTCGGGCTGGGTGGGGACTCCTCCCCGGTTATCGGTTCGGTAGGGTGCTGACTTGATGCCTTCCATCTTCTGGATCGGTTGCGGCTTCGCCGCCCTCATCGCCCTCGGGACCGCCATCGTCGGCGCGCGCTCGAACACGATGACCTTCGCCTCCGGCGCCGCGATGGGGCTCTTCATGGGCTTCATGCTCGCCTTCCCGCTGATCGCCATCGGCCTCTCCTCCAGCTAGGGGCCCTGCGCGCCATGGCCGACGTCCCGAACGTCCGGCTCAGTGATGGTGTCGAGATCCCGCAGCTCGGGTTCGGCGTCTTCCAGGTGCCGCCGGAGGAGACCCAGCGCGCGGTCGAGGACGCGCTCGCGGCGGGTTATCGCCACCTCGACACCGCCGCCGCCTACCGCAACGAGCGCGGCGTGGCCGCCGGGATCGCCGCCGCCGGCGTCCCCCGCAAGGAGATCTTCGTCACCACCAAGCTCTGGAACGACGAGCAGGGCTTCGACCCGACCCTCGCCGCCTTCGAGCGCTCGCTCGAAAACCTCGACACCGACCACGTCGACCTCTACCTGATCCACTGGCCGGTCCCGTCCCAGGACCTCTACCTCGACACCTGGCGCGCCTTCGAACGCATCCACGAGGAGGGCGGCGCGCGCTCGATCGGCGTCTCCAACTTCCGCGTCGAGGACCTCGAGCGCCTGCGACGCGAGGCGGGCCAGATGCCGACGGTCAACCAGATCGAGCTCCACCCGCTGCTCCAGCAGGCCGAGCTGCGCGCCTGGCACGCCGAGCACGGCATCGCCACCGAGGCCTGGAGCCCGCTCGCCCAGGGCGAGGTGCTGGGGGACGAGACCCTCGTCGCCATCGCCGCCCGCCACCAGCGCACCGTTGCCCAGGTGGTCCTGCGCTGGCACCTCCAGCTCGGCAACGTGGTGATCCCGAAGTCGGTCACCCCGTCCCGCGTGCGCGAGAACTTCGACCTCTTCGACTTCGCCCTCTCTGACGACGACCTGGCGGCGATCGCCCGACTCGATGTCGGCCACCGCACCGGCCCCGATCCGAGCACCTTCGGCGCTTCGTAGGGCGAACGAGGTCACCGCCGGGGCGTTCCTGGTCGGCGGCTCGCTCTTCGCGATCGGCGCCCTCCTGGCCCAGGCCGACGTCGGCGGCCCGCGCCTCGCCGCGGTCGTCTACCTCGTCGGCGGCGTCTTCTTCTCGACCGGCGGTTATGCCTCGGTGCTGCTGGCGATCAACGCCCCGCACCGCCGCCGCGACGGCACCTGGGCGGGCGAGCGCTGGCGCTGGTGGGCGCGCGAACCCTCCAACCTCGATTACCTCGCCGCCGCCGTCCTCTTCACCGGCACCCTGGTCTTCGGCATCAACCTCGTCGATTCCCTCCTCGGCGACCTCACCGCGGCGCAGCTGGACCGCCTGGTCTGGAGCCCCGACATGATCGGCTGCGTCCTCTTCCTCCTCGCCGGCGTCCTCGCGATGGTCGACATCTCCGGCTCCTGGTGGCGCCTACGCGGCGAGGGCCTCGGCTGGTGGATCGTCTTCGTCAACCAGGTCGGCTCGGTCCTCTTCATGGTCTCCGCCGTCGCCTCCTTCGTCCGCGCCGACGGCGACATGATCGCGGTCGGCATCGCCAACTGGGGCACCTTCCTCGGCGCCTCCTGCTTCGCCGTCGCCGGCTTGATGCAGTTCTACGAGCCCCCGGGGGAGGGGTAGGGACGGGGGCCCGCAAGCTGTCGCCCGGGAAGGGCCGTAACCCCGCAAGCTGTCGCCCGGGAGGGCCGTAACCCCGCAAGCTGGCGCCCGGGTCAGGGACGCGCCACTCTCGCCACGGCCCGGGCAGGCTGTGGCCGTGGCGAGAGTGGCGGGTATGAAAGGCGTGGAGGGATCCTCGCGGGAGGGACACGGGAGTGCCCCGGATCCGCCACGGAAGTCGGGCACCGTGACGGAGATGCCGGGAACGCAGGCCTCTTGCCCGTGTTGCACAACAGCGACTCACGCGCTGCGTGGATTGACCGTGCCATAGGGGGGTCGATCCACGCAGCGCGTCTCCGGGCCCTGATCCCGGCCCCGGAATGAGCCCTAAGACGACGGGAAGTGTGACGTTCCCGGCGTCTTCGTCAACGATCGGGGCGAGGTGTGGAAGCTCTCCGACGTCCCCGTCACGGAAGTCCGACCTCCCCCCGTCCCTGTGACGCCTCTCCCACGCAAGCCTCACGTCCTGGGCTCCTCATGGGGGTCACAGCCTGCCAGGACCCCCATGAGGAGCCCAGGACACCCTTGACCCATCTCGGACGGCCGGCAGGGCCACGAACCCCCGCCCGTCCCCCACCCGGACCGGCCCGCCTGAGAGGATTGGGGGATGGCCGACGCACAGGTGGTGAAGCCGCGGACCGAACGTATCCAGCCGGGGATCTGGCGGCTGAAGCTGCCCTGCCCGTGGCCGGGCGTGCCGCACGGGAACGCCTGGGTGATGCAGCGGGGCGCCGGGATCGTGCTCTTTGACACCGGGGTCGGCGGGCGCGGCCGGCTGCGGATGCTCGACATCGCGCTCGCGCAGGCGGGCTTCGGGGTCGAAGACGTGGAGCTGGTCGTCTGCACGCACGCCCACTCCGACCATTACGGCCTCGCCGCGTCGATCTGCGCGCAGACGGGTTGTGAGCTGTGGATGCACCCGAAGTGGGAGCACATCCGGCTGCAGGCCGACGATCCCCAGGCCGCCCTCGACGCGCGGCTCGAGGTGGGGCGGATGAGCGGCGTCCCGCTCGCCGCGCTCGACCGCTATCGCCAGGACCGCACCGACAAACCGGAAGACCTGATCGACGGCATCCGCGCGCCCGACCGCGAGCTCGTCCCCGGGGTCGAGGTCGAGACCGACATCGGCACCTGGAGCGTCATCGAGACCCCCGGCCACGCGCCCTCGCACGTCTGCCTGCACCAGGCCGAGCGGCGGCTGCTCGTCTCCGGCGACCACCTCCTCGGCCGCACCGTGATCTTCTTCGACTACGGCGACGCGCCCGACCCCTGCGGCGAATACCTGACGAGCCTCGACGCGGTCGAACCGCTGCCGGTCGACCTCTGCCTGCCCGGCCACGGCAAACCGTTCCGCGATCCCGAGGCGAAGGTCGCCGAGGCGCGGCGCCAGGTCGGCGCGCTGCTCGACCGCGTGCGCGCCCAGCTCTCGGGCGGCGCCGAGCCGACCGCCTACGAGGTCGTCGAAGGGATCGTCGGCCGCGAGAACCTGACCGCCGGCACCGGCGGCTTCATGCTGCAGATCGTCCTCGCCTGTCTCGACCACCTGGCCGCGCTGGGGGAGGCCGCCCGCGTCCCCGACTCCGACCCGCAGCGCTGGCGTGCTTAGCGGCAAGCGCCTCCGCTCGGCCCTCTCCCTCCTCGTCCACCCGCGCAAGCTGTGGCGTGAGCATCGGCGCGTCGCCCTCGGGCTCATCGCCGCGCTGGTCGTCGCGATCGCCGCCGTGGTCGTCGCCTACGAGCAGCTGAAGCGCCCCGCCGACGTCCACAACGAAGCCGCGATCCGCCATTTCAAGCCGGAAAAGCCCAAGGAAGCGCCGCCGCCGAAACGCGGCGAACCGCCACGCACCACCAACTGGCCGATGTACGGGCTGAACCCGCAGCGCACCCGTTACCTGCCCGCCCGCGGGGTCAAGCCGCCGTTCTACAAACTCTGGCGCTACACCCAGCGCCCGCTGCTCGAGTACCCGCCGATCTACGTCGGCGGCGTCCTCTACGCGGTCAACAACTCCGGCTTCGCCTTCGCGCTCAACGCGAAGACCGGCGTGCCGATCTGGGAACGCCGCATCGGCCGCCTCAACGCCTCCTCGCCCGCCTACTCCAAACACCGGCTCTACATCGTCAACCTCGTCCCCGGCCACATCGTCAAGTTGAACGCCTCCAACGGCCGGATCATCTGGAAAAAGCGGCTGCCGGGACGGGCGGAGTCCTCGCCGGTGGTGGTCGGCCGCAGCGTCTACTTCGGCTGCGAAGACGGCAAGCTCTACTCGGTCTCGACCGTCAACGGCAACATCCGCTGGGCGACCCAGCTCTCCGGGCCGGTGAAGGCGGCGCCCGCCTACTACGGCGGCCGGCTCTTCGTCGGCGACTACGGGGGCAGCATGAACGCGGTCGACGCGCAGACCGGCAAGCTGATCTGGTCGACCGGCTCGCTGGGGACCGGGATCAGCGGCGGCGAGTTCTACTCGACCCCGGCGGTCGCCTTCGGGCGCGTCTACGCGGGCAACAACGACGACCGCGTCTACAGCTTCGACATGTCCGACGGCGCCCTCGCCTGGACCTACTCGACCGGCGGCTACGCCTACTCGGCGCCGGCCGTGGCCAGCACCAAGCACAGCCCCCCGACCGTCTACATCGGCTCCTTCGACGGCAACATCTACGCGCTGAACGCGAAGAACGGCGAAGTGCGCTGGAGCCGCTCGGCGGGCGGCCAGGTGGTCGGCTCGCTCTCGGCGGTCGGCGAAATCGTCTACGTCGCCGAGTTCAACCACCAGACGACGACCGGCTACATGATGCGCAGCGGCCGCAAGGTCTTCAGCTACCCGAAGGGCACCTACACGCCGGTCATCAGCGACGGTCGCAACCTCTACCTGACCGGGTACTCGAGCATCACCGCGCTGGCCCCGATCCGCCCGAAACCCGCACGGATCTCGAACAACTTCGTCGCGCCGAAACCGCGCTTCCCCTCGCACCGGATCGGCAAGGGGATCGAGAACGCGATCGTCGCGCCTAACCCGGTGAGATCCCGCCCGGGGGCGGCGGCGGCAGGTGCGGCGCGCCGGGCGCATAGGCAGGGAAGCGCCCGTCGTGAAGGCGGGCGGTGAGCACCGCGAGGCTTTCGCCGTAATTCTGGATCCGGTAGTTCGAGGTCGAGCCGAAGTCCTGGTAGTAGACGAGCATCTTCGTCCGCGGGTGCGCTTTCACCCAGGCGAAGAGGTGGGAGACGAAGCTCGGGTCGTCGCCCGCTTCGACGCCGAACTCGGTGATCGCGAACGGCTTGCGCGGATAGCGTTCATACAGCTTCGTCAGCGCGCCCCATTCCGGGTAGGAGGCGTAGAAGTCGGTCCCGGTCCAGTCGACCCACTTTTCCCCGGGGAAGAAGTTCTGCGGCAGGTTCTTCTTGGTCGTGGGCGAGCCGGAGGGGAGCGGGCTCCAGACGATCGCCACCGGCGCCTTCGGCAGCCCGCCGACGTGCGCGTTCAGCGGCGGCAGCCCGGCTTCGGCGAGGCGCGCGTTGATCGTCTTCGCATTGCCGCCGCCGTGGACGATCACGTAGATGCGACGGAAGGCGCGCCGATAGTTGCGGGCCGAGTCTTCGCGGGAGCGCGGCTTCCCGGCACATTCGTAGGCGGCGTAGACGTTGAGGCAGCGGTTCGGCTCGCCGAGCGGCCGGACGTAGGCGCGCATCTTCTTTTCGGCGAACAGGTGGTTGAGGCGGATGAGGAAGCTGTCTCCGGCGCCGCGGGCGATCGCCGCCAGCGTCAGGATCTCGGCACCGGTCTGCGGGTCGGCGGTGGTGATGTGGATCATCGGCCGCGCTCGCGCGATCTCCCACCGCTGGATCGAGTCGCGCACTTCCGATCCCCAGGCGCGAAACGACTCGATCACCGCCGGGTGCTTTGACACCGCTGTGCTGAATTCCCCGAACGAGGCCGGGTCGCCGGTGTCGGAGACGCCGAAGTAGACCTGCTTGCCCTTCGGTTCCAGCACCCCCGCCGACGCGTTCCCCGCCACGCCGAGCAGCGCCACCACGAGGGCGACGACGATTGCCGCTGCCGCGGCCCGCGTGCGGTCGGTGCCGTTCATAGGTCGAGGCCCGGCCGAAGGACGGAGCCGTGCCGGGCAGCCGGTCATGCTGCCAAGCGCAGCCCACCACGGCCCGCCTGGCGAGAGACCCTGCAATGTGCGTTGCGTTTCCCGCGCCGAGCGGGGTTTGAGCCCGGCCGCACAGGGCAGTTGGTGTATTCACCCCGGTGGGAGGAGGGGATCGGTGCCAACGCTTGCCCTGATCGTGGTCGCCGTGCTGCTGTCGGCGATGCTGCTCGCAGGCGGCCGCAAATCCGCGCGGCCACACAAGCGCCACGCCCCGAGCCCCTTCGACGACGACGCCATCCCCTACCGCTCCCACGCGGAGGCAAGCCGGCACTCCGGGGGGCGATGAGGGTCGGGAGGGACGGGGGGCCGCAAGCTGTCGCCCGGAAGGGTCCAGGCCCCGCAAGCTGGCGCCCGGGTAGGGGACCCGCCCCTCTCGCCACGGCCCGGGCAGGCTGTGGCCGTGGCGAGAGGGGCGGGTGTGCGGAAGGTGTGGAGGGACGTGCGCGGGAGCCTCACGGGAGTGCGTCGGGAGTGGCACGGATCCGTGACGGGACGCCCACGACGGGCGCCGAGGGCGGAGCCCCGAACGGTCAGGGATCTCCCCGGTTGGAAATCCGCGTATGGCGCGGGTTTCCAACCACGCGGATCCCCGACCGGCCTACCGTGGTTCGAAATCCACGCCATAGGTGGATTTCGAACCACGCGAGCTCCCGGCCGCCGGATCCGTGACGGAGATGCCGGGAACTCCACGCTTCCTCCTGTGTTGTCCAACAGTGACCTACGCGCTGCATGAGTTAGGGCCCCTATGGGGGACCAAACTCATGCAGCGCGCTTTCGGCCCTCGATTTCAGGCCTGAAAGGCCCTCCCGGGGCCGGAAAGTGTGACGTTCCCGGCATCTTCGTCACGGATCCGGCCGAGGCGTGGAAGCTCCCGGGCCTGATCGTCACGTAAGTCCGACTTCCTCACGTCCCTGTGCCGGCTTTCCCACGAACGCCTCACGTCCTGGGCTCCTCATGGGGGTCACAGCCTGCCAGGACCCCCATGAGGAGCCCAGGACCTCCCTCGGACGGCCGCCAACGCCGCGGACCCCCGCCCCCTCAGGCCGCCAATCGCGACCCGTGCTCCGCCACCAGCGCCAGCACGTCATCGGCGTACTTGCCGACGAAGGCCGGGCCGACGCCGCTGATCTCGATCAGGGCGGCGCGGCCGGTGGGGCGGCGGGCGGCGATCGAGGCCAGGGTCTTGTTGTTGGCGACCGTGTAGGCGGGCTTGCCCGCGGCCGCCTGGAGGCGCCACTTTTTGAGCGCTTCGAAGAGGGGGGCGTCGTCGGGCGAGAGGTCGGGGGCCGGGGTGGAGGAGCCGCTCGAGCGGGCGGGGCGGCGGACGGCGATCGTGTCCGGGTCGGGCAGCCAGTCGAGCATGTCGCAGATGTCGCAGCAACGACCGAGGGGCGCGGTCTCGGCGCGGCGGTCGCCGAAGTGGGCGAGCAGGGCCTGGCGGCGGCAGCGGGTGCCGTAGATGAAGCTTTTGATCGCCCGGTAGGCGCGCCAGCCGCGCTCGTGGGCGATCGCCAGCTCCGGGTCGCCCGCGCGCTGTTCGTTGAAGCGCACCAGCCGGCCGAGGTCGGACTTCATCGCCAGCATCACCGCCCGCGCGGGCAGGCCGTCGCGCCCGGCGCGCCCGGCCTCCTGGTAGTAGGCCTCGACCGAGGTCGGGATCGCCATGTGCCAGACCGAGCGCACGTCGGCCTTGTCGACGCCCATGCCGAAGGCGTTGGTGGCGACGACCACGTCGACCGCGTCCTCGCCCCCCGACATGAAGCGCCGCTGCACCACCGAGCGCTCGTGGCCTTCCATCCCGGCGTGGTAGGCGAGCGCCCGCAGTCCCGTCCCGCGCAGCTCCGCGGCCACCTCGTCGGTGTCCTTGCGCGTCCCGCAGTAGACGATCGCGGGCCGGTTCGCCGGGTCGGCGAGCCCCGTCTCCAGCAGCGCCTGGCGCCGTGCCTTCGAGCCCTTGCCCTCCAGCGCGATCACGTCGAAGGAGATGTTGGGACGGTCGAAGCCCGCCCGCACCCGCAGCGGGTCGCGCATCTCGAAGCGCTGCGCGATCTCCACCGCGACCTGCACCGTCGCCGTCGCCGTGCAGGCCATCACGGTCGGCCGGCCCAGCCGCTCGGCGATCTGCGGCAGCCGCAGGTAGTCGGGCCGGAAGTCGTGCCCCCACTCGGACACGCAGTGGGCCTCGTCGACCGCCAGCAGGTCGATCTTGCGCTGCCCGATCGCGTCGAGGAAGACCCGCGAGGCGAAGCGCTCCGGCGCGCAGTAGACGATCCGCGCCCGCCCGTCGCGCACCGACTCCAGCGCCTCCCAGGTTTCCCCTTCGTCCATCGCCGAGGAGACCATCGCCACCGGGTGCCCGGCCTGGGTCAGCCGCAGCCACTGGTCGCGCATCAGCGCGATCAGTGGGCTGACGACGATCGTCAGGTCCTCCGACGCCAGCCCCGGCAGCTGGTAGCAGAGGCTCTTGCCGCCGCCGGTCGGCATCACGATCAGCGAATCGCGCCCTTCCAGGGCCGCGATCACCGCCTCGCGCTGCCCGGGCCGCCAATCGGCGTACCCGAGCTCGCGCAGCAGTTCGTCTGCTCTGTCGGCGGGGGAGAGCACGACCACCCAGGCTAGGCGACGGCCCGGCGGGTTACGGCTACGCCTGTTCCCCCTTGGCGATCTGGGCCGGAACGAGCGCCAATTTCTCGGCCAGCGTGTCGATCGACTGCGCCAATTTGCGGGTGTCGGCTTTGCTGAGTTCTTCGTAGAGGACGAAGCCGGGCCACTTGCTCGTTTCGTAGGGCTCGAGCGCCGCGTAGACGGCTTCGAGGTCCGCTTCGATTTCCTTGGCCAGCTTCGGGTCCTGCTTGGCGATCAGCGGGGCGACCGCTTCGAACGCCACCTGGGAGCCTTCGACGTTGGCCTTGAAGTCGACCAGGTCGATGTGCGAGTAGCGCTCCTCCTCGCCGGTGATCTTCGAGGTCGAGACCTCGGTCAGGAGCTCGTTGGCGCCGTTGGCGATCTGGACCGCCTGCAGTTTCACGCCCTTCACTTTTTCTTCCAGTTCCTCGACGTTCGCCGTCAATTCTTCGGCGACCGGCTTCATGCCCTGCAGGCTTTCTTCTTCCCAGAGGGCTTTCTCGATCCGGTGGAAGCCGCCGAATTCGCTCGGCTTGACGTCGTTTTCACGCGCGTCGATGCGCGGGTCGAGGTCGCCGAAGCTCTCCGCCACCGGCTCGATCCGCTCGTACGGGATGCGCGCTTCCGGGTAGAGCTGCTTCGCCTTGGCGATGTTCCCCGCCACGACCGCGGCGACGAACGGCTTCGTCTTCGCCGTCAGCTCGTCGGTGTTTTCCTCCAGGTAGGAGCGGTAGTCGGCGATCGCCTTTTCGATCTCCGGGCTCTTCTTGGTTTCGAGCTTGCCGGTGACCACCAGCGTGCCTTCCCCTTCGCCGCCTTCTTCCTTGCAGCGCACCGCGTATTCGCCTTCTTCGAGGGTCAGCGAGAAGCTGCCGGAGAGGCCTTCGGTGATGTTCTCGCGCTCGCCGAGGATCGTTTCGCCGTCGAGGATCTCGAGCTCCGAGTACTTGGTCGTGCCGCCGTTTTCGACCTTGAAGTTGATCGGCCCGGCCGGCGCGGTCGCCTTGACCGGTTCGCAGCCGGCGTCGGTGAGCTTGAAGGTGAGCTCCTTGGAGCCCGCCGGCGCCTTGTCGCTCGACCCGCAGGCCGCCACGAGCAGCGCGACGAGGCCTAACGCCGCGGCGGCGAGCAAGGCACGGAAGGGGACACGGTTCATCTGGACAGGCTCCTTGGTGAGGGTTGGACGGCTCTGAAGTTGGGTGTGCCCGGGGCCGGGACGTCGTCTCGTTCGTCACGGCTCCCGGGCACAGGGTGGGTGCTACTTAGGGAACCCTAACAAAGACCTACGGATCTGGTCGGAATAGGTTCGACCGGGGCGCTTCGCGGGTTCAGCCCAGCAGCGCTTCGCCGGCGTAGCCGCCCGGCTTCACCCCGCCGGGGACCGCGAAGAGGGCGCTGCCGACGTGCTTGATGTACTCGTTCAGCGCGTCGTGGACGCCGAGCCGGCGCTGCAGGGCGACGAACTGCTTCCCCGGGTCGCGCTGGAAGGCGATGAAGAAGAGGCCCGCTTCGAGCTCGCCGAGGCTCTCGTCGACCCCGTCGGTGAACGAGTAGCCGCGGCGGAGGATCTGCACGCCGCCGTTTTCCTGCGGCGAGGCGAGCCGCGCGTGGGCGTCGGCCGGGATCACCGGCTTGCCGTCCATGCCGGTCTCCTCCAGCGGCAGCGGGTCGAACTCGTCTTCGGAGCCCAGCGGCGCACCGCTGTACTTGCTGCGGCCGATCGTTTCCTCCTGGTCCTGCAGCGGCGAGCGGTCCCAGACCTCCAGGTTCATCCGGATCCGCCGGCTCACCAGGTAGCTGCCGCCGCGCATCCAGGCCGGGCCGGAGTCGACCCAGACGAACTCGTCCATCGCCTCGCCGTCCTCCGCCTTGATGTTGGCGGTGCCGTCCTTCATGCCGAAGAGGTTGCGCGGCGTTTCCTGGCTGCGGATGGTCGAGGAGGTGCGCCCGAAGCCGAGCTGGGACCAGCGCATCGTCACCGTGCCGCGGCCGATCCGGGCCAGGTTGCGGACCGCGTGGAAGACGACCTGGGGATCGTCGGCGCACGCCTGCACGCAGATGTCGCCGTCGGATTCGAGCCCGTTCAGCTGGTCGCCGGGCAGCGTGGGGAGGGGCTGCAGCTCGGCGGGCCTCCGGTCCGCCAGACCGAGCCCCGGCCGGTCGAAGAGCCCCGGGCCGAAGCCGAAGGTGATCGTCAGGTTCGACGGCGGCAGGCCGAACGCCTCGCCGGTGTCGTCGGGCGGCGCCAGCTGCTCGCGGTTGCCGGCCGCGGTGCCGACCATCCGCCCGGCGGTCATCTCCGCGGCCGCCGTCGTCCACTCCCGCATCAGTTCCCGCAGCTCGGCCTTGCTTTCGGTTTCGAGGTCGAAGGCGGCGAAGTGGAGGCGGTCCTGGACCGGCGTCGCGATCCCCGCCTGGTGCTCGCCGTAGAAGGGGACGGCGCCGCCGGCTTCGGCCGCGTCGGCTTCCGCGGCGTCGTGGCCGACGAGATAACCGCCCGCGCCGAGCCCGACCCCGGCCGCCCCGATCCCCGCCGAGGCGAGCAGTCGACGACGCGTCAGCGCCATCGCCCTAGGCCGGGTTCTCGGCCGTGCCGACGCCGGTCTTCTGCTGTTGCTGCTGCGGGGGCTGCGGCTGCTCGGTGGAGCGGCGGGCCTTGCGGCTGCCGCGCGGCCAGAGGACGAAGAGCGCCATCGGGATCGCGTAGGCGAGGTAGACGAAGGCCTCGACCTGGGTCGGCGCGGGGCGCAGGCCGAGCATCCCGGTCAGGAGCGATTCGGAGATCGTGCCCGGCTGGACCAGCCAGCGCAGGCTCACGGCCTCGGACTGGAAGCTGTTGATCCAGCCCGCCTCGTGGGCGGTGTGGGCGGCGGTGGCGAGCAGGCCGGCGGCGACGAAGACCAGGACCAGCCCGGTGATCTTGAAGAATTTCGAGAGGTTGATGTGGACGCCGCCGCGGTAGAGGCCGAGGCCGATCGCGACCGCGGCGAGCAGGCCGAGGATCGCCCCGGCGCCGGCGGCGGTCGTGTTGGTCGAGTCCTGGAACGCGGCGAGCAGGAAGACCGACGTCTCGAAGCCCTCGCGCAGCACCGCGAGGAAGGCCATCGCGACCAGCGCCATGGTCGAGCCGCGGGCCAGCGCGCTTGCCGCCTCGCCCTCGAGTTCGGCCTTGATGCCCCGCGAGTGGCGGGTCATCCAGACGATCATGTAACTGATCATCGCCACCGCGATCACGCCGACGATCGTCTCCAGCCCCTCCTGCTGTTTCTGCGGCAGTTCTTCGCCGACGACGTCGAGCCCGACGCCCACCGCGGTGCAGAGGACGATCGCGATTCCGACCCCGATCCACATCTGCCGCAGCGCGTCCCGCCGCCCCTCCTTGACCAGGAAGGCGGCGATGATGCCGACGATCAGCGAGGCCTCGACTCCCTCGCGCAGCGTGATGACGAAGGTTGGGATCATGTCTTAGGGCGCCCTGACTTAGGGCGCCCGAAAACCTAGCACGCCGCTAGGAGTTGGGCAGCCAGGGCGCCGACCAGTGGGTCACGCCCTTCACCAGATCGCCCGCCGCGGCCGGTCCCCAGGTCCCCTTCTCGTAGGGATGGATTTTGCCCGGGTGGTCGAGCAGCGGCTGCACCACGCGCCACGTCTCTTCGATCGCGTCCTGGCGGGTGAAGAGGGTGTGGACGCCGTTCAGGGCGTCGCCGAGCAGGCGCTCGTAGGGCTCGGGGTCGGCGCCCGGCTCGCCTTCGAAGAGCACCTCGAGGTCGGCCGGCTCGAATTCCTCGGCGATCGCCTTTTTCTGGAACATCCGCATGCGCGAGCCCGGCTCCGGCTCGATCCTGAACGTGCACTGGTTCGGTTCCGGCGTCTTGCCGTGGCCGATCCCGAGCAGCGGCGGCCGGCGGAAGACCGCGGTCACTTCGCTGGTCTTCTCGGGCAGGCACTTGCCGGCGCGGATGAAGAACGGCACGCCGCTCCAGCGCCAGTTGTCGACCTGGAGTTCGAGCGCGGCGAAGGTCTCGGTGGTCGACTTCGGGTCGACGTCCTTGACCTCGAGGAAGCCGTCGTATTGGCCGCGCACGTAACGCTTCGGGTCGGCGGCGCGCATCGCGCGGAAGAACTCGAGCTTCTTGTCGCGGACCGAGTCGGGGTCGTTGCCGCTCGGCGGCTCCATCCCGATCAGCGCCAGCACCTGCAGGGCGTGGTTCTGGATCACGTCGCGCATCGCCCCGACCGAGTCGTAGAAGCGTCCGCGGTCGTCGACGCCGAAGTCCTCGGCGATCGTCATCTGCACGTGGGAGATGTAGCTGCGGTTCCAGACCGGCTCGAGGATCGAGTTGGCGAAGCGCAGGTAGGTGATGTCGAGCACCGGCTCCTTGCCGAGGTAATGGTCGATGCGCAGGATCTGGCCCTCTTCGAGCACCTCGCAGAGTTCGGCGTTCAGCGCGCGGGCCGATTCGAGGTCGTGGCCGAAGGGCTTCTCGATCACCACGTGGGCGCGGTCGACGAGCCCGGCCGTGCCGAGCCCTTTCACCACGGTGGCGAAGAGCGACGGCGGGATCTCCAGGTAGAAGACCGGCTGCTTGGCGTCGCCGAGCGCCTTCTTCACCCGCTCGAAGGTCGCGTCGTCGCCATAGTCGCCCTGCACGTAGGAGAGGCGGGCGAGCATCGCTTCGAGGGCCTCGCCGTCGGGGTCCTTCACCGTCGCCTCGACCGCTCCCCGCGCGTGCGCGCGCAGCGCCTCGTCGTCCCAGTCGTCGAGCGCGACGCCGACGATCGGGCAGTCCAGCACCCCGGCCTTCTGCATCCGGTACAGCGCCCGGAAGGTCATTTTCTTCGCCAGGTCGCCGCTGATCCCGAAGATCGCCAGCACGTCGGCGGCTTTGTCGACGTGCCCCCTCGTCCGTTTCGCCATCGTGGCGGGCAGGCTACCGCCATTCGGCGCGGTGCCAGGCGATCGGGGGAGGGATGGGCACCCCGGGGCGCCTGCGGGGAGGGAGGAGCGCCTTCATGCCCGCCGTCCCGTTGCTCGCTGACCCGGCCACCCCTCCCGGTGAGTTCGCAGTTATCCGCGGATAGCGCGGATAACTGCGAACTCACCGATGGGCGCCGGCCCGGGGCGCCGGCCGGCGTCTCCCGCCGCCGATCCGCCGCACGGGCGCCGAAACGCCCATCTAGGATGCGGGGCGCCCAGACGCAGCGCGGACCAGGAGGATGGAGATGGAGCTCGGAATCGTCGGCCTCGGCCGCATGGGGGCCAACATGGCCCGCCGGTTGATGAAGGACGGCCACACGATCGTCGCCTACGACGTCGACGCCGAAGCCGTCGAGGGGCTGGCGGGGGAGGGGGCGACCGGTGCGTCCTCGCTGGAGGACCTGGCGGCGAAGCTGGGCGCGCCGCGGTCGGTCTGGGTGATGGTCCCGGCGGGCGACATCACCGAAGCGACGGTGCAGGGGCTGGAAGGGGTGCTCGACTCCGGCGACGCGATCATCGACGGCGGCAACTCCTATTACCGCGACGACATGCGCCGCGCCAAACGCGCCGCCGAGAAGGGGATCGACTACGTCGACTGCGGGACCAGCGGCGGCGTCTTCGGCCTGGAGCGCGGCTACTGCCTGATGATCGGCGGGCCCGACGGCGCGGTGAAGCGGCTCGACCCGATCTTCCGCACCCTGGCGCCGGGGGTCGAGGCGGCCGAGCGCACGCCCGGGCTGACCGGCGAGCCGAGTGCCGCCGAGCAGGGTTACCTGCACTGCGGCCGCAGCGGCGCGGGCCACTTCGTGAAGATGGTCCACAACGGGATCGAGTACGGGATCATGGCCGCCTACGCGGAGGGGCTGAACGTTCTCGAGAACGCCGACGCCGGGAAAACGAAACGGCTCGACGACGCCGAGACGGCGCCGCTCGACCAGCCCGAGTACTACGAATTCGACCTCGACATCCAGGCGATCGCCGAGGTCTGGCGGCGCGGCTCGGTGGTCGGCTCCTGGCTGCTCGACCTGACCGCGGCGGCGCTCGCCGAGAGCCCGCAGCTCTCCGAATACAGCGGCCGCGTCTCCGACTCCGGCGAGGGGCGCTGGACCTCGATCGCGGCGATCGAGGAGGGCGTGCCGACCCCGGTCCTCACCACCGCCCTGCACGAGCGCTTCTACTCGCGCGACCTCGGCGACTTCGGCGACAAGGTCCTGTCGGCGATGCGCTACCAGTTCGGCGGCCACAAAGAGCGCGACAACTAGGAGCCCGACGATGCCCCTGGACCTCGAGGTCACCAAAGACGACAAGGCCGCCGCCCGCCGCGCGGCCGAGCTGATCGCCAAGGCCGGCGCCGCCGCGGTCGCCGACCACGGCCACTTCGCCTTCGCGATGAGCGGCGGCCGCTCGCCCTGGTCGATGCTGGCGATCCTCGGGGAACTCGAGGAGATGCCCTGGCGCGAGACCGAGCTCTTCCAGGTCGACGAGCGGATCGCCTCGCCCGGCTCCGAGGACCGCAACCTCACCCACATGGTGCTCGGCCTCTCGATGGACCACCAGTCGGCCCTCCGCCCGATGCCGGTCACCAACCGCGATCTCGACGCCGCCGCCCACGAATACGACACCTCCCTCCCCGACCGCCTCGACCTCGTCCACCTCGGCCTCGGCCCCGACGGCCACACCGCCTCCCTGGTCCCCGACGACCCGGTCCTCGACGTAGACGACCGCCGCGTCGCCCTCACCACCAACCCCTACCAGGGCCACCGCCGCATGACCCTCACCTACCCGGCCCTCACCGAGGCCCGCCAGATCCTCTTCCTCGTCACGGGCGAGGAGAAGCAGGGCCCGCTCAAGCAGCTGATTGCCGCCGACCCCGCGATCCCCGCGGGCCGCGTCCGCAACGACGCGATCACGATCGTCGCGGATCCGGCTGCCGCGGCGGAGTAGGGGGCTAGCGGGGCAAGGGTCCGCGGCGCCGGCCGTCCGAGGGAGGTCCTGGGTGTCCTGGGCTCCTCATGGGGGTCCTGGCAGGCTGTGACCCCCATGAGGAGCCCAGGACGTGAGGGGTTCGTGGGAAAGCCGGCACAGGGACGTGAGGAAGTCGGACTTACGTGACGATCGGGTCCGGAAGCCTCCACACCTCGGCCGGGTCCGTGACGAAGATGCCGGGAACGTCACACCTCCCGGCCCCGGAAGGACCTTTCCGGGTCGGGATCCGGGGGCCCGGGACGCGCGGTCGACCTAAGGTCCGGTAGC
>Ga0209916_1000817_pt1 | contig 38874 bp, 32 predicted proteins | sample ThiBio_1000_plan_FD_183956 | JGI IMG/M metagenome (GOLD analysis project Ga0209916, IMG submission 183956) | Wastewater bioreactor microbial communities from Cape Town, South Africa - Thiocy_solids_2 (SPAdes) | ecosystem: Engineered > Bioreactor > Thiocyanate-remediating > Anaerobic-Aerobic ... | reverse complement strand
AGACTTCGCCATCACCATCGCTGCGCGCAAGCTGTTCGACATCGTGCGTGCCCTGCCCGACACCGCCAAGGTCAAGCTCGATACCAAGGACAGCCAGGTGGTGGTGAGCGCGGGAAAATCGCGTTTTACCCTGCAGACCCTGCCCGCCGCAGATTTCCCGCGGGTAGAAACCGGGGCAGGCCTGGGCGAGGCGATCCGCCTGCCGCAAAAAACACTGAAGCGTCTGTTGCAACTGGTGCAGTTCGCCATGGCCAGCCAGGACATCCGCTACTACCTCAACGGCATGTTGCTGGTACTGGACGGCAAGCAACTGCGCGTGGTGGCCACCGACGGCCACCGGTTGAGCTATGCCGAAACCCAGCTTGAATCCGAGGTCGAAGCGCGCGAGGTCATCATCCCGCGCAAGACCGTGGTCGAGCTCTCCAAACTATTGGGCGATGCGGAAGATCCGGTCGAGCTGCGCATCGGCGCCAATCAGGTCACCATCACCCTGCCCGGCACCGAACTGGTGACCAAGGTGGTGGACGGCAAATTTCCCGACTACCAGCGCGTCATTCCCGCCAACCAGCCGCGCCACCTCAAGGCCAACCGCCAGAGCGTGATGCAGGCCTTGCAGCGCGCTGCGATTCTGTCGAACGAAAAGTTCCGCGGCGTGCGCCTGGTGATGAGCGAGAACACACTCGGCATCGTCTGCAACAACAACGAACAGGAAGAAGCCGCCGACGAAATCGAAGTCAGCTACGACGGCGATCCGCTCGACGTCGGCTTCAACGTGACCTACCTGCTCGATGGCTTGGGCGCGGTCAATACCGAGGAAATCACGCTGTCGCTGGGCGACGCCAACAGCAGCATGCTGCTGACCAGCGAAGGCGAACCCGGCTTCAAGTACGTCGTGATGCCGATGCGCATCTAGGCCGGACGATCATTTCCTCACACCTTGCAACAACCGGCAGCAATGCCCCACGAGGTATAAACACCATGAGCGACAAGCCCGACAACGCGATGCCCGATGACGTGAACGGAGGCTACGACGAAGACAGCATCCAGCAGCTGGAAGGCCTGGAAGCGGTGCGCAAGCGGCCCGGCATGTACATCGGCGATACGTCCGACGGCACCGGCCTGCACCATATGGTGTTCGAAGTGCTGGACAACGCCATCGACGAGGCGCTGGCGGGCTGGTGCGACGACATCAAGGTCATCATCCATCCCGACAACTCGATTTCGATTTCCGACAACGGGCGCGGCATTCCGGTTGGCGTGAAGCTCGACGACAAGCACGAACCGAAACGCAGCGCGGCAGAAATCGTCCTGACCGTGCTGCACGCCGGCGGCAAGTTCAACCAGAACAGCTACAAGGTATCCGGCGGCCTGCACGGCGTCGGCGTGTCGTGCGTCAACGGCCTGTCGAAGTGGATGAGGCTCATCGTGCGCCGCGACGGCAAGAAGTACGCGCTCGAATTCAACCGCGGCAAGGTCATCGACCGTGTCATCGAGATACAGAACGGCGTCGAAGTGTCGCCCATGAAGATCGTCGGCGAGACCCAGAATCGCGGCACCGAAGTGCATTTCCTCGCCGACGAGGAAATCTTCGGCAAGGTCGAGTTCCACTTCGACATCCTCGCCAAGCGCATCCGCGAACTGTCCTTCCTCAACAACGGCGTGAAGATCGAGCTGATCGACCATCGCGACGGCAAGAGCGAAAACTTCGCGCACTCGGGCGGCGTAAAGGGCTTCGTCGAGTACGTGAATCGGGTCAAATCGGTGCTGCACCCGAAAATTTTCCATGCCGTAGGCGAAAAGGACGGCATGGTCGTCGAAGTCGCGATGCAGTGGAACGACAGCTATTCCGAGACCGTTCAATGCTTCACCAACAACATTCCGCAGCGCGATGGCGGCACTCACCTGACCGGCCTGCGCATGGCGATGACACGGGTGTTGAACAAATACATCGAAGAAAACGAGCTGGCGAAAAAAGCCAAGGTCGAAACCACCGGCGACGACATGCGCGAGGGTCTGACCTGCGTGCTGTCGGTCAAGGTGCCCGAGCCCAAGTTCTCCTCGCAGACCAAGGACAAGCTGGTTTCCAGCGAAGTACAGCCGGTGGTGCAGGAAGTGGTCGGGCAGAAACTTGCCGAATATCTGCTGGAAAACCCCAGCGATGCCAAGCTCTTGTGCAACAAGATCGTCGAAGCGGCGCGTGCCCGCGATGCGGCGCGCAAGGCGCGTGAGATAACGCGTCGAAAAGGCGTCATGGATGGCCTTGGCCTGCCGGGGAAACTGGCCGACTGCCAGGAAAAAGATCCCGCATTGTGCGAAATCTATCTGGTCGAGGGCGATTCCGCAGGCGGCTCGGCCAAGCAGGGACGCGACCGCAAATTCCAGGCCATCCTGCCACTCAAGGGCAAGATTCTCAACGTCGAGCGCGCGCGTTTCGACAAGGTTATCGGCAGCCAGGAAATCGCCACCCTGATCACCGCGCTCGGCACCAGCATCGGCAAGGAGGATTACAACCCGGACAAGCTGCGTTATCACCGCATCATCATCATGACCGACGCCGACGTCGACGGCGCGCACATCCGCACCCTGCTGCTGACTTTTTTCTATCGTCAGATGCCCGAGCTGGTCGAGCGCGGGCATATCTACATCGCCCAGCCGCCGCTTTACAAGGTCAAGCATGGCCGCTCCGAACGCTACATCAAGGACGAACACGCGCTCAAGGAACACCTCATGGCTGAGGCGATGAAGGAGGCCGAACTGACGCCGATGGACGGCGCCATGCCGATTGCCGGCGAAGCGCTGGAAACACTGGCGCGCGAGTATTTCCTGGCCGAAGCGGTGAGCGAACGCCTGGGTCGCTTGCTGCCGGACGACGTGCTGCAGGCCCTGATGCGCATTCCGCGCTTGAACCTGGGCGACAGCGGCGCCGCGATGCAGAGCGAAGCCAGCCTGGGCGCGGCGCTGGATGCGCAGAAATTCGAAGTTGCCGCCGAATACGTCAGCGAGACCGACAGCCATCGTCTGCGCATCACCCGTCATGCCCACGGCAACGCGCACGTCAGCTTCCTCGAAGCGGATCTGCTCGAATCCGGCGACTACAGCCAGCTCGTCAAGGTCGGCGACTTGCTGCGCGACCTGATCGGCCTGGGTGCCCGCGCCAAGCGCGGCGAGAAGGAAATCCCGGTGCAGAGCTTCCGCGAGGCGATGGACTGGTTCCTTGCCGAAGTCAAACGCGGCATGAGCATCCAGCGCTACAAGGGGCTGGGCGAAATGAACCCCGCCCAGTTGTGGGAAACCACGATGGACCCCAAGGTGCGCCGGCTGATGAAGGTGCAGATCGAGGACGCGATCTCGGCCGATCAGATTTTCACCACCCTGATGGGCGACGAAGTCGAACCGCGCCGCAATTTCATCGAAACCAATGCGTTGGGCGTGCGCAACCTCGATGTATAAAATCTGGCGTCTAGATCCCTGATCAATGTAAAAATCCCGGATCAGCCGGGATTTTTTACATTCAAGGGAAGCTAGTCTTTCTTTGATTCGACCGTCAGCCCGGCTTCCTTCCATTCCGGGAAGCCGCCGCGGAACCAGTAGACGTTTTTCCAGCCGGCCTGGATCGCCATGGCGGCGGATTTGTAGCTCTTCCAGCAGATGGTGCCGTCGCAATACATCATGAAGGGGGCGTTTTTGTCCTTGGGCAGCCGGTTCAACGCGAACTGGTCGTCTGCCGGGTCGAAGCCGACTTCCTTGGCGCTGCCTTCATTGTAAGGAACGGAAATGGCGCCGGGAACATGGGCGGTTTCGTATTCTTCTTTCACCCGCACGTCGTAAACCGGCGTTCCTTTGGCAATCAGCGCCTGGGCCTCGGCAGCGCTGATGATCTTGGCGCCGGGCAGGCTGGTGGGCGTGGTATTCAGCATCGAGGCGACGCTTTTGAAATCGGCCCGGGTGGCGGTGGAGAGCGCGAGATTGAGGCTGTTGCTTTTCTGCAGGGTGGCGGCCAGTTTCTGCTGGGCGCCTGCGGATACGCTTTCGGACTGTACGGTCAGCGCGCGCAGCGGCACCGATGCGCCGGTGAAAACGATGCGCCCGCCGTTGGCTGCAGTCCAGGTTTTGGCCTCCTCGGCGGAGGCGACCGCCAGGTCGTAGCGGCCAAGCTTCAGCCCGTACAGCGGGGCCTCGGCCATGCGATGGAATTTGATTTCGGCAAAGTCGCTTTTGGCCAGTCCGCGGCTGTTGATCTCGCTGCGCGCCATGCTGCCCATCAGCGATTCGTAATCGGGAACGCCCAGCCTGGCGTGCGATTTGGCACCCAGCGTGCCTTTGTAATCCGGCCCCGACACGAAAGCGGCGGCGATCGTCGCGTTGGATTTGAGAATGGGCTCAAACTTGAATTTGCTGACGTTGGCGACCACTTGGGCGGGACCGAACACCATGTCCAGCGTGCCGTCCTTGGCGTGCTTGATGGCGGAAAAGCCGCGCGTGTAATACTGCAGCCGGACCGGCTGGCCGAGCGCCCGCTCGACCTCGCTGGTGAAAGCGCGGTAGCGCTTGGTGGTATTGAAATCGGTGATCGATTCGTTTTGATCGAGTACCACGCCGAGCGTGAGCGGTGCGGCCTGGACGACAGCCGAGACCAGAAGCAGGGGCAGGATGGCTAAACGCATGGTCGTCTCCACGGGATGACGTGGAGTTTAACGGTCAGCCATATGGAAAGTTTAATTGCGACTCAGATCGATGCGGGAGTATTGGCCCGCCAGGTCTGCAAAGTGGCGCGCAACAAATCTTCCTGCACCGGCAGCGTGAATGCGGCATCGATGCGCAAGCGAGCGCTGACTTTATCGAGCACGGCCTGATGCGTCGTTTCGTAAAAAACCAGGATGCGGGTGTTGGGCGCGCTCTGCACCGCGGCCAGCAGGGATTCGAGGTTGGACAGACGGTCGCGGAAATCCGTCTGGTGGTAGAAGTCCGCCACGATGACTGCGGGCGGTTTTTTGCGTACCAGGCTGATGGCCTTGCGTTCCGACCATTCGGCGACGACCGCGTAGCCCAGTTCCTGATACAGCTTTCTGTAGCCAGCCGTGCCGATGAAGGCGTTGACCATGAGCAGGCTGGGCGGCGTGCTCATGCGGCCGGTTTTTTGGCGGCCTTCTTGGCCGTAGTCTTTTTCACGGCGGGTTTCTTCGATTCGGCAGCATCGGCCGGTTTTGTTTTCTTCGCCGCTGCCGGCTTGGCGGCGGCCTTTTTCACCGGTTTTTTGGCCGGCCCTTTGGCAATGCGCGCGGCGATCAGCGCGAGCGCCTCATCCAGCGTGATCTCCTCCGGCGTGATGTCCTTGGGCAGCGTGGCATTGGTGCTGGCGTGCTTGACGTAAGGGCCGTAGCGGCCGCTGCGCACCGTGATGTCCTTGCCGTCCTCCGGGTGCGGGCCGAGGTTCTTCAGCACCGATGCGGCCGAGTCGGCGCCGCGCGGGGCGCGTTCCATCGCCAGCACTTCGAGTGCCCGCGGCAGGTCGATTTCGTACACGCTGTCGGTCTTGGGGATCGACTTGAACTTGCCGTCGTGCAGCAGATAGGGGCCGAAACGGCCGTTGTTGGCGACGATCGGCAGGCCGCTGGTCGGATGGTGGCCCACTTCGCGCGGCAGCGAGAGGAATTTCAGCGCCAGTTCCAGCGTGGCGCTCTCCAGCGGGATGTCCTTCGGCCACGAGGCGCGGCGCGGTTTCGGTGCCTTCTTGTCTTCCGGCATCTCGCCGATCTGCACGTAGGGGCCGAAGCGGCCGGACAGCAGTTTGACGTCGAGGCCGGAGGCCGGATCCTGGCCGAGAATATTGTCGCCCTCGGCGGTGGCGGCGTGCAGCGGACGGGTGTAGTCGCATTCCGGATAGCCGGAACAGCCGATGAACAGGCCGCGCTTGCTTGCCTGCATGAACAGCGGCTTGCCGCACTTGGGACAGGCATCGAGAATCGGACAGCCGCGCTCGACGTCCTGCTTGGCTTTCAGCTCGCCGTCGAATTCCTTCCAGAACTCACCCAGCAGCTTCGACCATACCCGCTTGCCGTTGGAGACGTCGTCGAGCTTGTCCTCCAGCTTGGCGGTGAAGTCGTAATCGACGTAATGGGTGAAATGGCGGGTCAGAAAGCAGTTGACCAGCCGACCGATATCGGTCGGCTGGAAGCGCTTCTTTTCCAGCACCACGTATTCGCGATCCTGCAAGGTGGAAATGATGCTGGCGTAGGTGGAAGGCCGGCCGATGCCGTATTCCTCCAGCGCCTTCACCAGCGACGCTTCCGTATAGCGCGGCGGCGGCTGGGTGAAGTGCTGCTCGCCATACAAGCGATCCACCGGCAGGATCTCGCCTTCGGCGAGCGCCGGCAGTTTCGATTCTTCCTCGTCCTCGTCGTCCTGGTACACCGCAAGAAAGCCGGCGAATGCCAGCGTCTGCCCGGTGGCGCGGAAGGTGCCTTCGCCCACCGTGATGTCGGCGGCGACGGTATCGAACTGCGCGGCGGTCATCTGGCAGGCGACGGTGCGTTTCCAGATCAGTTCGTAGAGGCGGGCCTGGTCGTGCGAAAGAAACGGCTTCACCGCTTCCGGCGTGCGCAGCACCGAGGTCGGGCGCACCGCCTCGTGCGCTTCCTGCGCGTTCTTGGTCTTGGCCTTGTACTGAACGGCGTGCGGCGGCAGGTAGTCTTTGTCGAAGTTGGCGCCCACATACTTGCGGATATCGGTGATTGCTTCCTGCGCCAGGTTCACCGAGTCGGTACGCATGTAGGTGATGAGGCCGACCGGGCCTTCGCCGAGATCGATCCCTTCGTACAGCTGCTGCGCGGTGCGCATCACGCGGTCGGTGGTCATGCCGAGCTGACGCACCCCGGCCTGCTGCAGCGTCGAGGTGGTGAAGGGGGCGGCGGGATTGCGCGCGCGGCGCTTCTTTTCGATGCGCATCACCGTGGCATCGCGGCCTTCCAGCATCGCCAGCCATTCCTTGCTGCGCGCCTCGTGCTCGACCGTGAACTGTTCGAGTTTTTCGCCCTTGAAATGAGTGAGCTTGGCGGTGAAGGGCTGTGCGCCCTTGTGGCTGTCGAGGTGCAGCGTCCAGTACTCGCGCGGCACGAAGGCCTCGATCTCCTCCTCGCGCTCGACGATCATCCGCAAGGCGGGCGACTGCACGCGGCCGGCGGAGAGGCCGGGGCTGATCTTGCGCCACAGCAGCGGCGACAGGTTGAAGCCGACCAGATAATCGAGGGCGCGGCGGGCCTGCTGCGCGTCGACCAGATCGGATGCAATCTCGCGCGGATTGCGCACGGCATCCTGCACGGCGGATTCGGTGATCTCGTAGAAGGCCACGCGCTTCATCGGCGTCTTGACCTTCTTCTCTTTAAGTATCTCGCTGATGTGCCAGGAAATCGCCTCGCCTTCGCGGTCCGGGTCGGTGGCCAGCAGCACTTCGTCGGCTTTCTTGGCGGCCTTGACGATGGCATCGACGTGCTTGGCGTTGCGCTCGATTATCTGGTATTTCATGCTGAAGCTTTCGGTGTCGACCGCGCCGGTTTTCGGCTCCAGATCGCGCACGTGGCCGTAGCTGGCGAGAATTTCGTAGTCCGCGCCGAGGTACTTCTTCAGCGTTTTGGACTTCGACGGCGATTCGACGATGACAAGCTTGGACATGGTTATTCGATTCAGTGCAAACGTCCTGGCTCGTGGTTCAGCAGCATGTCTTCCAGGTGGGTGAAATGTTCGATCAGCCCGCGGCTCCACAGCACGATCAGCGTCATCCAGCGCACATGGTCCGGTTCGATGTCCTCGCCGCCCAGCGCCATCAGCCCGGAAATCACCCATTCGCGCGATTCGGGGTCGAGCACCTGGGCGCTGACCAGATAGGCCAGCTCGCCGCGGCAGGCGTCGTTCAGGCGCTCCAGTTCTTCGGGCGCGTAATGGCGGTCATAGGCCTGGGCCAGCCGTTCGTGGGTGGCGCTGCCGGTCAGGTTGGCGTACCAGTCGAGCGCGGCGTTGATGTCGGTTTCTTCGAAACCGGCGGCAAACAGGCGTTTTTCCAGCGCATCGCGATCGGGCGCCAGCTCCGCCATGCGGAAGCTTTCGTACAGGTAAACCAGGATGTCGAGCATAGTGTCAGTGGATTTTTTGGTAGCGCCCGCCGGGTAGGGATGCAATTCGCCCATCCAGTTCAAGCGTCAACAGCTTCGCTGAAAGCGCATCCAGCGTCAACCCGGTTCTTTGTACGAGGACATCGAGCGCGGCCGGCGCGCCGTCGAGCGCCTCCAATACCGGGTCGGACAGGGTTTCCGGCGGCACCCGCAGGCGCGGCGGCGCCAACCGCTGCGGCCAGGCCAGCTCGTCGAGGATATCGGCGGCCGATTCGACCAGCTTGGCGCCCTGCTTGATCAGCGCATGGCAGCCGCGCGCCAGCGGCGAGTGGATGGAACCGGGAACGGCGAATACCTCGCGTCCCTGTTCGGTGGCGACCCGCGCGGTGATCAGCGAGCCGCTGTCGGGCGCGGCTTCCACCACCAGCACACCGCGGGAGAGGCCGCTGATCAGCCGGTTGCGGCGCGGGAAATGGCCGGGCAGGGGTGGCGTGCCGAGCGGGAACTCCGACACGATCAGACCGTTTTCGGCCAGCTGGTGCGCCAGCGCCTTGTTGCGCGCAGGGTAAATGCGGTCGAGCCCGGTGCCGATGACGGCGACGCTCGAGCCGGCGCCCGCCAGTCCGCCGCGATGCGCCGCCGCGTCGATGCCGAGCGCCAGCCCGCTGACGATGGTGAGCCCGGCGTCGGACAGCGCATGGGCGAAGGCTTCGGCATCGCGCACCCCCTGCGGCGTGGCGTTGCGGCTGCCGACGATGCCGAGGCCGGGCTGGCTCAACAGGGCGCGTCGTCCCTTGCAAAACAGCAGTGCGGGCGGATCGGCGATTTCCAGCAGGCTCTTCGGATAGTCCTCGTCGGCCAGCGTCATCAGGCTGTTGCCCGGCTGGCCAAGCCAGGCATGGGCGGCGTCAAGCCGCGTGGCGTCGGGTTCGGCCAGCAGCGCAGCGCATTGGGCAGAAGAAAGATGCGCCGTCAGTGCCGTGCGGCCGGATGCCAAAACGGCCTCCGGAGAACCGAAGGCCGTCAGCAGACGGAGCAGGCTGGCGTTGCCGACCCCGGGGGCGAGAGCGAGGCGCAGCCAAGCGTCAGCCACGCCCGATGCCCCCGGCGAGAATGCGCGCGTTCAGGGGTTCTTCACCGTGTCGAGCAGGTATACCGGGCGTTCGGATTGCATGATCAGCGCGTAGGACACGCGATCGAACACGCGGTACACCATGACGAGGCCGGTACGGGAGTCGGGGAGCTGGACGGCGTCGGCCTGGGTCTTGTCGACGCAGCTGCGGTCGTATACGTCCTTGGGGTCGAAGAACTGGTCGAAGCTCACTTTCTTGCCGGGTTTCAGGCAGCCCACATCCATGTAGGCCCAGGGCCCGGCCTGGACTTCCGTGCCGGGACAGTCCTGCATGACCTTGCCGGGCTCATAAGACTGGTCGAAGCTGATCTTTTCGCCTGGCTTGATGCAGCCGGAATCGAGGAAAATCCAGCGCTGGCGGCCACCCTCTTTCGGGTCCGTTTTGACCAGCTTTCCTGTGCGATACACCGCCAGCACATGACCGGGTTCGAGGCCGTCCTGCGTGCCGCGGTTGATCACCACCGTCTGATAGCGTCCGGAGTTGGACATTCCTTCGGCGCCGTAGGCGGAAATCACCTTGCCGGAAATCGGTTTTTCCGGCGAATGGGGCACGAATTCGAACACGGTGGTTTCCTGCGCCGGCAAAAGCTTGTCCTTGGCGAGCACTTCTTGCGTCACCCGTTTGATCTGCAGTTTTTGCGGGTTGCCGGCGACCAGCGTCTCGGCATCGCCCAAAAACACGGCCTCGTAGCCCAACAGCGCTCCGTTGTCGGGGTTGGTCAAGGCCTGCCCCTGGCGGTAAATCTGCCAGTTGCGGTTTGCCGAGCCATCGCTGGTCGCGTAGGCCGTGTCGCCCGCTGTCATGATGACGCGTTCTTCATTGGTGCCGAGGATCTGCAGGGCGCTGTTCAGCTGGTCTTCGCTGACCAGCAAGGGCTGTTTCAGAAAGGCATGGATCGCCGTGATGGGAATCGCCGGAATGGCATTGCCGCCGATCTCGGTCGCGCGCACGCCGGGCGACAGCTTGATCGTCGGCATGCCGTTCTTGCCGCCCTTGACCAGCGCCAGGCGCGGCTCCTTGCCGCTGCGGTCGAGCACGATCAGGTCGCCGGGATAGATCCAGTGCGGATTCTTGACCTCCTCGCGGTTCAGCTTCCAGATTTGCGGCCAGCGCCACGGATCCTTGAGAAAGCGCGCGGAAATGTCCCACAGCGTGTCGCCCTTGACCACGACATATTTGTCCGGCGCGTTGTCCTGCAGTTTAAGGGTGTCGGCCAGCACCGGCGCGGCCAGCAGCAGGGCAAGAGAAACAACGAGTTGACGCACGGGGGAACCCTCCATTTAGACCCTGTCTAATTTTCTGCGTTGAAAATATACTGTGCGCCTAACTTACGGCCATCCGCCGTCTTATATTTAGGGTTGCAGGCATCCGGGCGCAGATTTTGCGTCAAAGTGTGCCTCCAGCCCCTTCATCCGTAAAGCTTTTTATGGCCAGACTCGATATTTTGCATTACCCCGATGCGCGCCTGCACACCGTCGCCAAGCCGGTGAAGGCGGTGGATGCGCGCATCCGCAAGCTGATCGACGACATGGCGGAGACCATGTACGCCGCGCCCGGCATCGGTCTGGCCGCCACCCAGGTCAACGTTCACGAACGCGTCGTTGTCATCGACATTTCCGAAACCCATGACGAGCTGCGCGTGTTCATCAACCCCGAAATCGTCGCGCAGTCCGGACGCGAAGAAAGCGAGGAAGGCTGCCTGTCGGTGCCCGGCATTTTCGACAAGGTCGAGCGTGCCGAGCGCGTCACCGTGCGCGCGCTCGATCGCGACGGCAAGCCGTTCGAGCTCGAGGCCGATGGGCTGCTGGCGGTGTGCATCCAGCACGAACTGGATCACCTGATGGGCAAGGTCTTCGTCGATTATCTGTCCAATCTCAAACGCAATCGCATCAAGGCCAAGCTGGCCAAACAGGCGCGCGAACACCGCCCCGACGCCGCGCCCGTGCGCGCGTCGCTTTGAGCCGCCGCCCGTGCGCATCGTTTTCGCCGGAACCCCGCCGTTTGCGGCGGCAGCCCTGAACGCCCTGGCAGATGCCGGGCACGACATCGTCCTGGTGCTGACCCAGCCCGACCGCCCGGCCGGACGCGGCATGAAGCTTGCCGCCAGCGCCGTCAAGCAGGCGGCGCTGACACGCGGGCTGCCGCTCGCGCAGCCCGCCAGCCTGAAACTCCCCGACTCGCAGGCCGAGCTGCGCGCGGCGGATGCCGACATCATGGTGGTCGCAGCCTACGGACTGATCCTGCCGCAGGCGGTGCTGGACCTGCCGCGTTTCGGCTGCCTCAATATCCACGCCTCGCTGCTGCCGCGCTGGCGCGGTGCGGCGCCGATCCAGCGCGCGATTCTGGCGGGCGACACGGAAACCGGCATCACCATCATGCAGATGGACGCCGGCCTCGATACCGGCGCCATGCTGGCGAAAACGCCGGTGCCGATCCTTGCAACCGACACCGCAGCAAGCCTGCATGACACCCTGGCCGCGGCCGGCGCCGGCGCCATCGTCGAGGCGCTGGCGAACTATCCTGCGCTGGTGCCGCAGCCGCAGGACGACGCGCAGGCCACCTACGCCGCCAAACTCAGCAAGGAAGAGGCCAGACTGGACTGGCGGCTGTCGGCCGACCTGCTGGCGCGTGCCGTACGCGCCTATAATCCGGCACCCGGCGCGTGGACGCTGCTCGACGGCGAGCCGCTGAAAATCTGGTCGGCACAACCCGGCACCGATCCATTGCCTGCCGAAGCGGATGAAAACGCGCATACGCCGGGCGACGTGCTGCGCGCCGACGCGGAGCAGCTGGTCGTCGCCTGCGGTAGCGGAACGCTGGCCTTGCAGGTGGTTCAGCCGGCAGGCGGCAAACGGATGGGTGCCGCAGCCTTTCTCGCCGGCCGCCCGCTGCCACCCGGAACCCGGCTCGGCTCCTGAGGGCGAATCCGCGCCGGTTGTCTGCGCGACACTGCTATCATCCGTCGCTCGATGCGGCGGCCGGAATCCCATGAATCAACTGACGAAGCAGGGCGTTTTTCCCCATGCGTAAGCTGCAAAAACTTGCCGCCGGCGCGCTCGGGGAAGTGCTCGCCGGGACGGCGCTGCACCAGGTATTGCCGCGCTGCCTGCAGCACCTGCAAACGCCGGGCGAACGCGGCGCCCTGCAGGACATCGTGTATGGCAGCCTGCGCCAGCTGGGACGCCTCGACGCCTGGCTGGCGGCGCTGCTGGAACGTCCGCTGACCGATCCCGAACTCGGCTGGCTGTTGCGCGTGGCGCTGTACCAGCTGGCCTACACCCGTGCGCCCGCGCATGCCGTGGTGCACAACGCGGTTACCGCCGCCGGCCAGGGCTGGCGGCGCGGTCTCGCCAATGCGGTGCTGCGCAATTTCCAGCGGCGCCGCGCCGAGCTGGACAAAATCGCCGCCGACCAGCCGTCGGCACGCTGGTCGCACCCTGACTGGTGGATCGCGAAACTGCAAACCGAATATCCGGGCCAATGGCGGGGCATGCTCGAAGCCAGCCTGCTGCATCCGCCGTTCACCCTGCGCGTCAATTGCCGCCGCGGCGATGTCGCCGGCTATCTCCGGCGCCTGAACGAGGCCGGGATGCCCGCGCATCAAACCGGCCCGGATGCGGTCACCCTCGATCGCGCGGTGCCGGTGCACAGCCTGCCCGGCTTCGACCAGGGCGAGGTGTCGGTGCAGGATGCCGGCGCGCAGTGGGCCGCGCGCCTGCTCATCCCCGAGCCGCCCGGCGAGCGTCTGGCGGCGTACCCCTTGCGGGTGCTCGACGCCTGTGCGGCGCCCGGCGGCAAGAGCGGCCATATCCTGGAGCGTGCGGATGTCGATCTGTACGCGCTCGATGTCGACGCCGTGCGGCTGGCGCGGGTGCGCGAAAATCTCGACCGCTTGCAACTGCAGGCAACGCTGCTCGCGGGCGACGCGGCGCAGCCCGCCGCCTGGTGGGACGGCCGGCCGTTCGACCGCATCCTGGCTGATGTGCCGTGCAGCGCCTCCGGTGTGGTGCGCCGCAATCCCGACATCAAGTGGCTGCGTCGCCCCGACGACATCGCTCGATTTGCCGCGCAGCAGGCCGTCATGCTGGAGGCGCTCTGGCGGCTGCTGGCCCGCGGTGGTACATTGCTTTACGTCACCTGCTCGGTATTCGATGAAGAAAACGACGGACAGGTGCGGGCGTTCCTGGCGCGCCATACAGAAGACGCCGAACGCTGCCCGCTTCCTCAACCCTTGACCGATGGGGCGCTGCTGCCCGATGCCGAGCACGATGGTTTCTTTTACGCCCTGCTGCGCAAGACGTGACCCGGCTTTTCGATGGCTGGCCGGGCTGTTGCTGGGCTGCTGGCTGGCCGTCGCGGGCAGCGCGCTGGCCAGTGACAAAAGCAGCATCAAACAGGCAGGCATCCGCGCCACCCAGCAAGGCTATTTGCTGGAAGCGGACGTCGACATCGTGCTCAACCGCACCCTGGAAGACGCGCTCAGCAAGGGGATCAACCTGTATTTCCTGCTGGAACTGGAACTGACCCGCCCGCGCAACTGGTGGCTCGACGAAGACATCGCCGAACCGGTGCGCAAACTGCGGATTTATTACCACCTGCTGCTGCGCCGTTATGTCGTCGAAATCGGTTACACCACGCGCACCGTCGCGACCCTGGGCGAAGCCCTGGCCCTGCTGGGGCGGGTCGACGACTGGCAGGTGCTGGAACGCGGCGCCCTGAAGACCGGACGCCGCTACGACGCCCGTCTGCGTCTGCGCCTCGATACCGCGCAGCTGCCCAAGCCGCTTTCCATCGGCGCGGTCGCCAGTGACAAATGGGAACTGGCCACCCCCTGGTACGGCTGGTCATTCGAGGCACCCGCCGCGCCCGCTTCCCCACCGTCCTTGCCCTGATGCGCAGTCTGATTGCCGCCGCCCTGATCATGGGCATTGTGCTGCTGTCCCTGCTGTTTTATACCAGCGGCGACAGCAGCGCATTCTCCGACACCCTGCCCAGCCTGTTCATCGGCGGCGGTGTGCTGGGCATGGCGCTGCTGGTGCTGCTGGGGTGGCGCATGTGGTGGCTGCAAAAGCGCATCCGTCGCGGCGTGTTCGGCGCCAAGCTCACGTTCAAACTGCTGCTGATGTTCGGCGTTGTCGCCCTGCTGCCCGGTCTGGTGGTGTATGGCGCCTCGGTGTTCTTCCTCAACCGCTCGATCGAAACCTGGTTCGACGTGCGGGTCGACAACGCGCTGGCCTCCGGCGTCAACCTCGGCCAGGCCGCGCTCGACGACCTGCTGCGCGAGCAGGACAAAAAAGCCCAGCGGATAGCGCTGGCCCTGTCGGACGAGGGCATGGGTTCGATCATCACCGGCCTTTCCAACCTGCGCGAACAAAGCGCGGTGCAGGAGTTGACCCTGTTCGACGAACGCGGCGGCGTCATCGCCCACGTCAGCGGCGAGCGCGGCACCCTGCTGCCGGTGCTGCCCGAGCGCAGCGTGCTGTGGCAGGTCCGGCAGCAGCAGCCCTACAGCCGGATCGAGGAAGTGGCCGACCGTGGACTCGTCATGCACGTCATCGTGCCGGTATACACCAGCACGCTGACCGGCGAAACGCGCGTGCTGCAACTGGTGCAGCCGGTGCCCGCCGGCCTGGCGCGCGATGCGCAGGCGGTGCAGCTGGCGTATCAGGAATACCAGCAGATCGCGGTGTCGCGGCTGGGGCTGAAGCGCATCTACGGCGTTGCACTCACCCTCACCCTGATGCTGGCCTTGCTGATGACCCTGGTGATCGCGTATCTGCTCTCGGAACGCCTCGGTGCGCCGCTGCGCACGCTGGCGCGCGGCACCCGCGCCGTAGCCAAAGGCGATTTTTCGCAGATGCCGTCGGTGAAGAGCCGCGACGAGCTGGGCGTGCTGATCCAGTCGTTCAACCGCATGACCCGCCAGCTGTCCGACGCCCGCGAACAGGTCGCGCAGAACCACCAGCAGACCGAGCAGGCCAAGGCCTTTCTGGAGCGTGTGCTGGCCAACCTGTCCTCCGGCGTGGTGGTGCTGGACGAAGCGCTGCGGGTCCGCACCATGAACAGCGCGGCGGCGCAGATTCTGGGAGTGCACGCATCGGCGCTGGACGCCCAGCCGCTTGCCGGCCTGGGGCAGGCGGGCGAGGCGCTGCACGGATTTGGCGCGACCGTCGCGGCGCGCTTCGGCGCGCACGAAGGCGAGTGGCAGGAGCAGATCGATTACGCCGGCAACGGCGGCAGCCAGTCGCTGCTGCTGCGCGGCACCCGCCTGCCGGCGGGCGTCGAGCGCGGTTATGTGCTGGTGTTCGACGATGTCACCAAGCTGATCGACGCCGAACGCAACGCCGCCTGGAGCGAGGTGGCGCGCCGCCTGGCGCACGAGATCAAGAACCCGCTCACCCCGATCCAGCTTTCGGCCGAGCGCATCGCGCGCAAGCTCGACGGCCGGCTTCAGCCGGCGGACGCCGAGTTTCTGGCGCGCGCCACGCAAACCATCGTCAGCCAGGTCGCCGCGATGAAAAGCATGGTGGACGCGTTTGCCGGCTATGCGCGGATGCCGCGCGCCACGCTCGAGCCGCTCGATCTGAATGCGCTGGTGCACGAAGTGCTGGCGCTCTACGACGCCAGAGCGCTGGGCCTGCAGCTGCGCCTCGGCGCCGGCTTGCCGCGGATTGCGGGCGACTCCACATTATTGCGTCAGGTAATACATAATCTGTTGCAAAATGCGCAGGATGCACTGACCGGCCACTCTACACCGAGGGTCGAGGTCGGTACGCACCTTCTCGATAACAATGCTGTTTGTTTGACCGTAACGGACAATGGAGCCGGGTTTCCGGAACATCTGATGACGCGGCTGTTCGAGCCCTATGCAACCACCAAGGCCAAGGGGACGGGCCTCGGCCTCGCCATCGTCAAAAAGATCGTGGAAGAGCATCACGGCAAAATCCAGATCGAAAATCTCAAATCGGGCGGTGCCGCCATCCGCATTGCATTGCCCATTTTTGCGGTAGCCGGGGAGAACACGTGAGCGGGCATATTCTCGTCGTCGACGACGAAGTGGGCATTCGTGAATTGTTGTCGGAAATCCTTACCGACGAAGGCTACGACGTGCACCTGGCGGAAAATGCCGAGGCGGCGCGCGCCTTTCGCATCCAGCGGCGTCCGGACCTGGTCCTGCTGGACATCTGGATGCCCGATACCGATGGCGTGACGCTGCTGAAGGAATGGGCGGGGGGCGGCCAGCTCACCATGCCGGTGGTGATGATGTCGGGCCACGGCACCATCGATACCGCCGTCGAAGCCACCCGGCTCGGCGCCACCGATTTTCTGGAAAAACCGGTGGCGCTGGCCAAGCTGATCGATACCGTCAACAAGGCCATCAAGCGCGGCGCGTCCCTGCCCCGGCGCACGCCCGGCATGGATTTGTCGGCGCTCGGGCGCAGCCCGTTGATCCTCGAACTGAAAAAACGCCTTACCCAGATCGCCGGCAACACCGCGCCGGTCCTGTTGCAGGGCGAGCCCGGCAGCGGTTTTGAAATCTGCGCGCATTTTCTGCACCAGCCCGCCAGCTCGTGGGTTGAGATCAAGGACCGCGCGCGTCTGGTGTCCGAGCCGCTCAGCTTTGTCGAGGCGCTCGGCAACGGCACCCTCTACCTGCCCGAGGTGTGCGAGCTGGCGCGCCTGGAGCAAAAAGGCCTGGGGCTGCTGCTCGACCGCATCGAAGGCAGCGGCGCGCGTCTGGTATGCGCCAGCAGCCGTAGCCTCGACGCCATGGTTGGCGCCGGCGAATTCGACAACCGCCTGTTCTACCGCCTGTCCAGCCTCGCCATCCAGCTGCCGCCGTTACGCGACCACCGTGAAGACGTACCCGATATCGCCAATTTCATGCTGGCACAGCTGGTGGAAGAAGGCGTCAGCCCGGTGCGGCGGCTGACCACGCCGGCCCTGAACCAGTTGCGCAACTTCGACTGGCCGGGCAATCTGCCGCAGCTCAGCAACGTGGTGCGCACCCTGGCGGTTACCGCGCTGGCGAATGAGATCGACGCCGCCGACGTCAGCCGCGTGCTCGCCCCGATGAAACTGTCCGCACCGGCGGTGGCGCACGGCATTCCGCTCGACATCCCGCTGCGCGAAGCGCGCGATGCCTTCGAGCGCATGTATTTCGAACACCTGATCCAGAAAGAAGGCGGCAGCATGACGCGGGTTGCCGACAAGTCCGGGCTGGAGCGCACCCACCTCTACCGCAAGCTGAAACAGCTGAATATCCGGCATGGACGGCGCCTGGATGAAGAGTTGTAAGCGCAGGAACGGCGCGTGAAAATCATCATCCTCGGTGCCGGCCAGGTCGGTTCCAACCTGGCTGAAAGTCTGGTTGCGGAAGACAACGACATCACCGTCGTCGACCTCGATATCTCGCGTCTGGCGTTGCTGCAGGAGCGCTTCGACCTGCGCACCGTACGCGGTCACGCGGCGCACCCCTCGATCCTGAAGCAGGCCGGCGCCGAAGACGCCGATATGCTGGTCGCCGTCACCCAGAGCGACGAAACCAATCTGGTGGCATGCCGCATCGCCTCTACCCTGTTCAACCTTCCCACGCGCATTGCGCGTATCCGTTCCAGCGATTTCATGGGGCAGGAAGCGGACTTTCTGGCCGAGCATTTCGGGGTCGACGACGTCATCAGCCCCGAACAGGAGGTGACCGACACCCTGCGCCGCCTGATCGAGCACCCCGAGGCGCTGCAGGTGCTCGACTTTGCCGAGGGCAAAGTGCGGCTGGTGGCGGTGCGCGCCTATCACGGCGGTCCCCTGATGGGACACGAGCTGCAGGATATCAAGCGTCACATGCCGGATGTCGATTGCCGGATCCCGGCGATCTACCGGCGCGACCGCGGCATCGTGCCGGAAGGGATCACGGTCATCGAGCCGGGCGACGAGGTGTTTTTCCTGGCGCGCCGCGAGGACATCCCTTCGGTGATGCGCGAACTGCGCCGCATGGAGCGGCCGGTCAAACGCGTGATGATCGCCGGCGGCGGCAACATCGGACGGCGGCTGGCGGCCGTGCTGGAACGCAACTACGAGGTCAAGCTGATCGATCACAACAAGGCCACCTGCACGCTGCTGGCCGAGCAGTTGCACCGTACCCTGGTGCTGCAAGGCGACGCCACCGACGAGGCCTTGCTGGAGCAGGAGAACATCGGGTCGATGGACGTGTTCTGCGCGCTCACCAACGACGACGAGGACAACATCATGTCCGCCCTGCTGGCCAAGCGCATGGGCGCGCAGCGGGTGATCGCCCTGATCAACCGCTCGGCCTACGTCAATCTGGTGCAGGGCGGCGAAATCGACATTGCCATCTCGCCGGCGCAGGCCACGGTCGGCCCGCTGCTGTCGAAGATCCGCCGCGGCGACATGGCGGCGGTGCATTCGTTGCGGCGCGGCGCGGCCGAAGTGCTCGAGGTCGTCATCCACGGCGACCTCAAAACCTCGAAGGTGGTGGGGCGCCGCATCGGCGATGTGGCGCTGCCGGAAGGGGCGGCGATTGCCGCCATCATCCGCGGCGAGGAGGTGCTGATCGCCCATCACGATACCCTGATCGAGGCGGAGGACCACCTCATCGTGTTTGCGCTCAACAAGCGCATCATCCCCAAGGTGGAAAAGCTGTTCCAGGTCGGCTTCGGGTTTTTCTAGATGCCGCCCATGCGGCGCCCGGCGCCTGCTGCCCTTGCCCGGACGGTTCCGGCCCTTCCCGCCGCGCGGCCAGGCGGCATGCGGCCCGGCGTGCCGGAGGGAATGCGCTGGTAACATCGCGCGCATGCCGAGTCCGGTTTGGCGGAACGTTCAATGTCACAAATACTGCCTGTCGTCCACATCCTGTCGAAAGTGCTGATGCTGTTCGCTTTCGCCTTTCTGCTGCCGCTGGGCGTTTCCACTGCGCTGGACGATGGCGCGCAGTTCGCTTACGGGCAGGCCATTCTGACGGCCTTCCTCTGCGGCGCGGTGCTCTGGCTGCTGTCGCGCCGCGGCAAGCGCGAGCTGCAAACGCGCGACGGCTTCCTGCTGGTGGCGATGATCTGGACCGTGCTGCCGGTATTTTCGACGATCCCGCTGCTGGCCTACATGCCGGAACTCGGCTTCACCGATGCCTATTTCGAAGCCGTCTCGGGTTTGACGGCGACGGGCGCCACCGTGCTCTCGGGGCTGGACTCCCTGCCGCCTTCGCTCAATATCTGGCGCACCGAAATGCACTGGCTGGGCGGCATGGGGGTGATCGTGCTGGTGGTGGCCGTGCTGCCGATGCTGGGGGTCGGCGGCCGCCAGATGTTCAAGGCGGAAACGCCGACGCCGATGAAGGACAGCAAGCTCACGCCGCGCATGGCCGAAACCGCCAAGGGGCTGTGGCAGGTCTATGTTCTGGTCACGTTGATGTGCATGGGGGCGTTGTGGGCGGGCGGCATGAGCTGGATCGACGCGGTGGTGCATGGCTTCAGCGTGATGGGGCTGGGCGGCATGTCGTCGCACGATGCCAGCATCGGCTATTTCGATTCCGCGCTGCTCGAAATCATCATCATGGTGTTCGCGCTGATTGCGGGCATCAGCTTTTCCACCCACTTCATGGCTTTGCGCACCCGCAGCCTGCTGGCTTATCGCCACGATGCGGAAATCCGCTGGTACTTTGCGGTGCTGGGCGTCAGCGTTGCCGGCGTCACCGGCTACCTGTGGCTGAAGGGCGTTTACCCTGAACTGCCGGATGCCCTGCGCTACGTTTCGTTCAACACCATTTCGGTGGCCACCACGCTCGGGTTTTCCAACACCGACTACAACGCCTGGCCCTATTTCGCCCCGCTGTGGATGCTGTTTCTGTCGAGCTTCTGCGCCAGCTCCAGCTCCACCGGCGGCGGCATCAAGATGATGCGCGCCATGCTGCTCTGCAAGCAGCTTTACCGCGAGCTGGTCAAGCTGGTGCATCCCCACGCCGAAATCCACACCAAGATCGGCGCCCATGCGGTGCCCAACAAGATCATCTATGCCGTGCTGGCGTTTTTCTTCGTCTATATTGCCTGCATCGTCGTCTTCACGTTTCTGCTGTCCGCATCTGGACTCGACATCTTCAGTGCCTTGACTGCGGTCGTGGCCATGATCAACAACACCGGACCGGGCCTGGGCCAGGTCGGTCCCGCCAGCAACTTCGCCGCGCTGAGCGATTTCCAGATCTGGGTGTGCTGCTTCGCCATGCTGCTCGGGCGGCTGGAATTGTTCACCCTTTTGGTGGTGCTGACCCCGGCGTTCTGGAGGAAGTGATGTCTGCCATCGATAATTTTGAAGCCATGCTGGCGCAAGGGCGCGACAATGCCCTGCTGCGGTTTTCGCTGGGCAGCGAATACCTCAAGCAGGGCGACGCCGCCCGTGCCGCCGAGCACCTGCGGCGCGCGGTCGAACACGACCCGCGGTATTCCGCCGCCTGGAAACTGCTGGGCAAGGCGCTCACCGACAGCGCAGCCTGGAGCGAGGCGCTGGCCGCGTACCGGCAGGGCATCGCGGTGGCCGAGGCGCGCGGCGACAAGCAGGCGGCCAGGGAAATGGGCGTATTTGCACGGCGAATCGAGAAGCAGCTGCAGCCTTAGAACGGCGTTGACCGCTTGCCGCCCTGACGGCGCCGGCCTGCCCGCTTCATCGCCGGGCTGAAACCGCTGCGCGTGCGCGCCCAACGGCCGTTTCCAGGTTGAGTTAAAATCCGGCAATCAACTTTTTCAGGAGCAGCAAATGACGCGGATGGTGAATTGTGTGAAGCTCGGGCGCGAAGCCGAAGGTCTGGCCTTCCAGCCGGTGCCAGGGGATCTGGGCAAGAAGATTTTCGAGAACGTGTCGAAAGAAGCCTGGGCGGGCTGGCAGCGCCACCAGACCATGCTGATCAACGAAAACCGCCTCAATCTGGCCGACCCGCAGGCACGCAGCTATTTGATGGAACAAATGGAGCGCTACTTCTTTGGCGGCGGCAATGTCGATGCCGCCGCGGGCTACGTTCCGCCGGCCCGGTAAACACGGCGCCGACCCCGGACAAAACGGGCTCCCGCGGGAGCCCGTTTGCATGGGTGCGGCGGGAAACTACAGCACTTCCTTCTCGATCTCCTCCAGCGAGGTGTGGCGCACGTCCTTGCCCTTGACCATGTAGACCACATACTCCGACATGTTCTTGGCATGGTCGCCCATCCGCTCGATCGCCTTGGTGACGAACAGGATGTCGATGAAAACCGAAATGGTGCGCGGGTCTTCCATCATGAAGGTGATGAGGTGGCGCAGGTTGAGGCGGAATTCCTCGTCCACCGACTGGTCCTGGCGCGCGATTTCCACTGCCAGGGTGGCATCCAGGCGGGCAAAGCCGTCGAGCGCCTTGCGCAGCATGTCGAGCACCAGGTCGGCCATGTACTTGACCTCGGTGAAGCGCGGCAGGCTGATGCGCTCGGACTGGTGGATCAGCCGGGACATGCGCGCGATCTTGGCGGCTTCGTCACCGATGCGTTCGAGGTCGGTGATGGTCTTCACCACCATCATCACCATGCGCAGATCGGACGCGGTGGGCTGGCGGCGCGCGATGATGTGGGTGCAGTCTTCGTCGATGGCGACTTCCAGCGCATTGACGTTGTGGTCGTTGGCCTCCACCTGGTTGGCCAGTTTCATGTCGCCCTTGGTGAGCGCTTCGATCGCATTGATGATCTGTTCTTCGACCAGGCCGCCCATCTTCAGCACATTGGCGCGCACGGCTTCCAGCTCGGCGTCAAACTGCTTGTAAGTGTGTTCAGTTAGCATCGTGTTGCCCTCTCCCGTAATCCGCGTTTGATTATATGCCCCGTATTGTGACCATTGCATGCACGGCAGGTTTCACCGGGCGCTGAAGGGCAGCACATAACGCGTCCCGTCGATATCAAGAAACAGCACCCAGTCGCGGCGTCCGCTGACGCACGCAGGCAAGGTCACGGTTGCGCCAAACGCGCCGTCCGGGGCGGGGCGCAGGTCATAGCGGTTAAAGCCCATGTCCATGTCGCTCATCTGCAGTTCCGCGCTGATCCGGCCGGCGCCCGGCGCGCGGACGCTCAGCTCGAAAGCCTCCAGCGGCGCCGGCTGCGACGAAAAGCGCAGGCGTGCGGCTGTGCCGCGGTGGTCGAACGTGCAGCCGGTCAGCGGGTCGGCGCAGCTCACCGCCACCGCAGTAGCCGGACGCTTCAGCCAATAGCCGGTCGCTGCGATGGCCGCCAGCACGACCAGCGGCAACAGCAGCCGCATGGCGTATACCGTCCGCCGTTTATGCCTTTCAGGGCGCAGCGCCCGCTTCATGTCCAGGCGCCCCGCAGCAGCGCCACGCCGTGCGCGCCGTGCGACTGGGCCAGCGCCACGTCGTGGCGTTCCAGTCCGCCCAACCCGTACACCGGGATCGGGCTGGCGGCGGCCAGTTCGGCGAACCGGCCCCAGCCGAGCGTGGCCGCGCCCGGATGGGTGAGCGTGGGCAGTACCGGCGACAGCAGCGCAAAATCGGCCCCGATCGCGGCGGCATGCGCCAGCTCGGCAGCGTCGTGGCACGACACCCCTAGCCATGCGCAATCGGGGCGCGCGGTCAATGCGGCGGCGGCGGCCGAGTCCAGATGCACGCCGTCGGCGCCCGCCGCGCGCGCCAGTTCCGGGCTGCCGTTGACCAGCACGCGCGCGCCATGCGGACGGGCGCGGCGCACGGTCGCCTGCGCGAGTTGCAGGCGCGTGTCTTGCGGCAGCGTCTTGTCGCGCAGCTGGATCAGCCGCAGGCCGTTATGCAGGGCGACATCCAGCCGCGCCAGGAAGGTATCGACGCCGAGCGACTCGGCGTGAGAAATCCCCAGCAGCGGCGGCAGCGACAGCGCCTTCAGGATCGGAAAATTGGCCGGCAAGAGCGGCGTCACCTCGACCGCGTCGGGCAGCTGCCAGGAAAAAACCTGCCCTTCGCGCGGGTGCGGCTCGCCCTGCCATTCGAACACGCGAAAGAAGTTCAGCCGTACCGTGGCATGCGGGTATGCGAACACCCGGGTGATCCAGCGGCAGGCGCGGGAAACGACGATGCCGAGCTCCTCGTGCAGTTCGCGCGCCAGCGATTCGCCCAGCGATTCGCCCGCCTCCACCTTGCCGCCGGGGAATTCCCAGTGGCCCGCATAGACCTTGCCCGGCGGCCGCTGCGCCAGCAGCACCCGGCCGTCGGGCCGGGTCAGCACGGCCGCCACGACTTCCGTGATGGGCGGCGGGCTCATTGCTTCCCCGCCCAGTCGCGCGCGAACTGCCACGCCACCCGGCCGTTGCGTGCGCCGCGTCCGAGCGACCACTGCAGGGCGGCGCGCCCGAACGCTTCGTCCGGCGTTGCGCCAAGGCGCTCGGCCCAGTGCCGGGCGATCGCCAGATAGGTTTCCTGGTCCATGCCGTGGAACGCTACCCACAGTCCGAAGCGGTCGGACAGCGAAACCTTTTCCTCGGTCGCCTCGCCCGGATGCACCTCGCCGCCGAGGTGTTTCGTTTCCAGGTTTTCCGCCATGTATTCCGGCATCAGGTGGCGGCGGTTGCTGGTGGCGTAGATCAGCACGTTGTCGGAGGGGCCCGCCAGCGAGCCGTCGAGCGCGGCCTTCAGGCTGGCGTAGCCGGCTTCGTGCTCGGCGAAAGTCAGGTCGTCGATGAAGATGATGAAGCGATAGTCGGCATCCGCCAGCAGTTCGAACAGGTCCGGCAGGCTCGGCAGCCCGGCCTTGTCGACCTCGATCAGGCGCAGTCCCTTCGCCGCGTATTTGGCGTGCACGGCCTTCACCAGCGAGGACTTGCCGCAGCCGCGCGCGCCGGTCAGCAGCACGTTGTTGGCGGGTTTGCCGGCGACGAACTGGCGCGTGTTGGCGTCCACCCGCCGCTTCTGCTCGTCGATCGCCAGCAGGTCTTTCAACGCCGCCCGCTGCGGGTGCAGGATCGGCTTCAGTCCGCCCGCCTGCGCCGACCAGCGCGCGGCGCGCACGTTTTTCCAGTCCAGCCCCGGTGCGGCGGCGGGGGTATCGAGGCGGTCGAGCAGGCGTTCGATGCGTGGCAGGAGGGCGGCGAAATCGGTCATGCGGGGATTCTAGCCGCTTGGGGAAAAATTTAGGTTTTCGCCAGCAAAGACTTATCCGCGGATGCCCGGCAATCCGCCCAAGCTGCCGGTCGTTCGGCGCATCGCGCGTCCCGCAACGAAACAGGAGCGCATTGCCATGAAGCTCCCCTTGAAAATCGCCGGCGCGCTGACGGTGCTGCTCGCGCCCGGCCGCGCCGACGTTGATCGACAGCGACCCTGCGGGAAGGCGGCCCGTTCGGTGCTGAGCCGGATGCTCGTGGCATCAGGTGCGGTATTCCGCGTTGATCTTCACGTAGTCGTACGAAAAATCGCAGGTCCACACCGTGGCGTCCGCGTGGCCGCGGTTCAGCACCACGCGCACGACGATGTCGGCTTCCTTCATCACGGCGGCGCCCTGCGCTTCGGTATAGCTTGCCGCGCGGCCGCCCCGCTCCGCCACCAGCACGTCGCCCAGGTAAACCTGCAAGGCGTTGACGTCGAGGTCGGCCACGCCTGCATAGCCGATGGCGGCAAGAATGCGCCCGAGGTTGGGGTCGCTGGCGAAAAAGGCGGTCTTGACCAGCGGCGAACGCGCGATGGCGTAGGCGATCTGCTTGCATTCGGCACGCTCGCGGCCGCCTTCGACCGCCACGGTGATGAACTTGGTCGCCCCCTCGCCGTCGCGCGCCATCGCCTGCGCCAGGCCGATGGCCACCTCGCTCAAGGCGGCTTTCAGCGCGGCGTAGTCGGCGCTGGTGCTGTCGGCAATTTCGGCATTGCCGGCCTGGCCGGTGGCGATCAGGATGAAGCTGTCGTTGGTCGAGGTGTCGCCGTCGACGGTGACGCAGTTGAACGACACGTCGGCCACTTCCTTCACCAGCTGCGGCATCAGGCCGGGCGCGATCGCCGCGTCGGTCGCTACATAGCCGAGCATGGTCGCCATGTTGGGGTGGATCATGCCGGAGCCCTTGGCGATGCCGGTGACCGTGAGCGTGCTGCCGCCGGCCTGTACCTGACGCGAGACGCCCTTGGCGACGATGTCGGTGGTCATGATCGCGTGCGCGGCCTCGCTCCAGTGGTCCGGCGCGAGGTCGGCCCGGGCGGCGGGCAGCGCGGGCAGGATCCTGTCGACCGGCAGCGGCTCCAGGATCACCCCGGTGGAAAACGGCAGCACGTTTTCCGCCGCGCACCCCATCAACTGCGCCACCGCCTCGCAAGTCCGGCGCGCGCGCGCGAGTCCTTCCTCGCCGGTGCCGGCGTTGGCATTGCCGGTATTGATCAGCAGGGCGCGGATATCGCCCTGCGCCAGATGCTGTTTGCAGACGGCGACCGGCGCGGCGCAAAAGCGGTTTTGCGTGAACACCCCGGCCACCCGGGAGCCGGGCGCAAGCTCGATCAGGGTGATGTCGCGGCGTCCGGGTTTCTTGATGCCGGCGGACGTAATGCCGAGGCGTACGCCGGCAACGGGCAGCAGGGAGGCGGGGTCGGGGGCGGAGAGGTTGACGGGCATGACGGCTTCGCAAGACGGAAAGCCGCCATTTTATGCCGCACTGGCGGCAAATGGAGGGCGCGGATTTACTGCGTGCGCCCCAGCAGCCAGTTCACGATGCGGCGAAATCCGGGCCGCCATGGCCATACCGGGTCGAGCTCGATCGAACGTGCCAGCGCCGCCAGCGCAATCAGCGCAAATACGGAAAACAGCAGTTGCGAGACGAGTTGACGCGGCGTGAGCATGCCGAGAGGCTGGTCGAGGAAGCCCGGAACATAAAACAGGCTGGCAAACGCCGCGAAAAGGAAGGCCGGGCCGAGATACATGATGTCCGCAGTTTGAGTCGTTGTGCCAAGGCATCATGCAAACCCTGTGCCAGCCAAGCAAAGGCCAGCAAAAACAACACGGTGGAATGGCTGGCCCGAGCGGGCCAGCCATGAAATGTAAATTAATTCGACGGCTATTTGTCGAGCGGCGGGGCGGCGAACTTGCGCAGGATTTCGTGCGACAGCGAATAAAACTGCGGCGTGGGGCCGAGGTCTTCGTAGATCGGGTCGCCGTAGTCGTCTTCGGCAATGATGCGGCTGCCGGGAATGTAGGGCATGGCAACCTCCAGTTCGTCGAGGGCGGCACGGATCAGGTCGGCCATCAACTGGGAGTCGCTGCGGCCGGGGTACATGACGTGCAGGGCTTCCACCCGCGCAGCGTCGCGTAACGGCAAATGGACGGTATAGACGCGCACGTCCGCGCGCGCATGCCCCTCCTTGCCCCAGCGTTGAATCAATTCGGCGATGCGCATGAGTCTTCCCCTGCCTGCGATGGTTTTGTTATAGCAAAGCCGCCTGCAAGACAAGGCCGGGTTCAGCTGGTGCGCCGCCACACCAGGGTGCGATTGTTCGCCGGCATGGCGATGTCCCGTTGCAGAACCAGACCCTGGGCGCGCGCCAGCGCATCCACCGCCGCGAAGTCGCGCACCCCGCTAGCCGGGTCGCGCGCTTTCAGCCAGGCGTCGAAGCGGGCATTGCTCTCCGCGGTATAGGCGCCGTTGTAGTTGAACGGGCCGTACACCGCCAGTACGCCGCCCGGTTCGAGCACGTCGCCGACGCCCTCGAAAAACCGTTCGACCTCGGGCCAGCCCATGATGTGCAGCGTGTTGGCGGAAAATACGGCGTCATAACGGCCGCTGTGCCAGGCCGTGTCGTTGACGTCGAGCGCCAGCGGCGGCAGCACGTTGGGGAGCGCCGCCTCATCGAGCCAGGCGCGGATGCAGGCGTGGTGCGCCGGCACGTCGGCGGTCTGCCACAGCAGATGCGGCAGTTCGGGCGCGAAATACACCGCGTGCTGGCCGGTGCCGCTGCCGATTTCCAGCACGTGGCGGCGGTCGGCAAAGACCTCGCGCAGCACCGCCAGGATCGGCGCGCGGTTCTGCACACAGGATTCGGAGAAGAGTTTGTCGTTCATGTCTGATTTTCCATTTGAATCAGCCGGCCGTCGGCCAGCAGCACGGCGGCATGCACCGGCGTGCCTGGATACAGCCCCGCCAGCAGGGCGCGGTAGCCCGCCAGCTGGGGCCGATGGCGTTCGGCCAGCTGCGCGTCGGACAGCATGCGGCTGTCGTCGCCGGTTTTGTAGTCGATCAGCCACACCGCATCGTCGAATTCCACCACGCGGTCGAGCCGCTGCGCCCGGCCGTCGGCATCCAGCAACGCCAGCTCGTTGCGTGCGCGCCGGTACCGCGCGGGATCGAAGAAACGCGCCAGATGCGGCTGCGCCAGCAGGGCGCGGGCATCCGCCTCGATCCTGGCGAGCCCGGCCGCCACCCCCAGCTGCATCGCCAGTGCGGGCAGGTCGCGCGGCGTTCCCGGCGGCGCATGGTGTTCGAGGCAGGCATGGAACAGCTCGCCGCTGGCCGCCGCCGGGCTGGCGGGCGCAGCGACGAGCCGCTGCCCGACGGCGGGGGCCGCGATGCGCGGCGCCGCCGCTGTCATGCACGGCGCGTCGGCGCGGGCGGCCGGCGGCAGGTCGGCCGGCAGGGCCAGGCCCTGCCAGGCCGCTTCGACCCGCTGCAGCCAGGCGCTCTTGTCGGCGGCGCCGCTGACGATCAGTCCCTGCTCGGCGCGGGTGAGCGCCACATACAGCAGGTTGTCGGACTCGCGCTGCGTCAGCGCAGCCTCCTCTGCAAACCAGCGTTCCCGCCCGGCGCCCCGCTCGTCCTGTTTGCCGAACAGCGAAAAATGCTCGGGCCGCGCGGCTTCGGGCGGCCACGGCGCCAGCACGCCATGGCTGTCGCCGCGCGCGTGGTCGCTGCCGCCGAGCAGCCAGACGATCGGCGCCTCCAGCCCCTTGGCGCCGTGGATGGTCAGCAGCCGCACCGCGTTTTCGCCGTCGGCGGCCAGCCCTTCGCCGGGTGCGGCGTCGGCGTCGTCGACGAGCGAGGCCAGTTCGCGGATGAAGCCGGCCAGCGTCGGGTAGCGGCCGGCATCCTGCGTCAAGGCCAGCCGCATGAAGGCGCGCAGGTTGGCGGCAACCTGCGGACGCTGGGCGGGCGGCACGGCGGCGGCGTAACGCGCCTCGACGTCGCCCTCGAAATAAATGCGGTCGAGCAGGTCGTGTACCGGCAGCGTGCCGACGCGGGTGCGCCAGCGGATCAGAAGCTGTGCGGCGCGCGCGAGCGCCGGCGCACAGTCCGGCTGCCCGGCCAGCGCAGTCAGGCGCTCCCAGCCGCACGGCCCGGCAGGGCCGAACACCCTCGGCAAGTCGGCGTCGCTGCAGCCGAAGATCGGGCTTTTCAGTGCGTGCGCCAGCTTCAGATCGGCGTGCGGCAGCAGCAGGGTTTCGAGCAGCGCGATCACGTCCTGCGCTTCCAGCGCATGCAGCAGGCCGCCGCGCCGCGAGGTGATGAAGGGGATGCCTGCCGCTTCCAGCGCACGCTCGTACAGGTGCAGGTGGGTGCGCTTGCGCACCAGCGCCATCACGTCGCCGGGGCGTGCCGGGCGGCTGTTTTCAGCCTGCCCGTCGGCCACGCCCCAGCGTCCCAGTACCTCATCGCGCAACACGCGGGCAAAGGCCTGCGCCTCGACGTGCACCGCACGGTCGTCGGCTTCGGCCTGCGGCGTGGTGAGCGGATTGCGCAATCCGGTCGTGGCAGCGGCCGCGCTTCTTTCCACGCCGACCGGCAGGCAGCGCAGCGCGCCGGGGCGGGCTGCATTGGCCGGGGCGTGGCTGTGCGCGGCAAAGCCGGCCACCCCGGCGAACAGCGGATTGATCGCCTGCACCACCGCAGGTGACAGCCGCCGCGTCATGGTGGCGCTGAAATGCGGCGCGCCGAAGTGCGTGCGCAGAAAATCCGCCGCCGCGTCGAACACCCGCGCTTCGCCGCGCCGGAAGCGGTAAATCGCCTGTTTCGGGTCGCCCACCATGAACACGGTCATTGCGCTGTCCGCCGCGCGCGCCTCGGCGAGCCAGGTGGAGAGCGCCTGCCATTGCAGCGGATTGGTGTCCTGAAATTCGTCGAGCAGAAGATGGCGGTAGCGCGCATCCAGCTTCAGCGCCAGCGCCGGCGCGTGCGCCTCGCTGGCGAGCAGGCGGCAGGCCAGCCATTCGGCATCGGCAAAGTCGATCACGCCCTGCTGCGCCTTGGCGTCCTGATAGCCGGCGAGCAGCGCGTGGCCGAGCAGCAGGCCGTGGCGGTTGAGGTTCCAGATGCGGATGTCGGTCTGGATCGCGGTGAGGGTTTCGAGTGCGGTTTCCAGCGTGTCGAGGTCGCGCAGGTAGGCGTCCAGCTCGCTGCCGAGCGCTTTTTCCAGCTCTTTCGTCGCCTGCTTCTTGCGCCGCTGGCCCGCGGTCATCAGGCGCGTCATCAGCACGCTGTGCGCGGCATCCGGTGCCAGCGTCGGCGCGTCGAGCAGGTCGCGCGCCCGTTCGGCCTCGGTTTTCGAGCCTTTTTCCAGTGCGTAAGCCACCCGTTTCACCCGCGCCACCGTCGCGTCGTCGATCCAGAAGGCCGCCACCGGATCGGTGTCGAGATCGGCATGCAGCAGCGGGCGCAACTGGCCCAGTGCGTAGGCCACCGGATCGGGCTGACCGTCGGTATAGGCCCACCATTCCGCCCGCGCCGACACGAAATGCGCCAGCAGCGCGCGCAGGTTGTGCTCGCCGATATCGGCCAGCAGCGCCAGCACGGCGGCGCCTTCGGCGGTATCCGGCGCAGCAGCGCCAGCAAGGGGTACACCAAAGGCAGGCAATCCGCTATCGGCTAAAGCCGATGCAGAATTGACACCGCCGGCGGGTACCCCGTCGCTTCGCGGCGACCCTTCCGCAGCCCATTTCGCCAGCAACGCATCGCGCACCTCATGCTGCAATTGTCTTTCGCGCTCCAGCAGCGGCGCCCCCCAAGGCAGCCCCGCTTCCAGCGGCGCACGCTTCAGCAGATCGAGAAACCAGCCGTGGAAGGTCGTCACCGTCGGCCCCGGCTGCGCCGTCAGCACCGCCTCCAGCAGCCCGCGCGCGCGCGGCAGCAGCGCCTCGATCTCGTGTTCCGGCAGCGCGCGCTCGCGCAGGAATGCGCGCACCGTCGCGTCGTCTTCCAGTGCCAGCACCCGCAGCCAGGCATGCAGGCGGTCGGTCATTTCCTGCGCCGCCTTGCGCGTGAAGGTGATCGCCAGCAACTCCGACGGCGCCGCCCCTGCCAGCAACAGGCGCAGCATGCGCGACACCAAAAGCCAGGTCTTGCCGCTGCCGGCGCAGGCTTCCACCACCGCAGAATGGCCGGGTGCGAGCGCCACGCTTATTTCCAGCGGCTCACTCATGCCACATCCCTTTCCGGCACAACCCGCGCGCTTCGCAGAACTTGCAGACGGCATCGATCCCCGATGCGGGCAGCGCTGCGCCGGCGGCGATGGCTTCGAGCAGTTCGGGCAGGCGGCGGCCGATGGCGTCGACGTCGGTTTCGCCGTCGAGTTCGAGCGGCGCGACCGGAGTTTCGTTGATCGGCAGGTAGGCGGCGGCGGCCTCCGCGAGCCAGGCGTAGAACGGCAGCTGGACCGCTTCGGCGGGGTCCTTGAGTTTCTTCCTGAGGCCCCCTGCGGCGCCGGTCTTGTAGTCGATCACGGCGCGTGCGCCATTTTTCCGGTCGACGCGGTCGACGCGGCCGTGCAGGGTGATTTCGCCGAGGCCGGCGACGTCGAACGGCATGCTGAATTCGGCTTCGCCAGCCTGGTACTGCCAGCCTTGCGCAACCCACTCCAGCCAGGCGTCAATGTAGGCAGGCTGGATTTTTTCCCACTTGCTGCGCCAGGCGGCGGCGGTCCAGGCGGGCAGCGCGGCAAATTCGGCGGCGGATATTTCCCGCAGGCGGGCCAGCGCGGCATCGCGGTCGGGCGGCGGGGCGCCGTCGTGGAAGGATTTTAGGATGCGGTGCAGCGCGTTGCCGTAATCGCTCTTGTCGAGCGCATCGTCGGCTTCGTCCAGCTCGCGGATGCCGAGCACGCTCTTCACGAAAAACCGGTACGGGCAATCGAGCAGGGTCTGGTAGGCGGTGGGCGAATAGCGGCGCGGCAATTGCATCGCCGACACCGCCGGCGCCGGCTGCCCGCTGGCGCCGGGCAGCGGGCTGGGCCGGGCGGGCGGCGCGCCGCTGGCCTGTTCGGGCAGGGCGGCGCCCCACGCGGCCAGATGCAGGGCCTGCAGCCGCAAGACCAGCTGCGAGGCGGGGTTGGGTTCGTCGTCGTTCCATGCCTGCCAGCTCAACAGCGCAGGTCCCTGGGCCAATAGCGGGATCAGGTCGGAGGTGGCGGCTTCCGCCTCGATGGCGGCAGTGGACAGGCCGAGTTGCGCGCGGGTGGCCTGGCTGAACAGGCCGGGTGCGGGGCGCGCGGGCAGGCGGCGGGCGTCGGCGCCGATCACCGCGACCGCGTCGAACAGACGCCCGCGCGCGGCGGGCAGCGAGGTCAGCACGATGGGGCTGGCGACGCGGGTATCGATGAAGCTGGCCGACTCCAGCGCCAGATTGAGCCAGCGCCGCCATTCGCCGAAGCCGTATTTTTCGCCGTCGTCCGCCAGCTCGCGGCGCAGGGTTTCGAGCGTGGCGAGCAGACTGGCGCCGGCGGCGTCGGCATCCAGCGGGCCGCTGGCGCCGAGCTGGGCAAGGCTGTCGGCCAGCCTTGCAAGCCAGCTCGCGAGCGGTGCGCGGCTTTGGGCAAAGCCTTGCCGGGCGTTGAACAATGCGGCAAGCCAGGGCGGCAGCGCGCCGAATTGCGCATGCGCCAGCCGCTGGATATCGGCCATGCCTTGCGCCACCCCCTGCCGCCGCAGCGCGAGTTCGAGCTGCAGCACCTGGTCCTGCCGCGCCGCGAGCTCGCCCAGCAGGAAGGGCGACTTCAGCAGATCGAGCAATTCGATATGCGGGAAGTCGTGCGCGACGCATTCCAGCCAGCGATCGATCACGGCAGCGGCGGCGGTGGTCGACAGCGTCCAGCCGGTTTCGTCGGCTACCAGCACGTCGGTGCGTTCGAGCAGCGCGCGCACCCGGCGCGCGGTTTCGCGGTCGAGCGCGATCAGCGCGATATCGCGCTTGCCGGCGTGCAATTGGGCGGTCACCCAGGCGGCGACGGCGCGTGCCTCGGCTTCCAGGTGCGGGGCGGGACACAGCGTCAGGCGCGGCAGCACGGGAGAACGGGGATGAACGGCTGCCAGCATGGCGGCGCGTTCGCGCAGCGGTGGCGCGGTTTTCTGCCAGGCTTGATACAGCGTGAACGCCACGCCGTCGGCGGCGTCGGCGGCGGGCTCGAACAGCGTGACGGGCGCATGTTCGGCGCAGCGATCGAGAAATTGCCGCTCGATGGCGGTCAGCGTTCCCAGCGCGTAGCCATAAATCGCCTTGGGCCCAGCGTTCGTCCCCTCCCCCATTTTGGGGGAGGGTTGGGGTGAGGGCGGCTGCGGCGCAGACCGGCATTGCTCAAGCAGCCTGTCGAGCGCGTGCGCGTAACGAGCCTGCGGGTCGCTGCCATCGCTGTTGAGCGCCTGCCATACCGCCTCGACCAGTGCGGTTTCGCGGTCGAGCGTATCGGCATGCAGCGCGCGGATGCGCGATCCGATGGCGGCGCCCAGGCGGGCGGCGGAAAGTTCGTCGGCCAGCTGCAGCAACTCGTTGGCGAGCGCCCACCGGTCGACCGTGCCCAGCCAGTCGATGTTGCGCAGCACGCCGTGCAGCCGCGCCAGCCGCCGCGCATGCGGCTCGGCGTGGCCGTCGGCCACGCTTTCGGCCCAGGCTTTCAGCGGGGTGATGCGCGGCGGGATCAGGGCGGGCAGACCGGCAGCCTGCGCCAGCGCGCGGGCGAAATCCTGTCCGGCGCGGTGGTTGGGGACGAGCAGCGTCAGCCCGGAGAGATCGGGCAGGCGGTCGGGGTAACGGTCGAGCAGGGTGCGGGCGGCGGCGTGCGCCAGGGGCGGGCCGCCCAGCAGAATCGTTGCGATTTCCACCGGAGCCAGTCTAAAAGCGGTGGCTGGGCGCGCCCGCCCGGCGGGCGGTCAACTGCAGTTGTGCAGTTGGCCGGCTCAACGTTCCAGGTACTGGCGCTTGTCCTTGACGCCGGCCCATTCGTCGGCATCGGGCAGCGGGTCCTTGCGTTCGATGATGACTTTCCACTCCTTGGCAAGCTCGGCATTGAGCGCGATGTAGGCGCGCTGGTCATCCGGCACGTCGTCTTCCGCATAGATGGCTTCGACCGGGCATTCGGCCACGCACAGGGTGCAGTCGATGCACTCCTCGGGGTCGATGGCGAGGAAATTGGGGCCTTCATGGAAGCAGTCCACCGGACAGACATCGACACAATCGGTGTATTTGCACTTCACGCAGGCGTCGGTTACAACGTAGGTCATTCGAATTTACCCTGATGATTTGAGGAATGCCCGGATGCTTGCAGGCGGCAATTTTGATGTAGCATATCGCCACAAAACCGATTTTTCCAGCATTGCCACCTTCCCAAACCGTCCAGGCCGCATCCGGCCAACCGCATACTTCAAAATAGGAGCCTTACGATGAGCGAGCATGTTCATTACATATCCGACGATTCCTTCGAACAGGAAGTCCTGCAGGCGGGTGTGCCCGTGCTGGTGGATTACTGGGCGGACTGGTGCGGCCCCTGCAAGATGATCTCGCCGATTCTCGACGAAGTCGCCAAGGAATATGCCGGCAAGCTCAAGGTGTGCAAGCTCAACATCGACGAGAACCAGGCCACCCCGCCCAAGTTCGGCATCCGCGGCATCCCCACCCTGATGATCTTCAAGAACGGCAATGTCGAGGCGACCAAGGTCGGCGCCCTTTCCAAGTCGCAACTCACCGCTTTCGTCGACAGCAACATCTAAAACCCTACCGGACGGCGCACCCGCGCGCCGCCTTCCCGCAGCGCCGTCCGGCTTCTCTCCCTCTTCACGTCCGGCTCTTTCAAGCGAGCCCACTCAGGCCCTTCCCATGCATCTTTCCGAACTCAAGCAGAAGCCGATCACCGAGCTCCTCGAAATCGCCGCCGCCAACGGCATCGACAACGCCAACCGTTTTCGCAAGCAGGAACTGATCTTCACCATCCTGAAAACGCTGGCCAAGCGCGGCGAGAGCATCTACGGCGACGGCGTGCTGGAAGTGCTGCCGGACGGCTTCGGATTCTTGCGATCGCCGGAAACCTCGTATCTCGCCAACACCGACGACATCTACGTATCGCCGTCGCAGATCCGCCGCTTCAACCTGCACACCGGCGACAAGATCGAGGGCGAGATCCGCACGCCGAAGGACGGCGAACGCTATTCGGCGATGACCAAGCTCGACAAGATCAACGGCGAGCCGCCCGAGGCGAGCAAGAACAAGATCCTGTTCGAGAACCTCACCCCGCTGCATCCGGACAAGCCGCTCAAGCTGGAACGCGACGTCAAGGCGGAGGAGAACATCACCAGCCGCGTCATCGACATCGTCGCGCCGATCGGCAAGGGCCAGCGCGGCCTCCTGGTGGCGCCGCCGAAGTCCGGCAAGACGGTGATGCTGCAGCACATCGCCCACGCCATCACCTCCAACCACCCCGACGTGGTGCTGTTCGTGCTCCTGATCGACGAGCGTCCCGAGGAAGTGACCGAGATGAGCCGCACCGTGCGCGGCGAGGTGGTCGCCTCCACCTTCGACGAACCCGCCAGCCGTCACGTGCAGGTGGCGGAAATGGTGATCGAGCGCGCCAAGCGCCTGGTCGAGCACAAGAAGGACGTGGTCATTCTGCTCGATTCCATCACCCGCCTGGCGCGTGCTTACAACACCGTGCAGCCGGCGTCCGGCAAGGTGCTCACCGGCGGCGTCGACGCCAACGCGCTGCAGAAGCCGAAGCGCTTCTTCGGCGCCGCGCGCAACATCGAGGAAGGCGGCAGCCTGACCATCCTCGCCACCGCGCTGATCGACACCGGCAGCCGCATGGACGACGTCATCTACGAAGAATTCAAGGGCACCGGCAACCTGGAAATCCACCTCGACCGCAAGATGGCCGAGAAGCGCCAGTACCCCGCGATCAACGTCAACCGCTCCGGCACCCGCCGCGAAGAACTGCTGATGCCGCACGACATCCTGCAGAAGGTGTGGGTGCTGCGCAAACTGCTGTACCCGATGGACGACATGGAGGCGATGGAGTTTCTGCTCGACAAGATCCGCGCGACCAAAAACAACAGCGAATTTTTCGACTCGATGCGGCGCGGCTGATCCGGCGGCTTGCGCATCGCGCGTTGCTCCGCTACAATCCCGCGTTCTCCGAATTCAACCCGTTAAGGAATTGCCATGAAATCCGGCATTCACCCCGATTACAAGGAAGTCGCCGTGACCTGCTCCTGTGGCAGCACGTTCAAAACCCGTTCCACGCTGGGCAAGGAAAAGCTGCACGTGGAAGTCTGCGCGGCCTGCCATCCGTTCTACACCGGCAAGCAGAAGATCGTCGATACCGCCGGCCGTGTCGAGAAGTTCCGTCAGCGCTATGGCATGAAGTAAGCCGGTCTGCACGGTGCTTGCGTGATGCGACTCAAAGCGGCTTCGGCCGCTTTTTGCGTTTTGGCGGCGACACAACGGTATCATTGAACCCCCCGACCAGGACGAGGCACACGTGACCCCCCGAGCTTTCCGCCGCATTGCAATGGCCGTTCTCGGCGCGCTGGCGCTGACGCACTGTGCGCAGAACCCGGTGACGGGCAGCAAGGATTTCGTGCTGATGTCCGAGCAGCAGGAAATCCAGATGGGTGCACAGGCGCACCAGGATGTCTTGAAGGAATACGCGGCACTGGACAATCCGGCGCTGCAGGCCTACGTCAACGAGGTCGGCCAGCGGCTGGCGAAACAGAGCCATCGGCCGAACCTGCCATGGCATTTCACCGTGGTCGACAGCCCCGACGTCAACGCCTTCGCGCTGCCCGGCGGCTATGTCTACATCACCCGCGGCATCATGGCCTATCTGAATTCGGAGGCCGAACTGGCCGGGGTGGTGGGGCATGAAATCGGCCATGTCACCGCGCGCCACGGAGTGCGCCAGCAAAGCGCGTCCACCGCGGTAGGACTGGGCGCGGTGCTGGGCTCGATTCTGGTGCCGGGGATGAACAGCCAGGCGGGCGCATCGCTGCTGCAAACGCTGGCGCAGGCCTGGACCGCCGGCTACGGGCGCGAGCACGAACTGGAATCCGACCGCCTCGGCGCCGAATACCTGGCCCGGACCGGCTACAATCCGCAGGCAATGATCGAGGTCATCGGCGTGCTGAAAAACCAGGAGCTGTTTGCCGCCGAACAGGCCAAGCGCGGCGGCCGCCAGCCGCGCACCTATCACGGCACGTTCGACACCCACCCGAGCAACGATGCGCGCCTCAAGCAGGTGGTGGGCGAGGCCGGCAAGTACAGCGTCGCCAATCCGCGCGACGGCCGCAACGATTTCCTGCAGAAAATGGCCGGCGTGTATTTTGGCGACAGCCCCGACCAGGGCGTGATCCGCAACAATGCCCTGCTGCATGAAAAACTCGGGCTGGCGCTACAGTTTCCGCCCGGCTGGCAGGTACGCAATCGCCCCGACCGGGTGGTGGCGACGAACCCCCAGGGCGACGCGCTGGTCGAGCTGCAGCAGGGGCCGAAAGGCGACAAGCCGCTGGAGACGCTGCAGAAAGGACTCAAGCTGGACGCCGGCGCACGCTACGACAGCGGCAATCTTGGCGGCCATCCGGCCGCATTCGCGGCGGGCGCGCAGCAGGGCAAACCGGTGGTGGTGGCGGCCGTGGTGTTCAACGGCACGCAGTACCTGATCGCCGGCATGGCCAAGGACAAGCCGGCGTACGAGCGCGAGCGCAGCGCCCTGCGCGCGGCGATCAACAGCTTCCATGCGCTCGGCGCGGCGGAACGGCAGGCGGCGCGTCCCCATGTGCTGCGCCTGCTGACTGCGCAACCCGGCACCACGATGGCCGCTCTGGCGCGGCAGTCGCCATTGGGTGGCGAAGCCGAAAGCCAGCTGCGCCTGATGAACGATCTCTACCCCGGCGGCGAGCCCGTACCGGGGCAACTCCTCAAAATTGTTCAATAAGCACCCGATCACGCCGCAGCACCCGCAAGGGGTACGCCGGTGGGTGCCCCGCTGCTGCGCAGCGACCCTCCCGCAACTCGGGCTGTGGCTGTTGTGTGCGGCCTGGCTGATCCCGGGGCTGGTGGGGCACGCGCCGTGGAAAGGCGGCGACGGCGATCATTTCGTCCAGTTGTGGCTGCTGCTGCACAACGGGATTGCGCCCCAGGCCGCCCCGGCTACGCCGCCCCTGTATTACTGGGTCGCCGCCGCCACCGCCTGGCTCGCTTCGCCCGTCCTGGCTTTGGCCGATGGCGCCCGTCTGGCTTCGGGCCTGTTCATCGCGCTGGCGCTGTTTTTTGTGGCGCGCACGGCGCGCGTGCTCTACGGCGCCGAGGCGGGCTGGGCCGCCGTGCTCACCTTGCTGGGCTGCGTGGGCCTGCTGGTGCGCGGCCACGAGCTCAATGCCTATACCGCCCAGTTTGCCGCCGCTGCCGCGATGTTGTACGGCATCGCCAGCCTGCCGCAGGATGCCCGCAGCGGCTGGATGCTGGGGGGTGGCGCGGCGTTGATGCTGCTTGCCGGCGGCGCGGCGGAAGCCTTGCTGTTTCTGTTGCTGGCGGCGTTGTTGCCGCTGTTGCTCGCCGATTACCGCAGTCCGGCGGCGCGGCGTTCGCTGGTCTGGGGCGTGGGCGGTGCGCTGCTGTTCGGCGCAGCATGGCTGGCATTTCTGGCAACGCAGCATATTCCGTTGATGCGCGCGTTCAATCTGCAACGCTGGCTGGGCGGCGACAGCCTGCAGCCCGGCTATTACCCCGGCATCCTCGGCTGGTACGCCTGGCCGGCATGGCCGCTGGCGGCGTGGGCGGTATATCGGGGACGGCGGCAATGGCGTACGCCGGGCATGGCGCTGCCGCTCGGGGCGCTGGCGGGCTTGCTCGGCCTGTACGCCTTGGCGGCCGAACCCGGCGAGGAGCAGGGCCTTATCCTGCTGTTGCCGCTGGCGCTATTGGGCGGCACCGGACTGTTCACGCTGCGGCGCGGCGCGGCCAACGCCCTGCTGTGGTTTGCGGTCATGCTGTTCGGCTTTATCGGACTGCTGTTCTGGATCTACTGGAGCGCGCACGATCTCGGCAGCCCGGCGCGGCTGGCCGTGCGGCTCGGCAAGCTGGGGATGGCCCATACCGGCGGGCTGCGTCCGTGGGCGCTGGCGCTGGGCATCGCCGTCACCCTGGCCTGGATCGTCTTTCTGGCGCGTCTCCGGCGTTCGCCGCTGCGGCCCATGCTGGCGTGGACAGCCGGCATGACCTTCATTTGGACACTGCTGATGGCGTTGTTTCTGACGCCGCTCGACCGCCGCCTGAGCTATGCCAGCGTGGGCGAAGCGCTGGCCGCGCGCGTGCCGGCTGCCGACTGTATCCAGGCTGACCAGGTGCGTCGCCAGCAGCGCGTGTTGCTGGCGTATCACAGCGGCCGCCAGTTGGCCCTCGAGAATGCCGCCTGCGGCTGGTTG
>Ga0209916_1000816_pt1 | contig 38879 bp, 33 predicted proteins | sample ThiBio_1000_plan_FD_183956 | JGI IMG/M metagenome (GOLD analysis project Ga0209916, IMG submission 183956) | Wastewater bioreactor microbial communities from Cape Town, South Africa - Thiocy_solids_2 (SPAdes) | ecosystem: Engineered > Bioreactor > Thiocyanate-remediating > Anaerobic-Aerobic ... | reverse complement strand
TGATCAAGCGCGGGATGAGCGCGACGGTGAAGGACCTGCTGATGTCCGCCGAGTACGTCCTGGCCGAGGGGAACCGCGAGGTCATCCTCTGCGAGCGCGGGATCCGGACGTTCGAGGACTCGACCCGCAACACGCTGGACCTGTCGATGGTCCCCAACTCCAAGCATACGAGCCATTTGCCGATCATCGTCGACCCCAGCCACGCCACCGGCAGGCCGGAGTTGATCCCGGCGATGGCCAGGGCGGCGGTGGCCTGCGGCGCCGACGGGGTCCACGTCGAGGTCCACACCTGCCCGGAGAAGGCCCTCTCCGACGGCCCCCAGGCGCTTCTGCCGGACCAGTACGCCCGCTTGATGGCCGAGTTGCGTCGGCTCGCCGAGTTGCTGGGCCGGACCATCGACGTTTGCGAAGGAGTGACGGCCTGATGCGCGCGCTATTGATCGCCGGCAACTGGAAGCTCAACCCGACCTCGACCGAGGCCGCCGCGGCCCTGGCCGAGGGGGTCAAGAACGGGCTGGGGACGGCGACCGACGTTCACGTCGCGGTCGCGCCGCCGTTCGTCTTCCTGACCAAGGTCGACCAGGTGCTGGCGGGCTCGCCGATCGGCCTGGCCGCCCAGGACCTGCACTGGGAGCCCAGCGGCGCCTTCACCGGCGAGATCTCCGCGGCGATGCTGGTGGACGTCGGTTGCACCCACGTCATCATCGGCCACAGCGAGCGCCGCCACGGCATGGGGGAAACCGACGCGCGGGTCAACGCCAAGCTCAAGGCGGCGCTGGCCGCCAAGCTGATCCCGATCGTCTGCGTCGGCGAGACCAAGGAGGAACGGCTCGCCGAGAAGACCGAGGACGTCCTTTTGGCCCAGCTTTCCGGCTCGCTCGCCGGCCTGACCGCCGAGGAGGCCGCCGGCGTGGTCCTGGCCTACGAGCCGGTCTGGGCCATCGGCACCGGGCTGACCGCCACCCCCGAGCAGGCCCAGGCCGTCCACGCCTTCATCCGAAAGTGGCTCGCCGAGACCTTCGGCGAGGCGACGGCCGGCCGCGTCGTCGTCCAATACGGCGGGAGCGTCAAGCCGGCCAACGCCGCCGAACTGCTGGCCTGTCCGGACATCGACGGCGCCCTGGTCGGCGGCGCGGCGCTGAAGGCCGACGACTTCCTGGGCATCGTCCAGGCGGGCCGGGACGTCGCCGCCCGCGGCAAGTAAACACGCAAGCAAGCCGGGCCCGTGAACCTCGATCGCGAGCAAAGGATTCCCAACGTGGGCATATTGACCGCCGTCTTGAACACGCTGATCGTGCTGTTCTCCCTGTTCCTGATCTGCCTGGTCCTGATCCAGCGCGGCCGAGGGGGCGGGCTGGCCGGGGCCTTCGGCGGCACCGGCGGCTCCAGCGCCTTCGGCACCAAGGCCGGAGACACCTTCACCAAGATCACCATCGGCTCGGCCGCGATCTGGATGCTCATGACGATGCTGCTGGTCGTCCTGACCAGCCGCCAATCGGCCTCGTCGCTGTTCGACGACGCGCCGACCTCGCTGACCCGAGACCTGACGAACGAGCCGTCGTCGTCATCGACCGCGACGACGCCCGCCTCCGACGCCGCCGCCCCGATCGAAGGCGCCCCGGCTCCCTCCGCGACCCCGGCGGGCACCCCCGCGCCCGCCCCGGCCGCGCCCGCGGGCAACTTCCCGCTGACCCCCGGCAACGAGCCGCCGCCGTCGCCCAAGTGACCCTCCGACGGTCTCACGAGAACCCCGAGGCGAGGCGGATCGAATCCGTCTCGCTTCGATCATTCCACGACGACCCAAGAGGCCCCCCCTTGCTGCTGAGCATGACCGGGTTCGGCGACGCCCGGACCCAGGATCCCGACGCCGGCCTGACGATCTCGGCCGAGATCCGCGCGGTCAACAACCGCAACCTCAAGATCACGACCCGAATCAACGACCCCTACGGCCGCCTGGAACCGGAACTGGAGCGCCTGGTCCGCGACCGCGTCCGCCGCGGCACCGTCCAGGTCTCCGTCCGCGTCGAGCGCCCGCGCAAGCCCGAGGACTACCGCCTCAACAAGACGGCCCTCGACGGCTACCGCGCCCGAATCGCGGAACTCGGCGGCGTCGTCGACTTCGCCGCGCTTATGACCCTCCCCGGCGTGGTCGAGGAACTGTCCACCGCCGCGCCCGACCTTGAGCGCGACTGGCCGATCGTCGCCAGGGTCGCCGCCGAGGCTTTGGAGACGTTCGAGGCCGACCGCGCCCGCGAAGGCGCGGCCATGGCCGCGGAGTTGGCGGGGCTCGGCCGCGCGATCCGAGAGACGGTCGGCCTGATCGCCGACCGCGTTCCCCATCTGGTCCAGGAACACCAGAAGCGACTCGTCGAGCGCGTCCAGACGCTGGTTCGCGAACACGGCGTGACCGTCGAGCCCAAGGACGTGATCCGAGAGATCGCGATCCTCGCCGATCGCGGCGACGTCTCCGAGGAGCTCGTCCGGCTCCGGGCCCACCTGGACCAGTACGAGGAGATCCTGGGCGCCTCGGAGAGCAGCGGGCGGAAGCTCGAATTCGTGGTCCAGGAGATGGGCCGCGAGACCAACACCATCGGCTCGAAGTCGCTCGACGTCGAGATCAGCCGCCGCGTCGTGGACGTCAAGGGGGCCCTGGAGCGGATCCGCGAGCTGGTCCAGAACGTCGAATGAGCGCGAACTCGAGGGAGGCCGTCGTGGACGCCGAGACCGACTGGTCGACCCTGCCGGGGCGGCTCGTGGTCCTCTCCGGGGCCTCGGGCGTCGGCAAGAGCACCCTGGTCCATCGCCTGATCGACCGCGCCGGCGGCAAGGTCCGACGGTCGATCTCCGCGACCACCCGCGCGCCCCGCGAGGGGGAGACGCCCGGCGTCGACTACGACTTCGTCACCGCCGAGGTCTTCGAAGCCCTGCGGGGCGACCTGCTGGAATCGGCCGAGGTCCACGGCGCGCGCTACGGCACGCCCGCCGGCCCGGTTCGCGAGGCCCTGGCCGCGGGGCTCTGCGTGATCCTGGTCATCGACGTCCAGGGGGGCCTGCAAGTCCGCCGCAAGGTCCCCAACGCCTTGCTCGTGTTCGTCCAGGCGCCCTCGCTGGAGGCGCTCGAACGACGTCTCCGCGAGCGCGGGACCGACGACGACGCCGCCATCGCCCGCCGGCTGGCCAACGCCCGCCGCGAGATCGAAGCCTCCAAAGGCTACGACGTCCAGCTCGTGAACGACGATTTGGAGGCCTGCGTCGCGGCCCTGATCGCGACGCTCGCCGAACACCAGTGTACAGGGGGCAGCGACCGTGATTGAAGAGTTGAAGGAAGAAGAGATCGTCAACAAGGTCGGCGGCCGGTTCAAGCTCTCCACCCTGATCCAGAAGCGGATGATCGCGCTGAACCAGGGCGCCCGCCCGCTGATCGACGGCCGCGGCCTCGATAAGATGTCGATGGTGATCCAGGAGATCATGCAGGACAAGATCTACCTGGACATGACCGACAAGCTCCAAATCAACGAGACGTCCGAGGAGTACGTCGAGGGCGAGACGGTCGATCTTACCCAGCCGTCGGATTAAGCGCCCCCCGCGCCCCAAGGGGTCGGCCCGGGGATGGAACCGCCGAAGCCCGAGCGGCCCGACGGTCGATGACGGGGGAAGCCGACTCCGTAATCGACCAGGCGCGGCCTCGCGCCCGTCGGCCGCGCCGCGGCGGCCGTGGGGACGAGGGCGTTCGGGGGGATCCATGCTCTTGCGACAGCGACTGTTCCGATCGGCCCCCGGTCTCGCCTTCCTGGTCGTCAACCTCTTCCTGGGCCTCAGCTTCTCGGGCTACGACCCCGGCGACGCGCTCCGCGTCGGTTCGGCGGCGGAGGACTCCGGAATCGCCGTCGTCTCCAACCCTTGCGGCCCGGTCGGCGCCCGCCTGGCCGAGTTCGGGCAACAGACGTTCGGCTGGGCGTCGTGGCTGGTCCTGGCGGCGCTCGCGGCCCTCAACCTCCTGGTCGTCCGCGGCCGACGTCCCGCCGATCGGCTCGGCCCGGCGGTCGGCTTCCTGCTGGTCCTCACCGTCGCCGCCGCCCTGATCGACAAGTTCGGCCCTGGAATCCGCCCCAGCCCGCCGGTGGGCCCCGGCGGCTACGCCGGCGCGCTGACCGCCTGCGCGCTGGAGGGGTACTTCGGGCTCGCCGGGATGCTTTTGATCCTGGCCGCGGCCGCGGTCCTCGGCGCCGCCTTGTGCCAGGAGGCGTTGGTCGCGCTTCCCTTGCGCGAGCTTTCGGCCATGCTGCCCGGATCGTTCCAGCGCGACCGGGCCTCCGCCCCGCCGCCCGCCGCGGGGGAACTGGCCCAGTGGCGGCACGAGGCCCCTGCGCTGACCGACGGGACCGCGCCTCGCGCCGCCCTGGCGCGCGTGACCGAGGTCGGGCCGCGGCCGGGACCGCTGGTGCAGCGCGGGCCGCAACCGACGACCGCCGCGCGCGGGTCGCAACCGCCGGCCGTGGCGCGGTCGTCCCAGCCGGTGCCGATGATCGACCCGGCGTCGCCGTTCCAGCTTCCGCCGTTCGAGCTTTTGGAGCCCCCCTCCGCCAACCCCGTGCGGGAGAACGAGACCCAGATCCACGCCCGCGCGATGCTGCTGGAGCGGACGCTCCTGGACTTCGGCTATCAGGTCCGCGTGGTCCAGATCGACACCGGGCCGGTCATCACCCAGTTCGAGATCGAGCTTGAGGCCGGGCTGCGGGTCTCTCGGATCGCCGGGCTCTCCGACGACCTGGCGATCGCGCTGGCGGTGCCGACGGTGCGGATCGTCGCGCCGATCCCCGGCAAGAGCACCGTGGGCATCGAGGTCCCCAACGAGCGCCGGACCACCGTCCACATCAGCGAGGTCATCGCCGACACCGAGACGTCGCGGGCGAAGTGCCGCATCCCCCTGTTTTTGGGCAAGGACGTCAAGGGGGCGCCGATGGTCTTCGACATGGCCGACATGCCCCACCTCCTGATCGCCGGCCGGACCGGGACCGGCAAGTCGGTCTGCCTCAACGCCATGATCACCTCGATCCTCATGACCCGCTCCCCCGCCGAGGTCAAGATGATCATGATCGACCCCAAGATGGTGGAACTCTCACAGTTCAAGAAGATCCCCCATCTGATGACGCCCGTCGTCACCGACATGAACAAGGCCGAATCGATCCTGTCGTGGGCGTGCGACAAGATGGACGAGCGCTACGGCTACATGGCCAGGGCCGGCGTGCGGCACATCTCGCTGTACAACCAACTGGGGGCCGACGAGATCATGCGCCGGCTGGCCCCGGAGACCGACGAGGAGGCGAAGGGGATCCCGACCTACATGCCGTACATCGTCATCGTGGCCGACGAGATGGCCGACCTGATGATGACCGCCGGCAAGGAGGTCGAGCAGCACATCGTCCGCCTGGCGCAGAAGTCGCGGGCCGTCGGCATGCACCTGATCCTGGCGACCCAGCGGCCGACCGTCGACGTCATCACCGGCCTCATCAAGGGGAACATGCCCGCGCGGATCGCCTTCCAGGTGACCAGCCGCAACGATTCCCGCGTGGTCCTCGACGAGATGGGCGCCGACAAGCTCCTGGGCAACGGCGACATGCTCTTTTTGGTCCCCGGCACCTCCCGACTCGTCCGCGCCCAGGGGACCTACGTCTCCGACGCCGAGTTGAACCGGCTGACCGACTACCTCTCGCAGTACCCGGCGGAGTACAGTCGGGAGATCATGCAGCTTAAGGCCGGCGCCGGCCCCGGCGGCAAGGAGCGCGGGGCGGCCTTGAAAGAACGCGACGAGTTGTACGAACCGGCTATTGAGATCGTCGTCCGCGAGGGCCGCGGCTCGTGCTCGCTGTTGCAGCGGGCGCTGGGGATCGGCTACGGCCGGGCGTCGCGACTGATCGACTTCATGGCCGAGGACGGCATCGTCGGCGAGTTCAAGAGCGGCTCGGCCCGCGAGGTCCTCTTCACCTGGGACGAATGGGAGGCGCTCAAAAGCGGCGGCGACTCCGGAGACGCCGCCCCCGGCGGCTCCGACGAGGCCGCCGCCTGAGCGACGTTTCCACCATGATCAAAGCGGCGTTCGGGGTCTGGGTCCTGACCGAAGTCGTCCTGGTCGCGACCGTGGCGGCGACGTACTCGATGTTGCCGGACCCCGTGGCCACCCACTTCGGGGCCAACGGCCAGGCCGACGACTGGCGGCCGCGATCCGACTACGCGGCCTATCTGATCACGGCCTCCGCGATGGTCTCGGCCATGTGCGCGGGGCCGCTCTACCTGGCCCGCAAACTGCCGGACTCGATGATCAACGTCCCGAACCGGGACTACTGGCTCGCGCTCGAGCGCCGGGGCGAGGCTTATGACCGACTCTTCGCCCTCGGCCTGGCGATCGGGGCGGCGACGACGGGGTTGTTCGTCGCCATCCACCTGCTGACGGTTCGCGCCAACCGCGCGCGCCCGCCTCGGGTGGCGACGGGCGAGGCGGTCGTCTTGATCGCGGCGTTCCTGGCGGTGCTGGCGGGCGTGGTCCTGGGCTTCAGCGGTCGGGCGTGGAAAGTCGACGCGACCGACTCAGAGCGGAGGCGGCGGGATCGGCGGGAGTGAGGAGCGTCGCGAGGAGGTCGCGGTGAAGTCCTTCAGGGCCGGCCTCGGCGCGGGGGCGTACTTCGCCCAGGGGGCCGGGCGACCATGCGCGGCTGACGCGCGGCTTCCGGTCGGGGCGTGGGACAAGCGGCTCTTGGGGTCGCGGAGCTTGTAGAACGACGGGGGAGCGTGGCCCGACATGTCGATTCGACCGCTCGCGTCCACCGCCGGATTGAAGTGGAGGGTCGAGGCCGGGCCGGACATGTAGCTCTTGGAGCTCCGCGCGGCGGAATATCGCTTGGCCCTTGAGAGTTGCTCCTTGCCTTCCTTCGCATAAGTGTCCGCCAGGTTGCCAGCCATGCCGCCATACTGCTGGGCCGCGACGGGACGGGTAACGAGTAAGGCGAACAACGCGAAACCGACCAGCGCGATCGTACGTCTCATGATGATTGGCGTCTCGTAAAAAGGACCAAGCATCGATGGCGGTCGTCGCCGACCACCTTGGATTTCACTCATTGTCCACGTCGGCGATGTTGATTTCAAGGACGATGACGTCGATTTTAAGAACGGCCGGCCCGGAAGGCGTCGAGGATCGCCACGGCCCCGCCGTCGCGGAGGGCCTCGGCGACGCGGCGGCCGAGACCGTCGGGGTCGGCGGGATCTCCGACCGAAGCGGCCGAAACGACCTCGCGACCGTCGGACTGGAGGACGGAGGCGTCCAGCAGAAGCCGGCCGTCCCCGCCGATCCGTCCCCAGGCGGCCAGCGGGACCATGCAGCCCCCCTCAAGCTCCGCCAGGACGCGACGCTCGGCGACGACCGCGGCGCGGGTGGCGGGATCGTCCAGCAGGGCCAAAAGGGCGCGCGTCGGCTCGTCGTCGGCCCGGCACTCGATCCCGAGCGCGCCCTGGCCGACCGCCGGCAGGAACGTCGGCGGTTCGAGGCGTTCCGTGACGTGGCCGCTCAGCCCCAGGCGATGCAGTCCGGCCCAGGCCAGGACCACGGCGTCGAGCTTGCCGTCCAGGGCCAGGTTCAACCGGGTCTCCACGTTGCCGCGCACGGTCGAGACCTCCAAATCGGGCCGGGCGCGCAGCAGTTGCGCCCGCCGCCGCAGCGAGCCGGTTCCGACCTTCGCCCCGGCCGGCAACGACTCCAAGCGGCGATGTTCCGGCGCGATCAGGGCGTCGGCGACGTCCTCCCGCTCCGGCGTCGCTCCTAGTACGAGCCCCTCCGGCCCTTGTGTCGGCAGGTCCTTGAGGCTGTGGACGGCGACGTCGACCGCGCCGTCGGCGAGCGCCCGTTGGATCTCCTTGGTGAACAGCCCGGTCCCGCCGATCGCCGCCAGCGGCGAGTTGCGGTCGCGGTCGCCGCGGGTCTTGATCTCCACGAGGACGACGTCCAGTCCGGGAGAGCGCTCGCGGAGGGCGGAGGCGACCCACTCGGCCTGCCAGCGGGCCAGATGGCTACCGCGGGTTCCGATCCGGATCGAACGCGGGAAGGCGGGGTGCGACATGACGGGGCTGGGACCTCGGCTACTCTTCGCGGGAGACGACGACGGCCACGACCCGACTCGCCCCGGCCCGCTTCAGGGCGCGGGCGGCCGAGCCCAGGGTGGCGCCGGTGGTCAGCACGTCGTCGATTAGAAGGACCGTCCGACCCTTCAGCGCGGCCCCGCGACGCGCGGCGAACGCGCCCCGCATCACGGCGTCGCGGTCTTGTCGGGTCCGGCCGACCAGGTGGGGGGTGTACTTGACCCGTCGCAAGGCGTCGCGGCGCTCCAGCCGCAAGGCGACGGCCAGGGCGCGGGCCAGGGCGTCGGTTTGATTGTAACGTCGGCGCAGTCGTCGGAACCAGTGCTGCGGGACGGGCGTCACCAGGGCGTCGGCCGGGACGGCCTGGAAGTCCTCGCGGCGGGCCTCCGCCTGGAGCGTGGCCAGCGCCGGCGCCAGAAACGCGCCGCGCTCGTCTTTCATCGCCAGCACGAACTCGCGCCAGGGGGGGTCGTCCTTGCGGTGCGGTCCCAGGGCGACGGCCGCGTCGAAGCCCAGCGACTTGCCGCGGCACTCGGAGCAGCCGCCGTTGAGATCGGCGTAAGGTCCCACGGGCAGGGCGCATCGCGGGCACGACGCGCCCCGGTACGCGGCGGCCTCCGCCAGAAGTTCGCCGCGGCAGGAGGCGCAGAAGGGCCCCCGGACGGCCGGGCCGGCGGCCTGACAGAGGACGCAACGCCAGGGGAAGACCAGGTCGCAGACCGCCTCGCCGACGATCCGAAGGACCGAGGCCATCCTCAACCCTCCGTCGCCCGCGGCCCGGGTCCGGGCTCGTCGACTTCCAGATACGGCTCCAACCGCTCGCGCAACTCGTTGCGGGCGCGGGCCAGCAGCGACTTCACCGCCGCCGGCGAGCGGTTCATCACCTGGCCGATCTCCTCGTAGCTCATCTCCTCGAACTTGCTTAGAAGCACGGCCATCCTCTGGTCCTCGGCCAGCGCGGCGACGGCCTCGCGGACGACCTCCGACAACTCCACCTGGCGCATCTGGGCCGACGCCGTCTTCTCGCGGCCGGGAACCGACAGGATCGGCGAGACGGCTCGCGAGTCCTCCCCGCCGAGCGCCGCGGCCGGCTTGCGGCCCTTGTCGCGGGCGTGGTTGACGGCCAGGTTGTTGGCGATCGTGAACAGCCAGGTCGAGAACTTGGACCGGGGCCGATACCCCTTGCGCGCCTTGTGGACCCGCAGGAACACCTCCTGGGAAAGGTCCTCCGCCTCTCCAAGATCGCCGACGACGTGGAACAACACGCCGACGAGTCGGTCCTGATACCGCGCGACCATCGCCTCGAACGCGCCCGGCACGTCGTCGCGGATCTGAAGCATCAGCCGCACGTCCGGGTCGCGAGCCTCCAGCCGGCGCTGCAGCGCGTCGAGTTCGCCTCGGCTCACGGTCGTTCCTTTCGACGTCGAAAGACGGGCGCGGTCACGAGTCGATGGCGACGACGGCCGCGGCGCCCTCGGCGGCCGACTCGTAGCGGCGGCGAAGCTGGCCGCAGGCCGCGTCGATCGCTCGACCCTTGGTCCGGCGCACGGTCACCGCCACGCCGAAATCCTGCACCGTCGCCTGAAACCGCCGGACGTCCTCCGGCTCGGGGCGGACGAACGGCAGGCCGGCGACGGGGTTGTACGGGATCAGGTTGACGTGCGCCTTGCGCCCCTTCAAGAGCCTCCCCAGGGCGGTCGCGTGCCGGGGTCGGTCGTTGACGCCTCCCAGCATGACGTATTCATAGGTCACGCGCCGGCCGGTGGCGCGGAAGTAGTCGTCGGCGGCCTCCATCACGGCGGTCAGGCCGATCTTCTCGTTGACCGGCACCAACTGGTCGCGCAACTCCTCCGTCGGCGCGTGCAGCGAGACGGCCAGGCGGTACTGGCGGTCTTGTTCGGCCAGCTTGCGAATCTTGGCGGGGAGCCCGACCGTGGAGATCGTCACCCGGCGCTGGCTCATCCCCAGGCCGTCGTCGGGGGAGCAGACCCGATCCAGGGCGACCAGCAGGTTGTCCAGGTTCGCCAGGCTCTCCCCCATCCCCATCACCACGATATGCGTGACCGACTCCCCCGGCGGCAGGAGTTGTTGCGCCTGCAAGACCTGGTCGAAGGTCTCCGCGGCGGTCAGGCTTCGCTCGACCCCCTTGAGGCCGCTGGCGCAGAAGACGCAGCCCATGGCGCAGCCGACCTGCGTGCTGACGCAGACGGTGCGCCGGGGGCCGTCGGCCATCAGGACGCATTCGACGTTGCGGCCGTCGCGACAGCGCAAAAGCAGCTTGTCGGTGCCGTCGTCGGCGACGCCGCGATAGGCGACCCGGGTGGCGAACAGGTCCCACTCGGCGTCCAGCTTGTTCCGAAGATCGAGCGGCAAGTCGGTCATGTCGGCGAACGACTTCGGCCGACGGTGGAACGCCCACTGGTGGATCTGCTTGAGGCGGTACGGCTTGTGCCCGACGGCCGCCAGCCACGCGCGCGCCTCGTCGGCCGTCGCCCCGAACAAGGGGCGTTTCTGGATCGTCGCCGTATCCGTTGGTTCCCCGTCGCTCATCCCGGCCGGCCCTCTGATCGCGCGATAATTCGGACGCCTTCATTGTAGAAGCGCCGCGGCCGGCGGCCAAGCGACGAAAACGGGCTCGGAGGCGGATCAACGCGGGGCGGCCGGACGGTCGGATTCCAGCGGCTGGACGTCCCCGGCCTCGGCCTGGCGGCGACGGAGCAAGATCGCCAGGCGGACGACCTCGTCGGCGTGTTCGGGGTCCGCCGAGAGGTCGTGGAGTTCGTCCGGGTCGTCGCGAAGGTCGAAAAGCTGGACGCGGTTGACGCGGGGATAGACGATGAGCTTCCACCGCTCGTCGCGGATGGCGCGCTGGACGTCGCGATAGGCGGTCAGGACGTCGGTTCGTCGAGTGCGAGTCTCGCCCTTGAGGACCGGGACCAGGCTGAGGCCCTCGCTTCCTTCCGGCCCGGCGACGCCCGCCAGTTCGCCGAGGGTCGGGAACAGGTCGTGAAGATAGGCGATGGCGTCGATCCGACGACCGACCGGAACGCCGGGACCGGCCAGGACCGCCGGGGCGCGCATCGAGTGCTCGTAGAGGTTCTGCTTGCCCATCAGGCCGTGGGAGCCGATCGCCAGGCCGTGGTCGCTGGCGAAGACGACGATCGTGTCCCCCTCGTGGCCGGCGTCGCGAAGCGCCTCCAGGATCCGGCCGACCTGCGCGTCGAGGTACTCGATCGAGGCGTAATAGTCCCCCAGGTGCTTGCGGACGACCCCTGGGGTTCGCGGGTGGGGGGCCAACTCCTCGTCGCGGATCTTCAGTTCGCCGTTGTCGAACGGGTGGTCGGGGAGGAAGTTCGCCGGCAAGGGGAGGTCCGCGTCGTGGTATTTGGCGCGATACTCGGGGGGCGTGACGCGGGGGTCGTGGGGGGAGTTGAACGCGACGTAGCAGAGGAACGGGGCGTCGCCCTGGTGGTCCTTGAGGAACCGGACGGCCGCGTCGGCGAAGAGTTTCACCGAATGCTCGCCGCTTAAGCGCCTGGGGCCGAGCTTGCCGTCGGGTCCGAGATCCTGAAGCGGCAGCTTGTAGGGGTCGCCCATGCCTCCCATGAAGATCGCCTCGGCGCGCTGGAAGGAACGGGCGAGCGACTCGGGGCCGTTGTGCCATTTGCCGGTGGCGAAGGTGGCGTAGCCGGCCTCGCCGAACGCCTCCGGCCACGTCCCTTGCCCTTTCAACTGGCGGTCGATGCGGAACAGGCCCCGGCCGCTCATGAGCATCGCCCGCGACGGCAGGCAGATCGCCCCTTCGAGGCCGCCGTTGCAGTAGACGCGGGTCAGGACCGTCCCGCGAGCCGCCAGGGCGTCGACGTTCGGCGAGTTCGCCGGCGAGCCCGGCGTCGCCACGGTGTCGGCCCGCTGGTCGTCGCTGAAGAGGAACAGGACGTTGGGCCGTCGCGCCGGGGCCTCGGCCGCGACGAGGGCCGTCGGGACCAGGAACATCGCCAGGACGGCGAGCGTCGAAAGCCGGCGGACCATGGCGTCGTCCCCGTCAAACGCCTCGAAAACGACGCCGCGAGAGGAGTCGATGGAGGTCGACGCGACGTTTGCGGGGTCTCCCGGCCTTGGAGACTCAGAGCGACGAGTCACGCCGAGTCCCCGGACCAGGAGCCCCAAGATGGAAACTGCCGACGTCGACCTCCAAGAGCAGGTTACCGCGGGGCGCGTCGCGGACGCCAGCCCCAAGATCCTTTGCGAGGCCGGTCGCCAAGCCGCCGTCAGGCCGCGAGCCGATTCGGGGGGATTGGTGAGGGGCCTCGCCGGGTGCTGTAATATGAGAGCGTCCCCGGCTCGTCGCAAGACGGCCCGCGGGCCCCTTGTCGATCGATCGAGCCACATGCGCCGAGGCGGGTTCCGTCCGATGAAGAACGAGGATTTCGAGAAGCTCGGGGTGTTCTATCTCGGCAAGGGGTACGACGTCCAGGAGCGGACGGGGACGCCCGACCTGTTGCTGTACGACTCCAAGCAGTTGACGACCCACGCCGTCTGCGTCGGCATGACCGGCAGCGGCAAGACCGGGTTGTGCATCGGCCTCCTGGAGGAAGCCGCGATCGACGACGTCCCCGTCATCGCCGTCGACCCCAAGGGGGACATCGGCAACATCCTGCTGACTTTCCCCAAACTCCGCGGCGAGGACTTCCTCCCCTGGGTCGACGCCGACGAGGCCCAACGCCGGGGGATCGACCGCGAGGCGTTCGCCGAGAAGACCGCCCGGACCTGGAGGGAGGGTCTGGCCGAATGGGGCCAGGACGGCGCGCGAATCCAGCGCCTGATGGACGCGGCCGACATGGCCGTCTACACCCCCGGCAGCTCCGCCGGGCTCCCCTTGACCGTCCTCCGCTCGTTCACCGCCCCCTCGGCCGCCGTGATCGAGCAGACCGAGACCTACCGCGATCGGATCGCCTCGGCCGTCTCCGGGCTGCTGGCGCTTCTGGGCGTCGACTCCGACCCGATGGGGGGGCGCGAGCACATCCTGCTCTCGACGGTCCTGGACGACGCCTGGCGACGGGGGCGCGACGTGGCGCTCGCGGATCTCATCCGCGCCATCCAGGCGCCGCCGTTCGACAAGGTGGGCGTCATCGACCTGGAGACCTTTTACCCGGCCAGGGACCGCTTCGCCCTGGCGATGCGGCTGAACAACCTGATCGCCTCGCCGGGGTTCGCCGGCTGGATGCAAGGAGAGCCGCTGGACGTCGGCGGGCTGCTCTACGCGCCCTCGGGCAAGCCGCGGATCTCGGTCCTCTCCATCGCCCACCTGAGCGACGCCGAGCGGATGTTCTTCGTCACGATCCTCTTGAACGAGGTCCTCTCGTGGGTCCGGTCCCAGCCGGGGACGTCCAGCCTCCGCGCCATCCTTTACATGGATGAGATCTACGGCTACTTCCCCCCCTCGGCCAACCCGCCCTCGAAGAAGCCGATGCTCACGCTTTTGAAGCAGGCGCGGGCGTTCGGGGTCGGGGTGGTGCTGGCGACGCAGAACCCCGTCGATCTGGACTACAAGGGGCTGTCCAACTGCGGGACGTGGTTCCTGGGCCGGCTTCAGACCAGGCGCGACAAGGACCGCGTGCTGGACGGCCTGGAGGGCGCCTCGGCCGCGGCCGGCGCCGGCTTCGACCGCGCGGCGATGGACAAGACCCTTTCCTCCTTGGGCAAGCGGGTCTTCCTGCTCAACAACGTCCACGAGGCCCACCCGGTCGTCTTCGAGACCCGCTGGACCCTCTCATACCTCCGCGGCCCGCTCAACCGCGACGAGATCCAAACGTTGATGGCGCCGAGAAAGGCCGAGGCGGACCCCGCCCCCGCGAAGCCCGCGCCGGTCCAGGAGGCGGTGCCCGTCGAGCCCGCCCCCGCCGCGCCCGTCTCGGGGAGCCGGCCGGTGCTTCCCCCCGACGTCCCCGAGTTCTTCGTGGTCGGCCCCGCGACGGGGAAGGCCCCGACGTATCGGCCCACGCTCCTGGGGATCGCCCGCCTGCATTACGTCGACAGGAAATCAGGCGTCGACTACTGGGAGACCCTGACCGTGCAACGCCCGGTCGCCGACGACGTCCCGGCCGACGTCTGGGAGGACGGGAAGCACCTCACCGGGCGCGTGCCGGCGCTCGACAAGGCTCCTCCCCTCGCCCCCGGCGCGACGTTCGCCGACCTCCCCGCCGCCATGACCCGCGCCAAGAACTACGCCGAGTGGGCCAAGGATCTCAAGAATTACCTCTACCGCGAGCGCCGGCTGACCGTCTGGACCTGCCCCGAGTTGAAGGCTTACGGCCGCCCCGAGGAGACCGCCCGCGACTTCCGCGTCCGGCTTTCCCAGGGCGCGCGCGAGAACCGCGACGCGGCGATCGAGAAGCTTCGCGCCCGGTTCGGCCCCAGGCGCGTCGCCCTGGAGAAGAAGCTGGCCGCGGCCCACGAGGCGCTCGGGAGGGAGCGGGAGAAGGCGTCGAAGTCGAGTTGGGACGCGGCCGTCTCCCTGGGCACGTCCATCCTGGGGGCCTTCACCGGCCGCAAGACCATGACCAAGACCAACGTCGCCAGGGTCGGGACCGCCGCCAGGGCCGCGACCAAGGCGGCGCGCGACCGCTTCCAGACCAGCCCCGCCCAGGACCGGCTCGACGCGCTCAACGAGGAATACGTGGACCTGGAGAACGAGTTCCAGACCGAGCTGGATCGAATCAAGACCACCGGCGGCGCGGACTCGCTCCAGCTCGACAAGCTGGAACTCGCCCCGCGCAAGGGCGACCTCACCGTCGAGCAGGTCGTCCTGGCCTGGACCGCCGAGCCGGTCGCGGAGGACGACGAGGCGTAAGGGCCCTCCCCATCATGGGGAGAGCCGTGACGGTCGTCGTTCGTCCCGATGGGACCGCCTCCCTGGAGTCTGTCCCATACGGGCGTCGCGGCCGGCGGAACGTCCTTCCCCCCTCGCGGGGGAAGGTGGCCCGAAGGGCCGGATGAGGGGGGGGCGAGCCAAAACGCCGTCGACCTCCAGGGTTTCCCGGACGGGCTTTCGCGAATTCCAACGGCCGTCCCGCGCGTCGTCCCCCTCATCTGACCGCTCCGCGGTCTGTCTTCCCCCGCGAGGGGGGAAGACCGTGATGGTCGTCCCTTGCCCACTTTATGAGACAGACCCTTAGTACGCCGCGGCGGCCACGACGTCGCCGTCGGATCGACTCGCGAGCGCCCGGAAGACCGCGGGCGCGACGGTTCGCGCGACGACGCGGGCCGAGCCGTCGCAGGTCAGGAACAGGCAGCCCGCGGCGTGCCGGCTCGCGAAGCCGTCGGGCCGCGCCGTCCTCGAGTCAAGAGGCGGGACGGCTCGGACGTCGCCGCTGAGCGCGTCGGCCGCGGGCCCGGTTCGACCCAGCACCAGGAACATCAACGGAACGCACGACTCGACCGACGCTCCACGCTTGGCGCAGAGCGGCGCCGGATCGGCGAGGCCGCCGAAGACGCCGGTCCAGGCGGCGTCGGCGGCGTCCCGCGAGCGCTCGCCGATCATCAAGGTCGCGCTCGTCCCGTCGCGGACGTCGCCGATCGAGACCCGGCTGTTCGGATAAAAGACGCCCGAGCCCGCCACCGGAGCGCGAGACGAATCCAGCCAACCCGCCGAGGCGACGTAATGGCCGGGCGCCCCAAAGAGCGAGGCCCCCTCTCCTAAATCCAGCGGGCCCTCGGCTCGGCCGTCGCTGGGGCAGAGGAAGGTCGCGACGGCCGTTCCCATGATCGTTCGATTCGCCTTCAGCGCGAGGAGGCGCGCCCCGTCCGTCGGCGCGCCGAAGCCCAGGTCGAAGTTGGCGGCGTCGTACAGCGACTTTTGCTCGACGAAAGGGAGCGCGAACGTCGCCCACGCCCATCCCGGGCCGAGTTCCCCCGCCCCGACGGGACCGCCGACGCGCGACGGGTAGGAACCGAGGTAGCCGCTCGGGAACGTCCCCCATGCGTCGTGGTAGCCGTGCAACGCCAGCCCGATTTGCTTCAGGTTGTTGGCGCACTGGAGCCGCCGCGCGGCCTCCCGCGCCGACTGCGCCGCCGGCAAGAGCAACGCGATCAATAGCCCGACGATCGCGACCGCCACGAGCAGTTCGATCAGCGTGAACCCACGGGGCTTCCGTCCTCGTCGCCGCATGTCTAGCGCTTTCTCACGACTTGATATTGGAGATGAATCCCGTAGGCTGGGTTTGGACCCAGCCCACGCAGGCCAAGGCTTCTCCAAGCTGGGTCTCGACCCAGCCCACGAGGCTTCCAGGTCAAGTCAATGGACCGCCCCGGCCGGTTCGGGGGCGGGGGCGATCGGCGCGGGAGCGGCGGCGGGAGGCTCCAGGGGGGCGGGAGCGGCGGGTTTGCGGGGGCGCCGGCCGAGGCCGCGGAGGCACTCGTCGATCCAGAGCTTCGTCAGCTTCTCCTGCACCGAGTTCTGCGACAGCCGCCCGCGAAGGCTGTCGAACTGCACGTGGTCCAAGGGCTGGTCCTGGTTGGCGCACGAGAAGACCACCGTCTCTCTGCCGGTTTCCGGGTCGCGGTGCGTCTGAAGGCACTGGGCGCAGATTTCCTTCATCATGCACTGCATCGGCGAGTTGATGCTGCCGATCGCCCGATGGCACGGCCGCAGGAACGGCTTGAGGACCGTGTGGCGCGCCTTCTGGACCCCGTTCATCATGCCGTCGGAGCCGATGACGACCAGGCGGTCGACCTCGTCCAGCGGGATCGCGGCGTCCCCCAATCGGCCGCTCGCGTAAGCGACCATCGCGTCGACGATGTTGCCGACGAACGAGCGGTCCCGCACGCGGGTCGGCGCGAAGCCGGGCCCCTCGTCGCTGCACCAGACGACGGCGTCGGCGGCGGCCTCGATCTCCTCGACCTTGTAGCGGTCGATCATCTTCTTGTAGCCGGCGAAGTACAAGACCCGCGAGCCCGCCGCCCGAAGCGCCTGGCCGATCGAGAAGAGGACCGCGTTGCCCAGTCCGCCGCCGGCCAAAAGGACCGTCTCGCCGCCGGGCGTCTCCGTGGGGGCACCGGTCGGCCCCATCAGGCAGACGGGCTCGCCGGGCTTGAGCAGGGCGCAGAGGTCCGACGAACCCCCCATCTCCAGGACGATCATCGAGAGCAAGCCGCGGTCGCGGTCGACCGACGCGCCGGTGAGGGCGAGCGCCTCCATCGCCAGGGTCGTGCCGCCGGAGCGGACGGCGTTCATCTCGTAGTTCTGAAGCCGGTAGAACTGGCCGGGGCGGAACGCCCGCGCGGCGATCGGGGCGCGGACGACGATCTCCACGATGTTCGGCGTCAGCCGGATCACGTCGTGAACCGTCGTCCGCAGGCCGTCGTTGAGCCGCTCGACCAACTCCTCCGGCGACGGCCCCGACGGTTCCACCCGCGCCAGCGCCCGCGAGAGGACCGGATGGCCCTGAAGGGCGCTCCCCATCGCCTTGACCACGTTGCCGGCGAACGACGGGTGCAGGTCGCCGAAGAAGCTCATCCCCCGGCCGTCGGGACGCATCGACATCAGAACGTGCGGCTTCTCCGGCTTGGCGAGCCGCTCGGGGGCGACCGCGTTCCCGTCCTCGTCGAGCGCCCGGAAGTAGCGGCCGTCGACCACGACGTTGTTCTCGTCCTCGCGCGCCAGGACCGTGTTGGGCTGCGTCCCGGCGGCCACCAGGATCGTCCGCGCCGGCAGCGTCACCTCGTCCGCCGGAACGAGCTTCTTGGTCTCCTCGTCGAAGATCTGGCGACGGCAACGAAGCGCTTGAGCGGCGCCGAAGTCGTCCAGTTGGACGGCCTCCGGGGAGAGCAATTCGGAGAACCGGATCCCCTCCTCAAGCGCCTTGGAGATCTCCTCGTGGTTCAGCGAGTAGCTCGGAGCGTCGATCATCCGGCGGCGGTAGGCGACGGTCACGCCTCCCCACGAGTCCAATAGCTCGTGGAACCGCGGCGCGCGACCCTCCGCCGCGGCGGCCTCGCGCTCGGCTCGAATCGCCTGGCCGTGGGCCAAAAACTGCTGCGCCACCGGCGCCTCGGTCGGCGCCCACCGCGACATCACGAATTCGGTCCCGCGGGTCTCCACCAGCTTCTCGTACCGCTCCAGGAACTTCTCGACCTGGACGATGTAGTAGGCCAGCGACTCCGTCGCCGTGTCGATCGCCGTCAGGCCGCCGCCGATGACGACGATCGGCATCTGGATCTGAAGGTTCGCCAGCGACGCCGCCTTAGCCGCGCCCGTGAGTTGCAACGCCATCAGGAAGTCCGACGCCTGCCGGACCCCGCGGGCCAGGCCGTTCTTCATCGGGATGACCGTCGGCCGGCCGGCGCCCATGCACAGCGCGACGTGGTCGAAGCCCATCGAAAAGGCGTCGTCCACCGTCAGCGTCCCGCCGAACCGCACCCCGCCGAACATCGCGAACTCGGCCCGACGCTCCAACAGCAGCCGCACCACCTTCAGGAAGTTCTTGTTCCAACGAACCGTGATGCCGTACTCCGAGACCCCGCCGAACCCCGCCATCGGCCGACGGTCCAGCGGCTCGTAGATCGTCGACACGTCCCGGATCGGCTGGAACGGAACGCGACCCCCGAACACGTCCAGCCCCGAGAGCCGTTCCGGCAACGGCTCGATCTTCAGGCCGTCGACCGCCACCACCGCGTGGCCGTCGTTCATCAAATGATGCGACAGCGTGAACCCCGCCGGACCCAGCCCGACGACCAGCACCTTCCGCCCGGTCGCCTCCCTCGGATACGGCCGCGCGAAGTTCAACGGGTTCCAGCGCGTCAGGAGCCCGTAAATCTCAAACCCCCACGGCAACTCCAAGACGTCCTTCAGCGACCGCGTCTCCACCTGCGGGGTGTCGACCGGATCTTGCTTCTGGTAGATGCACGCCTTCATGCAGTCATTGCAAATACGGTGTCCGGTGGCGGCGCACATGGGGTTGTCGATGGTGACGGCGGCGAGCGCTCCGATGGGGTTGCCCTGGCCCTTGAGGGTGTGCATCTCGGAGATCTTCTGGCTCAGCGGACAGCCGGCCAGGGGGACGCCGAAGGGGCTGCGCTTGAAGGTTCCGTCCTTGTCGCGCAGGCCGATGGAGCAGGAGTCCTTCCCCTGGTTGTGGCACTTGATGCAGTAGCCGGCCTGGTCCAGCGCGCCGGCGAGGTCGGTCCCCGGATCGGTGAGGTTGAAGCCGTCGCGATGGCGAATATGGCCGGGCTCGGCGATGAACTGGGTGAACCCGCGCTCCGTCGTCTCGTCGTGGGGGACCAGGTGGAGGTAGTCGGTCTTTTGGGGGACGCCGAAGACGACGTTCGAGGGATGCTTGGCCTTCCCCTCCGGGGTCAGGACGGCCCAGACGGCGTAGTCGGCGGCCAGCGTCAGTTGCTCGGAGTGGGCCGTCTCGTCCTCCAGCCAGCGGTCGACGTGTTCGGCGAACGACTCGTCGGTGATCGGCCCCAGGAGGAAGGCTTCCAACTCGGCGGCGACCTTGGCGGCGTCGATCGCCCTGGCGTACACGACGGTCTTGCCGTTGACCCGGCGCTGGACGAACCGCCGCTTCACCGACCGCAACGGCGCCAGCGCGTCGTGACGCGCCCGAAGCGCGTTTAGCGCCGGCTCGATCCCGAACAACCGGCCGATGAAGTCCTCGACGTAGGGCCCCAAATCGACGATCAGATGGCCCGTCGCCTTGTGGTCCAGACACGAGGGGTCGCGGCGCGCCGCCAGGAGCGCGGCGTGTTGCTCGGGGGCGCGTTCCCGAAGGTCGGACAGGAACGCGGCGTCGAGCCGGACCAGGCCGTCGCGGTCGTAGAGGTCGGGGAAGGAGAAACCGAAACCCAGGGAGAGCGCGGTGTCGGCGTGCATGGCGTCCTGAATCGCTTCCGGTTCGTCTGTATATATGGAGCGGTCGCCTCGCGCGGCCGTGGTTCGTCGGGCACAGGGGAATTGTATATTCCCGATAGGAAACAGGCAATATCGACTGTCAGTCGAGAGCGTCGTCTTGAACGGACTTCGGCCCGGCCTCGACTCGCCGGGGTTTTTTGGCGAACCACTGGATGAGGCCGCAGTGGTGGCAGGCGAGGAAGGTGGCGCTCCCGTCGAGCCAGTCGAAGCCGGCGAAGGTCATGCCGCGCGTGTTTTGGAGGGCGTGGCCTTCGTGGAATCGATCGTACCCGCAGTGGGGACAGATCACCTGGACGTCGCCGGCCGCATACGGGAACGGTTCGGGGCCTTCCGCGAGGGCCTTGCCGAACGCCCTGGTCCCGCGTTTGAGACCTTCCCAAAAACCCATCGGTCGCTCCCTCCGCTCGAGTTTGGGAAATCAGGCCGAGAGCGAACTCGACCGCCGGGATGTCTTTCGACGGCGGCTCCAGGTTCTTGGGCCGTCGCCTTGGGATCCCGTCGCCACGTCAGCGGACGTCCGCCGCGGGGCTTGGGGCCGGCTCGAAGGCGGCGTGGATCAGATCGGCGGAGCGGTTCAGGCCGTCGGCCGCGGCGATCCGGGCTTGCATCGCGACGGCGCGCTCGCGGTACGACGGGTCCTCCAGCACGGCGCGTACCGCCTCGCGGACGCGCGGGACGGTCGCGCGGGCGATCGGGATCGAACGGCCGACCCCCGCGTGCTCGACGCGCGCGCCCACGCCCGGCTGGTCGTTGGTCACCGGCAGGACGACCGTCGGCGCGCCGCTCGCCAGCGATTCCAACGTCGTGTTCAACCCGCCGTGGCAGATGGTCAAGGCCGAGCGTCGGATCACCTCCAGTTGCGGCGCGAAGCCGACGACGATCGGGTCGCCGGGAAGCTCGCCGATCGCCTTGGGGTCGCCTCCGCCTCCCAGCGAGATCGCCAGTTGCAGATCCAGGCCGGAGCACGCCTCGGCGATCACGCGGAAGGTCGTCGCCACCTGGTTTTGCAACGTCCCCATCGAGACGAACGCCAGCGGCCGGCCGTCCAGGCGGTTCCAGGGAAAGTCGACCTCGGCGCGGGAGGCCGGGTCGATCCAGGGGCCTGTGTGGTGAAAGCCGGGTGGGACGACCCGGCCGGGCAACTCCAGCGCGGCGGGGAGTTGCGCGACCTGCGCCAGTTGGGAGAACGCGGTGTCCCATCGCAGCGGCGCCAGGCCCCACTCCGCGCGGCGACGATCCACGGTCGCGATGATCGGCCCGGCCAACCTACCGATCAACCAGTTCGCGGCCCGGTTCCGCAGCCTGGCCGCCAGGCCCGAACCGCGCCAGGGGAACTGGCACGGGGGGACGCTCGGATCGAGATTGATCGGCAGCGCCGCGGCGACGTGGACGTAGGGGACGCCCAACCGCTCCGCGACCGCGCCGCCGGCCAGTTGCACCTGGTCGACGACCAGGGCGTCCACCCCCGCCTCGCGGGCCGCCGCCGGCGCGTCGTCCAGGATCATCCGGGCGTTGTTCGTCATGCGCTGGATCGTGAACCGAAACGCCGCGGCCCCCTTGAGCCGCCCCAGTTTCTCGTCGAGCGCGCGCATCGAGCCCAGGGGATAAGAGTCGCGACCGATCGGGCGGTAGTCCAGCCCGACGCCTCGAATCCTGGCCTCCAGGTCGGGGACTCCGAAGTAGACCGTCTCATGCCCCCGCGCCGCGAGCCGACGCGCCAGGGCCGAGGTCGGGTAGAAGTGCCCCGGAACGGGGACGCTTAAGAAGCCGATGCGCGCCATGAAACCTCCTTAACCATACACACGATACACGATCGCGCCCCGCCGAAAGCCGCCGCGAGCGAGCATGTCCCCCCTTCTCCCCTTGTGGGAGAAGGTGCCCCGAAGGGGCGGATGAGGGGAGGCGCGACCAAAAGCCGTGGACTTCAAGGTCATGGCCGGTCGCGAATTGCGACGCCGATCGACCCCTCATCCGGCCTTCGGCCACCTTCTCCCACAAGGGGAGAAGGGATGATCAATATAACAAATTGTTCAGGTTTTCAATAGAACATCACAATCGTCCAATGCGCACGTTTATTCAATCCACGGAGTCCAGAAAGGCCGTCATCCGCTCCAGCAGCGCGGGGCCGCCGATCCGGGCGACGTCCGCGTGCCGCGCGCCGGGGACTTCCAGAAACGCCGCCGGCGTGGGGAAGGACTCGGCCAACTCTCGCGCGGCGGCGGATGGGATCAGGTCGTCGTCGGACCCGTGGACGACGACCGCGGGGCGGTCGAACCGCGGCGCCAGTTCGAGCATCCCCGGCCGCGCCGGCGCGACGCCCGCGATCCTCCCGCCGCGGCGAAGGATCAGCCAAGCGAGCGCCGAGGCCATCGGCAGCCGCTTGCGACGCAACACGGTCTCCAGCGACGTCCGCAGATCGACCATCGGCGCCTCCAGGACCAACGCCCGGACGCGGCCGTCCGCCACTCCCGCGCGCAGCGCGATCGCCGCGCCCATCGAACGCCCCCAAAGGATCGGGGCGAACGGCTCGCCCGGCGGGACCAGCCCGGCCAGGACGTCGAGCCACGCCCGCAGGTCGTCGGCCTCGCGCGGGCCGAGGGTGGAGTACGGTCCCTCGCTCTCGCCGTAGCCGCGCAGGTCGATCGTCGCCACGTTCCAGCCCCGCGCCAGGATCGCCGGCGCGCGGTCGAGGACCATCGCGCCGGGGCCGTCGCCGAAGCCGTGGATCAGGACCGCGACCCGTCCCGAGGGCCTCTCCGCGGCGATCCAGCGCCCGGCCAACGCGACGCCGTCGCCGCCGCGAGCGCGGACGGTCTCGCTCGATCCCGACGGCGCGGGGCCCGACGGCCTCCGGGGCGACACCAGCGCCCAGGCGCCGAACTCCACCACCGCCAGGCCCAATCCGGCGAGCGCCCCCGCGGCGAAGCCCGCCGCCACGAACAACCACGTCACTCCGGCCGTCCTTCTCCCGATCTCGGATCCAGAAACCCCCGCGCCGCGACCCCGGCGGGCGACCATCGCAAGAAGACCGCGCCCGTCCGCCACGTCCGAAAAAGGACGATATCGTCGTCCGCCAGGGGCGTCAACGCATCGGCCGCGGCGGTCGTCGGCGGCTTCTGGCTGACGACGACCGTCCGCGGCCGCGCCCACTCGAACAGTCGCGGCGGGTTGGCCGCCCGCGAACCGTGGTGCGGCGAGAGCAACACGTCGATCGGCGGTTCCGGCTCGGGCCTGGAGAGCAACTCCGCCAGGCCGGTCTGCTCCAGATCGCCGGTCAAGAGCAGCCGACGACCGCCGCGGGAGACGTCCAGGGTCAGACTCCGGGCGTTGTCGGAGGAGAAGCCCCACCCCGACGGCGGGTGCAGCGCCTCGATCCGCGCCCTTCCCGACGATCGCGACCAGGGCGCGGCCACCTCGCGAATCGGGACGCCGCTAGATCGAATAATGTTCATGAGCGCGACGGCCGCCGGATTGTCGCGGCCTAGGAAGCCCTCGGAGACCACCACTCCACCGACCTCGAAGCGATCGAGCACGTCGGGAAGGCCGTTGTAATGGTCGTCGTCGGCATGGCTGAGGAACACGGCGTCGATCCGCGAAACCCCTCGCGACCACAACGCCGGCGCCACCACCCGACGACCCACCCAGGGGTCGTCCATCCGGCCGCAGTCGTAAAGGAAGGTCTCGCCCCGGGGAGTCGCGATCACCACCGCCAGGCCGTGACCCACCGCCAGAACGTCGGCCTCCAGATCTTCCGGCGTTCGCGGCCCCACGAGCCACCAGCCAGGAACGCACCAGAGGAAGACCAGCGCCCAGGCGATCCGACGCGCCCGTCGCAAGCCGCGCGAGGGCGCGTCGCGCCTGGGGCCGACGCGCGCCAGGTAGACGGCGATCGCCAGCAAGGCGTAGAACGCCGCCACCGACGCCGACGGCGGCCCCGGCGCGTACCAGGTCCCCCACGGGACCGCCGCGCCTCGGGTCGCGACGACCTCCACGCCCCGCAACAGACCCCCGCACGCCGCGCCCGCCGACCGCTCCAGGCCGTTCGCCAGCCACCCGGCCAGCCCAAGCGCCAGCGCCAACGGCCCGGCCAGCCACGCCGACGGGATCGCCAGCCCCGCCAAAAGCGCGGCCAGGGCCGCCGCCGCCAGCTTCAACGCCCCCGCCAAAAGCGCCAGCGACGTCATCGGCACCAGGGGGACGTTCAGCAAAACCCCCATCGGCGAGACCAGGTGAAACCGTAACGCGGAGAGCGGCGCCGCCACCGCCCAGACGATCGCCGACGCCGCCGCCAGTTGCGTCATCCACCAGCCGATCCAGCGCAGAGAGCGGCTCGGCAACGCCCGCCGCCAGTCCTCCAACTCGTCGAGCGGATCGGGAGCGCCCAGCACCCGGAGCCGAACCGTCTCGCCGACCTTCCCGACCGACGGCATCAGCCAGAACAGCGCGCCGACCGCCAAAAACGACAACTGACAGCCGACGTCGAACACCGCGGACGGATTGACCGCGATCGTCAACGCCCCGGCCAACGCCAAGGCGTCGGCCGCGCCGGTCGTCCTGCCGGCGTACAACGCGGCGCAGAATGCGACGGTCATCACCATCGACCGCGCGACCGACGGCGAGCAACCCACCAAAAGCGCGTACCCCACCGCCGCCGCGGCCACCAGAACGTAACGCAGCCGTCGCGGCGCGCCGACGACGACCAGCCCCATGCCGACCGCGCCGGCCATCACCTGAAGCTGCAGGCCCGAGACCGCCAGCAGGTGCGTCGTCCCGGTGCGCGCGAAGGCGTCGACGACCTCCGGGTCGATGTCGTCGCGACGACCCAGCACCAACGCCGAGGCCAACGGCGAGGCGCGCCCGTCCATGCCGTCGACGAGGCGGTCGCGACTCCACGCCCGGATCGCCCCCAGCCAGCCGACGCCGCCGGACCAAACTCCGTCCGGATCGGCCATGACGCCGGAAGGCTCGTCCACGGTCATCGCCAGGCGGACCCCCTGGGCCTGAAGGAACGCGCGACGATCGAACTCGCCGGGGTTCAGCGGCCCGGCGATCCGAGAGATTCGGCCCGCGACCGACACCGGCTGACCCGCCGCCAGGTCGGTTCGATCCCCCTGGACCGAGACGTCGGCGCGGCCGGAGCGCGGGACGAACGTCGAGCCGTCGAAAAGGCCCTCGATCCGAAGGATGAACCGCGTCCGGACCCGCGGCGGGGCGCCCGGCGCGCGACCCTCGCGAGTCCGCAAGCCGACGACCTCCTCGACGTGGCCGCGAACCCAGGCCGGCTCCGGTTGGTCGCCCGCGACGAGCGCCAGGTCGTCGGGGGCCAGATCGAACCATCGGAAGTGGTGATACCCGCCCCCCGCCGCCGCGAGGGCCGCGATCAAGAGCGCGAAGGAAACGCGAGGGCGGCCGAACGCCGAAAGCGAGGCCGTCCCCAGCGCGCAGGCGACGAACCCCCAGGCGACGGTCGTCGGCCCGCTCCAGACGCGATCCGCGAGCGTGCCGACGACCAGCGCCGCCAGCGCCGGGGCCAACGGCGCGACGGGCCAGATCGGCGAGCGATCCGGCCGACGTCCGGGGGTCGGCCGAACCGCCTGGGGAGTCAGTCCGTCGCCAGGATCGAGATTTCCATGGTCAGGACCAGCCACTTGCCGTCCTTGCGCTGGCGGACCTGATGGAACGCGACCTTCGGCGAGTTGGGATCCAGGGTGTTGACGTCGAACGTGCCGTCGATCGCAAGCAGGTCGGGCGCGAGCAACCGGGCGCGGTCGACCGTGTTCCTCGACTTGATCGTCCGAGGGTTCTCGAACACCTTGGCGTACAGGGATTCGATCTTCGCCCGACCCTCGTGGGACTGTCGGGTCAGGACGCCGTCCTCCTTTTCGAAGAGGGTCAAGAGGGCCTTCTCGTCATAGGTGGCGCCCATGGCCCTGGCGTCGTGGGCGTCGAAGAGCGCGGCGCCCGCGGTCGTGACCTTCTCGGCGATCCGACGAGCCTCGTCGGGGGGCGTGTCGGCCGCCGGGGCGGCGGGGGAGGCCAGGAGCAACGAACCGGCGGCCAGGGTCGCGGCAAGGAAACGCATCATGATTCGTCTCCGTTCGAGCGGCTGAAAAACGGCGCTTCCGAGCCGGTCATTCCATCGAAAGCAACGAGATCTCCATGGTCAGGACCAGCCACTCGCCGTCCTTCTTCTGGCGGACCTGATGGAACGGCACCTTGATCGAGTCGGACTTCAGGGTGTTGGTGTCGAAGGTGCCGTCGATCGTCAAGACGTCGGGGGCGAGCAAGCGGGCGCGGTCGACCGTGTTTTTCGACTTGATCGTCTCGGGTTGCTTGAACAGGTCGGCGTAAAACCCCTCGATCTTCTCCCGACCGAGGCGGACGTCGCGCCCGACCTCGCCGTCCTTCCGCTGGTAGACGACCAGCACGGCCTTTTCGTCGTAGGTGGCGGCCATGGCGTGGGCGTCGCAGGCGTCGAAGAGCGCCGCGCCGTCGGCGGTGACCTTCTCGGCGATCTGGCGGGCCTGGTCGTGGGCGTCGGCCGCCACCGCCGCCGAACCGGCCAGAAGCAGCGAGCCGGCGGCGAGAGTCGTGGCGAGGAAGCGCGTCATGGGTCGACTCCGTCCTTCAAACAAGTTGCGCGGCGAGGCGTCAATCATTCGGAAAGTACGCGACTTCCATGTCCAACACGAGCCACTTGCCGTCCTTGTTCTGGCGCACCTGGTGGAACGAGACTTTCAGCGAGCTTGGGTTCAACGTGTTCGTATCAAACGACCCGTCGATCGTCAAGACGTCGGGGGCGAGCAGCCGGGCGCGCTCGACGACGTTCCGCGACTTGATCGTCTCGGGATTCTTGAGCAGTTCGGCGTACGCCTCCTCGATCTTCCCCCGGCCCACGTGGACTTCGCGCTCGACCGCGTCGCCCACCTTCTTAAGGATGACGAGCACGGCCTTTTCGTCGTAGGTGGCGGCCATGGCGTGGGGGTCGTAGGTGTCGAAGAGCGCCGCGCCCTCGGCGGTGACCTTCTCGGCGACGGCCCGGGCCCGGTCGGGCGCGTCGGCCGCCGGGACCGCCGTCGAAACGAGCGCCAGCGCCCCAAGGCCGAGGACCGAGCAATGAAACCGCGACATGGATCGACTCCAATCGCCGGGCGCGTCGAGCGACGCGACTTCATCTTGACTTTCCCCCCTTGATTCTTATGCGCCCGGCCGAGCGAGGCAAGAGGGCGGCCCCGTCGCGTCGGGAATCGGCTTGGAAGAGTTCCGCGGGTGGTGTAGATTCGAGCCCTCGTTCGCACGTCGGCGCGCAATCGCGTTTTCACAATGAGAGGACGCCCCATGATCGTCCGAGCATCGCTCCGCGCCGTCCTGGCCTGCCTCGTCCTCTTCGCGGCCGTCGCGACGTCGCGGGCCGAGACCAGGACCGTCGCCCGCTGCGGCGAGGGCTTTCTGGAGGAGGTGGACGGCTACCGCGTGTTGCACGTCAAGGGGACGCCCTACGAGATGGGCTTCCAACAAGGCGCGCTGCTCAAGGACGACATCCGCGAGAACGTCCGTTACCTTTTCGAGGTCAAGGGGAAGGAGTTGAAGTTCGAGGTCGCCGGGGTCAACCTGCTGAACCCCAAGCGGATCATCGCCGGCATCGCCGCGCGGCAGAAGAAGTTCGTCCCCGAACGGTTCTTCGAGGAGATGCAAGGCGTCGCCGACGGCGCGGGGCTGGACGTCCAGGACGTCGTGGTCGCCAACTTCATCCCCGAGATGTTCCATTGCTCGGGCTTCGCCCTGGGCCGATCGACCACCAGGGGCGGCCACCTTTACCACGGCCGCGTCCTCGACTACGGCTGCGACTGGCGGCTTCAGGACCACGCGATCCTCACGATCGCCGAGCCCGCCGGCCGGGTCCCGTTCGTCAACGTCACCTACGCCGGCTTCATCGGCTCGGTCACCGGCATGAACGCCGAGAAGATCTCCATCGGCGAGATGGGCGGCAAGGGCCTGGGCCACTGGGACGGCGTGCCGATGGCCTTCCTCACGCGCATGGCGCTTGAAGAGGCGAAGTCGCTCGACGAGGCGGTCGCCGTCTTCCGCGACAACCCCAGGACCTGCGAATACTACTTCGTCATCGCCGACGGCCGAAGCGGCAAGGCCGTCGGCATGGAGGCGTCGTGGGACGTCTTCGGCGTCATCGCCATGGGCGAGGCCCACCCCAAGCTCCCCACCCCCGTCGCCGACGCCGTCGTCCTCTCCGCCGGCGACCGCTACGTCGAACTCGCCAGGCGCGTCAAGGAGGGGAGCGGCGGCTTCGACGCCGAGGCGGCCCGACGGCTGATGGACCGCCCCGTCGCCATGAAGTCCAACCTCCACAACGTCCTGTTCGAGACCGACACCGGCCGGTTCTGGGTCGCCAACGCCGACAAGGACGGCAACCCCGCGGCCGAACAGCCGTACCACGCCTTCGACTTCGAAACCCTGCTCGCCAACCGTCCCGACTCCGCCGCGCCGAGCCTCGAACTCCCGCCCCGGACGGCCCGCGGCGGCGCGCCCGCGACGCCGCGATGACCCCCAAGGGCCAGCGCGACTTAAGCTCGATCCGACTCTCCCGCCACGCCGTCGAGCGGTTCGTCGAGCGGTTCGACGTCGAGCCCGACGAGGCCGAGCCCCGACTCCGCGAGGCCCTGCGGCGGACCAGGAGGCTCGGCCGCAACCGCGACAACGGCGCCGTCGCCGCCCTGGCCCTGCACCGCGGCCGCGTCCTGGTCGCCGTCGTCCAGGACGACTCGTGCCTGACCGTCTTGACCTGGAACCAATTCGAACCCCGACTCCCCGACTTCGGCCGCCCCCGCGTCCCCCGCAAATGGGGACGGGCGCTGCGAAGACTCGCCGACCCGCCCCCGAAGCCCGACGACGACGGTTGAGCGCCGCGCCCGAGAGGCGACGCGCCGGGGCTCGCTTCAATCCATCAGGCCTTCCGATTCCATCTTCTCGTAACCCAGGCTTCGGAGGACTTCCAGGACCTCGCTCCAGGTCGGGAACATCCGGCCGCTGCGCTTCTTGTAGTCGTTCATGGCCATCATGAACTCAAGCTCGGCCTCGGTGTAGTCGCGCTCGCAGGTCGTGGGGTCGACGAACCGCCGGCGGCCGCTGACCTGGCGCGCCAACGCGGCGCGGGTCGCCTGCTCGCTGGCGCGACGGTTGAGCCATTCGGAGGACTCGACCTGGGAGGGCGTCGCCGGGGGGGCGACGGGGATCGTTCCCGTTCGTCCTGACGTCTCGAACATGAGATGCTCCTTGGATGTCGCCGCGGCCCCGGCGCGGCCTCGCCCGCCGACCGCTTCCGAAAGGAACCTAAGACGCCGGCCGCCGAAACCGGCCCGACCGACCCGGATTTTCCCCGGGTCCCGAACCCGCGTCACGATCCGACCGTCCGGACGTATCGGATCATGGGCGCGTCGTCGAATGACGGATTCGGACTCCAAAACGACCCTTTCGCGCTCGCCCGGGACCCCGCCCATGCCGGACATCGACTCCGACTCGCTGGTGGAGCGACTGACGCTCGCCGGCCTGATCTCGCCCGACCAACTGCGCGAGGCCCGCGAGGAGGCCGACGCCGAGGGTGGCTCGGCGGAGGCCGTCGTCCGGGCCTGCCTGCGCAAGGACTGGATCACCAGTTGGCAGGTGGACCGGCTTAAGAAGGGGAACGCGGCGGACTTCCAGTACGGCCCCTATCGGGCGTTGTTCCCCCTGGCGGAGGGGACGTTCGGGCGGGTCTACCGGGGGGAGCGGTCGGACACCGGCGAGCCGGTGGCGATCAAGGCGCTCCGCGGCCGGTTCGCGGCCGACCCCGCGGCGGCGGCCGCGTTCCAGAAGGAGGCGGAGGCCGGGATGCGGCTGCGGCACGACCACATCGTCCGGATCCTCGACTTCGGCCGCCACGACGAGAAACACTTCATCGCGATGGAATACGTCGAGGGGATGAACCTTCGCGACTTCCTCCGCGTCCGCGGCCGGCTCGGCGGCGAGGAGGCCCTGCCGCTTATGATCGAACTGGCCGAGGCCCTGCGCTACTCGCACGAGCGGGGCGTCGCCCACCGCGACCTGAAGCCCACCAACGTCCTGATCGCCCACTCCGGCGTCGCCAAGCTCGTCGACTTCGGCCTGGCCGACCTCGGCTCCGACCCCCAGGGCGCGCAACGCACCATCGACTACTCGGCCCTGGAACGCACCTGCGGCAGCCCCAAGGGCGACCCGCGATCTGACATATACTTCCTGGGCACGGTTTTTTATTACATGCTCGCCGGCCATCCGCCGCTTGAGGACGCCGAGAGCAAGGACAAGCTCAGGAAGCTTTTGAAGCGGTCCTTCAGCAACGTCCGGCCCCTCGCCGAGCTGCCCCAGCCCCCGGATCGGAGGCTCGCCCGCGTCATCGAGAAGATGATGACGGTGGACCTGAAGACCCGCTATCAGACGGTGGCCGAGGTCGTCGCCGACCTGGAGGCCTTCCGCGACGGCCGTCCGGACGCCGACGTCGAGGCCGGCTCCGACGACGCCCTCGCCCTCGACCCGGAACTCAAAAGCGCCCTGTTGCGCAACCCGTTCCTCACCGCCGACCCCGACGCCCCGGAGACGGCGGAGGAACCGCCCGCCGTCGCCGTCGACGACGTCGCGGACGCCGAGGATCTCGATCCGGCGACCTTCGAGACCCGAAGCGACGAATCGGTGGACCTCGCCGCGGTCCTGGGCCTGCCGACCGCCGAGACCGTCCCCTCCGCGGCCCCGGCCTCGACCCCAAAACCGACCCCGAAGCCCGCGGCCGAGGCCGGCGAGGTCCGCGCCTTCGCCCAGCCCACGCTCCTGTGCGTCGAGACCCAGACCGAGATCCAGGACGCGCTTCGCAAGAACCTGACCAAAAGCGGCTACCGCGTCTTTCTGATCGCCGACTCCGAACGCGCCGCCGACCGCTTCCGCGACGGCCCCACCGACCTGGTCCTCTTCGACCTCGACGGCCAGGGCCCCGACGCGATCGCCCACCTCGCCGACATGTGGGACAAGACCGAGGAGGACGGCGTCCCCCTCCGCGTCCTGGTCCTGCTCGGCCGCCGCCAGAAAGAGCTTCGCGGCGACCTCCCCCCCGCCGACGGCATGGTCGTCCTCGACAAGCCGGTCAAGCTACGGGAAGTGCAAGAGGCCCTCGAAGCCCTGCTGCCGCCGGGGTGAGGTTCGTCGAGACGACGGACGCCTCCCCGTCTCCATCCTCGTATCCTCGTTCCCGGATCGGGAATTCCTTGGCGTCGCGCGCCGGCGCGCGCTATGCTGAGCGCGACGTCGGCCCCGCGCGTGAAGGCGAGGGTGGACGTCCCCGCCCGATTTCCCTCCACGGAGCCGCGCCGATGTCGATCCAGCCGACCATGGACCGTCGCTCGTTCTTGTACGGGGCCTCGATCGCGGGGTTCGGGATCTTCTGTCAAGGACGCAACGGGCGGGCGGCGGGGGTGGGGGCCAACGACGTCATCCAGGTGGGGTGCATCGGCGTCGGCGGCAAGGGGAGCAGCGACACCGACCACGCCGGCAACCACGGCCGGGTCGTCGCGCTTTGCGACGTCGACGATCATTCCCTGAAGCCCAAGGCCGAGCGGTTCAAGGAGGCCAAGACCTTCCACGACTTCCGCGAGCTGCTCGCCGCGATGGGGGACAAGATCGACGCGGTCACCGTCTCCACCGCCGACCACGCCCACGCCCAGGCGTCGATCGCCGCGATGCGGTTGGGCAAGCACGTCTACTGCCAGAAGCCGCTGACCCACACCGTCTGGGAGGCCCGGCTGATGCGCCAGACCGCCCGCGAGCGCGGGCTCTGCACCCAGATGGGCAACCAGGGTTCGGCCACCGACGGCCTCCGCGCCAACGTCGAGATCCTGCAATCGGGCGTCCTGGGCGACGTCGCCGAGGTCCACGTCTGGACCGACCGCCCCCGCGAATTCTGGAAGCAGGCCCCCGACGTCACGGCCCGCCCGGAGGGGAAGTTCGACGTCCCCGAACACCTCCACTGGGACCTGTTCCTCGCCGGCGCCCCCGAACGCCCGTACGCGCCGGGCTACACCCCGATGCTCTGGCGCGGCTGGTGGGACTTCGGCACCGGCGTTTTGGGCGACATGGCCTGCCACAACACCAACGTCCCGTTCCACGGGCTCAAGCTGGGACTCCCCACCCGGATCTCGTCCACCAACGGCGACATCAACCCGGAGACCTACCCCGCCTGGGCCACCGTCGTCTACGAGTTCCCCGCCCGCGACGGCCTGCCGCCGGTGAAACTCACCTGGTACGAGGGCGCCAGGGACGGCCAGCCCAACCGTCCCCCCGCCGACCTCTTCCCCAAGGGCTTCAAGCCCGAATCCAACGGCTGGGTCTGCGTCGGGACCGAGGGGACGCTCGCCTCCATCCGCGACGAATCCACCGCCCACGTCCTCTGGCCCGAGGAACGCTTCAAGGACTTCATCGCCCCCGCTCAGACCATCCCCCGGATCCAGGGGGGCCGGAACAACGACGACAACCACAAGCTGGAGTGGTTCCAGGCCATTCGAGCCGGCAAGCCCGAGATCGCCTACTCCAACTTCGACTACGCCGCGATCCAGACCGAGGCCCTGCTTCTGGGCAACATCGCCATGCGAACCGGCGCGACGATCGAATACGACCCCGACAACGGCCGCGTCCTCGGCAACCCGGCCGCCGACGCCCTGGCGAAAGGCTCGTACCGCAAGGGTTGGGAGATCTAACGCCCCCTCGCGACGGCGCCGTTCCCCAGGGCCCGGCGGCGGCCGGAATCATTCGCCATATGCCCAAATATGGAAATGGTCCACGGGACCGCGGCCGTGGCCCAGGGTTCGTCCGGCCCCCGCGACGATCGCGGCCTGCAAGTACTCCCGCGCCTCGATGACCGCCTCCGTCCAGCCGAGGCCGCGAGCCGCGAAGGCCGCGATCGCCGACGCATAAGTACAGCCGGCGCCGTTGGTGTTGCGGGTGGCGATCCGGGGATGGTCGAGCCAGACGCCGGCGGGGTCGTCGCGGGTCGCCAGGAAGTCGGGGGACCGTTCGAGATCCGCGAGCCGGCTCCCCTTGACGACGACGCGCGGGCAGGTTTCGAGCAACCGCGCGGCGGCCGTCTCCATGTCGCGGCGCGAGCGGATCGAGGCCCCGGTCAGCATCTCGGCCTCGGGCAGATTGGGCGTGACGACCGACGCGGTGGGAAGCAGCCGCTCCTTGAGCGCCCGGATCGCGGCCGGGTCGAGCAGCCGGCTCCCGTCCTTGGCGACCATCACGGGGTCGACGACCAGCCTCGCGACGGAGTGCTTCTCGAGCGCCTCGGCGACCGCCGCGATCACCTCCGCGTCGTGGAGCATGCCGATCTTGACGGCGTCGACGCCGAAGTCCTCGATCACCGCCTCGATCTGGGCCGCGACGAACTCGGGGGGGATCGGCAGCACCGCCTTCACGGCCGTCGAGTTCTGGGCGGTCAGCGCGGCGATCGCGCTCATGCCGTGACAACCCAGGGCGGCGAACGTCTTCAGGTCGGCCTGGATCCCGGCCCCTCCCCCCGAGTCCGAACCCGCGATCGTCAGGAGTCTGGGCCTGTCCGCCATGGAACGCCTCCCCGTTTCCTCGGTCTCCGCGTCGATTCCGTTGTACGACGTCCGGGGGTTCGGCGTCGATCGGTCGGTCAGGGCTTGCGGGCGATCCGGTCGGCCCCGTCCAACCGCGCCAGGGTGGCGCGGGCGAGGTCGGCGGCGACGGAGCGGTCGGAGGCGTGGTCGCGGACCCAGACCAGATGCTCGCGAGCCTCGGCCGTCTTCCGGTTGCGCAGGCACGAAAGCGCGGCGATCGCATGGGCCTCGGCGCGCTGGACGTCGTTGCCGGCCGCGGCGATCAGGGCCGCGTCGGCCAGGTCGCCGTTGAGGTGGACGAGGACCGGACGGGGCCAGACGGTCGACCGCGGGAGCTTGGCGAGCGCCTCCTCCAGGAAGGCGTAGGCGGCCGGGTCGCGACCGGCGCGACGCTCGGCCAGGACGCCGAGGATCGCCATGTACGGCGCGGCGGGGTCGCGCCAGCCGGCGAGGTTGAAGAACGCGCGGGCGTCGGTCTCCGCGCCGTCGACGTCGGCGCAGAGTCGCGACCATCCCCGAGCGACGTACACGTCGGCGCGTCTCGGATCGGCGGCCGCGGCCTGGTCGAACGCCTCGACGGCGCCGGCCCAGTCGCCGGCCTCCTGAAGCGACCGCCCCTGGCCGATCAGGGCGTCGGCCTTGCTTTCCGGCTTGCGCCGGGGCGACGGTTCCAGCATCGCCATGCGGTCCCTGGTCATCTCGGCGAGCACCCCGGAGACCCCTCCGAAGGACGCCAGCAGGCGCGGGTCGAAGTCCTCGACGGCCCGGTAGTCGGCAAGCGCCTGCTCGCGGAAGCCGAGCTTGGCGAGCACGTTGCCGCGGTTGAAGTGGACGATCGCGTTGCTCGGGGCCAGCCGCACCGCCTCGCCGAGCGACTCCATCGCCTCCTCGTACTCACCCAGCATGAACAGGGCCAGCCCGCGATTGGTCCGCGCGCCGGGGTTGTCCGGGTCGAGGTCGACCGCCCGGTCGAGATCGGCGACGGCCTCCTCGAAGCGTCTCAGGTTGTTGTACGCCGCGCCTCGGTTCTGGTACGCCTTGGCGTTCTTGGGGTCGATCGCGAGGGCCTTGTCGAGTTCGGCCAGGGCCTCCTCGTTGCGGTTCATCCGGACCAGGACGCCGCCGCGGTCCTTATGGTTCTCCGAGTCGTTGGGGCGCAGGCGGTCGACGACCTCGAAGTCCTCAAGCGCCTCTTCGTTGCGGCCCGTCCGCGACCGGATCGCGCCGCGGAGGCGGTGGGCGAAGGCGTGGTTCGGGTCCAGCGCGATCGCCTGGGAGTAGTCGCGCTCGGCGTCGGCGTCGCGTTTCAAGTCCTCAAGAAGCCGGCCGCGACTGGCGTAGGCGCGGGGATAGTTCGGGCCCAGCCGGACGGCCTCGTCCAGGTCGATCATGGCGCGGGGGAGGTCGCCGAGGGCGCGGAGGACGTCGCCGCGGCCGATATAGATATTTGGATCGTTCGCGTGGATCGCCACGGCGCGGTTGTACGCGACGATCGCCTCGTCGTTGCGGTTGAGGCGGTGCCGGACCTGGCCGAGCCCGGCGTGGGCGGTCGCGTGGGCCTTCCGCTCCTCTTCGGTCTCTTTTCCGGGATTTCCCCTTTGAAGGACTCCCGGATCGAGGGCTCCGGCCAGCAAGGCGTGAACTTTCTCCCTGGGATCCTCCCACAGGCGGATCGACTGGGCGAACGCGGCCTCCGCCTCGTCGAGCCTGCCGAGCATCATCAGCGCGATGCCGCGGTTGGTCCAGCCGGTCGTGGGCGCGACGTCGCGGGCGATGATCCGATCGAAGTCCGGCAGCGCCTTCGACGGCCGATTCAGCATCAGGTACGACCCGCCGCGCGTGTCGAGGGCTTGCAGGTCGTCGGGATGGCGGGCGAGCACGACGTCGAGGCGCTCGATGGCCTCGGGGTAGCGGCCGGCCTCGAAAAGCGCGAGGGCCTCGGCCTTCTCGTCGTTGGTGGACCCCGCCAGGGAGGCGGCGGTCCATCCACAGAATAGAAGCGCGCGGGCCGCGCGCCAAACCCATTTCGCCGTCATGCCGACGACCGTCCTTGGTCAAGCGCCTTCGTCGTCGATCCGGAGTCCCGTCGCCTTCCTCAATCGGCGAGGGGGGAGGGGCGTCGACGGTCGGAACGCGCCTGGAAATCGGTCGCCGATCGGGTCGTCGCGGGAGCGAGGCGAGGCGCGGAAAGGCGCGAAGGCGCGAGGAAACCGGGCCTGGCGATGGTCGGCCCTGGCGGGAAAGGCGGGGGCGGGACGGTTGGCGGGGTTACTCCGACTCCTCGACCGACCGAACGACGTGGCGGACCCGCTCCGACGACTCGGCGCCGCCCAGGTCGGACCACTGGCCAAGGACCAGGACCGTCCGGCGGGGGGTCCGGAAGCATCGGATCGCGGCGGCGTTGGTCATGTCCAGGGTCATGAACTCCAGGTCGTGGCCGGTCGCCGCGTGGTCGTTGATCGTCTCCATCACGCGATGGGAGTCGAGTTCCGGATAGTCGTCGCGCATGGCCTGAAGCGCGGCGTCGGCGATCTCGTCGGGGTCGGGGCGGGAGTCGTCGGTCTGGATCACGGCGAAGCCCAGGCCGTCGGGCGCCTGCACGGCGACGGTGCGGACCTCGCCGTCCCAGGTCTCCTCGATCGCCCAGTCGGGCGGGTACTCGAACCGGAGGCCCTCGTCGTCGTAGGTTTGGATCGACATCGCCAGTCTTCCGTTTCCGCGTCGGGGGATCGCCCGGGGCGCGACCGATCGCCGTCCCGAATCGCCCTCGCGTCGCCACCGCCGATCGTACCGCGCCATGGGCCGTCCGCCAATGCGAGGCGGCGGCCGGGCGTCCCTCTCGATTTTGGCGTCCCTCGGGATCGAGAACCGTCCCTCGCGAATCCGCGCTCCCGCTCACCTGGGCTTCCGACCGAAAATGGCTTCGATCGTAGGCGCCGAGCTTCCCAATGTTCGTCCTTAATCGCTGATGTCACAGAGCATTACGACTCCAAACCAGTGGGTTCGCTCGTCGTTTTTCGAAGTGTCGAATCATTCTCCCGCGGCTTCGTCGAACGGTCGCGAGGCCAGGGCCGCGCGCCGACGCGCGCGAACGCGCGACCATCGAGGCGTTCCATGGAATGGCCTGGGGCCAGGGTGTTGATGCGGCCGAATTGCCAAAAGAGCGCGGAGAGGGGACGTCGGTATGATCCGCGGGAGCGATCAGCTGGTTTCAAGAATTTCTGACCGTCACGGAATTTGGGGGGCGGGTCTGATGAAGACGATCTTCCCCCCTGGAGGGAGAAGACAGACCGCGAAGCGGTCAGATGAGCGACTGTGTTTCCGCCTGGGGCGATTCGCGATCGTTTTTCGTGGAAAACCCAGAGCTTCAACACCGTCACTCTGGTCCTTCGGACATACAAGGGGGGGCGAGCACGGAGAGCTTCGCGCTTCGGGACACGGCCCAGGCCGCGGCGGCGGGAGGGGCCTCTGGAAACGCGACGGCGTTTCCGCTCGTCCCCCCCTCATCCGGCCCTTCGGGCCACCTTCCCCCTCCAGGGGGGAAGGCCGTTACGATCGCCCTCCCGAAACCCGTGACGGTCATCAAGAGCGAACGGCGCGCCCCCGCGACTCTTCGCGCGGCGCCTTCCCCGCATGGCCGCGGCCGGCGGTTCCTGATAAAGTGGTTCGTCGATGGGTCGTCGGCGAAACGGCCCGGGGCCTGGGGAGGGGACGATGAGGATTCTGTCGGGGATTCAGCCGTCGGGCGCGCTGCATATCGGCAACTACCTGGGGGCGATCCGCCAGTACGTCGCGCTTCAGGATGCCGACGACGCCTACTACTTCGTCGCGGACCTGCACGCGCTGACCAGCGTCCGCGACGCGGCGCTTTTGCGCCAGTACGTCTCCGACGTGCTGATCGACCTGCTGGCGCTGGGGTTGGATCCGGAGCGGGCGGTGCTGTTCGTGCAGTCGGACGTGCCGGAGACGGTCGAGCTGTCGTGGCTCTTAACGTCGGTGACGCCGATGGGCTGGCTGGAGAAGTGCGTCAGCTACAAGGAGAAGGTGCAGCAGGGGCTGCCGGCGGAGCACGGCCTGTTCGCCTATCCGGTGCTTCAGGCGGCCGACATCCTGCTGTACGACGCCGACCTGGTCCCGGTGGGCCGGGATCAGAAGCAGCATTTGGAGATCACCCGCGACGTCGCCGAGCGGTTCAACAACGTCTACGGCAAGAAGAAGCCGGTGTTCCGACTCCCCGAGCCGTACATCCTGGACTCCGTCGCCGTGGTGCCGGGGCTCGACGGCCGCAAGATGTCCAAGAGCTACGGCAACACCATCGAGATCTTCGACGAGCCGGCCGCGATCCGCAAGAAGGTCAAGAAGTTCGTCACCGACAGCACCCCCGTCGAGGCCCCCAAGGATCCCGACGCCGACCCCCTCTTCGGCCTCTTCAAGCTGTTCGCCGCCAAGGCCGACGTCGCCGAGGTGGAAAGGCGCTATCGCGAGGGGGGGATCGGCTACGGCGAGGTCAAGACCCGGTTGGGCGAGGCGCTGGTGGCGACCTTCGCCGAGGCGCGCGAGCGCCGGGCCGAATGGGTCGCCCATCCCGAGCGGGTGGCCGCCGTCCGCGCCGCCGGCGCCGAGAAGGCCCGCGCCACCGCCCGAGCGGTCCTCGACCGCGCCCGCGCCGCCTGCGGCCTGGGCTGACCCTCGACCACCCCTCGACGCGAATCGCGGAGCGACCGCATGCTGTTCTCGCTGATCTGGTTCCTGATCATCGGCATGATCGCCGGCTGGCTCGCCGGCCAGTTCACCACCGGCCGCGGCTTCGGCGCGGTCAACAACATGATCGTCGGCGTCCTGGGGGCGATCGTCGGCGGCTTCCTGTTCGACCTCGTCGGCTTCGACGCCCACGGCCCGATCGCCACCGTCATCACGGCGACCGTCGGCGCGATCGTCGTCCTGTATCTGCTCAACCGATACGGCCGAAGGATCTAAGAGTCTGTCTCATAAGTGGGCAAGGGATGACCATCACGGTCTTCCCCCCTCGCGGGGGAAGACAGACCGCGAAGCGGTCAGATGAGGGGGACGACGCGCGAGACGACCGTTGGGATTCGCGGAAGCCCGTCCAGGAAGCCCTGGACGTCGATGGCGTTTTGGTCCGCCCCCCCTCATCCGGCCCTTCGGGCCACCTTCCCCCG